>Ga0307507_10005088_pt1 | contig 22118 bp, 14 predicted proteins | sample 7_EM_MG_FD_207223 | JGI IMG/M metagenome (GOLD analysis project Ga0307507, IMG submission 207223) | Populus trichocarpa ectomycorrhiza microbial communities from riparian zone in the Pacific Northwest, United States - 7_EM | ecosystem: Host-associated > Plants > Roots > Unclassified | place... | reverse complement strand
CAGGCCGTCGATCGCGGCGGTGAGCAGGGGGCCGTGGCAGATCTGGGCCACGGGCTTGTCCGTGTCGAAGAAGGACTTGAGGATCTTGCGGAGTTCGGGATCGTTGCGGAGGTACTCGGGGGCCCGCCCACCGGGGATGACGAGGGCCGCGTACTGGCCGGGATCGACCTCGGAGAAGGCGAGATCGGCGGGCCAGGTGTAGCCGGGCTTCTCGGTGTAGGTGTCGAAGCCCGGTTCGAAGTCATGGACGACGAACTGGAGTTTCTTGCGCTCGGGAGCCGCGATGTGGACCTCGTAGCCCTCCTCGCGCAGGCGCTGGTAGGGGTAGAGGACTTCCAGTGACTCCGCTGCGTCGCCGGTGACGATGAGGATCTTCGCTGTCATGTCGGTGCGCTCCTCTGTGGCCGTGGCATGCGTCTGCGTCGGGCGTCATGAGCTCGTGGGCAGTCGAGCGTCATGGGCTCTCGGGCAACGTGCCTCGTGCCGGGGTGCTTGCCAAGGGGTCGCGCCGCGCGGGCATCGTCACCATCCCGACTGCCCTTGAATACGACGATTTCATGCTGTGCGCCCCTGTGCATAACGTCAAAGTTCCACCCTCTGTTTTGTACACAAGCGGCTCATGACGAGCCCCCGGTGAGGAGCGATAGCCTTGTGGCGTGATCAGCGCGATATTTCGCGGGGGCATCGTCGCCCCTGCTCTGCGCCCGGCGACCACGGACTACATCCGTGACCGGGCGGCGGTCGCTGGTCCCCGGGCCTGTACGGCAGGCCCTCGCGGGCGGGACGGAGCTCCAAGGGCTCCCAGGACGCCGTACACACCCCCGGTACCGGCGCGGCAGAGAGCAGCGTCACACCCTTCGGGCGTGCCGAAAATGGCTGATAACCCACCGCTCATCTCACCTTGCGGCATAGCGTCGGAGCAGACCGGAGAACCCGGGCCGTGGCGTCGAGCCGCAGGGGAAGACACCGTACTTCCTTCTACGTCACGCAACGGCGCGCGACAGGAGCCAGAGGACAATGCAGACCAAGCTGGACGAAGCAAAGGCCGAGTTGCTTGAGAGGGCTGCTCGGGTAGCTGAGAACAGCCCGGTCGGGGGGCACCTACCGACCGGGACGACGGACGAGGGCACCCCGGACCGGGACACCGTGCTCGCGTTCCTCCAGCGCTACTACCTGCACACCGCCCCGGAGGACCTCGCCGACCGCGACCCGGTCGATGTCTTCGGCGCCGCCTTCTCCCACTACCGGCTGGCCGAGACCCGACCCCAGGGCACCGCCAACGTCCGGGTGCACACCCCGACCGTCGAGGAGAACGGCTGGAGCGGCAGCCACTCGGTCGTCGACGTGGTCACCGACGACATGCCCTTCCTCGTCGACTCGGTGACCAGTGAGCTGACCCGGCAGGGACGCGGCATCCACGTCGTCATCCACCCCCAGGTCGTCGTCCGCCGCGACCTCACCGGCAAGCTCATCGAGGTGCTCAGCGCCCCGCCCACCGGCGAGCTGCCGCACGACGCGCACATCGAGTCCTGGATCCACGTAGAGATCGACCGGGAGACCGACCGCGCCGATCTGAAGCAGATCACCGCCGACCTGCTGCGCGTCCTGTCCGACGTCCGTGAGGCCGTCGAGGACTGGGAGAAGATGCGGGACTCGGCCCTGCGGATGGCCGACGAGCTGCCCACCGAGCCGACCGCCTCCGACCTGTCCTCCAACGAGGTCGAGGAGGCCCGCGAGCTGCTGCGCTGGCTGGCCGCCGACCACTTCACCTTCCTCGGCTACCGCGAGTACCAGCTGCGCGAGGACGACTCCCTCGCCGCGGTCCCCGGCACCGGCCTCGGCATCCTGCGCTCCGACCCGCAGCACGCCGGCGAGGACAGCCATCCGGTGAGCCCGTCCTTCGAGCGGCTCCCCGCCGACGCCCGGGCCAAGGCCCGCGAGCACAAGCTGCTCATCCTGACGAAGGCCAACAGCCGTTCCACGGTGCACCGGCCGTCGTACCTCGACTACGTGGGCGTGAAGAAGTTCGACGAGAACGGCGAGGTCGTCGGCGAGCGCCGCTTCCTGGGCCTGTTCTCCTCCGCCGCCTACACCGAGTCCGTCCGTCGGGTTCCCGTGATCCGGCGCACGGTCGACGAGGTGCTCGAAGGCGCCGGGTTCTCGCCCAACAGCCACGACGGGCGCGACCTGCTGCAGATCCTGGAGACGTACCCGCGCGACGAGCTGTTCCAGACCCCGGTCGACGAACTCCGGTCCATCGTCACGTCCGTGCTCTACCTCCAGGAGCGCCGGCGGCTGCGCCTGTACCTGCGCCAGGACGAGTACGGCCGCTACTACTCGGCCCTCGTCTACCTCCCGCGCGACCGCTACACCACCGGCGTGCGCCTGCGGATCATCGACATCCTTAAAGAAGAGCTCGACGGCACCAGCGTCGACTTCACCGCCTGGAACACCGAGTCGATCCTCTCCCGGCTGCACTTCGTGGTCCGCGTCCCGCAGGGCACCGAACTGCCGGAGCTGTCCGACGCCGACAAGGACCGCATCGAGGCCCGCCTCGTGGAGGCCGCCCGCTCCTGGGCCGACGGCTTCGGCGAGGCGCTGAACGCCGAGTGCGGCGAGGAGCGCGCCGCCGAACTGCTGCGCAGCTACGGCAACGCCTTCCCCGAGGGCTACAAGGCGGACCACACCCCCCGCGCCGCCGTCGCCGACCTGGTCCACCTCGAACAGCTCACCGAGGAGCAGGCCTTCGCGCTCAGCCTCTACGAGCCGGTGGGTGCCGCCCCCGACGAGCGCCGCTTCAAGATCTACCGCAAGGGCGCCTCGGTCTCCCTCTCCGCCGTTCTGCCGGTCCTCAGCCGCCTCGGCGTCGAGGTCGTGGACGAGCGACCGTACGAACTGCGCTGCTCGAACCGTACGACGGCGTGGATCTACGACTTCGGGCTGCGCATGCCCAAGTCGCAGAACGGCAACGGGGACTACCTCGGCGACGACGGCCGCGAGCGGTTCCAGGAGGCATTCGCCGCCACCTGGACCGGGCAGGCGGAGAACGACGGCTTCAACGCGCTGGTGCTGAGCGCGGGGTTGAACTGGCGGCAGGCGATGGTGCTGCGGGCGTACGCCAAGTACCTGCGGCAGGCCGGTTCGACCTTCAGCCAGGACTACATGGAGGACACCCTCCGTAACAACGTCCACACCACCCGGCTGCTCGTCTCCCTGTTCGAGGCGCGGATGTCGCCGGACCGGCAGCGCGCCGGGCGCGAGATCGTGGACGCCCTCCTCGAAGAGGTCGACGCGGCTCTCGACCAGGTGGCGAGCCTCGACGAGGACCGCATCCTGCGGTCCTTTCTGACCGTCATCAAGGCGACCCTGCGCACCAACTTCTTCCAGGAGGCGCTCGGCGGGCACGCGCACGCGTACGTGTCGATGAAGTTCGACCCGCAGGCCATCCCGGACCTGCCGGCGCCGCGCCCGGCGTACGAGATCTGGGTGTACTCCCCGCGCGTCGAGGGTGTGCACCTGCGCTTCGGCAAGGTCGCGCGCGGTGGCCTGCGCTGGTCCGACCGGCGAGAGGACTTCCGGACCGAGATCCTCGGCCTGGTCAAGGCGCAGATGGTGAAGAACACCGTCATCGTGCCCGTCGGCGCCAAGGGCGGCTTCGTCGCCAAGCAGCTGCCCGACCCGAGCGTGGACCGGGACGCGTGGCTCGCCGAGGGCATCGCCAGCTACAAGATGTTCATCTCGGCCCTGCTCGACATCACCGACAACCTGGTGGCCGGCGAGGTCGTCCCTCCGGCGGACGTCGTCCGGCACGACGAGGACGACACCTACCTGGTGGTCGCCGCCGACAAGGGCACCGCGACCTTCTCGGACATCGCCAACGGGGTCGCCGAGAGCTACAACTTCTGGCTCGGCGACGCCTTCGCCTCCGGCGGCTCGGCCGGTTACGACCACAAGAAGATGGGCATCACCGCGCGCGGTGCCTGGGAGTCCGTCAAGCGGCACTTCCGGGAGCTGGGCGTCGACACGCAGACCGAGGACTTCACGGTCGTCGGCGTCGGCGACATGTCCGGTGACGTGTTCGGCAACGGCATGCTGCTCAGTGAGCACATCCGCCTGGTCGCCGCCTTCGACCACCGGCACATCTTCCTCGACCCGACCCCGGACGCGGCCACCTCGTACGCCGAGCGCCGCCGCATGTTCGAGCTGCCGCGCTCCAGTTGGGCCGACTACAACACCGACCTGCTGTCGACGGGCGGCGGGGTCTTCCCGCGTACGGCCAAGGCGATCCCGGTCAACGGACACATCCGTGAGGCCCTCGGTATCGAGGGCAAGGTCTCCAAGATGACGCCGGCCGACCTGATGAAGGCGATCCTCAAGTCGCAGGTCGACCTGTTGTGGAACGGCGGCATCGGCACCTACGTCAAGGCCAGCACCGAGTCCCACGCGGACGTCGGCGACAAGGCCAACGACGCCATCCGCGTCGACGGCGCCGACCTGCGCGTCAAGGTCGTCGGCGAGGGCGGCAACCTGGGCCTGACCCAGCTCGGCCGGATCGAGTTCGCCCAGCAGGGCGGCAAGATCAACACGGACGCGATCGACAACAGCGCGGGTGTGGACACCTCCGACCACGAGGTGAACATCAAGATCCTGCTCAACGGCCTGGTCACCGACGGCGACATGACCGTCAAGCAGCGCAACAAGATCCTCGCCGAGATGACCGACGAGGTCGGTGCGCTCGTCCTGCGCAACAACTACGCGCAGAACACCGCCATCGCCAACGCGCTCGCCCAGTCCAAGGACATGCTCCACGCCCAGCAGCGCTTCCTGCGCACCCTGGTCCGCGAGGGCCACCTCGACCGGGCCCTGGAGTTCCTGCCCACCGACCGCCAGATCCGCGAACGGCTCGCCCAGGGACAGGGGTTGACCAGTCCCGAGACGGCCGTCCTGCTGGCGTACACGAAGATCACGGTCGCCGACGAGCTGCTGCGCACCACGCTGCCCGACGACCCGTATCTGCGCACCCTGCTGCACGCCTACTTCCCGACCGCGCTGCGCGAGAAGTTCGCCGAGCAGATCGACACCCACGCGCTGCACCGCGAGATCGTCACCACGGTCCTCGTCAACGACACGGTGAACACCGGCGGTACGAGCTTCCTGCACCGCCTCCGCGAGGAGACCGGGGCCTCTCTGGAGGAGATCGTCCGGGCGCAGACCGCGGCCCGCGCGATCTTCGACGCCGCCGAGGTGTGGGACGGCGTGGAAGCACTCGACAACACCGTCGAGGCGCCCGTCCAGACCCGCATCCGCCTGCACTCGCGCCGCCTGTGCGAGCGCGGCACCCGCTGGCTGCTCAACAACCGGCCGCAGCCGCTCCAGCTCGCCGAGACCGTCGAGTTCTTCGGCGAGCGCGTCGAGCAGGTCTGGTCCCAGCTGCCCAAGCTGCTGCGCGGCGCGGACCTGGAGTGGTACCAGGAGATCTACGACGAGCTGACCGGCGCCGGCGTCCCTGCCGAACTCGCCACCCGCGTCGCCGGCTTCTCCTCCGCCTTCCCGGCGCTCGACATCGTCTCGGTCGCCGACCGCACCGGCAAGGACCCGATGGACGTCGCCGAGGTCTACTACGACCTCGCCGACCGCCTCCACATCACCCAACTCATGGACCGCATCATCGAGTTGCCCCGCGCGGACCGCTGGCAGTCCATGGCCCGCGCCTCCATCCGCGAGGACCTGTACGCGGCCCACGCGGCCCTGACCGCCGACATCCTCGCGGTGGGCAACGGCACCTCGACTCCCGAGCAGCGCTTCATCACCTGGCAGGAGAAGAACGCGGCGATCCTGGGCCGGGCACGCACGACCCTGGACGAGATCCAGAGCTCGGAGACGTTCGACCTGGCGAACCTGTCGGTGGCGATGCGCACGATGCGGACGCTGCTGCGCACGCACTCGTAGTCCCTGGGTCGTAGTTACTACGCCCCTTCTTTAGAAGTCGCTACGACGACGAGGGCGCCCCGAGCCGCAATGGCTCGGGGCGCCCTTTTCACGGAGTGCCTTAGGAGTAATCGAGGGGAGGACTTACTCTGCCCCGCTAAGCCTGGTGGCGTGACCATGAACCTCGCCGAGGAACGCGTGACCGCACCCGTCCGCCCGGTGCGAAAAGTCGTCCTGGAAGTCGTGAAATTCGGGATCGTCGGCGGCAGCGGCGTCCTGGTCAACTTCGCGGTCTTCAACGTCCTGCTGCACGGCCTGCGCTGGCCCGCGATGCTCGCGACCGTCCTGGCCAGCTGCGTGGCGATGGGCGCCAACTACCTCGGTTTCCGCTACTACACCTACCGCGACCGGGACGCCCCCGGCGCCCGCCGGATCGCCCTGTTCTTCGTCTTCAGCGGCATCGGCGTCCTCATGGAGAGCGGCCTCTTCTACGTCGGCTACCACGGACTGGGCCTCCACGGTCCGCTTGAGGCGAATGTCGTGAAGGCCCTGTCGATCGTGCTCGCTTCCGCTTTCCGCTTCCTGGTCTACCGCACCTGGGTGTTCCAGGACGAGGACGTCTAGGCAGCCTGGCCGGCCTTCTCCTTGGGCTTGTCGGCGCCGCCCGTGAAGGCCTCGTACGCCTCCAGGACCTCCTCCGTCGGCCCGTCCATCCGCAGCTCACCGCGCTCCAGCCACAGCACGCGGTCGCAGGTGTCGCGGATCGACTTGTTGTTGTGGCTGACGAGGAAGACCGTGCCCGCGTGCTGCCGCAGCTCGCGGATCCGCTCCTCCGAACGCCGCTGGAACGACCGGTCGCCCGTCGCCAGCGCCTCGTCGATCAGTAGGACGTCGTGGTCCTTGGCGGCGGCGATGGAGAAACGCAGCCGGGCGCCCATGCCGGAAGAGTACGTCCGCATCGGGAGGGTGATGAAGTCGCCCTTCTCGTTGATCCCGGAGAAGTCGACGATGCTGTCGTAGCGCTCCTTGATCTGCTCCCGGGACATGCCCATGGCCAGGCCGCCGAGATAGACGTTGCGCTCGCCGGTCAGGTCGCCCATCAGGGCCGCGTTGACGCCCAGGAGCGAGGGCTGGCCGTGGGTGAAGATACGGCCGTTCTCGACCGGGAGCAGGCCCGCGACCGCCTTGAGGAGCGTGGACTTGCCGGAACCGTTCGTGCCGATGAGCCCGATCGCCTCGCCCTTGTAGGCGACGAAGGACACCTTCTTGACCGCGTGCACCGTGCGCACGCCCGCCGCCTTCTCGGCCTTCTCGCGGCGCAGCATGCGGTTCAGGGCGGCGGTCGCGGAGCCGCGTCCGGCGCCGGTTCCGTTGACCCGGTAGATGATGTCGACGCCGTCGCAGACGACGGTGGGGATCGTGCTGTCCGCGGCCACGGGGGTCCGCTCGGTGTGGTACTCGATGGTCTGCTCAGCCACGGCCGTACGTCTCCTCAGCCTTCCAGAAGTAGATGAAGCCGCCGACTCCGGCGAGCAGCGCCCAGCCCGTCGCCGCCGCCCACACGTGCGGGGGGAGCTGGCTGGAGTGGAAGCTGTCGATCAGCGCGTAGCGCATGAGGTCGATGTAGACGGCCGCCGGGTTGGTCTCCAGGGCGATCGTCACCGCGCGCGGCAGGTGGTCGCCCTTGGTCAGCTTGGAGATGCTCCACATGACACCGGAGAGGTACATCCAGGTGCGCAGGATGAACGGCATCAGCTGGGCGATGTCCGGGGTCTTGGCCCCCATCCGCGCCATGATCATCGAGACGCCGGCGTTGAACGTGAACTGCAGGAACAGCGCGGGGATCACGAGCAGCCAGGAGACGCTGACCGGCACGCCGAAGCAGATCAGGATGACGAAGAGCGCCGCCATCGAGAACAGCAGCTGCTGGAGCTGCTGGAGCGCGAACGAGATCGGCAGTGCGGCCCGGGGGAAGTGCAGCGCCCGGACCAGGCCGAGGTTGCCGGAGATCGCCCTGGTGCCCGCCATGATCGAGCTCTGCGTGAACGTCCAGATGAACACGCCCGTCACCAGGAACGGGATGTAGTCCGGCACGTGCTTCTTGGTGCCCAGCAGCACACCGAAGATGAAGTAGTACACCGCCGCGTTCAACAGCGGCGTCATCACCTGCCAGACCTGACCCAGCTTCGCCTGGCTGTACTGCGCGGTCAGCTTGGCGGTGGCGAACGCGGTGATGAAGTGGCGTCGCTCCCACAACTGCCGCACGTACTCGGGCAGGGAGGGGCGGGCGCCGCTGACCGTGAGGCCATGGCGGGCGGCGAGCGCCGCGAGGTCGTCTTCGTCGGCCGGGGCCGGCGAATGGGGCGGTGTGTGGAGGACCTGGCTCACATCCGCTGCTTTCGCTCGGGGGGAGGGGGTGCGGTGCGTGCGTCCGGCTGCCGTGTTCCGTTGCCCGACGTTTCCTTACGCTTCTCTTTACGTTCTCTTGCGTCGGGACGGGACCGTATCGTCGCAACGTGAGCGTAGGCCGATTCGGCGTCGGAACGCAACCGTTTCGTCGTGACGGATGTGATCGCGCCGTTAGGTTTTGGGTCGGGACGAGTCAGTTGCGTCGGTACGGTCTCGGCGTGGGGACGCGACGGTTGCGTCGCGGGGACGGAACCGTTTCGTCGCGACGCGCCCCGCGTCGGAACGCAACCGTTTCGTCGCAACGCCCCTATGCTTGGCCTATGACGACGAACGCCGACGAGCCCCAGACACGTCAGCGCCGCCGCACCCCCGCGGGGGCGGCCGTACTCCGCGAGGATGTGACCGAAGCCATTCGGGCGGCGGTCTTCGAGGAGTTGGCGGCGGTCGGGTATGCCCGGATGTCGATCGAGGGGATCGCGCGCCGCGCGGGTGTCGGCAAGACGGCGGTGTACCGCCGCTGGCGTTCGAAGCTTCACCTGGTGCTCGACGTGGTGTCGGCGATTGCCGTGATGGGGCTGCCGACACCGGACACCGGTTCGCTGGAGGGTGACCTTCGGATGTTGTACGAGGTGACCTCACGGGCCCTGCGTCACCCGATCGCCTCGCAGATCATCCCGGACCTTCAGGCCGAGGCGGCCCGTAACCCCGAGATCGCCGACGCCATGCAGAAAGCGCTGCGTGAGGGCCAGGAGGGCGTCGCCAGCAAGATCCTGGCGGCGGCGGAACACCGCGGTGAGCTCCGCCCCGGCATGGACGAGGACCTGGCCCTGGACCTGATCTCCGGCCCCCTGTACTGGCGTGCCGTGGTGATCCGCAGCCCGAAGCTGCCGAAGGGGTATCTGGGGGCGCTGGCCCGGGCGACCACGGAGGGGCTCAAGGCGCTGTAGGGCTTCGCCGTGTCCCTGATGACGGTGGGCGGTGGTGGAGGTGCTGACGGCGATGGCGCCAGTGAGCCCCGGCCGGTCGGCGAATCAGTCTTCCCGGTGGTCCAACCGCCGTGCCAGTTCCCCGAGTTCCGCCGTGCGCAGTACCCGCCCGCCGAATCCCGGCAGCGGCACGTGGAGCAGCTCGGTCCATCGCTCGGGGATCGCGGCGCTCCCGTACACCGCCCCCGCGAGCCCGCCCGTCACGGCGGCGACGGTGTCCGTGTCGCCGCCGAGGTCGATCGCGGCGCGTACGGCGTCCTCGTAGGAGGACGTGGTCCGCAGGGCCCAGACGGCGGAGCCCAGGCAGGGCCAGACGGCGCCGTTGAACTCCGTCGCACGGTCGGGGTGCCAGTCGGGGGCGAGGACGGCGCCGTAGCGCTTCCGGTGGTCGGGGTGGACGGACCGGAGTGTCTCCGTGACGGCGTCGAGCGGGTCGCCGCCGTCCAGTGCGATGCGCGCCAACTCGTGGAAGACGGCGGTGCCTTCCCAGGCCGCGCGGTCTCCGTGGGTGAGGGCGGCGATGCGGCGGGCGGCGTCCATCGTGGCGTCGCGGCCCGCGCGCGAGAAGTGGACGGCCGACGGGGCGGCACGCATCAACGCACCGTTCCCGGCGCCCCGTTGGCTCGTCTGGAAGTGCACGGCGGCAGCCAGGTCCCAGGGGTCGCCACTGGTCAGTACGGCCTCGGTCTGCAGGCCGATGTCTTTGGGGTCGGCGTTCGCCCAGCGCTGGAACCGCCCGAACATGTCCGGGAGTTGGAGCCCGCCGCACTCCAGCAGCGACTCGGCGACGAGTACGGCCATCTGCGTGTCGTCGGTGGCCTCGCCCGGGTCCCAGCCGCCGCCCCCGCACATCTCGCCGCCGTGACCGGCTGCCGGAAAGCGGGCGGAGAAGGCGCCTTCGGGCCCGAACTCGAAGGGCGCGCCGAGCGCGTCACCGACGGCGGAGCCGAGGACGGCGCCCAGGGCGCGTTCGGCTCTGGAACAGCCGTCCACCAGGCCGGAGTTCATCAAGCCCGCGCCGCCTCCGGATGCAAGCGCACCCAGCCCTCCCACGCCGACGTGATCATGTCCTGGACGTCGAGCTTGGCCTTCCAGTCCAGTTCGGCGGCGATGCGGTCGGCCGAGGCGACGACGCGGGCCGGGTCACCGGGGCGGCGGGGATGGACGGTCGGGGGGCGGTCGTAGCCGGTGACCGCGTTGATGCGGTCGATCATCTCGCGGACCGAAACGCCTTCCCCGCGGCCGATGTTGAGGGTGAGGGCGCGGCCGGGGGAGGCCTGGAGGGCGCGGGCCGCGGCGACATGGGCCTCGGCGAGGTCCGCGACGTGGATGTAGTCGCGGACGCAGGTGCCGTCCGGGGTGGCGTAGTCGTCGCCGAAGATGCGCGGGGGCGCGTTCTCGGTGAGCTTCTCGAAGACCATGGGGACGAGGTTGAAGACGCCCACGTCGGCGAGTTCGGGGGCCGCGGCTCCGGCCACGTTGAAGTAGCGCAGGGACGCCGTCGACAGGCCGGTCGCCCGGCCCGTCGCGCGGACCAGCCACTCACCGGCGAGCTTCGTCTCGCCGTACGGCGACATCGGCACGCACGGCGTCTCCTCGGTGACCAGCTCCACGTCCGGCATGCCGTAGACGGCCGCCGAGGACGAGAACACGAAGGACGGGACGCCGGCCGTGGTGACCGCCTCCAGGAGGACGCGCAGGCCCTCGACGTTCTCCCGGTAGTAGTGCAGCGGCAGGTCCACCGACTCGCCGACCTGCTTCTTCGCCGCCAGATGGACGACTCCGGTGACGTCCTGGTCGGCGAGGGTGCGCGCCACCCGTTCCGCGTCCAGGGTCGAACCCACCACCAGGGGCACGCCGTCGGGCACGCGTGCGGCGATGCCGGTGGACAGGTCGTCGTAGACGACGGCCTGTTCGCCCGCCTGGGTCATCGCCCTCACGACGTGCGCTCCGATGTAGCCGGCGCCGCCGGTGATCAGCCAGGTCATGTGCGGCCGTCCCCTCCGTCACTGGATGTCACTCGATCCGTGGTGGCGCGTCCCTCACGCGCCGGCCACAGTCAATCAGGCGCCGGAGTGGGCCGAGGCCAACTGCTGGGACTCCCCGTACGGGCCGGAGGGCAGCACGCGCGTGTGTGCCGTCGCGGGGACCGCCCGCGACGACCGCCACAGGCGGACGAAGGAGAGGACGGCCGCGGCGGCCAGCAGACCGTTGCGTACGACCATCAGGGCGCAGCCCGTCCAGGTGCTGTGGATGACGTCGGCGTACAGGGCGGGGTACTCGACGGTGCTGACCGCGGTCGCCGCCAGGATCAGCACGGCCACCGGGCGCTGTGTGGTGTGCCGGGCGGTCAGGCAGACGGCGGCCAGGCCGAGCAGCCAGATCATGTACTGGGGGCTGATGACCCGGCTGGTGACGGTGAACAGCAGGACGGCGCTCAGCGCGGCGTCGAACGGGGTCGCGTCGGTCCAGCGGCGGGCCCGGACCCGCCACAGCAGCAGGAGCCCGAAGGCGACCGCCGTGAGCGCGAGGGAGGCGTCGGCGACGGCGGAGACGTACGGTCCCGTGAACTCCATCGCGCCGTACCGGTAGTGCACCTGGCCCGGCCAGCCGGCGTGGGTCGCCAGGCCGAGTGCCGTACCGCCGAGTGACTCGATCTGTACGCCCCTGCCCCCCTGTTGGCGCAAGAACGCGAAAGGATTGTTGAACAAGGCTACGAGACCCATGAGCGACAGGGCCCCCGTCACCACGGCCGACGTCCACACCGACCGCGTCGTCCGTCCCCTCGGCATCCCCAGCAGCACCAGCGCCGGCCACACCTTCACCAGCGCGCCCAGTGCCGCGAACGCGCCGCACGCACGCGTGGAGCGCGACAACGTCAACAGGGAGATGACGGCGAACGCCGTGACCTGCACGTCGTAGCGGACGAGCGGCATGTGCAGGAGGAGGGGGAGGCCGACGACCCAGTACGCGGTGCCGCGCAGGCTGTGGCCTGGGCGGGTGCCCGCGCGGGCCAGGGTCAGGGTGATCAGCGCGTCGGTGGCGAGGGTGAGGGCGACGAACGCCTGGAAGTACGTCAGGCCCGGCAGCAGCGCGGGGGCCAGCAGGACCGGGCCGGCGCCCGGCGGGTACTGCCACAGGGGGTCGTGCGCCGGGAACGCGCCGTGCGAGAGGACGCCGTACCAGTGGTGGTACAGGCGCCACACCTCCCGTGCGACCCCGCCGCGGCCGAGCAGGGGGAGGCTGTTGTACGCGAGGAGAAGGAGCATCCCCGCGCGGGTGGCGAGCCAGGCGAGGGCGAGGACGAGGCGGCGGTGTCTGCGGACGGCGTTCATCATCGCGGATCGTAAGCCGGGTGAATACCGCATGAGTGCTAATACGCCGTCAATCGTTGGTAAGAGCTTGCTAACAGTACAAAATCAGCCATGTGGACAGCCAGGACGAGGACGAGTGCAAGCGGCGGCTCCGGTGGACGAGGGCGGAGGCCGTGGCCGTGGTGGTGCCCGCGGCCGTCATGCTCGCGCTGGGGCTGTGGGGTCTCGACCGCGGCGGAATGTGGGGCGACGAGGGCGTCACGTTCCTGGTGGGGCGGCGCACGGTGCCGCAGATCTGGCGGCTGCTGCACGGTGTGGACGCGGTGCACGGCCTGTACTACCTGTTCATGCACGTCGTCCTCGCCGTCCGCCCCGACGAGGTGGCCCTCCGCCTGCCGTCCGTGTGCGGAGCCACGGCGACGGCGGGCCTGGTCGCCGCCCTCGGCGTACGCCTGGCCCGCCCCCGGGTCGGCCTCTGGGCCGGCCTGCTCTACGCGATCACCCCGCTGACCGGCCACTACGCGCAGGAGGGCCGGTCCTACGCCCTCGTCGCGGCGGGCGTGGCAGGGGCGACGCTGCTCCTGACGAGGGCGCTGGAAGGGCGGTCCTGGTGGCCGTACGGCGCTGTCCTCGCCGTGACCTTTCTGCTGCACGAGTTCGCGGTCCTGGTGCTCTGCGCGCACGCGCTGACCCTGGCGGCGGCGCGGGTGCCCAGGGCGGTGTGGGCCGGCTGGGGCCGTGCGGTGGGTGTGGCGGGGGGTGTCCTGCTGCCCTTGGCGTGGGTGTCCCAGCGGCAGTCGGCGCAGGTGGCGTGGCTGAGGACACCGGACTGGGACACGACGGAGCGGCTGGCCCGGGAGTTCCTCGCCGTCGCCCCGACCGGAGTCGTGTTCTGGACCTCGGTCCTGCTGATCCTGGTGGGACTCGGCGCGGGACGGCTCGCGGCGGTCGCCCTGCCGTTGCTGGTGGTGCCGCCGGTGCTGCTGCTGACGGTGTCGCAGTTCCGGCCGCTGTTCCACGAGCGGTATGTGCTGTACGCGCTGGCGGGGGCGCCCCTGCTGGCGGCGGCGGGCGCGGACCGGCTGGTCGGGGTCATGGGCGGGCTGCGCCTGAGGAGCCCCGCTCCGCCGGTCGCCCTCGCCGGTGTCCTCGCGGTCGCCGTCGCCTTCCTCCACGGCCTGCCGACCTACCGGAACGACCGCTCCCCGGCCCACCGCCCCGAGAACCTCGCCGCGGTCTCCGCCCTCGCCGGTCGTGAGATGCGGCCCGGTGACCCGGTGCTGTTCCTGCCGTCGTTCTGGCGGGTGACGGCGTTGGCGTATCCGGGGCCGTTTGTCGGTGCCCGGGACATGGCGTTGGGAGAGTCGGGGTCCGGGTCGGGGACGCTCAGCGGGCGGGAGGTGGCGCCAGGCGAGCTGCGGCAGCGGCTCGCCGCCGTGGATCGGGTCTGGATCGTGGCGCAGTCGAATCTGCTGCCCTCCCGCTGGGTTCCCGGTGACCCGACCGATCAGGTCAAACTCGACGTCGTGGACGAGGAGTTCGCGCGTCGGCAGGAGTACGTCCGCGGGCGCGTGAAGCTCGGTCTCTACGTCCGCCGTATGCCTCCGCCGGTGCTCACGGGTGCTCCGGCGTCGCCGCCTCCGACAGTGCCGCCGCGTCCAGCGCGCCGGTGAGTTCGTCGAGGCGCTCACGCAGGGCGCGGATCTCGTCGATGTCGAAGCCGGTCGCGCCGAGGATGCGGCGCGGCACGTTGAGGGCGCGCTCGCGCAGGGCGACGCCCTCGTCCGTGAGCCGTACCTCCACCGAGCGCTCGTCGCGGACGCTGCGCTCACGCCGTACCAGACCGGCCGTCTCCAGCCGCTTGAGCAGCGGGGACAGGGTGCCGGAGTCGAGTCGCAGGTGTTCGCCGAGCTTCTTGACGGGCAGTTCGCCGTGCTCCCACAGCACCAGCATCACCAGGTACTGCGGGTACGTGAGCCCGAGGTCCTTGAGGATCACGCGGTAGACGCCGCCGAAGGCGCGCGACGCGGCGTTCAACGAGAAGCAGATCTGCTGGTCGAGGCGGAGCCAGTCGGTGCTGGGGGAGGCGGCGGGAGTGGTGGTCATGCCTCCAGGATAGCGCTAGCGGGCCATTTAGTTGTGTGCAATTGAATTGTGTGCTCTACTTATCGTCGTGAGGCGGTCCGGACACCCGGGCCGGCCACCCCCGTAAAGACTTCCGAAAGACCAAAGACCTCTGAGAGGGACGGTTTCCATGGACGCGATCTACACCGCCGTAGCCACCGCCACCCACGGCCGTGACGGCCGCGCCGTCAGCAACGACGGCAAGATCGACCTTCAGCTCGGCATCCCGGTCGAGATGGGCGGCAACGGCCAGGGCACCAACCCCGAGCAGCTGTTCGCCGCCGGTTACGCCGCCTGTTTCGGCAGCGCCCTCGGCCTCGTGGGCCGGCAGGCGAAGGTCGACGTCACCGACGCGGCCGTGACCGCCGAGGTCGGCATCGGCAAGCAGGGCGAGGGCTTCGGCCTCAAGGTGACCCTGCGCGTCGAGCTCCCCGACACCGTGGACGAGGCGACCGGCCGCAAGCTGGTCGAGACCGCCCACCAGGTCTGCCCCTACTCGAACGCCACCCGCGGCAACATCGAGGTCGACCTCGTCATCGAGTAGTCACTACGACGCTGCTACGACCCCGGCGACGAGCGCTGATCACCTCGTCGCCGGGGTCGACGGCTTGCCCCGCGTCACCTCGCCGCGCGAGCCGGTTCCCCAACCCCCTGCCCCGGAACCGGAGTTGGCGTCAGCGCAGCCGTCGCCGCCTTCCCCCGCACCACGGTCTCCAGCAGCAACGGCACCCCCACCACCGGCAGTAGCCACACCAGCACGATCAACCGCCCACCCCACACGCTGACGTCGGGATGCGCGGCCTGCGTGAGAATCCCCGTGAACGCGGCCCCGGTCAGGAACACCCCGAACGCCGGTCGCCGCGAAGCGCCCCACACACCCGCCCCCAGCGCCGCCGCGAGCATCGGCTGCCACAGCTGCTGCCGCGTCCACTCCAGCCAGAAGTTCCCTTCCAGGTGCAGGAATTCGGGCCACAGGCGGGTGCGGTCGGGGCGGGCGTAGTGATCGGTCAGCAGGTCCTGGAGGCTGTCGGTCTGGGACGGGTAGTGCAGCGCGCTCGCCAGAACCAGCGTGCCGAGCGCGGCAGTTGCCCCGAGCGCGGCGACCGTCATCAACGCGCGCCCCGGAGCCCGCCCGCGCCGCCACCGTCCTACGGCGACCAGCACGCCCGCACCCGCCAGGCACAGCCCGAGGAACAGGGACTGCGAGTGCTTGACGGTGAAGAGGAGCACCAACGAACCGCCCACCAGGGCGAGTCCGACGCGCGTCCGGCGCCCCGACAGCACCAGCGCGCAGCCCCACACCGCCGCCAGCGTCAGGGCCGTCATCAGCCCCTCGGTCATCGGGCGCATCGACGTCGTCCCGCACGGCAGGACGTAGTAGAGGGCCTGCCCGGTCAGCGCGAGCGGCACCGACACGGACAGCGTGCGCAGGATCAGGAAGACGAGGATCCCGCCCGCGACGGTGAGGAGGACACTGGCCGACCACATCCCCCAGACCGGACCGAGCAGCGTCACGAACGGCACCAGGAACACCGGGTATCCGGGCCGCACTTCGAAGATCCGCATGAACCGTTCCGACGTGAACGGTGTGATGAACCCACCCGTCTGCCCGGCCCGCAGTCGCGCGTCCACGCCCCGCCACTCCGCCGCCCGGCACTTCTTCGCGACCCGCGCGGCCGGGTCCTTGCCGTGGAAGTTCAGCGGGTTCACACTCTGGTCGCGCCGCGCGTTCGCCCCCTGGCTCGCGCAGGAGTAGTCGATGGCGACGGTCGCGGCCTCGCGCTCGCTCGCACCGCGCAGACTCATCGCGTACGACAGGTAGTTCTTGGTGTCGGGGGTCGCCCGGCCGGTGACATTGGCGAGTTGGAGCACCGCGAACACGGCGGCCAGCACCAGCACCCAGGTACGCGGCCTCATGAGGACGCCAACTGGTCGTGCGCGCCGGCGGGGGAGGGGACCCGCGCGCCGGACTCGGTCTGCGGCTGCCAGTCGTCCTCGCCCAGAAGCAGTGTCCGTACGACCCTCTCGGCGGCCCGTCCGTCCTCGAACTCGCAGTACTGCGACCGGAATTCGGCCCGCAGCCGCGCCGAGTCCTCGTCCCGCCAGGCGCCCGAGGCGAACAGCCACGCCAACTCCCGGTAGGAGCCGGACACATGGCCCGGTGGTGCGGCGGTGACGTCGAAGTAGGTGCCCCGGCTGGCCGCGTACGCCTCCCGGTCGTCGGCGTGCAGCACGATCGGCCGGTCGAGGTTGGCGTAGTCGAACATCAGGGCCGAGTAGTCGGTGACGAGCGCGTCGGAGGCCAACATGACGTCTTCCACGGAGGGTTCGTCGGTCGCGTCGACCAGGACTCCGCGCCGGTGCAGGTCCGCGAGGCCCATGCCGCGCGCGGGGCCGGTCGCGAGGGTGGGGTGGAGGCGGACGACGAGGGTGTGGTCCGGGCCGAGATCCTCGGCGAACCGGGCCAGGTCCAGCCGGTCGACATGCCCGCCCCGGATGTACTCGCGGCGGGTCGGCGCGTACAGCACGACGGTGTGCTCGGCGGGGATACCGAGCCGCTCCCGAACTGCCGCCCCCGTTCCCGGTGTTGCGCCGACAAGGACGTCATTGCGTGGACTCCCCGTCCGTGCCGAAGCGAAGTGGCACGGGTACGCCCGCTCCCACACCAGTTCCGAGTGGCGGTTGGCGACCAGGCTGTAGTCCCAGCGGTCGGCGCGGCGCAGCATCTGCGGGATGTCGAGGCCGTAGCGGGCGCCGGGCTTGTCCAGCAGGTCCGCCGCCATGTACTTGAGCGGGGTGCCCTGGTGGGTGTGGACGTAGACGCTGCCGGGGCGCTTGGTGAGGGTGCCGGGCCAGTTGACGTTGTTCACGAAGTACTGGGCGCGCGCGGTGAGTTGGTGGTAGCGCGGGGTGTTGAGGAGGACGTGCTCGACGTCCGGCGGCAACAACGCGGCCTGTTCCGCGTCCTGTACGACCCACACGCCCCGGAGGTGCGGGGCGATCTCCCGCGCCTTGTAGTACACGGCGGCCGGGTCGCCGAGGACCCCGAGGTGCGAAAAGGCCGAGTAGACAACGAGGTCGGGGTCGAGCGGCCGGCGGGCGTGCAGCGCGGCCCAGCCGCCCTTGACCTGTTGGGCCGCCGACTTGCGTGCTTGCAGCGCCCGTAGTTCGAGCTGCCGGGCGGCCCGGCCCGCCTGTCGCCGCACCCGATACCGCGCGTAACTGCCTTCCAGGGCACGGACTTCGGCGTCCACCGACGCACCGGCGGGCTTGTGCTTGGCGAACAGCTCGGCCGTACGGCGGAAGAACTCGGCCTTGTCGGACGGCGGCAGCCGGTCCGGCTTGCCGAGGATGTCGAGACAGTGCTCGCCCATCTTGCGGTGCAGGTACGGGCGCCAACTCGCCAGCTCCGGGCGGGAGTCGACGAACGCGAAGACCCGCTCGTACTGGTCGTGGATGTCGAAGTGCTTGCGGCTGGTGGTGGACAGGATGTTGCCCTGACGGCGCTGCCGGTAGTTCAGACAGATCCGGTCGAGCGTCGCGATGCGCTCGGCGCTGAGCAGCACCGGGAACGTCCAGGGCGTGTCCTCGTAGTAGCCCGGCGGGAACTCGAAGCCGTGCTTGTGCACGAACTCCCGGCGGTACACCTTGTTCCACACGACCATCAACAGGTCGAGGATCTCCGGGTGTTCGGCGACCGTGAAGGTGTCGTCGACCTCCGTCAGGACGTGCGCCAGGACGTTGCGCCGGGTGCCGCCCCACCAGTAGGTGCGCGCGTAGTCGAAGACCAGGACGTCCGGGTCGCCGCTCGCGTCGAGCCGGTCGGCCATCGCGCGCAACGCGCCCGGGGTGAGGGTGTCGTCGCTGTCGAGGAAGAACAGGAAGTCGCCGGTGGCCAGGGGCATTCCGGCGTTGCGGGCGCGGCCGAGGCCGACGTTCTCCGGCAGGTGCAGCACCTGTACGCGCGGGTCGAGGGCCGCGTACTCGTCGAGGATCGCGCCGCAGCCGTCCGGCGAGCAGTCGTTCACGGCGATCACCTCGATGTCCTGGTAGGACTGCTCCAGAACCGAGTCGAGGCACTCGCGCAGAAAGCCCTGCACCTTGAAGACGGGGACGATGACGGTGAAGCGGGGCACTTCGGGTTCAGCTCCTTACGAGGGTGGCGGCGGGGGCCGGGACGCGCTCCGCGAGCGGGATCACGGGCGGGATCGCCTCCGGCGGCTCGCCGAGGAACACCCGGCGTACGACCCGCTCGGCGGCCAGTCCGTCGTCGAACTCGCAGAAACGGGACCGGAATTCGGCCCGCAGGGCGGTGGATGCCTTGTTCGCGTACGAGCCGTCGCGGAACACCTGAGCCAGTTCCTCGGGCGTGCGGGCGACCGGGCCCGGCGGCGCCTCCATGAGGTCGAAGTAGACGCCCCGCGTCTCCCGGTAGACCTCCCAGTCGTCGGCGTACACGACGATCGGCCGATCGAGGTTGGCGTAGTCGAACATGATCGACGAGTAGTCCGTGACCAGCGCGTCGGCGGCCAGGCACACGTCCTCCGAGGAGCGGTGCCCGGTCACGTCGATGATCCGGCCGCTGCTCTTGGCCCGTCCCTGGTCGTAGAAGTAGTGGGCGCGCAGCAGCACGACCACGTCATCGCCGGCCGCCGCGCAGAAGGCCTCCAGGTCGAGGTCGGTGTCGAAGCCGGTCTGGTAGTCGCGGTGGGTGGGCGCGTACAGGACGGCCGTCTTTCCCTCCGGGACGCCCAACTCCCGCCGTACACGCGCTACTTCGTCCGCCGTGGCCGTGCAGTAGACGTCGTTGCGCGGATAGCCGTACTCCAATGCCTCGTACGAGCCCGGGAAGGCGCGCTCCCACATCTGGGTGGAGTGGCGGTTGGAGGAGATGTTGTAGTCCCAACGGTCCACCCGGCCAAGGAGTTTGGCGAAGCTGCCGGTCGCGGCGGCCACCACCGGGTACGTCGACTGGTCGACGCCCATCTTCTTCAGCGGGGTTCCGTGCTGCGTCTGGACGTGCACGCTGCCGCGCCGTTTGACGACGTCCTCCGCGAAGTTGGCGTTGTTCACCAGGTACTTGGCGCGCGCCAGCACCTCCCAGTAGCGCCTGCTGCCGACGACGGCGTGCTCGACGTCCTTCGGTACGGCGTCCACCGCGTCCGGTTCGACCAGGAACACCGAGCGGATGTGCGGGGCGAGCTCGCGCGCCTTGGCGTGGATCGCGGCCGGGCTGCACGCGTAGCCGCGTCCCCAATAGGCGCTGTAGACAGCCAGGTTGGGGTCGAGCGGGCGGCGCAGGTCGCGGGCGTAGCGCAGGCGGGTGCGCAGCATCCGGGGTCGCGGGACCCGCTCCGCCGCCCCCGACGCCTTCCGGTTGGCACCGCGCAGCGCCCGGAACGCCGTGTACGCCCCCGACGCCAGCAGCCGGTGCTGCACGCCCACACTCCCGCCCGGCGCACGGAAACCGGCGGGCCGGTGCGTGCGGTAGAGCCGTCCGGCCCGGCGGAAGAAGGCGCGGTGCCCGGAAGGAAGCCGTTCGGGGCGGGAGGCGGTCTTCAGCACCACGGCGAAGAGCTGCTCGAACAGGGCGTGCGACCGCTCGGGAGCCAGACCCTGCGCTGCGGTGAGCACCAGGCCTGCCTGGTCGAGGAGTTGGTGGTGGTGCTCACCCGGCAGGTTGAGCCGGCTGCCCTGCCTGCGCAGCAGATGCCGTACGACCACCGAGCGCAGCACCGCCACCCGCTCGGCGGCGACGGTGACCAGGCCGCCCCAGCCCAGGTCCGTGAACCGGCCTTCGGGGAAGGTGAGTTGGTGAGTGGTGAGGAAGGCGCGGCGGTAGGCCGCGCTCCATGCCGGGAGCTGCACGCCGGTCAACTGCGGTGCCTGGGCGGGGGAGAAGGCGCCCGCCGGGGTCTTCGCCAGCAGCGGGGCCGCCGGGTTGGTGGGCTCGCCCTCCCACCACGGGGTCCGCTCGTGCTCGAAGTGCAGGACGTCGACGTCACCGGTCTCGGTCAGCCGGGCGTCCAACGCGGCCAGTGCGCCCGGGGCGAGGGTGTCGTCGCCGTCCAGGAACAGGACGTAGGCGCCGGTCGCCGCCCGCAGGCCGGTGTTGCGGGCCCCGCTCAGGCCCGCGGACGGCGGCGAGTTGACCGGGGCCACCCGCGAGTCCCGTCCGGCGTGGCCGGTGGCGACGTCGGCGGCCGGGGAGCCGGGGGCGTCGCAGACCGGGATCAGCTCGAAGTCGCCGTAGGACTGCGCGAGGACCGAGTCCAGGGCCAGGGACAGCCGGCCGGCGACCCCGTGGGACGGGACGATGATGCTGAAGCGGGGCATTCTGTTCTTTCTCCAGTGGTCCGGAGGGGTCCGGGTCAGTGCGCGCGGCGGCCGGGGCGCCCGATCGGACGCCAGGTGGTCGGTCGGGTCGGCGTGGGGCGCGAGGGGCTTGACGGCATGCGAACTCCCCGGTGTGGGAACGGCGTTCAGAGGCGGTCGGTGACGGGCAGGGACGTCGTGGGCTGCGGCACGGTGGTGAGCGGGGAGCGCGTGAGGCTCGCGGCGGCCGACGGCACCGGGTGGCGCTCGGCGAGCGGCACGACCGGGGGGAGGTCCGTTTCGCCCAACACCACGTGGCGTACGACCCGTTCGGCGGCGCGGCCGTCGTCGTAGGGGCAGAAGCGCTCGCGGAACGCGGTGCGAAGCTGGGTCGAGCGGGAGCCGCGCCAGTGGTCGGTCGCGAAGATGTCGATCAGTTCGTCCTCGCTGCGCGCGACCGCGCCCGGCGGGAAGGCCCGCAGGTCGAAGTAGGTGCCGCGGGCCGCCTCGTAGGCCTCCCAGTCGTCGGCGTGGATGACGATCGGGCGGTCGAGGTTGGCGTAGTCGAACATCAGGGACGAGTAGTCGGTGACCAGTGCGTCGGACGCGAGGCACAACGACTCGACGCTCGGGTGGTCGGTGACGTCGATGATCCGGCCGGACGTGTGGGCGGTGAGTGGACCCTCGTGCCAGTAGTGGGCGCGGGCCAGCACGACGAAGCGCGGGCCGAGGCGGCGCAGCATGCGGTCGAGGTCGATGTGGGCGCGCTGGGTGCGGCGGTAGTCGCGGTGGGTCGGGGCGTAGAGGAGGGCGATCGTGTCCTGCGGGATGCCGAGGGACTCGCGCAGGCGGTGCACGTCGGCCGAAGTCGCCTGCTGGAACACGTCGTTGCGGGGATAGCCGTAGGCGAGCGTGGTGTAGCTGCCGGGATAGACCCGCTCCCAGGTCAGGGTGGTGTGGCGGTTGGGGGACAGGACGTGGTCCCACTTGTCGACGCCCTTGAGGAGCTCGCCGAAGTCCATGTCCCGTGCTGCCGCCGGGC
>Ga0307507_10005087_pt1 | contig 22126 bp, 7 predicted proteins | sample 7_EM_MG_FD_207223 | JGI IMG/M metagenome (GOLD analysis project Ga0307507, IMG submission 207223) | Populus trichocarpa ectomycorrhiza microbial communities from riparian zone in the Pacific Northwest, United States - 7_EM | ecosystem: Host-associated > Plants > Roots > Unclassified | place... | reverse complement strand
ACACCGCCAGAATGCCAATCTGACTCGCCTGCATATTGACTCGCTTACCGACTCGGTCACTGACTCGGTCAAATAACTCAATCAATTACCCCTTATTGTCTACACCTTTTATGTATATATACCACCTGATTTCCATAGATTTAGAATTAAGTCGCTTACTCAATTCTCCCACACTTGCACTGTTATAGTTATGAGTCCGGATTGCACTACCTGCTAAACCAATTAATCTACTACCTTATTTACGAAGTTACTACTTCTACCACCTTTGTAAGTGTCTTGAGCTTCTTTACCTATTAAATGAATGGACGGTTGTACCTGACCGACGAACGTACCTAACAGATAAATGAACTGACGAATTAAAAAACGTTAAAATAAGGTTTTGCTAAGACGCTAACCTAGGACCCTGCTTAACCTGTTAAATTTTAAAAATAATAATTAATATAGACGGACCTTATTTAAAATTCAACCTTATCCTTGAAAAGCTATCTGATTGGATGTAATAGTTCTTTATTATTTAAGATACTGCTAAAACAAATAACGTATGGTAGTATATTGACCTATTAAAGAAGAAAGATAAGCTTCCGAAGCTGGAACCTCCGAATTAACCTATACTAAAAGACGTGCTTCCTACTGCTATATTAATAGCTAAGCTAGATCTAAACTAACTTATTGCCTATAATTAACTATACGCGGAATATAAGGATAACCTCTACGTGCACTAGAAGCAAGAGCAAGCCATAAATAATATTAGTAATTATATTGTCCGCACAACGTTAGTAGCCTACCTCCCTCTCATTAAATACCTCGGAACAGTATATAAACGCCTTTAAGAGTTAAAGACTGTACTTGCCCCTACTACCTTAGGTTAAAAGCGCAACGTCCTAAATTAATATACGGCTCTTAAAGCCTATAACAAAAAGTAGAGTATTAAAAAATAGTTAAATAACTGGAGGAGCGTCTATAAGCTGGTAGAGGAATTGGAGCTTCCAGATATATAGGGATTTAGGCCCCACTATGATTTTGTATAAGCTATTAAAGCCATTTCTTTTAGTTTTACAGGAGCACTAGAAGTAGACCTAATTAGGAAAAAACAAAAAGACGAAAAAGCCCTATCCATTATTGATTTAATTGAGGAATTTAAGGAATACTACTACATATAGCAAGCATTATCTTCTTTTACCACTACTGCCAATTACTCTGCATTTGCGACCCTTTAAAATAATTCTAATTTAGATTCTAACGGCAATTCCAATTCCTATAGCAATTTAAATTTAAATTTAAGATAGAATAAGGAATGCATATACGGTATTATATATTAGTTTAATAACTGCTATTATATTGCTAAGTATAAGTGCCCTTAAGGATGGAGACTAAGGGTAGATATCTAGAAGAAAGTAAATAAAGCTATCTTATCTATACTTTAGATTAAATGTATTGTTAACTAAATCTAAAAAAGAGAATAGGAAGTAAAGGAGAACAATTAGAATATAGAATCTATAATTAATTTTAATTCTAAAACCCTACCTTCTACTAAACTAACTAGCTATACTACTGTGTTTAGTACTGGTTAAATTCCTTTTAAACTCTAGAATACCTAGAAACTTAACCCTAGTGCAGATACCCACGTTTATAACAATAAAGAAGACTTTACCTTCTTATACCTAGCAATAGAAGACGACTACCTGATTGCTAGCAGAAATTTTATAAAAATTTAAGCTTACGGAATAGTAACTATTACTATTAATACACCTACTAGGAAGTTAAAAATAAAGCTATCCTATGTAGCACTAGCACCTACCTTTTTTATAAATATTGTAGCACTCTTAAGAGCTACTAATAACGACATCTATTTCGACTTAGGACGAAATGTGCTATACTATCTAGCAACTAGCGAAATAGTCTACTATATAAAACGACTAGGGGGCTACTAGGCACTAATGCACAGAAAGCCTATAAGTACCCTAGATTTAACTTAATTAATATTCTTAACCTCTAAGAGGTACTAGCTAAGCCGTATAGCCCGTAAACTAATCGGAGCTATAGCTACAAAATAGCATAAAATTCTCGGCTATATAGAACCTAATGCTATTGCGCAGCTTCCTAAGTACGTTATTAGCGCAGAGCTAACCGGATTTAAAACCAACAAATGAGCACCGCTTAAAATTAAATATAAAGTTTACTTACTAGTAAAGTATATGTAGCAGATCTCTTAAAGACAAGAATATAAATTTCTAGCCACTTAACCATTTAAACGGCTAGTATTTGATATTATCCACCTCAGAGTACTAGGGTATAACGGCGATAGATATATTATATATTTCTATTACACATATTCCAAATTTAACTTTATGTATACCGCTAAGAATAGGGATAAAGCTACTATTTTACCTACTATTTACAAGACTCACCGCTTAATTAAGATATAATTCTACTAAGACGTCGTCTTCTTCTGGAGCGATAATAAATAAGTATTTAGATAAACGGAAGATACCCTAGATACGTGGTGTGTAGACAAAGGTATTACCTTTAAATGCCGAGCACTATATACTGAAGAATAAAATGGTGGAGCAGAACGATCTAGACAAACCCTTATAGAACGATTAAGGTCTATATAGCTAGAAGCATCCTTACCCCTATCTCTAGGACTAGAAGCCTTCTTTACTGCTAGCTATATACTTAATTAAACACTAAATAAATAACTAGGGTGGAAAACTCCGTATAAGGTTGCCTACGGCAAGCTACTATTACTTACCTATATATATAAATACGGTTGTAAGACCTATACGCTGAATAAATAAGTTAAAAAGGGAGATAAGCTAGCTTCTTATACATTAATAGGACACCTAGTTGGCTATAATTTAATAAATATCTATTAAATCTGGATTCTAAGCCTTTACAAAGTTATTTGAACTAGAGACGTTATATTTAACGAGACCTCGTTCTATAACCCTAAGGGTTAAAATATTAATTACCTACTTAGGGAAGCATTAGAAGACACTATCTAGGCAATTAGTCTACTAGAACCTCTCTATAAGGACAAATCTAAGGATAAATCTATCTTATATAGACCTACCTTAAATGCAGATTAAACGACTATATTAAATAACTCAGCAGAGCTTTCTATAAAGGATATTAAACAGCTACTAATACCTAGCAGAACGGTATCTCCGGATCTACTAGAAATAAACACTACACCAGAAGGACTTTAAGACAATATCCTGGATATAATTGAAGCAATTCCTACCCAGCCAGGTTCGCTAGAACCGTTGAATACAGCTCCATGAGCTAATAAGGTCTTGGCCGATCCTTCTGCCGATCTTATCCTACTAGAAGGTTTTAAATAAATTCGACGTTAAGCGTATGCAGTAGCACTAGCTAATATACCTACCCTATTTAGTTACTATGCTGGCTTTGCTATAGGACTAGTAAAATACATTAACCGAACTAGATCCTCCCTATATAGAGATAATCTTCCTCCTAAACCAAGGAACCTAAAAGAGCTAAGAAAGCACTCTTTAACTACCGGCTTTTAAAAGGCTATGGAAAAAGAATACAATGATCTAAAACGCCGAGGGACATTTAAGACTATATTAAAAGAAGAAGTATATAACAAGCAGATCCTTTTACTGAAATGGGCCTTTAAATATAAGTTTAATAGTGACGGCTACCTATAAAAGCTAAAAGCTTAACTATGCGTCCGTAGAGACCTGTAGATTACTAAGGAAGAGACCTATGCAGCAACTCTAGCTGCTCGAATATTCCGTGCCCTTATGGCTATAGCAGCTGCATTTAATTTGGAGATTTGACAGTATAACGCTGTAAACGCATTTATGAATGCAAGACTAGATAAGCCAGTCTGCTATTACTGCCTAGAAGGCTTTAATTAAAATGGATATATCCTAAAGCTACTTATAGCGCTATACGGATTGAAGGTCTTACTACTACTTTAGTACAAAGAGCTTATAAATACACTGGCTAAATTTGGGTTAAAGCCTGTCCTAGGTACGAACTGCCTTTATACTAATGGACGACTTATTGTCTTCTTTTACGTAGACGATATTGCCGTTCTATTTGCTAAAAAGGACCTTTAAAGACTCGAAGAATTTGAAGCCAAACTTCTATATTAATATGAGATCCGTGCACTAGGAGACCTATAATGGTTCCTAGGAATTTGAATTGAACGAGATCGGGTAAGTAGAAAGCTCTGGCTCTGCCAAGACTCCTATATTAAAAAAATAGCCAGTTAATTTAATATTTAACTAGGAAGATTTCCTAAGTTACTACTTCCTACTAAAGAACTGATTCCGTCTAACCAGTAGATAAACCCTTAAAGAACACTAGCCTACTAGCAATGGGTTGGTTCTCTTGCGCACCTTGCCGTATTTAGGAGACCTAATATTACGAAGACGCATTTAAAGCTAGTTGAATTTCTTACTAATCTAAATTAAAAGCACCTTGATGTATTAAACTAAGCCATTGCCTATTGCCTTAGAACAAAATCTATAGCTATTGAATACTCTGGCGAAGTATTTGGAGCATATGTCTACTTTAGAAACCCTAAAGGAGAAGACATTACCTTTTACGGAGTATCTAACGCAGTATTTGCGGACTATAAAGAGACTAGATAGAGCTCTTAAGGATACCTATTTATCCTATTTAGAGGACTAATCGATTAGAAGGCAACTCTACAAAGATTAGTGACTCGCTTAACTACCGAAGCAGAGCTTCTCTCCCTGTCTATGGCTGCTGTTAAGATTATCTGGTGGCAGCGTTTCTTTAAGGCAATCGGTCTTAATTTAGAACGCGATTTTACCCTGCTATATAATAATATGCAGACTATACAACTCCTAAGATAGGATACACTAAAGCTTAACACCAAGCTACGATATATCGATGTCTATTAGCATTGGCTCAGACAGGAAGTCTAAGATAAAAAGATTAATATACAGTGGGTCCCTATAGACAAAATACCTACTGACGGCCTTACCAAGATTCTACCCCATTAAAGGTACGAGGCATGGATAAAGCAACTAAATTTGGTGGATATTTAATATTAAATTGCTACTGCATTATCTAATAAAGACTCTTGAACATTACCCTATCCCTTTATTACTCCTAAATTGTATCTGAAATTTCCTATTTTGGTATAGTCTCTACCTTTATTTTATTGTCTATAGCTTTGACTACACCGTTAAATCTGGGGGGGTGTGTAACCGACTACCCATACACCGCCAGAATGCCAATCTGACTCGCCTGTATATTGACTCGCTTACCGACTCGGTTACTGACTTGGTTAAATAACTCAATTAATTACCCCTTATTGTCTATACCTTTTATGTATATATACCACCTGATTTCCATAGATTTAGAATCAAGTCGCTTACTCAATTCTCCCACACTTGCACTGTTACAGTATAGGACGCCTATATTAGGAAGATCCTGCATATATTTTATATAGAAGATTACACACCGGCCTCTACACCAATTCACCCCTCCGTAGTAGACTTTAAGCCACGCGATCTTAAGAATTAAGCTCTAATAGAGCTAGTAAAACGGTACTGATCGCTAATAGGATCTCTACTTTATCTATATAATTGGACTTAACCCAATATAGCTTGGGCTGTAGGGAAGCTCTATTAGTTTCTATATAACCCTACCAAACTGCATATGGAAGCTGCGATGCAGATACTCGCCTACTACGCAGGGACGATCAACTTGGGTATAGAGTTTGGCTTACCCCAAGGGCAGCAGTTACCTCCAAAGGCCTTTGCCGAGACGTCAGCTACAGACTATACTACCCCTAGTTGCAATAGGGAGTATAGCGGAAGCGCACCAGGTGATATACCTGACCTACAACTACACGGCTACAGCGATGCAGCATTCGCCGATTCGGTCGACAGGAAGTTAACTTCTGGCTATATCTACAAGCTAGCAGGTAGCCCGGTTTTACATAAGTTAAGTAAGTAGTTAATACTTACAACCTCAACTACGGAGGCTGAGTATGTAGTAATAACACATGCCGCTAAGGAAGCCTTATGGCTCCATTAATTGCTTACTAATTTAGGCTATACCGGAAAGGATCTACTACCGATATATTTATATAGCGACAATTAACCAGCCATTAGCCTTACTAAAAGCAACAACTACTACGCACGCACTAAGCACTTTAAGCTATACTAGCACTATATTCGTGATAAAGTTTAAAGCGGCGTAATCCACCTATAGCACGTTCCTACGGGCGATATAGTAGCCGACGGTCTTACAAAGCCACTATTAACGGTTTAGTTCAGGAACTTTGTTAGGTAGCTAGGCCTCGTTTAATACAATATAGATACTAAACCTAAATAGGAAATTGTATACAGGCCGGAAGATCCTCGGAGGGCACGCTATTTAACAATTCTAACCAATGCTAACAACTTTTAAAAAGGGGATACGAACGACGTAGAAAGCTCGTGACGGACGATCGATTACAGCTTAGGGAGAGGTTAAGTAGGACCTATAGTACACTCAAAGGATTACGAGGTGTTTCTTTTATATATTGACAAGTTCAACACCAATTTAGGAAGGATCTGCTTCTGTTTTAGTGGAGCACTAGGGGGTATAACAATAGTTCTGGAAGAGTCCTCTATATGCGTTTTCCTGCTTACATAAGCAGATTCCCTTTACTTCCATTTTGGTCGGTATCCTTAGCAATTACTTTACTACTATAGACATAGGCCTATATAAGGGCCTATGTTCGTCATAGATAGAACTAGATATACATATTCATCGTTTCAATATCATCAAGTTCATTACATTGTTTAAGATTCGTCCCGAATCGGCGTCGTAGAAGCGCTCGAGAAGAGAAATAGACGTCGATTTGCCACATCCACTTGCACCTACCAGCGCAGCGAATTGGCCGGGTAGGATCTGCATGTTGAGGTTTGAAAGGACGGGTACTTCTCTGGATTGGTATGTGAAGTAGACGTTTTGAAACTCAATGCCCACGCCCTCCTCTGAGCTTAGAAGAGGCGAGTAAGACGGCGGCGGAGCGTCTTTAGGTGGTCGCATGCTAAGGAATCGATTTGCGGCACCCGTCGCTTGAGCCATGCTTGAAGTAGTTGTAAAGCGATCTTTTTTATTAGGTTTACTAATAGCTAAGCAATTTCTAAGAAGTGGTTAATAAATTAATAATAGAAATTTGCGAATTCTAGAAATCCTTAAATGTCTTATATATTGCTAGGGCTTTCCTAGTTTATAATTGCAGCGACTTTCTTAGGGTCCATTTTAATTCCGTTATGAAATATAATTAAGCCTAAGTATATAACCTTAGACGCGTAGAACTTGCATTTTTTAATATCGTATTATAAGCCTATATCTTATAAGCGTTTAAGGACCATTCTAATATATTTCGGATGTTTAGAAAGTAAGGACAAGTAGATTAAGATATTGTTAATATATATAGTAATAAATATATTAAGGAGTTTATGAAGCGTATTATTAATATATTACTAAAATGTACCAGGACCGTTCTTTACGCTAAATGGTATTACTAGGTATTTAAAGAGTCCCTATTATATATAAAAAGCTATATACTTCTTATCTCCTTTATATATATGGATTTTATTAAAGGTAGTAATTATATTAAGCTTTATAAAGTACCATACCTTCGCTAAACAGTTAACCTTCTCTTAAATTAGGGGAATTGAATATTAGTTTTAAATTATAATTACGTTTAGAGCTTAATAATTAATATAGAATCTTAAGCCTCCTCCTAGTTTTTTAATAAATAGTATAGGTAAGGCGAATAGTATAATAGGCTTATATAAATACTTCTGAACCAAAGCTTGTAGATTACTACTATACAAGAATACTAAGCTAAGGAGAAGAAGAAGTCTGTTAGAGACTGGTAAGATACAAAGGGGTCGCCAAGGCGCTAGTAGTAAGCGAGCCAATGGCGATTTTCCATCCTAGGGATGGAAAATCCTAATTGGTTGGCAGGAGTTAGGGTCTACTAAGTATAACAGGTAGCGTGCCCTAGCACTATTATATTACCCCCCCTAACTAAAAAAGCCTACCCTTAGGCGTTATCTAAGCTCCTTATTGTTATCTAAATTATTGTAGTTATCTACCCCTTCTTCCTAGTATTTAATCTAACTTTCTAATTAGCGTGGTAGTCTAGGGAGGTTAGGGTAGGCTAGGTGGAAGTCCCGTAGCTTATAGGGAGAGTACTTAAAATTAGATGCGGGGTACTATTCTAGATCTTTATTGTAACCTAACTAGCTTATATAGTATTTTAGGGTACCGCGGTCTTTCTTAACTGCTAAAATCTCTTTAACTTCCTATTCCTTATCCTCTACAATCTAAATTAGTAGTAGGGGGTTATTATACTATCTAGGTAATGGGTTATCTGTGGCCTACTACAGTTAGTCTAGAGAGAAGATAGGGTGGATCTTTATTAACTTGGGTAGCTTAGCCTTAAAAGAGTGCCCTTCCTCCTTAAGGATTTTATAGGGGCTAGCTATTTAGTAGTCTAGCTTATAGCTTAGCCTCTAGGTCTTCCAGTTTTTTATTAACACCCATACTCTATCTCCTACTTAGAAGTCTACCTTACAGCAATATTAGTTTATATTAGCCTTTTTCTTCTCTTGTGCCCTTTTTATAATTGCTTAGGCAGTCTTCTAAGCTCTATGCATTTTCTTAGTAAATATCTGGGCCTCTTTATAGCTAAGGCGTTTGCGGGCCATTATAGGTTCTATAGGTCTATCCTAATTAAAGGATATTTGTGGCTTGTATCTATAGAGTAGCTTAAATAGCAACATTCCTATACTATTATAAGGGAGTGTAAGCTGTGCGTAGTCTATTATAGGCAGTAGTTTTAACCAGTTGTCCTAGTAGTAGTTAATAAAGGGGTAAAGTTGCTGGTTAAGGTACTAGTTTATAATCTCGGTTTAGCCGTTAGTTTAAGGGTAGAATGCGGTAGAGAGCTTAATCTTAATCCCAAGGATATAGCAGAATTTGTCCTAGAAGTCCAATATAAACTAGGGTCTATAGTTAGAGATAATTAACTTAGGAGCGCCATAGATCTGGTAAATGTTATTAACATATATGCGGGCCATATCCTTTATAGTTATAGTCTTAAAGTAAGGGAGGGAAATGGCTTACTTGCTTAGTTAGTTAACTACTATAAAGGCTATATTATAGCCATGTTTATCTTTTAGGAATAATTTAAAGTCTATTGTAATATGCTGCTAAGGGCATTTAGGAATTGGTAGTGGTTATAACCATCTAGGGGTTTAATTCCTAGGGGTATTTGCCCATTTATAAGCATAACAATTTCTAATAAATTATTCTATATTAGACAGGAGTCCTTATTAGTAGTAGTAAGGTACTAGTAGTTAGTAAGTCTTATCTTAACCAGGGTGTGCCGTGGAGACTTAATAGTGGGCTTTATATATTAGCTCTATTTATAGGTTGTTAATATCTAAAACTATAAGCCGTTCTTAGTGTAAGAGCAGTCCGTCTTCTATTTCTAAATTAGGGTTACCTTCTATAGCTTAGTCGCGGAGGGCTTTTAAGAATTTAGCTGTGTGGTTTGTAATTAGAATACAGTTAATTAGTCCTATTAGTTTATTTAGGATATCTCCTTCTACAGACGCCAGCTTATTCTGTTTGGAGTTTAGTTCCTTAAGGATATATAGGTTAAGCTATTTGGGACGGAGAAGGGCATATATCCGGTGCTGAGCCTTTAGCTTATCCTATGGTTCCATATTCTATTCTTTTTAGGTAAGGGCATTAGCTTTAGAATTTTGCCTACTAAGGCGGTATATAATTGTAAAGAAGAATTAAGAGAGTATTTTAGCCTACTAGGCCTATTAACTGGTAAGCTGCTTTATTATTATAAAATACTTAATGGCTTTATAATTAGTGTAGACTTTAATCTGGAAGTCTATACTTTTAAGCTTTACGCGCTACTAGGATAAAGATTGTATAATGGCTAGCATTTCCTTATTATGCACTTTATAGTTATACTTAGCTAGGGCTATTATCTTTAAGAAAAACGCAATAGGGTACTACTTTATTGGAGGCATCCGTTTCTAGCATTAATTTAAGGTCTAGGTTGTAGTAACAGAGAATTAGGGAGGAGGTAAGTTGGCTCTTTAACTCCTTAAAAGCTTTTATATAATTATTATTAAAAATAAAAGGTGTGTTGTTCTTAGTTAGTTATATAAGAGGTTTAGCCACAACCCTATAGTTATGGATAAACTAATAGTAGAAGTTATAAAAGCTAAGAAAGGACTAGATGCCTTTTATAGTATAAGGGGGTTTCTAGTTACAGACTACCTTAACCTTCTTAGGGTTAACTTTAATTCCTTTTATACTAACGATAAACCTAAGGTACTTTATTTGTTTTACTCCGAATTTATATTTCTTAATATTAACTTATAGGCCTACATTCCACAGCCTCTCTAGGACCTTCTTAACGTGGACTTAGTGCTTAAGTTTATTATCTAAGTATATAAGAATGTCGTCTAGGTACGCCGTGCAGAATTTATTAAGGTAGTTAAAAAGAACATTATTTATGTACCGTTAGTACGTAGCTAGTCCATTTATTAGTCTAAAGGGAAGAACTTTATATTTATAAGAACTGTGGCGGGTGTGGAATATTATTAGATCTTCTAATATAGGGTCTATCCTTATTTAGTGGAAAGCTTGGTGGATATTAAGCTTAGTAAAGATTTTGGCTTAGCTTAAATATATAAGGGTCTTGTTAATTAGGGGAAAAGGGTAACAATCTTTTTAAGTAATAGCGTTTAATTTCTAATAGTTAATGCAGAAATAAAGGCTTTTATTAGGTTTCTTTATAAATAAGATAGGAGAAGTAAAAGGGGCCTAACTTGGCTTAATAAACCCCTTATAGAGGTTATTAATTAAGTACTACTTAGTTGCTTTTAGTTCCTTTATAGTTTACTAGTAAAGGGGGCTATAGCCTAGAGAGTTGTTGGCCTCTAGTTAAATCTTATAATTATAGGTTTGGTAGGGGGTAGTATATCTAAAGCTGCTTTTAAGAACGTGTCTCTATAGTATAAGAGGTATATAGGGAGGAGGCGCTTAACTAGCTCCTTATTAGTTTCCTCTACTAGCCCTTTTTCCCTCTTAGTAATAATCTAGTTAATTTTATATAAGCTAGTAGTAAAAACCTTATTATCCTTCTAATATATATTAAAGTGGAAACCTATAGCACTAATTGCCGTAATATTTACTATAGGGGTATTATATAATAGTAGAAGTGTATATAGCCTTAGGGGCTTCTAGTATATTAATATGGCCCTTACTCCCTTTAGCTCTTATTATATCTTCTAAAGACTATCCTTTATATTCTGCTAGTACATCCTCTTCTATATTAGCCGGATCTATATAATTTAGAAGTTGTCTACATTACTGTCCGTTCCACTTCTATAAGTAGAGTCCTTCTTAACTATAGTACTTTAGGGGAGTATCCTTATTAGTATGGAGCTCCTACTAGCTTCGCGGCGAGCATCCTTTTAGGTAAAGGCTAGGTCGCGATCCCTAATATCCTATTAATAGATAGGGTTAGCCTTTACGGCTAGTATCTTATAGTTAATTTAAATTTCTCTAATAAAGGAGGGTAGTTTTGGTCTATTCTCTGGCCAGATAAACTATCTTTATTATATATTCAGCCAAATATTAAAGTAGGACATCTATTTTTGGCTAAGGATTATATTATGGGACCCTAGGTCTAGGATACAAAAGGGGATGCCATACTGGCGTTATCCATTAATAGAGATATACAGCTTTAAGATATAGGTAACCAGCTTACTAGCTTAGCCGTTATAGCCTTTTACTTAAACAGGCTTCTCTAGTTAGGTGGCATTTATATTTAAGAACTTAGCAACGTTATTTATATAAGCAGTATTTATAAAGGTAAAGCTATTTGCTCCAGTGTTAACAAGGGCAGTTATATTAACTCTATATCCATTTTAAGATACTATACATAGAACTGTGAAGTGTTTTCCACCTATTAGCTAACTTAGATTAATCTTTTTAAGATTAATAGGATACCCTAGGGGGAAGTCTTTCTCTAGGGTTCTTCTTTTCCTAACTTATTAGACGTTTCTTCTTCCTTTATCTCCTTAATATTACTTATATTCTTTAGCTCTAAGTAGGATATAGCAAAGTAACTATCCTTTCCGTAATTAAAGTATATAACTATAGTAGGGTTAATTAGGGTATTACAACGAGCATTAGCTGAAGGTGTAGTATATAGTAGGTTAGGCAAGGCTTATAGATAGATAGTTATAACCGCTTTTAGTATAAGAGCGGTTATAGTTTATCTTCCAATACTAGCTTTTATTAGAGTAGTAGGTAAGTTCTAGTCGCTATAGAGCCGCTCTAGTCGATTAGAATAAGTATTAATTTATTTTAGTTCTAAATTTAGCGACAAACATTAGGCTATAAGTCTTTAGTAGGTTAGTAGGTTGTCTAAGGCTACTACAATCTTCTCTTATAGCCGGACTGTTAGCTTATTGTATAGGTCCAAACGGTAGTTCTTAAGGGGAACCTAGCCTTTACCTGCTAGGTGTAAGAATTAAGTCTAGAACTTGGCAAAGATTTAGTTTAATTTTATTATTAGGCGGTTATAGTTATAATAGGCATCCCGTACTTTATTTAAATTAATATAAATAGCAGCTGGGTACTGTATTATCTTATTAACAGATGTAAACTAAATAGGTAACTTATCTTCAAACTTGGCCTAGAGGTATTATTAGGCATCCCTAATAGTTTAACTAAAGAGATAAAGCATTTTAGCTTCCTTAGAGGGATAATAGTTGTAATTAACACGGAGCTTTCCTTATACTTAGATCCTCTAATTCTTAAAAGTAGGGTCTATCCTATTAGATAGTAGTTAAGGGTTAAGGAGCTTAATAGATTTTAATTGTTTCTCTATTGTGTCTATACTACCTAGGGTGTTATATTTAGTGGAGTAAATAGGTTAACTGGGGCTCCTAGTAGGGGAGACTAAGCTGTTTTATAAGGCTATAAGGCTCTTTAGGATCTTGTCTAGAGTTTCTTATGCGGCCTTAACTATAAGGCAATTAGCTGTCTATCTTGCCGTAAGGTTAAGGATCTGCTCACATATATCTAAAGCGTTATTATTGTCTTTAATTTCTAATCCTAATTGGATCTTATGTTCCTCTTAAGTAGAGGCAGGTCTTTTAGAGGAGCTTACTTTAGGTGCCATTGTTGGCTTCCTAGGGTTTATTAGAATTATATAGTTTGGTTTTAATTCTAGGGTTCTTTTTAGGGGGTATAGGTTAAGTATAGTCTAGCCTATAAAGTGGGATATTATTAGGGCCTTCCCAGGCGTAATAGTGTAAGTTTTTTGGTATCTAAGTATAACGTGTTGACGCGTTATTGCAGATAAAGGTCTTTTTTTAGGGTGGGATATTATTGAGGCCTTCCTAGTAATGTAGGGAGAGCTTAGTATAATATAACGGGCTTATATAAATGCTTCTAAACCAAAGCTTGTAGATTGCTACTATATAAAAATACTAAGCTAAGAAGAAGAAGATGTCTGTTAGAGACTAGTAAGATATAAAGGGGTCGCTAAGGCGCTAGTAGTAAGCGAGCCAATGACAATTTTCCATCCTGGGGATGGAAAATCCTAATTGGTTGGCAGGAGTTAGGGTCCACTAAATATAGCAGGTGGTATGCCCTAGCACCATTATAAATAGAGATTGACTAGGGCGAATAAATCCATGTTCTAAATGCTTGTTAAGGTATTATTATATTATAAGCAATTCTTCTTATAATATACCATATAGCGGACCGAACTTTAGTATTATACTAGGCTTAAGTTCTATCTTAAAATCGTGTTTATCTTAGTATGGGGCTAGTTAGTCTACAAATCGTTTTTTAAACTCATTAACTAGATTATAGTACTTATTAGCGACTTAGTTAATCGAGGCATAAGCACAGCAAGAAGGACGTATGCAAGTCTATGCGATTAGATTGTCTATAAACAAGAATCCAAAGCTAGAGAAAGGAAAGGGGAAGAACGGAAGCACCGCTTAAAGTTATATACAATTCTCTGGTTACGTAACGGCACTTTACTATTATATAATGGCAATCTATGGCAATCTAACGGCAATGTGCTAGTACTATAACATTACCCCCCCCCTTTGAAAAAGCCTGCCCTTAGGCTTTGTATATCTATATTATATCTATAGGGCGTTCTTATCTTTATGCTCTATAGGCAACCTATTATCCTTACTATACTAGCATTCCATCTACTTATCTAAGTACTTTAGTAGTCTAGGTTTGTTAGGGTAACAGCTATAAAACTCTTATAATTTATAGGGACTACCAATAAAATTCTATATAGGGTACCAGGTAGGGTTTGGATTATATCCTTCTAACTTACACAATACTTTAGTGTTCCCCTTACAAGTTTATAGGCTAATATTTCTTTAATTTCCTATTTGCTATCCCCATTAACTTAAATTAGTTGGGGTGGTTTATTCTTTTATCTAGGTAATAGGTTGTTTATAGCTCTCTATAGCTTATCTAGTAAGAAGATAGAGTAGACCTTAATTAAATCCGGGAGCTTTACTTTATATAAGTTGCCTCTCTTCTTAAGGACCTTATATAGTCCTACTATCTAATAGTCTAGCTTATAGCTAGGCCGTTCTGTTTTCTAGTTCTTTATTATAATCTAGACCTTATTACCTATAGTAAAGTCAGGCTTATGCCTATGCTTATTTACCTACTGTTCCATTAACTTTAAGGCCTTTTTTAAGTTTATATAGATTACTTTCTAGGCCTCTTTTAAGCGTTTAGCGTAATGCCGTGCTTCCTTATAAGATAGTTTTTTATATATAGTCTGTAGCCTTTCTGGTCTTTCCCAGTCAAAGCTTATATAGGGTAAATATCCTATTTTTAGCTGGATAGGTGCAAATCCTATAGAGTTATAGGGTAGGATAGCCTGGGCGTAGTCTATTAGAGGTAGTAGTTCGGCCCAATTGTCCTAAAAGTAGTTAACGAAGGGTTAGAGTCTCTGGTCTAAATATTAATTTATAATCTTAGTCTAGCTATCTATCTAGGGGTAGTATATTATAAAAAGCTTTAGCCTAATACCTAGGATCTAGGTAAACTTATTCTAGAAGGCTAATATAAATTACGGCCTATAATCGGATACGATAGTATTTAGTAGTCCGTAAATGCAGTAGATATAGTAGATATACAGTTAGGCCCCTTCTTTGGCATTAATATTCTTATAATAGGGAATTGAGAACGGGCGCTTGCTAAAGCGGTTAACTATAACTATAGCTATATTATATCTCAGCAATCCTCTTAAGTCTCCACGACAGCCGTACATAGCTATCAATTCTACAAATCTGATGCTTGTTCATCTAGCGTTCGCATGTAATACTTCGTCATCGTAACAAGCAGTCCATTTTTAAGGGACCATAAACTAGTGACGTCCTTTGTCTTTTCGCGGTACTCCTATAGAGAAGGGGCTGTACAGTTTACCTATAGCAGTTTATTAATAAGGTTAAGTTCTATGGAGCTAATAGGATATATCTTAGCGTCTAAAGAGTCTATATTTGGTTCTACCCGTATTTAAGGGTTAAGGTGCTCTGGTTATAGTAGCGCCTAAGTCTATAATAAAATCTTCGCGGCTGTCTAATTATCTAGGTCCTGTTTACATCTTATAAGAGCGTCCATACAGTTAATGGCGCTTGGCCTATATATAATTAGGAAGTTAAACTAAGATAGGGTGTCTGCCTAGCGCACCTATTAGGCTATAAGGGCCTTTGTTATTATAAAATATTCTAAGGCCTTATGATTAGAAACTACCTAAATAGATTTAGGGGTGCTTTTTAGTTGGGCTCGCTAGTGCTAAAAGCTAGAGATAATAGCCAGCATTTCTTTGTTATAAATTGGGTAGTTTAGCTTAGTATCTACTATAGTCTTTAAATAGTAAGCAATAGGGTGCTATTCTCTATCCGTTTTCTTTTAGGAGTAAACGCTAGCTATAATACTATCTAAGGCATCGGTCTCTAGCATTAAGGGCCATTCTAGGTTAAAGTGGGTAAGTAAGAGAGTAGAGACCAGTCGTTTCTTAAGCTTATTAAAGGCCTGCCTATATATAGTATTAAAGTAAAGGGCCGGTCTTTATGGGTAAATAGGCTTAGGGGCTAGGTAATTCTACTATAGTTCTTAATAAAGCGTTAGTAGAAGTTATAGAACCCTAAGAATAACTATACCCCCTTTACGGTCCTTAGGGGTACATATTAGTTAATTATAGCCGTCTTTTCTAGATCTGCCTTAATTCTATTTATATTAATAATAAACCTTAAGTACTTTATACGCTTAACACTAAATTTCAATTTCCTAATATTGGCCTAAAGGCTGGTCTTATGGAGCCGTTATAGGACTTTATAGATATACTCCTTATATTCTACCTTATTCTTAAAGTAAATTATAATATTATCCAGATAGGCTATATAGAAGTTATTAAGGTAGTTAAAGAGTATATTATTTATATATTGTTAGTATATAGCCAGTCCATTAGTCAGTCTAAAAGGAAGTACTTTGTATTTATATATGTTAGTAGGGGGGGCTACTTAGGGCAGTCTCTTTAAGCTCGGCGACGTGTTACGTGACAGCGCGCAGGCCACCTTATAGATACCTTCTTAGGGCCTTTAAGCCCCTGAGATTCTTCTTCATAGAGTATCATATATGTCATTTCCATCAGCCTACTCAGCGTCTAACAGGTTATAAGCCCTCTTATAGCTTTAATCAAAGCTCTATTAGCTACCACTTTATTTTCTAATTGACTGGTTAACACGAAGCCATATATCCTCAAATTTGGACCCAGACATGGTGCGATAGAAATTCATAATAAACTAATACAGATTGACGCTACGCACAATACGGTTAAACCAATTAATTACATATTATGGCGGACACGATATAAAAAAAGAAGGAACACTACAGCTCTCTTAGGGCTATTCCTCTATTAAAAAAGGAGAGTGATTATAAAGAATGGTATCATCAAATTATACAACGACTTGAACTTTACGACCTCCTACTAATAATATAAGGTACGGCTATAGAGCCACCCTCAAATATAAACAAGTATAGAGATTGGCGTCATAAACAGATAACGGGACGTAAGGTTATTGAGGGCGCAGTATTGGAATCAATTTGTAATTAACTTGCTACATTAGGCAAGCCGCGCGACTCTATTAAGGATTTGCTTAATTTAATTTAATTACTATACACCGTATAAGGTCTTATTTATAACTACCAAATATAGAATTAATCGCTTGATCTTAATTGCAAAAACTTTACTTTGCTTAAAGCCTATATAGAAGCTTTTGTCTTGGGTATAAGGAAATTAAATACGGCGTTAATGCCAATATTAAGGAAGTAGGCGTACGCCCAATTGCTTTACGCTGTGGAGGAGAAGTTTCCTATTTGGACAGCCAATCGTTAAGAGGCAGCTAGAAGAGTTACAAGGGAGGACAACCTTATTACAATAGAGGAGCTAGTAAGTGACCTTATGGACAAGAGCCGTACTCGACCAGCTACCTCTGTGATATCCTTAGTTAGCAAGAAGCCACCTAAAGAAGATTAACCAGGATCTAATATAGAAGGATTAACATTATTAAAGAAGCCTAAGTTCTGCGTCTATTACAAGAATAAACATCCTGGTAGTAAAGAGAAGTGCTTTTATTTCCAACTAAACCTTTAACCCCTAATATGGAAGCCTTTTAATAAGGATATACTATGCGTAAATCCGCCCTAGGAATTAGAGGCAACTATACCAAACTTAAATTAAGTTGGGATAACGGGCTGAGGCTTAGTAGGAGTCCTATTTATTAGCAGTATAGCTATGGTTAATAACCCAGACAATAGTAATTAGGACAACTGGTTCCTTAACTCCTGTTCCAATATTATAATAAGCAATAATTAAAGCGAGTTTATTAACTATAAGACCCTAGTAATACCTACTACGATAGGAACGTCTAGAGGGACTATCCATTATATAATCGGTAAAGGAATAGTGCATATACCCTTACTAATGGACGACGGTAGTACCTGCACGGTAGCTACTAAGGCCTTCTTCGCATCTAAATTACCTTATAAGCTCCTCTTAGAGTTAGCCCTTAAGAAGCGCAAGCAGCTTTATATTAGGCCTAACAAGGAAACAGGTAGCCGTATAGTTTGGAGGTACTTAGATAACTTTATAGTGGGCAGAGCGACTTGTATAAACGGCCTATACGTAATTTAATTGGCTCCAAAGCCTTAACATATTACGCACGCCTCTATACAGCAACTCGATATTAATATACTGCATTAGCGACTCGGCCATATAGGCAAGGATGTACTACAGAAGGTGGCTAAGATGGGCAACTTCAACCTCATAGGCACGTTAACTTAATGCGAAGCCTGTTACCTAGCGTTAGCAAAGCGCTAGGTCTCTTAAACTACACCTATACTACCTTAGCGTCCGTTTAAACGCGTGCATGCTAACACCTTCTATGTCACCCCAAAGGGAGTTGGGGGCAATAAATATATGGCAATCTTTATGGAAGCGTACGCCAGATATATATACGCCTACTTTGGAACTAAGAAGACGATCACTATAGAGGGGCTTTAAGAGCTTAATAAACTAGTATACAACCAAACTTAATAATATATCGGTTCACTCGTGATTAATGGTGGCAGAGAGTTTGGTATTAAGGAGCTTACCAACTACGCTAAATTAGTGGGTATAAACATACTGCGTATAGCTCCCTATACCGCTAAGCAGAACGGAACGCCTAAACGCATTAGTGGCATTATATTAGGCATAGCTAGATTAATAATAATTAAGGCTAATTTACCAGAACACCTATGGGACAAAGCTTATAAGATAGCAATTCAAATTTAGAATAGAATACCTTATAGAAATAAGACCAGATTACCGTTTTAAATTAACACTAAGTACTATAACCAGCCGTTTGAAATGCGTATACCAAATATACTATATCTACAACGTTATGGTATAACTGCCTATATATATATCAAAGGACTAGAGCATATATAGTTAAGGAAGCTAGCGCCGCGCGCCGAGAAGGGATGTCTAGTTGGTTACAAAGGTAATAACAGTTATATCTATTGCGTTTAGATACTAACTGAGAATAAGATTATATAATTACGCGATATAATATTTAATAAGGCTTCAGATCTACCAATTGCTACACTAGAGGATAAGCTTACTGTGTGGGAACTAGAGCCGGAACTACCACCGGAACTATAAGGTGTAACCACTACAGTAGTTACTACAGTTACCTATCCTTCTGCAAAAGCACTAGAAGAAAAGGAACACCGTATAGGAGAACTAGAAGGACTCTATACTCCTAATTTAGTACTAGGAAAACTAGGTCCAAAAGGGGCAATACCACAGCCGCCTCCATTACTAGAGCTAGGTCCATTGACATAGTCAAATTGGTCATTAAGTTGGAGCTCCTTAACGGAGTTAGGGGACTCCCTAGCGTCAGCGCTAGCCTCTAAGAAGGCGATTGATCTACATAGAGACATGCAACGGTACGCCACTACATTTTAAATGACCAATGCATCTACTACAAAGGACGCAGCAAAGGCACTGCGAGCCTTTGAGAAAGCAGCCTGGAAATTAACTGCTAACACCCTTTTAGTAGGCAGGGAGACAATAATACCGTTAATTACTAAAAGCAACGACGAGGACTATAACAGTTAAGACAACGTCGATTTAGATAACAATAGAGTCTACCAAATTAACCAACAGCTTAAGGGGGGTGTGGAGATAGAAGCTGCTAAACTAGAGGAGCTTCCTGTTAGAGTAACTACTTGTAGCCGAAAGAAGAAGGTCTCTTATATAGTAATTATATTCTTATCCTATGTATAGATATAGCTAGCTCCTCCAGAACCTTATCTAGAAGCTTTATAAAAGATTAAGATACCACAAATGTTAAAGGAGGCTCTACAGTTACCAGAAGCTTCTTACTAGAGTTAAGCACTGACGGTTGAAATAACTTAACACCAGAAAGCTAAAACGTATTAATTAGTTAAGAAACTAAAGGGCGCACAAGTGCTGCTATTAAAGTTTATATTTAACCTTAAATACAACGTATCTGGAGAGGTGATCAGGTATAAGGCACGGTGGGTTATATACGGTAACTACTAAGTGGCAAATATTAACTACGACTATATATATGCTGCGGTGGTGACCTTAACTGCGTATAGGATTCTACTGGCATTAATTGCGGTGTATGACCTTAAGGCTTACCAGATTAATATTATTACAGCCTTCCTAAACAGTTTTATAAGGAAGTACTCTATATACATACAACAGCTAAAAGGATTTGAAGATAATAACCGCATATTAGTCTATCTATTACTAAAGGCGATATATGGCCTTAAACAAGCACCTCTGCTATAGTATAACACCTTGACGGAGTATCTAAAGATAATAGGATTTAAGCCAATTAATAAAGATCCTTGCGTATTTTAACATCACGAACACCAGGACGCCTATCTCTACTTATACGTAGATAATATTATAATTGCAGCGGCAATGATACTGGTGATTAAGGCCCTTAAGGAGCTCCTACGGAAACGATATAATATTAAGGACCTAGGAGAGCTTTAATTCTTCCTAGGGATTTATATGGTACGCAACCAAGTTAATTAAAAGATCGCGATTGTATAGGACGCCTATATAGCAAGGATCCTTAAGTCTTTTAAGCTTACCAAAATTAACCTAAAAGCGACACTAATAGCTACTGGTCTTTAATTAAGAAAGCGCCATTAGGATGACCTCGTAGATAAGGTCTATAAGAAGTGGTACCTAGAAGCCATTGGATCCTTTACCTAGCTCTTATATTAGACGAGGCCAGATATAATAACGGCTATAAGAAAGCTATTATAATATTTAGCTAACCTACCTAACAAACACCAACCGCATATTAAGAGAGTATTTGGATATATTTAAGGCATAAAAGACTACGGAATAATATACGGCGGAAAGCAGTATACCCCAAAAAGAATTGACCTAGAGGTGTACATTAATGCAGCTTATAGTGATGACCTAAATGACCGCAAATTAACTTAGGGCTAGTTTGTTAAACTAGCCGGAGCTCCAATTAAATAGGCTTTAAAGAAGCAATTACATCGGCAAAATATGGTACCCTTTCAATGGCCTCAATGGTTGGTGGTTGACGCAATTGGCGCGCAGTTGAGGTTATTTGGCAACTCGACCGACTAGCCTATGTCATGTTTTTTTAACACGCAGCCTGCGCGCAACCTGCCAGTAATCTGCGCATTTGGCAACCATAATTATATTTACCTCTTTTATACTAATAACATATTTTAAATAAATAAAAGCTACTTTAAAGCTATTTATAAGGCTAGCAAAATAAATAATATTATTTTAGATAATTTAATATAATATAGCGATAGTTCTCTTCTACCTATTTACCTATTGACTTACCTACCTGCCTACATCGCCTACCTATTTATATCTGCCTACCTGTCTATATCTACCTACCCGTTAGCATCTGCCTACCTGTCTATATCTGCTTGCCTGTCTATATCTGCTTACCTATCTACATTGCCTACCTATCTGCATTGCCTACCTATCTGCATCGCCTACCTATTTGCATCTGCCTACCTGTCTATATCTGCCTACCTGTTAGCATCTGCCTACCTGTCTGCATCTGCTTGCCTGTCTATATCTACTTACCTATCTGCATTGCCTACCTGTCTGCATTGCCTACCTGTCTGCATCGCCTACCTGTTTGCATCTGCCTACCTGTCTATATCTGCCTACCCGTCAGCATCTGCCTACCTGTCTGCATCTGCTTGCCTGTCTGCATCTGCTTACCTGTCTGTATCTGCCTACCCGTCAGCATCTCCCTATTTGTGCCTACCTGTCTGTGCTACCTTGATTCGATCAATCGATCAAATCGTTTATAGTGCTCGCTGGCTAGTCGTTGTCGTCTGGCTCTAGCGACGGTCGTCTGGTTCTAGCGACGGTCGTCTAGCTCTGGCGACAGTCGTCTAGTTCTGGCGACGGTCATCTGGTTCTGGT
>Ga0307507_10005086_pt1 | contig 22127 bp, 20 predicted proteins | sample 7_EM_MG_FD_207223 | JGI IMG/M metagenome (GOLD analysis project Ga0307507, IMG submission 207223) | Populus trichocarpa ectomycorrhiza microbial communities from riparian zone in the Pacific Northwest, United States - 7_EM | ecosystem: Host-associated > Plants > Roots > Unclassified | place... | reverse complement strand
CCAATATTGTCTGGCGTATTGGGGTTGACGTCTTCCCGTTCTAACAGTAGCTTCACTACTCCATCACGCCCATTCTCGGCAGCCCACGAGAGCGGTGTTCGGCCACTATTGTCTGGCGTATTGGGGTTGACGTCTTCCCGTTCTAACAGTAGCTTCACTACTCCATCACGCTCATTCTCGGCAGCCCACGAGAGCGGTGTTTGGCCACCTTTATCCGGCATATCAGGGCTGACGTCTTCTCGTCCCAATAGTAGCTCCACTACTCCATCATGCCCATTCTGGGCAGCCCATGAGAGCGGTGTTCGGTCACGATTGTCTGGCCTATCGGCGTTGACATCTTCCCGTCCTAACAGTAGCTTCACTACTCCATCATGTCCCTTTTCAGAAGCGAGCGAGAGTAGTGTCTGGCCGGTTCCGCTGCATGTGTTGGGGTTGATACCTTCCCGTCCCAATAGTAGCCCGACAACCCTCACAGACCCGCTTTCCACAGCTGACTGGAGCACCGTTTGCCCATTTTTGTCCGACCTATGGATGTTGACATCTTCTCGTTCGACTAATAGCTTCACTATTTCCTCACGCCATATACCGGAAGCACACTGGAGAGGTGAACGGCCGTATGCGTCTGCCGTATCGGGTTTGACGTCCTTTCTTCTCAAGAGTAGCTGTACCACCCTCTCATGTCCCTCTTCCACCGCCAACAGGATTGGTGTTTGACCGTATTTGTCTGGCCTGTTAGGGTTGACATATCTCTTTCCCCTGACCATATTCACCACCCGAGGCGTCTTACCCCACCAACCATCCGTGCCATCGGGCTTGGCGGATGCCCGGCCAAGAAGTGCCTTCACAATTCCTTCGTGCCCCTTCCCAGCGGCCCATGCGAGGGCAGTTCGACGAAAGTATCTATCTGGTTTGTCGGGGCTGATAGTCTCCCGTTGTAATAGTAGCTTTGTTCCCTGCTCTTGTCCACAGATAGCAGCCCATATGAGCGGTGTAATGCCTAGAAAATCCCTTTTGTTGAGATCGGGATTTTGCTGGTCCATGAGAGCAGTTGCGATTTCAACAATGCCAAAAACTGATGCGCAATGCAGTCCGGTAAACCCGATTATGGGGCCGTCGATGGGGATATCACGAATATATCGACCGGTCCTCTGTATGAGGTTCACCAAAAGTAGCTTGGTAGATATATGGCTTTCAATTTGATTGAAGAGCTTGAGCGCAAGAGATACCACGTCCCTTGGAGCTTCTCTTCTGGCATGGGCGCCCCAATACAAGGAAGAATATATGAGGAAGGGAGTTGACTGAGGCAGAGTAAGGAGTGCGGGAGGAATCTCCTTAATTGTCCGAAAATTGAGGTATGTTAGGCAAGTTTCCGCCATGGTCGAGTGGGTTGCTCCAAAAAGGTCGGGGCAGGTGTAAAGGTACTCCTGGAGAGTGTAATGGATCAAGCGAATAGTCGAAGCCTCCCTGTCGACGATAACAAGCCCCAAGCAACAGCTCAATAATGCCTCCACCGAAGGAATCCTTTCAGCATCGAGATTCGTAGCTCCTATCTCGACCGCTAGGGCGTGCAAAAGCTCATCGAGTTGTAATAGCCGCTCTGAATGCGAGATCCACATCAGGGTTCTCATGCCGAGCCTTGCCTTCTCCCCACCCTGCTTCTTTATTCGCTCAATGGTCGTGCCGTACACATCCTTCAAATCTAAGCCTTGTGTGATTGCCTTTAGCTTTTGCCGCCTACCATAGGCTGTGGTTTCCCCGAGGATAGCATCCATGGTTAGGGAAATCAGTAGGAACCTATGTTTGTCTGTTAGTGAAGGATTTAAAAACATTATTTCAATTATGTTTCTCACTTACGTTTCAGGAATAGTGCTGGTAATGCTTTTGATGATTTCGGCCTCCAAACTACAGTCCATCACATCCCGACAACTATCTTTACCCAATCTCATTCGGATATATCCCACAATGTCATCATGGCTGGGTTTTATTGATAAAAATGCCGCTCTGGCGCCAAGATACCTTTCCATCTCGCCCCGGATGTGCCGTCTTGCCGTTAGAAATATTCGCGTGTTTTCGGACTTCTCGAGGATTTGTCTTAACGAATCTAGCACCTCGGGCTGATGTCCTTCCACACATTCATCTAGAGCATCAACACATATAAAGGTTCGCTGTAATGATGTGGTAGTCTGCAGCATCTTCACAATTTCCTGCACTCGTAGCCCCCTTCCACCAATCACCTTTTTGTGATCTTCAAACATCTGTCTAATCTCGTCCGGGATCCTTTCCAATCCACCGACAATCTGTTTCAGCAGTGAGCCGAGCATGTTTGTCGGAGACTGCTCCTCTCGGGCGGCGAAATCGGCATAGAAACATGCGACAGCGATATTTTGCTCTTTGGCCTTATCGCATAACTTGTCTACCACAAGTGAACTGGCGTCACTACTTATCAGCACCACCAGGCTCTGATTTTGCCCCGGGGATTGTCTCTCACCTAAAATAGGTCTTTCCGACCGCCGGATCGCCGTAGCAAAGTAATGTCGCATGTTCACCCTCATTGCACCACCTTTGAAATTCATCGGTCTGCAGCAGCCATTCTCCGATGTTGTCGTCACGGCGGGTTCGGAGGTCTTGGTGTCGGATGCGGGGCTCAAGTGGGGACAACCATGCTAGAATCTCAGACTTCTCGTCTTTCACACCAATGCTCACATGGCACGAAATAGGGTTGAAGGAGTTTGTGCTGTTGTTGAAGGAATTTGTGTTATTGAAAGAATGAGTGTTATGGGACCAGTGTGTGTTATTGTAGGAGTTTGTAGTATAGTTAATCGGTAAGTCGGACATTTTAACTCTAGCCGAAACGGTTTAGGGGGATGAATTGTTGAACTACTGTCTTTCGTTGATAGAAATTGAGCGAGCGGACAGAAAGCGGGGTCATCACAATACTGGTGCCGGCACTAGGCCTTGCGAGTGAACACCTAGCCTTATTAATCCGCAGGCACCTTGTGTAACTAGTACTTAGCCATGGATAAGCGCCACTGATATCCAAGATCCAAGACTAATGCCAGTACTATTTCTTGCTCCCAGTAATTGTATTTGTCCGAGCTCACTGAAATTCAATACCAGTCTACATCAGGGCAATGAGAAAAGGGTGAGCGTAGCAGTCTATAGATTTTTTAGCATTGTACTACTTAGGACGAGAATAAGTGTCCGGAATCGGCGACCGATGCCTAGGAGTCGTTTCCCTGATAAAATCCTTTCCCCTGCATAACCACCGGGCCTTACTTGTACCGGCAACTATTATATCATACCACGGACAGTTACTTTTGCCATGCGCCTTATTGTGCAACCCTCAATAGATAAATGTGTTTGAGAACTCCGAAAGTCACTCAGAAGGCTGCTGGGAGGTTTCATGGAGGTTATGGGGTAGCGGAAGTGATTGGTGATTGCTTTCCAGAGTTGGGGGCTAATCCAGAAGGATGTAGAAGTCACGGTAGAAGTTCGAGCTTGCAACAGCCGGCAAATTAAATTACCGGTGCAGGTTCGGCGCCTCGCTTGTTGACCATCTTGCATTCACGTTGCTTGATCTCGCGCTTTCTTATTCTGGCAAAGCATCACTCATTTTGCGGGGCCGGTAGCTTGACTTTGATTACCGGTAATGGACAGTTCAGCTCCCTATTCCCGTAGTGGTCCCACTGCCATGCGTCCCACGGTAAGGCAATTTATCCGAACATTGGTACGGAGCTGACATTGCACGAGTCAGCAATCTTGCATCTGCCTAAAGGGGTCCGCTCTTTGCGGGGACACGAGATGTGAACGGTCGCAGTTCACGTGATGCATTCAGCCGAGAAGTACTTCCTGAGCCGCAGAGTCCTCCTCTACCCTACTTGTAAACTTCGCTATCCTTGGAACAACGAACCACCCCAACTCATTTGCAGGGACTATGGATCAATAGCCCAATGGTGGCTAGTATTTAGACTTTGCATTCTCCATTAAATTTGCCGCCCATGTTTTTCGGAGGTCTCAGAGCATTAGTGATTTATGTATCATACCTGTAGTAGCCCAAGGGTGGATGATCGCTGTCATGGAGCTTAACGAGATTTAGAGTGGACGAGGGGTTTGCGGCTTGGGCGCAGAAGCGAATCGCTCTGCGCTATGTGGATTTTATTGAAGTCCTCACTGACGGCACTTTTTCCTTTTCTTTTTCCTTTTCTTCGAGGATGAACCCAACATACTGCGGGGTGTCAAATTAACCCAAACACTAATACCTCGCAACCAAGTACCGCACCTAAAAATCGGTGAGAGTATTCCCCTCGACAGCCACCAGACCTAAATGGTACGGCCAATTGCCCACCCCGACGGCAGCACTATTTCACTCTGAAAGCATGGCTAAGCGTATCTGATTTTTTGTTGTTGGGGTTGCCAGAATTATTATTGCTGGTATTAACCTAGGGTATAGTACTTGGTTGTGAGGTATAAGTGTTCGCGCTAATTTGACGCCCTGCGGTACCGTGCCATCAAGAATATTCCCTTTTCCTACTGCCTAAGCTAATACACTAATCAATTATGAGCTCAATTAGCCCAGGTATTGCACACATATGTTAGTCGCTAAAAGGACCCAGGATATGGACAATTCGCTAAATTCTAATGTTAGGGGATGCCCCTGGGCTATCCACTATACACCCTCTGCGAGCTCTTAGCTAGCCTTACAAATATCTAAGTAGAATACCGGTAACTTTCATATGTTATGGTGCCTGGTGTCGGAAATCGCCCCTCCCCGCTACGGTGACGCTACCAAATCTAGCAACGAACTGGCCTGATAACAACGAAGTTTTCAGAGAAAAACTCTCTATAGAACCACGATACTTAAAATCGGCCCCTCTTTGATTCTATGGATCCTATGGGGGTTTTTTTTAACAGAGTATTGGTTGGGAATTGTACTGTAGACTCAGCAAAAGAAATATTCCTAAGGCCATTACCTCATACAGTATTGGGGGGGTCTTAGCAGCTGAAACTAGTGAGCTCGAGCTCACTACCCGTATCCTAAAAATTGCCGGAGGAGCCGGAAGTGATAAGCCTCGCAAGCTCTGGCTTTTACTTCATACCTTGTACGCATGGTAAAATAGTTTAACAGTACCGATATACGAATGGTCAAACTTGTGCTGTGAGTACTAAGGGTTGTCAATTCAAGAGCGGCGAGTCATTGATGGCGAGAGGGGGTGAGGCGTGGGTGTTGTGGGCGGGGGTGGTGAGCTCGCCCTTCTCGGCGTTCCAGATGTCGTTACTTTTGCAGACAGCCGAGACGGGGCGGTAGTGTTTATCATATCCTTTATGCTATCGGTATAAGGTAGGCTGCAAACTTAAATTCCTAAATAAGGTAGGTATCCTTGCCGAATATAAGTTGGGTGCTGTATGCCGCAAGATAGTACTTTCCGGAAGCCCTAGGCAGGCAGGGTACATGAGATGAGGTCAAATAAAATTCACTTTAGAAGGTATATGGATTAGTCGAACGAAATTGGAACATGATGTACAAGCGCGTGGGATGGCGGTTCAGATATTTTGACATATCATGACCGGGTGTTCAGCTTTAACTGAGCCTAAGGATGGAGAAGACCGAGAGTCGTTTAATATGAGGAGGGAACCTAAGCCTGCAGTTGATTTTTCTTGGGGTGCGGAAGGGATAAGCGGGCATCTTGGCACCCGTCCGGATGACCGCCCCAGACCGGAGGGTGGGGACTGCAGGTGCCGCCCGGGAGAGGAGAGGAGGAGGAGGTGGGGCGTTACCCCCGCTAGCCGTGCATCTTAAAATAGACGACTGAACTGAGTATTACAATTCTAGGGTTCCCACTCACGGTACAATAGTTGATTACAATTTTGAATGAACTCTTTGAGTGAGAATAGGCATGAATTTTATATTAACTCATATGCGGGAGTCGCAGTACTTTGTTGGTGGTGGAGTGCTACTGGTATTATATACTAGTCAAGTTACCCTATACATATATTTAAATACCCAAGGGGGGCAATCACGTTTCTAACACTAATAATGCTGCAATGAACTAACTCAGCAGGATAAGATGAGCAACAAGAGTGAACTTGGGAGGTCTATATCCATAGTTTATTTTCTTTCCCAGGGAAAGCCCTGCTAACTGCCCTACGGGGGTACGTATCCCTGCGGAACCACATAATCGCTTTGGCGCCCTCTACAAACCAGCGCCCCCTCGCGGGGCTATTTTTTTAGCTCCGAGAAATTTTGCTTGAAGTTACTGCCCTCCTCGGGCCCTCGGTTTAATCCTCCTGTCTGACAACAGCCGAAGCATGGAGTAGAATATAATTGGGCGAAAGGAAGTTATCGGCTTGCTGTTGCTAATACATGTATTCTAAATTTTTTTGTTTAAACCGGGGGTGGTATTGGTTGCTTGGCCAGGTCATGAGTGATCACTCGCCATCGAGGATGGAAGGTGAGAGGCGAAGGTGAAGCTTGGGAATGGATATGTTGGGGCGCGCAATGAAGTGGGCTGTCTTGATATACTTGGTGGTGGGGTGTAGGGCTTAGTACCGCCGTTTCGGGGAGTTGATATGGGGTGCGAGATGTGGTGAATTGTGGGTTGTGGCTCGGGTGTCGAGCTGCTTTACACACTCCTAGGCTAACTAACTGGATCGACCGACATTTTTTCTTGGTGAGCCTTAGGGTATTTGGAGATCTACTGTGTGCGCACGTATGAATACTCGTCCGTGGAGCACCGAGTGAAGGCAAGACGAATATGAGGGTGGGTAACACTTGTGGATGGATAAAAGGCCTAGGAGTAAAAGGCGGTAAGAAAAGGACTAAATAGGACTCCATATCATTGGTGGGGGTGTGGGAGTCTAGTATCATCACCATAGTCCCCAGCGGGTAATAGAGATTTTAGTAAGCTCTAGCGTGAGTAATTGTTGAGCTGGATGGGGATAGGTGGAAGGAGGGGGGGGTTGAAGGATATAGGGGAGCTAAGCAATAGCGTATATACGGGGTTGTCGTAACTAACTTTTGTAATCCAAGCGCTGTTTTTGTATCCGGTTGATCCAAGTCTAGTAAAGAACCTAAAGGTTTGGCTGTCTTAAGCGCTATCCATTTGTCTCGGTAAATATCACGGGGTAGGTTGTGATTTAAGCGACATATCTTAATAACCACGGATAGGGTAAAGGAATTCTCTGAGAAATTTATTATACTACCGGACATGGATTTTGGATTTCTCATCGGGGTGAGGAGAATAATTTCAGAAAAAAAGAAAACTAGACGAAAGTTAGAATATCCGGGTGAGAATTAAGGATTAATATAAAACCTAAGAGCCAAATTTTTGTATAGAAGGAAGGAAATAAAGACTAAAATGCGGAGAGAAGATTCTAATTATAACTACAAGGATAGTGCATCTATATCCGATGCTGAACGGTGCTCGGGCGGAATAAGGAATCGGGACGGAAAAGAATAGAAGTAACGGGAAGACAGTGGTGTCCACGGGGCGGGTGTAGGCCCCCGGGAGGGAGGAGAAAGTGATCTGGAGGGAGAGGGGGTGGCTGGCGGGATATATGGGCGTGGCCATGCGGATGTGGAGAAAGCGGGGCATGGAAGTTCTTGAGGATTACAAGAAAGATTCTGTGCTGCCGAGTCAAGTCATGTTGGGGTCAGCGGATTCGGGCGCTAGCAGTAGCTCCACCACTTGCTTGTGTTGGTTCTGAGAAGCCCGCGAGAGCGGTGTTTGGCCATGTTTGTCTGGCATATTTGGGTTGACTTCTTCCCGGTCTAACAGTAGCTTCACTACTCCATCACACCCATTCTCGGCAGCCCACGAGATCGGTGTTTGGCCATTATTGTCTGGCATATCGGGGTTGATGTCTTCCCGTCCCAACAGTAACTTCACTACTCCATCATGCCCATTCCTGGCGGCCCACAAGAGCGGTGTTCGGTCACTATTATCTGGCATATTGGGGTTGACGTCTTCCCGTCCCAGCAGTCGCCTCACTACTCCATGACGCCCATTCTTGGCAGCAAACGAGAGCGGTGTTTGGCCACGCTTGTCTGGCATATTTGGGTTGACGTCTTCCCGTCCCAACAGTAGCTTCACTACTCCATCACGCCCATTCTCGGCGGCCCATGAGAGCGGTGTTCGGCCACTATTGTCTAGCCCATCGGAGTTGATGTCTTCCCGTCCCAACAGTAACTTCACTACTCCATCATGCCCATTCTTGGCAGCCCACAAGAGCGGTGTCGAGCCACGACCGCTTGGCGTATTAGGGTTGACGTCTTCCCGTCCTAAAAGTAGCTTCACCACTCCATCACGTCCATTCTCGGCAGCCCACGAGAGTGGCGTTTGGCCACCACCGTCTGGCATATCGGGGCTAACGTCTTCCTGTCCCAAAAGTAGCCTCACTATTCTATCACGCCCATTCTCGGCGGCCCACGAAAGCGGTGTTCGGTCATTATGGTCTACCCTATCGGGGTTGATGTCTTCCCGTCCTAACAGTAGCTTCACTACTCCGTCATACCCTTTCTTGGCAGCAAACGAGAGCGGTGTTTGGCCACCATTGTCTGGTAAATTGGGGTTGACGTCTGCCCGTCCCAACAGTAGCTTCACTACTCCATCGCGTCCATTCCTGGCAGCCCACGAGAGCGGTGTTGAGCCACGACCGCTTGGCGTATTGGGGTTGACGTCTTCCCGTCCTAACAGTAGCGTCACTACTCCATCACATCCATTCGAGGCAGCCCACAAGAGCGGTGTTTGACCACAATCGTCTGGCATATCAGGGCTGACGTCGTCCCGTCCTAAGAGTAGCTCCACTGCTGCATCATGTCCATTCTCGGCAGCCCACGAAAGCGGTGTTCGGTCACTATTGTCTGCCTGATAGGGATTGACGTCTTCGCGTCCCAATAGTAGCTTCACTACTCCATCATGCCCATTCCCTGCAGCCCACGAGAGCGGTGTCGAGCCACCGCCGCTTGGCGTATTGGGGTTGACGTCTTCCCGTCCCAACAGTAGCTTCACTACTTCATCATGCCCCTTCTCGGAAGCCAGCGAGAGTAGTGTCTGGCCGCTTTCGCTGCACGTGTTGGGGTTGATATCCTTCCGTCCTAATAGCAGCCCCACCACCGCCACAGACCCGCTTTCCGCTGCTGACAGGAGCACCGTTTGCCCATTTTTGTCCGACTTATGGATGTTGACATCTTCCCGTTCGACTAATAGCTTTACTATTTCCTCACGCCATATATTGGAAGCACACCGGAGAGGTGTACGGCCGTATGCGTCTTCCACATCGGGTCTGACGTCCTTTCTTCTCAAGAGTAGCTGTACCACCCTCTCGTGTCCCTCTTCCGCCGCCAACAGGATTGGCGTTTGACCGTATTTGTCTGGCCTGTTAGGGTTGACATATCTCTTTCCCCTGACCATATTTACCACCCGAGGCGTCTTACCCCACCAACCATCAGTCCCATCGGGCTTGGCAGATGCCCGCTCAAGAAGTACCTTCACAATTCCTTCATGCCCCTTCATGGCAGCCCATGCAAGCGCAGTTCGACGAAAGTATCTATCTGGTTTGTCGGGGCTGATAGTCTCCCGTTCTAATAGCAGCTTTGCTACCTGCTCTTGTCCACATATAGCAGCCCATATGAGCGGTGTAATACCAAGAAAATCCCGTTTGTTGAGATCGGGATTTGGCTTGTCGAGGAGGGATGTTGCGATTTCAACAATGCCGAAAATTGAGGCGCAATGAAGTCCAGTAAACCCAATTAGGGGGCCGGAGATGGGGATATCACGGCTATATCGACCGGTCCTCGGTATGAGATCCACTAGGAGTAGCTTGGTAGATATATGACTTTCAATTTGGCTGAAGAGCTTAAGGGCAAGTGGTACCACATCCCTTGGAGCCTCTCTTCTGGCATGGGTGCCCCAATATAAGGAAGAATATTTGAGGAAGGGAGTTGACTGAGGCAGAGCAAGGAGTGGGGACGAAATATCCTCAATTGTCCGAAAGCTAAGGTATGTCAGGCATGTTTCGGCCATTATCGAGTGAGTTGCTCCGAAAAGGTTGGAGCTGGTGTAGAGGTACTCCTGGAGAGTGTAGTGGATTAAGCGAACAGTCGAAGCTTCCCTATCGACGATAACAAGCCCCAAGCAACAGCTCAACAATGCCTCCACCGAAGGGATCCTTTCAGCATCGAGATCCGTAGATCCTATCTCGACCGCTAGGGCTTGGAAAAGTTCATCGAGTTGCAATATCCTCTCCGAATGCGAGATCCACATCAAGGCTCTCATCCCGAGCCTTGCTTTCTCCCCACCCTGCTCCTTTATTCGCTCAAGGGTCGTGCCGTACACATCCTTCAGATCCAAGCCCTGTGTGATTGCCTCTAGCTTTTTCCGCCTCCCATAAGCCGTGGTTTCCCCAAGGATAGCGTCCATGGTTAGGGAAATCAGTAGAAACCTAGTTTTGTCTATTAGCGAAGAATGTAAAAGTGAGATTTTAGTCATGTTGCGCACTTACGTTTCGGGAATATTCTCGGCAATGCTTTTGATCATTTCAGCCTCCAGACCACTATCCATCGCGTTTCGACATCTGTCCCTACTTAATCTCATCCGGATATATCCCACAATGTCATCATTGCTGGGTTTGACAGATAATATAGCCGTTCTCGAACCAAGATGTCTTTCTATCTCGCCTCGGATGTGCCGTCTTGCGGTTAGGAATATTCGCGTATTTGCGGACTTCTCGAGGATTTGTCTCAACGAATCTAGGATCTCGGGTTGATGACTTTCCACACATTCGTCTAGGGCATCAACACATATAAATGTCGGCCGTAGCGATGTGACAGTCTCCAGCATCCTCACAATTTCCGGCACCCGTAGCCCCCTTCCGCCGATTACCTTTTTGTGATCTTGAAAGGTCTCTCTTATTTCATCCGGAATCCTTTCTAATCCACCGACAATCTGTTTTAGTAGCGAACCGAGCATGTTTGTCGGAGACTGCTCCTCTCGGGCGGCGAAATCGGCATAGAAACATGCGACAGCGATATTTTCCTCTTTGGCCTTATCGCATAACCTGTCTACCACGAGTGAACTAGCGTCGCTGCTTATCAGCACCACATCCTCTAGTATTTTTTTGAGGATTGTTTCTCACCTAAAATAGGTTTTACCGACTGCCGGATCGCCGTAGCAAAGTAATGTCGCATGTTCACCCTCATTGCACCACCTTTGAAATTCATCGGTTTGCAGCAGCCATTCCCCGACGTTATCAGCACGACGGGTTCGGAGGTCTTGATGCCGGATGCGGGGCTCAAGTGGAGATAACCATGCTAGAATTTCAGACCTCTCGTCTGTCGCACTAGTATTGACGTTCCACACAATGTCATTATTGAATGAATTAGTGTAGTTGAAAGAATGGCTGTTATGTGAGTAGCGAGTGTTGTTGTGGGAGTTTGTAGTGTAATTGATCCGTGAGTCCGACATTTTCTCTCTAGCCGCAACTGTGTCGGGGGACGGACTGTTAAGCTATTGGGTTTCGTTGATGGGGATTGCGCGAAAGGATGGAAAGCGGGGTCGTCATTGGGCCTTGTGAGTGAACACCTAGCCTTATTAATCCAGTTGTACTCGGTTACTCGTACTTTGTGGAACCGATACTTGGCTGTGGATAGGCGCCGCAGATCTTCAAGATTCAAGCCCAATACAACATCCCACGGCATAGGAGTCCACGGCATAGCGAGAATGCCCATACGGATGGTGCCTGTCCTATAAAACTTCTATTGGCATTCTCGCCACGCCGTGGACTCGCTTCGCCGTGGGTTACTGTACCATTTCCCGCCCTCAGTACCTCTACGGGTTTACCGAAGTGCGATAGGTTTCACACCTGTGATCCCAAGGTTTACCTCGTACCCGATCTCCATTCATAGCGGCAATCATGTCACCACTAACATCTTCTCCCATTTGGAAACACCGCAGAGCCTTACCGTTAATTTATTGGAAGAAGTCATTTTTGTTTCGTACCATCACCGTGTAAATAGACGAAACAGGTCCAATAACAAGGAAGGCAGGAATGAGGGGAATGAAGAGTGGGATGAAAATGGAAAGGATGAGGCGGATGATGATTAGGGGCAAAATCGAAGTAAGGAACTAGATGAGGAGAAGATAAAAATAAGGAAGAAAAATGATAACGGGGAAAAAGATGGAAATCTAGAGGGGCAGACAGTGTCCGTTTGAGGGATCCCGGTGGTAATGGTAGGACTGAATCACTTCACTATATAGCCGAGCTACATCCTTCTTGTTATTCATATCATACGAATATCGCTTTCCTAATTAATAATCTTAACCGTTATCTATTACTACTTCTCCGTCTAAAGCGATCACATATCACTACAGGGAAATTGAAGCTGCAAACGAGGACATGCTGTGTTTTAGGTACCCCGGAAGATCTGGCAAATCGGGCCAGTCTCGGATGGCTTTACGGAGTCGAGTCAAACTTTTGGGGGATGTTTCGTAGGAACAATCCTGGATCATAGGGGATCAGTTGGCTGTGGCGTTTCGATGGAGCCGGTGCCTTGACAGTGGATAGAGTTTTCCCGGTGATGTAAGTTTGCATGAAACGAGAAGCTTGAACCTGCAGCTACCGACAACTTAAATTACTGGTACAGATTTGGCGCCCAGCTTGCTGAGCCCCTTCCATTCACATTGCCCGATCTCGCTCTTTTTCGTTCTGGCAAACGTCACTGTCCCTGCAGGACCCGTAGCTTGACTTTGATATGCGCGCAGTTCCACTCGATATTGATTTACCCGGAGAGCTCTCACTGCCTGTATGCGTCCCGCCATGAGGCAGCTTAAAGTTATCCAAATGCCGGTACTTGAGTACTGGACTGACATTGCCAGAAGTGCATCGCCCAGGGGAGTCTGCCCTGGGCGAGAGCCTCATAAATGCTAGTTAAGACCCACTGAAATCTGGAAACCTGAAAGTGGGGGGCAGCTCACGTGATACTCTTAGCCGAGAAGCTTGTCAGATGCACTAACACCCGTAGAGCCGCAGAATTCCCATCGACCCCAGACTTCGTTAACCCTGCAGCAACGGGCCACCCGACCCATTTCCAGCGATCATGCCGGTAAATTAGATCAATAACCCAATGCTGGCTACAAGTTGTATTTAGATATTGCTTTCTCTATTGAACTTGCCCCTCATGTTTTTCAGAGCTCCCAGAGCAGCAGTGGTTGGGGTTAAGACATGATTAGATTAGCGATTCATGCATCATACCGTTAGTGGGGGTGGGGCTCAACCAGGCCCAGGGTGGAAGAGACGAGAACCTTGCGGCTCAGCTGTCGGTCGGGTAGAAGCGAGTTACTCGTACTTTGCTGATTTTATTTAAATCCCCACCGTGCTCTTTTTTCCTCTCTTTTTTTCGAGGACGAACCAAACACACTGTGCCGTCAAGAATATCTACAATTCTTCCGAATTCCCTTTTCCCACTACCTAAGCCAATACGCTAATCAATTGTGAGCTCAATTAACCCGGGTATTTCACAAATAGTCGCTAAAAGGACTGAGGAGATGGACAGTTCGCTAGATTCTAAAGTTAGCAAATATCCCTGGATTATCCACCATAAACACTCTGTGAGTTTTTAGCCAGCCTTGCAAGTATCCAAGTAGAATATCTGTGATATGTTACGATGCTGGCCCTCGTCAGCACCAAATCTAGCAACGAACCGGCCCTGACAACAACCAAGTTTTAGAGAAAAACTATAGAACTACTTAAAATCGAACTTCTCTTTAATTCTATGGATCACATGTTTTTTTTTTTTGATTAGGTGAGGATTAGTTGAGAATAGTAAGATACTAGGAGGCATTTTAAGAGGCTCGCCAAGGCACTACTTTTTGGTATGTATGATATCACTAAGCGAAAAGCAAGCGAACTGGCGGGTCGGTTTTTTTGGTGTCGGGCACTGTAGGCTCAGCAAAAAAAAAATTCCTAAGGCTCCTACCCGGTACGGCACTGGGGGGCTCTAGCAGGCGAAGTTAGCAAGCTAGAACTCACCACACCAAACATTACCTGGGGGGGGCTCGAAGTGATGAGCCCCGTTGGCTCCGGTTTTTGGTTCATACTCGGTATCCAAAATATACTAACTTACCAATACCATATGCGAATGGGCAAATTTATTCTGTGGGTGCTAAGGCGTTGATTCAATAGCGGCAAGTCATCTAGACGAGAGAAGGTGAGATGTGGTTGGTATTGGGAACAGGAGTGATGAATTCACCCTTCTCACTCTGTTTCGCCATGTCGTTACTTTTACGGACAGCTGAGACATGGGGGTAGTTTTTATAACTTTTGTGTTGTCGGTATATAGGGTGGGTTACAACTGTAAATTCTTGAAGAAGCTAGATATCCTTGCCCGATATAAGTTGGATACTGTATATATAATAGTAATATAGTACGTTCCGGAAGTTCCAGCAGACAGAATACAGGAGAGGAGATCGAATAGAAGTTTCTTTAGAAGTCATATGGGTTTATCGAGCGAAATTAGAACATGATGTACAAGCGCTGTGGGATTGCGGTTCAGATATTTTGACATACATATCATGACTAAGTCTAAGAAAGGGAAAGACTGAGAGCTGTTTAATGTGAAGAATGAATCCAAACCTGCAGCCCATTCTTCTTGGGGTGCGGACGGGATAGGTGGGCATCTTGGCGTCCGTCCGGATGACTGCCCTGGACCGATAGGCAGAAACTCCAGGTCTCTCAAATTGCGAAATCTAGGGACTCCCTCCGGATGACTTGTAGGCCATGCAAGTAATGGCGGGAATTGCAGGTATTGTCCGTGGACAAACTTAATCGCTCATCAACCATTGATGGCAACGCAACCCTCCTGATCCCCCGGCAGTTTCAACACCACTTGACTTTCTCTCGCTCAAATATCAATTTCTACCGTGTAATCTACCCTTTCCCCTCAACCGTAGGGCGCTTCAGGCCACGACTGTCCCGAACAACCAAATGACCACAACACAACCAACTGTTAATGAATAAACCTGAAATTAAATTTATAGCTAATTAACATGATGAAATTTCATAAAACAATTTCTTTCTCCATTTATACAAAGTGGTTGATTACAAGTTTCGCATTTCCATTGTGTTTTAGCCTCCTTACCTTTTACCATCCTACCATGAAGGCTTTCCCATCTGCAGAAAAGGCAGCGAAGTCTATTGCAACCCATATATTCTGGAAGATGAGGACCTGGAGCTTTGCGCACCCCGGGCAGTTGGGTGTTTGGATAGACTTTGAGGGGGAGATCCAGTTTCTGCTGCTGCCGAGAAATACGAGTGATATTCTGTGATGCCGCCCGTTGAAGACTACTACCTCTGTGTATCAAGGCCCATGCAACTTGAAGTCTAAATTGCAGGTGTGTGATATCCCCTCTAGGAAGAGAGTGATAGATGAGAACAGAGTTGATGAGAGATGTTTCTAGAGCCCAGTAGAAGTATGGGTACCAATTCCTTCTAGATGTTAATTGAACATCATAATAAGTCCTGTTCTGATCTGCCATATCAACGCCAACCTTGTGCTGATTATATTCATGGACAACCAGGGGTATTTGAAGGTTCTTACTTGGTTGTCCTTGAAACTCGCTTGCAGCACCAGTTGCATTAGTGCTCTTATTTCCAGGAAACCATCTCTCTTTCTCTACCTCTGCATCAAGCGGGTGTAATGTTGTCATCATAACCACTGGAGCACTATCCATCCATACCAGGACCCCCACTCCATCTCTTACTATTCCACTCTTGAAGTGATAGTCTAGCTTCACCTTCTTCTTATCAAACTTAAATTCCTTGGGAAATCCAGTCTGATTTGCTCTTGCAGTTCCACATCCTCTTACTCCTATCTTTCTAAGCGCTGAAAGCAATGGAATTGTTGTAAAAAAGTTATCCATAAATACATTACAGACTCTATTGCGATGGCGAAGCTGCAGCTGCCTCATCAAGGAGAATACCATTTGGCCAGTAGGAGTAAGACCAGCAATAGTTTTTGCTTCCACACTAACAGAATCTAAGCCTTCCGCATTTGATGCCAAGTGAAAGTCATAAATATACCCATGATCTACAAGACAGAAAACCTTGTGGCCTAGTCCAATTGGCTTATTAGGCATCTTGGTGATGTGAACTGATCGTCCTGTGAAGGGGATCATGGCTTCATCAAAGGTAGTATTAGAACTAGGAAGCCAATAGGCCTGGGCAGCCTTTCATATTTGTGTTAATAGTGGCTCTACCTTATGATACCATGGCTGAATTGGTAAAGTGATTGAATTTGAGGAAGGAGGTGATACATGAAAGTAACGCCTAATCTGTTCGAATCTTGTCTCAGATATAAAATGAGTAGTTGGTAAACCATTCTTTGGAAGAAGAAGATCATCATGATTTCAATAAATAGAAGGTGAGAGACCAAGCAATCCCATATGAATTTGGATTCCAATCCAAATGCATATGTCACCTGTAGTACCTGGAGTCCAATCTCTACCTCCCTCTCCCAGGTCCGCTCGCTTCTCATCTGCATAGAGGTTGGTATTGTTTGCCAGAGATATTACAAACTCAGAGGTCCAAAATAGATCCTAAATATGAATAGGATTAATTTTTTCTAGAATGGTAACACTTCTGGGGAGTAAATGGCATCCAGAATGCTCTGGAGCACTGTGGGTAATCGGTTCAAAGGCAGGCACAGGTGGGAAGGTTGCTTGTAGCTCAGAGGATAACTTTGAAAGAGGAGGTACTTTTGGACCTGGCAAGTGATTTTTCATGATCGCGGATCTTTTGGCTTTAATTGTAGATTTGACTTTCTTAGAGGAGGAGGAGGAGGCTGTAACTTCAGGAGGAGGTTGGCTGAGATCTTCAGAGATATGTTTTCGCTTTGTTGGAGTTATTGATCTCTGTCACTGATCTGGGACGCATTTAGAGGAAATAGTTCATTAGGAGTCTGCTGATCTGGCATCCTACTACTCTGAGACTTGGATATCCCAAATGAAAGAAGTAGATCTGAGTTTGAGGTATCGAGATTAGGGATATTGTAGCTGAGATTAGGATTTTGAGTTCTGAGTACTCTGGTAGACATGTTGAAAGAAAGATAAAATTTTGAAGTGTAGATGGTTGCTTGAATGATTGCGCTCAACATTACCAACATATTTATATACTACACCCTTCTCACAAGCAATTTCTAAGCCACTTTGTTTGAAATCAACCTGTGGTTTTTTATTAATAACAGCTTACTATTTATATTTGCCCTTTCTAGAAGATTCCAGAACTGTCTACTTTTTCGTTGTTCTTCTGTTGCTTAACCGAGGTAGGTATGAGTTTCCGCCCTCTCGTGTCCCACATACGGTTCAAGGGATACTTCTATTTTTGATTTTTTTCTTGGTTTTAATAATAGTGGGGCTGTGGTGGAGTGCGGTTGTCATAGCCGAAATTTTTCCCTCATCGTTGATGCGCGGTTCGTCGATGCGCGGTTAATTTTGTCCACGGACAATAGCGTCGGGGAGAGGAGAGGGGGGGGGTGTGTGGCATTACCCTCACCAGCCATGCATGTTACCAAATGACCGAACCGGGTATTACAACCTAAGGTTGCCACTCATGATACGATAGTCGACTACAATTTTGAACGGGATCTTTAGGCGAGAATACCTGCGGGGACCACGTATCCCTATGGAACCACGGAATCGTTTTCTCATCTACAAAACATAATCCCCCATGGGGGCATTTTTTTAGCAACTGGAAATCATCCTTAAAGCGACTGCTCCCTGGAGCATCGGTTTTATCCTTCTGTCCGACAACAGTCCGAGCATGGGGCAGAATATAATAGGGTAAAAGGAAGCGGTGACTTTTTGTTCCTCACATACGTATCCTGAATTGTTTTGTTTGAACCGAGGGTGGGATTGGATACCTGATAGGGTCATGAGTGGTCACTCGGGATGGAAAATTGAGGGTGAAGGTGGAGGTTGGGAATTGGTGAGTTGGGATGTGCAATACAGTGGGTGGCTTCGCTGTGCTGAGTGATGAGATGTAGGGTTTAGTGTCGCCATTTCGGGGAGCTGATATGGGGTGTGAGGTAGTTGTGGTAGGTTGTGGGTGGCGGCTGGGGTGTGGAGTTGATTTACATAGTCTTAGGCTAACTAACTAGATAGACAAACATTTATCCCTAACAAGGTGCGATGTGTTTGGTTTGGAGATCTATTGTTTGTGCAAAGTATAGACACTTACCCACGAAGCCCGGAGTGATATATTATTATTATTATTATATATCATTGAGCTTATAGAGCCATAGGGCTATGAAGCTAATTAACATAGTAGTGAGAAATCCCTCACCTATCACATATTCCATCTCCCATGGGCCCTACAGGAGCATTGCATCTTTACTAATTCTCACATGTTTGGTCCATGATGGCTCCACTTTCTTCTCCATTCCCTTCGCTATTACACTTCTCTATCTGCATCGCCCAGCTACTTGTATTTTCCTCCTCACTGTCTTTCTCCCGCTCCTTCGGCATCTGCTCCACCGTCCTATCTTCCCTTGCCTTGCCCTTTCGCTTTCATGCCTCCATGATCTCACTTGATATCCGCTCCTTGTAATTTGCCAAACGTCGATAGGAGGCAAAGGCAAATATATGTTCTGGAACTGTACTGCTATCAGGGAAGCATAGTAGTGCAACTGTGGGTGATAGCAGTCGTGGTGTCGTGGCGAGTTTTATGCGTGGCTTGAATTGGTGTAATTCTTGATCAAGTATTGTGGTAGAGTGGCATTCATTTTCAAGGTAGAGGATCAGCCGTGGCCACCAGTTCTCAGCATTGATTCGAATAGCTCCAAAGGAAATTCCCGAAGCTCATTGTTCAAAGCAAGCCTCGCAATGGGTCGACCCAGGTCGTAAAATCAGAAACCAAGCCAGAACCCAACCCGAACGATGTCAGACCCGACCCGACCTGGCTGGACCCAATCAAAACCCGGGTCACCTGAACAGCCTGAACTATTCAAAAATCAATTATATTAACTTTCATGGAAGTAAGATATAGTATTTATGATCCGCTAATTCCAGGAGATATAAATGAGAGATATATAACAATAGTTCACTGAATAAAGGAAACAATAAACATCTAACAAGGAAACAATTATTCTAAAAGATAACGTTTTTAAATGGATCCAACTCCCTCAGTTGATAGCCAGCTTCGGAGACATTGATTGATAGAGGTATTCAAAAACCTGTGGCTGAAAATTTATCACTATGAGACTAGTTGGAGATGACGCAAGTCCCGGGGTTCACCAGATGATCGTTTACATTAGAAGATATGAGTGATATCTTGTGACTTGGCAGGAAAACAAAGTGAGACTTAGTTTGGGTTATAGTTTGGGTCTGTTCGGGCTACCCGGGTTTGCAACCTGAGTGACCCGACCCAACCCAAACGCCTGGCCACAAGACCCGACCCAACCCGACCCGATCTAAACCCAGGTCGACCCGAAAACCCGAAGCCCAATTGCGAGGCTTGACTCAATTTCTTAGTTCCAAGTAAAAGTTAAGAGCAAATATCGTAACCTTTTTATTCTAACATGGCTAAGGGTGCGTTCGGTTAACTGCTGAACGGACCGTTCAAGTAGGGAATTTAGAGGGTTGAACCGTTGCATCGAACGGGGCCGTTCAGGAAGAAGATTTGGTGTTCGGTTACCATCCTGCCGTTTGTTGAAAATGGGTGCGAACGGTCGAAAATGAAAAGGACCTCTAGAGGTCCTTTTCATCGGCCGTTCGTCAATGCTAACAACCACGATGGCCCCTCTTCGGCACCCACGAAATCAGCTGACTAATGAATAGTCGGTTGAACGGTCTGCTTAACCGAACAGCTTTCCTGGGGATGGGCCAAATCTCAAGCAACCGTTCACGGCTGTGAACGGTCATGTCTGGAACGGCAGTTGAACGGTCCATAGTTAACCGAACGAAGCCTAATACAACCGTGCTAAGATCCCTCAGGAGATTACGTAATCAAAGACCAGCTCAGATCTCACAGAACAAGGCTCGGCTATGCTTGGAGTGGACTTGAGAACTCATAACTACTGTAAGGCACCAACATCAGTATTAACTCAGAGCTTCGCTGCGCTCAAGAAAATTATGAGGAACCGGGTCCAAGCTATTACTGGGATACACTCACTGTTGGCTTGTGATCATAGCTCGGTCCACCGTCCTTGTCCTCGCTTACATTCAGATCAAGATGCGATACCAACTTGTACAGGGGGCGATCTTATCAGTAGCATATTTACTGCAGATAGAAGTTTAAACTTAAATTATGCGAGATCGAGAGGGGCAATTTTTAAGCACAAATCAACAACCAAATTTAGCCTACAGGGGCGCAATCCCCGGCAGATGCAAAAACCCCAAATATTATGCCAAGTGGTAAGATTCGTATCGAATCTTATACTACAGCTTCTTTGCACTCTCTTCCAAGTAATGCTCCTCCACTTGCTCATAATTGCTCATCAATTGGGATCATAACACCGGTATTAGCGTGGGGGAGTTGTTTATTAAAGTTAGGGGGAAATGGGGTAGACTATTGAATGGCGTTGCCCCTTGCCATCCTTGCCGGGATTGGCACCCCAGATCTTGGGTTATCGTGCCTCTTGTCGGCCAATCCACTCCCTCTCGTGGTAAACGGCCGATACAACCCTCGCTTTAGGGCCCGCTTAACGGACCTGGTTGTTCTAATATTTGGGTGATAAAACTAGACGGTGGTGTCAACCAGCACTATTTTCTGGTATATGGCGCACAAGTGTTTACCTAATTTCCCACCGCCCGAATTCTTGTAACCAGACAGTCAAAACATGACGTTGCCTCGGTGATGCGTTGTGAGATCCCACCAAACGCTTGACTGCACGCTACGGGAAGTAAAGAACATCTACTTGCCCGTATCATACCCCTCCAACCGTCAAGCCCCCTCAACGGTCGACATTTGCTTATACGGTTGAGCAGGCCACCCCGTGCTGCCCAACTTACACTGTAATCAAATTGTCAAGCAGACCCTCAAGTTTCCAGCGCTAGAGGTGCATCGAACTAATGTGTGGGGAGCATGGCTGGGGCTGCGAGGCTCTAACAGAGCATAGCTATGGGGATGACACTATAATAAGCAAGGATTACTAAACTTAATATCAACGGGAGGGAGAGAGGGAAGTGTGAAAAAAAGAAAAGAAATTCTGGAATCCTAGAGCTGAGGCTGTGGTAGTTGATGGCGTCTCCAACTCGGGCAGGTTTTCCAGACTCGGGGGTCCCATCGTTATCTCAACAAGCTTGATATTTTCACCCGGAATATTCATTCCTACCGTCACCACCGGGGGTACTTCCATGAGGAAATATACCGGTAGGCAGTGGAAATTTTACCAAATGTGTAAGGGCCTGGTTGGCAAAAATGGGACCGTTCCGTTGGGCCACTTTGTCTGCCGTAAAAATGACTTTCTCTACGTTTTGAAACAGAAGGAAAAAGATGATTTGTATGGGGGGACGGGATGGAACCGTTGCATCCAAACAGATCATAAGGACGTTATCCCAGGCCTGGTATGTATGATTATATCAGCAGGAACCTACCGGGCTGTTTTTCACACAAGTTCAATAGCTCAAATTTTACTACCTCATAAAAATACTTACCCCTCTTCGGCATTTCCTCTTGGGCAATTGATACTATATCCTCACTAATTTACCCCCTACTATCTATTGATATCCACCTCTGCCGGACGACCACCCACAAACCCTGTAACACAACTCCCCATTACCAAAAGAACTATATGGCAACAACTCCGAAGCCCGTACAACCAACTGAGTGAGCGTAATGTATTGAGTTATTGGATATAAATTTAGTTGTTGAATCCGGATGGATGAGTGGTGGGATTGAGGGGAATAGGAGCAGTAGGTAGCGAACTAAAGTACAGCGGGTAATTATGACACCTTAAGCTCCCTCGAATCAGTGTTGATAAGTATCGCGAGGTTGCGTCGCTTCTTCAATAACCGCCGAAAAGGGAAAGGAATGCTCAAAGTAAGTTACAGTAGTACGAATATATAGCTCGCAGGGGTGAGGAGTGTAACTTGTGAACAATGAAGAATCGACAAAAGTGAGAATCTAATAGAATTTAT
>Ga0307507_10005085_pt1 | contig 22130 bp, 3 predicted proteins | sample 7_EM_MG_FD_207223 | JGI IMG/M metagenome (GOLD analysis project Ga0307507, IMG submission 207223) | Populus trichocarpa ectomycorrhiza microbial communities from riparian zone in the Pacific Northwest, United States - 7_EM | ecosystem: Host-associated > Plants > Roots > Unclassified | place... | reverse complement strand
TAAAGAAAGAACTGCCAGTGTTAGAATATATGGATAGAAGGCACTACAATCTTTTCCTTTTAATATATTCTTGATTGATTTTATTTTATTCTTAATTAATTTTATTCTAATTGTATAGGTGGGATTTAGTGGATTTCCTAAGCCTATATAATTACGTCAATCTTGTTTAGATATCTACTTTTAGTATATTAACAAAGCCTATATATTGGTGGTTCTACACACAAAGAAAGAACTGCCAGTGTTGGAATATAAGAACAGCAGTTACGTGGTTACGTGTTGTTGTTATGTCTTTGATTAGTCATCCTTATGGTGACTAATCAGCCCCCTACTTAGGCACTGCGATCCTTATAATCCTTTGCTTTTAAAAGAATAAATTAACCATTATTATACTATCTACGAACCGTAGCTACGTGATATCACCTTGTGTTACCAACACTATGTTTTTAAGAAGTATAGCAATTTAACACCTAACCCTAACCTACTTTAATTAACCTAGCTAACTAACACGATTATAACTAGACTGATTAAATATATAGTGGCTAGGGTAGGGGATATAGTAGAGGGTATAATTAATATTAACTATAAAGCAATTATAGAGGTCCTTGTAGAGGTTTATCTTAAAACAATTAATAGAAGAAATGCTATGTTTATAAGAAGCCAAATTGCTAGTTAACTAGGCACCCTCTTAATAGATAAAAGGAGGCATATAATAAGTTTCATTAAAGCGTATAAAATATTAGAAATTATAAGGTTACTATGGCCTACTTTTAAAGCTTCCTGGTTTAATATAAAGGCAAAGAAGATCTTAAGGGTAAGGTTAATAAGGCTAAATAGCTCCTTATAGATATAGAAATTAAGGACTACTCTTCTAACTAATACTTTACTAAGTATAGTGAGGTAAATGGCATATAAACCGTTACTGTCCTTAATAATTAATCTACACTCTATTCTGTTATAAAGTTAGATATTTTTAATAAGCCAAAGGAAAGTTCCGCGTTCTCCTTTAATAATAGATACTTAGTAAATGTCTTCTATAGTATTATACTAGATACTAGAACTACAGGAGTATCTATAGTAGGAGAACCTTAAGTTTAAGCTCTTTAGTAGCTTAATAGCTCTGTTTAGATTAACTAATTAATAGTAAGCCAATATACAATTTGCTTTAGCAAGGGTACTGTGATCTCTTTTAGCACAATTAAGGTCCAAACCCTATTAGGATATATTACTTTCTATATTATTCCCACAAACACCCTATTTCTATTCTGTATTTAAGATATAGATAAGTTAGGTATTAAGCTTAATAACCTTAAGAATATGCTTATTTAGGGAGATAATTAGGTGCCTGTTGTATATAAGTAGGGTCACCCTTAGTTACTCCTTTAATAGCTAGAAAGGAGCATTACTTAGAGCCATTTAACTAAGTTAGAGTTACGTTAACTATACTGTTGCTTTAGTTACCTATTAGTTTATAAATTACTTAGGGTTCTTTAGTAAGCAGGTTATAAAGTTAAGGCTAAGATAATTAAGCATCTTATAAAGTACTGCTATTACTACTAAATAAACTAGAAGTCCCCTAGCCGACTTAAGTTTACCCTTAAAAATAACTATAACTTTAACTTCTATATTATTATTAATATTATATATCTTAGCGGCAAGCTAATACTCTAAGTTATTAACCTCTTAACCTTCTTCTAAGCCGCACGTTTTCTAAAGGATATATTAGCTAGGAATATATAGGATACTCTTTAATTATACTAGATTAATATCTATCTAAGACCCCCTAATTAAGTTATTTATAATATAAAAAGGAACTTCTTATCTATAGAGTTTTAGTAATAGGTAAAGGCAATAGAAATTAAGGTTAAGGAAGTCCCTATTAAGGCATATAATAGTATTAGAAAAGTAGAATGATATTATACGCCATTATACTAAGTATATAAGATTATTTCTTTAGAACTAGAGGGCGCTAGTAAAAAGCTTATCTTATAGATGGCTATTAAGGCTGTTAATAATTCTGCTAGCCTAAATAGGCTTATACCTACATTGCTAGTTTTTAGCGCCTACCCTTAAATAACTAATAATTCTCCACTATCTCTATCTATTATATAATAAGCTAAGGCTATCTATAAAGCAATAAAGGAGGTATGCCGCATCTACGTTATACGCTAGGTTAACAATATACTAAGAATAAGAAATAGCCTAAATACCTTAATTACAACAGATCTACCACTCTAATCTAAAATATGGGTATGGCATAAGAAAGGGGGCTGGTTAGGCCTATATACACTTATTGCTATTAAGGGTTAAACTTATACTCTTTAAATGCCCTATAGACCCACTTAATTCCGCTTAACTATTATTAAGCCCTATTATAGGGATAATAGTTTTAAGCCTTTATAGGATGCCCTAGAGGATACCCTAGAGGAGAACTATAATTAACATACTCTAAAAGGCGACTATAATTCTAATACAGTTGTAGTAGATATACTATAACTATGATATAGTAGAGGTTGCCTAAAAGGATCACAAAATTACTAATATTTTATTAATTTTAAAGAGTAATTTGTTGCCGCTATTAAGAGTAAAGTTAAGTTATTAATGGCCTTTATAACAGCTAAAGAGAAGGCGGATTTTAAGCTTATAAAATAACTCTAAAAGAAAGGCTGTATTATAACTCTAGGAGCCCCTTTCTAAGCATTTAATAAGTAGGAGATTAACAGTCTTATTATAAAAGGAGTTTTTAACTTTAAGAAGTATAACCCTACTAAGTTTAATAGAGTTTGTATCTTTAAGTTAAGAATAGTTAATAAGATTAAGAGTAAAGCTATTAATGCCCCATTTAAGAAGTTAAGGCTAGTTATTTAAGGTTATAATAATAACAGTAAGGAAGTAATTCTTACGTAATTCCTTATAATTTAATAAGCTAATTAGCAAGTTATTATTACGCTAGCTCCCTCCTTAATAAAGAATGGAATAATAGTTTATTTATAAGATATTACTTAGGCCTATACCTAATTAGAGACATACCTTTAGCGCTTAATATTAGCATACCTTCTAAAATAAATTTGCCACTAATATCCTAAAGATATAATTATAGTTGTGCTTAAGCTATTATATAGAATTGTAGAGGTAGGAACTTACTAATAGGCTACCTATAGTAAGCACTATAAAGAGAAGCTTTTGATAATAACTTCTATATTTAACCCCTGCTTCCTTATTATAACTATAGGAACTCTATTTAGAATTATTAGCATATAAACTAATAATATAATTATCTTAGGAGACAACCAATTCTTAGCTCTTAAAGAAGATAAGCTAATAAAGGTAAATCTTATAGTAAAGCTAAAGGAGAGGCTTAACCTAATAACACTATTACTCTTTAATAGATGCATCCTCTCCCTAAATAAGGACTCCATTGCTTTATGCCAGAAGGGTTAAGGTAAGAAGATTAATATTATTAATGTTAATTCTCTAAAGTAAGGATATATAGAGTAATGCGCTTATAAAGCTTATATTACTTCTATCTATTAACCTAAGGCTTTCTTTAATCTCTCTATTACTGCTTAATACCAGGAACTAACTAAGAATAATGTTTTTGCCCTAAATAAGCGTCTTTCCTAGCAAATAAACTATCTTAATTGGGGACTACTCTATATACCTATTAACCTTCCTACCGCTAAGCTCTTTGTATTTATTAATAGATTATTTATAAATAATAAAGATTTTAGCTCCTAGCTAGGATATAAGATTATAATTATAAATAAATCTACTAGAGAGAATAACTTTATAATCTACGGCAATCTTATCTATTAGAGCTTAACTAAGAGTAAGCACGTTACTTAAAGCGTTCTAGCGTTAGAGATATATAGAATAGTTAGTGGAGTTAACATAGTAATTGTAATTAGAACTACCCTAAAGATAATTATAGATTAACTTAAACTTCCTATTATCCCTATAATTGTATATACTAACTTATATTCCCTCTATAAGTACTTAGTTAAGCTTAGTACTACAAAGAAGAAGCGCCTTATAATTAACATTATAGCACTTTAGCAATCCTATAAACGGCAAGAACTCTTTAAGATTTAATAGATTAATGGCTAAGATAACCTAGTAGATGTAATAATAAAGGCAAACCTAAATAAGGCTCTAGAAACGTTTGTTAATATAAACACTTTATATATATAGGTTAAAGGTTAGGTTAAAAGGGAGTAAGAGCATAATATTCTACAGACCCTAATTTTAACTAGCTAATTAGGATTTTCTATACCTAGTATGGAAAATTACTATTAGCTTGCTTACTACTAGCGCCTTAGCGGCCCCTTGCCTTTGCATTAATCCCCAACATTCTTCTTCTTCTTTGCTTAGTATCTTTGTATAGTAGTAATCTATAAGTGTATATAAATAGCAACTATAAAAGAAGAGTTGCTAGTGTCGGGAATAAGGTAAGCGGTCGTTACGTGTTATCGCGGCACTAGCGTGGTGAGGAGCCTTAAGCTCTTCGCCCTTTCTCGTTCCAATTAAAAGGAAGCATGCATTATTAAACAACGTCACTGTATCTACTCGAGTAGTACTGGTGATTTACCCTGTGTTACCAACATATACCTTACCTACTAAGAGTTTCTTAGGCGTAGTACTATATATTTAAAGGACTATAGTCCCTTCTTAGATAGTTCTTCTCTTTATAGTAAATCTTAGAATATAATTAGAGTCAATCCATTAGGTAAACACTCTACTAGTTATATTTACATTATTAACTCCTTATTTTACTTATATACCCAGCCCCGTAATAAGTCTATTATAGTATTTCCCACAAGGCTTTGTTATAAAGAGTAGTAGTTACGTTAAGGTAAGCTTTCCTATCTTTAATAGATTTCTATTACTAACTTTAAGCTTTAATAGCCTAGGCCTAAGTAGCACCGTTTTTTTAATGTCCTTAACTGCTATATCGCCTAGGCTCTCTCTTATTATAGCGCTAATGCTAAATATTTAGGTTAAATTTAAGACTATACTATAGCTGTCTGTACCGCTTATAATTTTTAGCAAGCTAGTTAGTAACACTTAATAAGAAAGCAAGGTTAGTATACTAAAGATAAGTAAAAGAATGGGGTTAATAAGAATAAGGTTGCCGTTTACTATAAAAAGGAGTTTATATATACGCGCTAAGTTTCTAAGGGGTATAATATAATACGCTATTAGGTAGGTTACCCCTTGGGTACCTAGTAGATAGATAACTAATAGTTACTATAGTAAGGGATTAGTAGTTCTAAACTTTACTAGCTAGCTAACATCTCTATTTATTTTAGGCTTAAGCGTATCTTTATTAACTATAAGCTTACACCTTAGGAACTTTATTGGTACTAGTTTAGGCCTAATATTAGCATTAAGCGTTTAGGAATCTCTACCCTAGCTACACCCCATTAGCTTACCTCTATTTTTATACCTACTTATACTCCTATAAAGGGATCTAGATCTTATTTCCATTAGCTATCACTTAATAGGCTAATAGATACTAATCCTACTTCTAAGAATAAGGCATAATAGCTTTTAATTAGGTATTTAGGATTATTATTATATATAGTAGCAATTAAGGGTCTTAATTAGTGCTTAGGAAGGCCTTATAAGGCATTAAAAAGGATATAAAACTACTATTCTTAATATAGACTAATAAATAAGAATTCAATTTTAGCAAAATACCCTATTAAATTCTATATTATGTACGTAAAAAGCAAAGAATATATCCTACCTTAGGCTATAGCCCTAATCCTTATAGTTTCTAGAGCTTATCTATTCTATATCCGATTTAACCTATTTCTTACTCTTTAGGGCCTCTTGCGGCCTACCGAAAGCTTTCTTTATAGGTTGCGATAATATTATAGTATTAGAGCGCTTTCTGCGATTTACGAATTACGGACCTTAGTCCTAATATTCTTTTAGAATATCTTTGTAATAATTAAGGTAATTCTCTAGTTCCTATATAGGGTCCTTAGCGGGCCGGCCTAGCTATTTAACTTTATATTAAAGCTTGTTCTTAACAGACTTATAGTATAATATAGCTTTAACCTTATACCGCTCGCCTACTACTTTAGGGTGCTTAATTAGGCCTAGATAGAAGTTCTTTTCCGGCGGTAGTCTATACTATAGCTCTAATAAATTTATATAAAATACGAGATATATATACGCTATAGATAGGGGTAGCTAGAGACGGTAGGCTAGCTTACTAATTCTTTTCTTAATTTAGAAAAGACCTAAGTATCTTATATTAAGCTTCTTTAATAATTAACGGATTTTAATATTTGTTAAACGTAATAGAACCTTATCGCCTACGTCGAAATGCTTATCCTAGTATTTACGGTTATACTAAAATCCCTATTACTCTTAAGTATTTTATAGGATCTACTTTATATACTTCTATTACTCCTTATTATGGGACTGCCCGTTATATAAGCTACGCTGTATACGTAGCTGGCGTTATAGGATTCCTTTGTTTATTTATTTATTTCCTTCCTTATTTAGTATTGTTTAGCAGCTAGTTTATCCGCCCCAATTACCCCTATATAGATTCGCCCATAGCTACATTTTTGTTAAGCTCTCTAGCAATCCTCTTAAGTCTCCACAACAGCCGTATATAGCTATTAATTCTTTAAATCTAATGCTTGTTCATCTAACGTTTATATATAATACTTTGTCATTATAACACTCTTCCCATTTCTTAAGGTATTCTTATACTCTTTAGTAGATATCCTTAAACTTCTCGGCAAAATCCTATAATTAATTATACGGCCTTAGCTAGTAATTATTAAGTACACTATTAAACCTAGATAGTTAAACACTATATATAATCTGGATTGGTGTATGCTTATATAATAAATATTACTTTAAGTTATAAGCGTACTCCGTGTACGGAAGTAGCTTATACTAATTGTCTTACTAGTAGTTTAAATATATTTATAGGTAAGACTCTAGTTCCTAGTTCTGGCGTTTTATTTACCCATTAGTCTATAGATAGAAAGCTATACTATAATTGTGACGGTGCTAGGGCATCGCCCCTGTAGCTGGCTTGGCGTAATCTCCAGAGTTCGCCCGTACCGTGTATATATTATCCCCTAGAGCTTCCTTTCCTCTTCTTCTTCTCCTCAGCTTAGTATTCTTGTATGGTAGCAATCTACAAGCTTCGGTTCAGAAGCATTTATACAAGCCCGTTACAATAATGGTAATCTATCTTTAAATAAAAGTATAGATTTAACTAATACTGGCCTATAAAGACGTTGCCCCTATTAATAATAATAGAGTATAGTTAATCTACTTTAAGAAAGCATTTCTCCTTAATTAGGTTTATAAGCGCTTATATATTAATTATCATATTAACAGGAAGGTATTGGATATACTTTAAAAACCTATTAATAAATACAAGGACTAAGTCGTATATTTATCCTTTCTTATCCCTAGATAGTGAAAGACCCGTAATAAAATCTATTGCGTAATATCGCTATAGTGTGCTAGCGGGATAAACCAATTTAAGTAAACTCTATAGCTTATGCCTTCGAATTTTATATACTTAATACTTCTTATAATAGCTAATATACTCCTTTGCTTTTTACTTAAGCTTTAGCTAGTAGTATTTGCGTTAAAGTAATTTTACTATTTTAGCTTAACTATAGTAGCCACCTAGAGGATTATCGTAATTCTTTATAAGGATTTTCTGTTATAGATTTGCTTTGTATAGTACCTAAACCTTACTATTTCTCTATAGTAGGCCCATTAGGTCTAGTTCCTAATTTTAGCGCCTTATAGCTTTTATTCTATTACTTTTCTAGTCTACTTTTATATTAAAGATAGTATAAAAGGCTTCCCTTTATTGCACCTTATAAATAAAATCCATTAACCTTTTAGATAGTTTCTAGGTAAAAGCTATTACGGACGCTTTAAGTACAATGTTATAACTACTTGGAGAGGAGTTGGAAGAAGCTAGTTGGTTAATACAGGCACGGTCCAGGATGGATCCAGTAGAACCATGTAATAAGGAATAGTAACCAAGGTCACGTAATATAATCTATGTAATCTGTATAATCTGTAAGATCTATAACAGAGCAAACAGAGCAGATAGAGTAGATAGAGCAAGGACTTTCTTAGGAGTCAGGATGTGTATTTAAAGGACCATAGTCCCTACCTAGATAGTTCTTTCTTTATAGTAAATCTCAGAATACAATTAGAGTTAATCTATTAGGCAACCACTCCACCAGTTATTATTTATTACTATTACATTATTAGCTTCCTGTTTACTTATATACCCAGCCCAATAATAAGTCCACCATAGTATTTCCCACAAGGCTTCGTTACACATTTACTACCAAGGTTACAGTATTAATAAAGTCAAACAATATACCACCAAAAGCACCAGTCACAACACAGTCCATGGCAGCAACTACCTCAGACACAAGTAGAGATACTAGCATAGCAGATAGTAGCTCGCAACTTGTCACGGTAGGTTAGTCAGGAAATAGTTAATCGGTTAACAGACAATAATCAATTACTTAAAAAAAGAATTAATAGAATTGGAGCAGCTAAGGTTAAGTTACCCTCAATTAAACAATTCTTAGGGGAGAAGTTAAAACTCAAAGGATTCCTTACACAAATGCACTTTAAGGTCATACAAGAAGGGGCAAAACTAGCAATACCAGTAGACCAAGTAGTATACACAGGATTGTTCTTAACCAGAAAAGCACTTAAGTAGTTTAAACCTTACCTTACTAAAATCCAGATAAACGGAATAATAACTACTAACTAAAAAGTACGGTTTATATTTACCAGTTAGAACAGGTTTGTAAAAAGACTTACATAGATATTTAAAAACCTAAAAGTAATAACTATAGTAGAGAAAAAGCTTCAGAACCTAGTATAATATAGTTTAGCAATTAAGTATATAATACAGTTTCAAACACTTGCAATATAAGTTAAGTGGAATAATAAGGCGCTTATGGTATAGTATAAATAGGGACTTAAGGCTAAAGTCCAGGACGTAATTATCCTAATAGAAGATATAGAAAGTCTAAAAGACTTAATAGACCAATTAATAAAGATTAATAATAGGATCTATTAAAGGGAACAAGCTAAGAAAGGGCAAGACAGAGTTCCACAGTTATATAAGGCGCAGAGTACACATCAACAGACGCAGAGTTAAAGACCATAGAATGGGCCGGAGCCAATAAATTTAAGCGGTACTAAAGAATCTAGGAGATAGAATAAGAAACCATAAAAACCTAGAGGTTAAGGATTAAGTAATTATAGGACCAAAGAGCAAAGGCTAAACCAGGGATCTTATTAACAAAAGACATTTAGGCAAACTCTATAGTAAAAAGAGTGGTTCAAATTAAGAGCTTATATAAATTGCGGAAAACAGGGTCATTTCGCCAAAGACTACAGAGGTGGTTAGAGTAACCATGTGGTAAAGGGCACTAGGTTATCAGAATACAATAACGCGGATATAAGGATATTACACAGGACCAAGGAGTGTTTAATTAAGCACTTCGCGTTTTATTATAACAACGCATGCCAAATTTATAAGGACGCTAAGTATAGCGCAAGCTATTGGCTATAAGAGCCAGAGTTAAGAGGACTTAAGGGAACCAAAGAGTCAGACAAAGAACAAAATCAACTCTATAAGCTAGATTAAGATATTACAGTAATATACAGATAAAGATTAGCAACATTAATAATAAAGTTAGAGTACTTATTAATTAACAGTAATAAGGGAGAAAAGGGGATTAACTAGGAGTACTTAAACCTTAAGAACGTAATAAAAGTAGAGACTAAGACCACTATAGAATACAGTTTAGTAACGGGCATTATAACACCATTAAATACAGCATCTATTGCTTTATAAGACAGAAAGAGCAATATTTAAAGACAATTAAGCAAGCAGACAACTGCTAGTGCTAGCTTACCACTTAATAAAGGCAAAAGGCCACAGGCTTAAGATTCTTAAGAGGAGATGCAAGACGCTTAAGATTCTTAAAGTAAGATAAAACACACCTAAGAACCCACAATGGACAAAAACCAATGGGAAAGGGCAGTAGCTTAGTTTAGTAACAAACAAATAAGCTTAGAATAAAGATTCCTAGGGAGCCAAGATTTTAAAGAACAAATAAGGCCCACAACAATAGTTTTAGGCAAGCGCAGTATTCAGCTTAAAGGTTAAAAGGTTAACACAGTAATTAAGAAGTAAGACAACTTTAAGAATCCTTTTATAAGGCAAAAATAAAAAGAAAGTATAAATAAGTTTAGACAATAAATTATTATATAGTAGGAATAAAAGCTAGACCGGAGACTAGCTATACTAGGATATACAAGGGACCAAGCACCCATATAAAAAGTTATAAACAGGCCAAGAATAGGAACGCCAAGAGCTAAGTAGTTAGATAAACTAAAACAAGAGGAGGATCTAGGGATTCTAACCAGATTTATAGAATAACATACCAAAGGTTGCAACAATATAGCAATAAAAAGATACTTCCTTACGGATAGGTTGTATACACTTACGGAGCTATACCAAAAATGGTATAAGTAAAGAGGAAATAATAAGTGGGAAGATTTATATATATAGCTGGATAAAAAAGTTATACCAGATTAAACAATGTCTAAAAAACAGATAAGCTACATAAAAGAAACATTAATTATAACATTAAAGAACCTAGAGGAATAAGCTATAGACTAGAGAGAAATAATACAAGTATTAGTACCAGTAAGCAAAACAGCAATATTCAGGTTAACGCGGGAAAGGTTTAAACTTAAGGACAAAGACAAGCCAAGAGTTAACCCAAAGCACCCAGCGCATTACACATTGGCGTAGATCGCATGTGTAGATAATACGTGCAACATACACAGGACACCTAAAAATAAGTATTAGAAGTATCCAACAAGAATATATTAGATAATAGACAAAAAATAATACAGGGATGCAAAGTATATACATAGTTGGCACCCCATAGAAGTTCAAAAGTTAGGAGACTTAATACTTTAACCAGGAAGGTTCCTTACAGAAAAATGCCTAAATAGATAACAGTGGTAGGAGTGCCCAGAGAACACTTATCTATAGCATATAGAAGACAAAAAGCAAACTAAGTATTGGCCACAGAAGGACCAAGTATAGGTAAGGTTAGATAGTTAATAGCTAGGAAAAGCGGAGGCCTATAGGACTAAAGGGAGCCAGTAGTAGAGCCTCAGACCCTTAAAGGAATTACAGGATAACACCTAAATTTAAGAGCCAGTTAGTAAGATTAAAAGTTCAAAGCATTAGTAGATAGTAAAGCGATAAGAAACTATATATTACTAGCAGTAGTAAAAAGGATAGAGTTACTATATAGGCAAAAGAAACACCTATATCTACTTACAACAATTTTAGGAGATCCAATAGCCTACAGAGGAGGTATTATTAATCTCAAAACAGGACTAATTTAGTTAACCATTAAAGGAAGGCCAGTTAAGATATCTTTTAATATCCTACCATTAGGAAAGGATAAGGCTATATTAGGAATGCCTTAGTTACAGGATTATAATCTAAGGATTAATTAGGTTATAGGTTAGGTTAATATTAAGAATACACAACAACGTAGGATACAACAATAAACTAAGATGGTATAGTACTAAGTCAGAGCAATATATAAAGAGACTAAGCGAGGCTTAAGTTATATACTAAAGAAATACTATAAGTATGGTAAAAGGTTATAGTCACTAGAGAGTAAACAGCTATTAGAGTATATAGCATAGGATTATAAAATAGAGTTAGAACTAGGAACTAGTCTAAAGTTCTTTCTAATCTATAAGCTTACTAAAACCAAGTTAGTAGCGCTTAAAGAGTTTGTCCAGGAGAACTTAAGAAAGGGATATATTAGACCGTTACAGTTATTAGTAGGATATCCAGTACTATTCATCCTAAAGAAAAATAGAAAACTTAGGATATGTATTAACTATAGACAGTTAAACAGCATTATAAGAAAGGATAGGTATCCTTTACCCTTAATTAGCAAAATCCAAAACAGAATAGGTAACGCAAAGATCTTTACAAAGATAGATCTAAGGTAGGCGTACCATCAGATTAGGATTAAAAAAGGCAATAAATAGAAAGTAGCTTTTAGGTCAAAGGAAGGGTTATATAAGCCATTAGTAATACAGTTTGGACTTATAAATGCACTAGCAACGTTTTAGAAAAAAATTAACAGTGTATTAGGAGAACACCTTAATAAGTTTGTTATAGCATACCTTAATAATATTATTATCTACTTGGAAAACAAAGAAGAACATAGAGAATATGTTAAGTAGGTCTTAAAAAGACTATAAGAAGAAAAGATGCCAGTAGCAATTAAGAAATACAAGTTCTTTACTAGGAAAACCGATTTTATTAAATTTATTATTAAACTAGGAAAGATTAGCATGGACCTAAAGAAGGTAGAGGCTATAGTAAGTTAGCAAGAACCAAAGAACGTTATATAGTTAAGATTATTCCTAGGGTTTTGCAACTACTATAGGAGGTTCATGGCACAGTAGTTAAAAAACATTAAGCTATTTACAAGACTTATAAAAAAGGAGGAGCCATAGATGTGGGGCAGTAAGTAAAAGAAGTTATTTAAGGAACTTAAGGAGTTATTTACCTAAAATCCAATCCTCAAAATCTACCAATTAAAGCTAGAAATGGTTATAGAAACAAATGCATTAGATTTTGCGTTAGGAGCATACCTACTACAAAAGCATCCAGACGGATAGCATCCAGTAGTGTATTACAGTTAAAAAATAACACCACTGGAGTTAAACTATAATATCTATAACAAGGAGTTGTTAGGTATAGTTACAGCACTTAAAGAGTGGAGAGCATTCTTGCAAGACATAGAGCAACTATTTATAGTTAAAACGGACTATAAGAACCTAACAGGGTTCCTAACTATAAAAGAACTTAACCAAAGACAAGTTAGATAGGCGGAAATGCTTACAGAATATTACTTTAAAATTTAGCATACTAAGGGTACTAAAAACGCAAGGGCAGATACACTTAGCAGAAAGACGGAGCTATAAAATAAAGAAAAGCCATTAGGAGCAATGCTACGCAAAGATAAGGATAGAGTAATCAGGTATAATTATCCCAAGATTACAATAACTAGAGAAGAAAGCCAGACCTACAAGTTGCCAAAGAGTAAGTAGTTATAAAGGATTCAAGAAGCACAAAATAAAGATCTAGAGTTAGAGCAGTACAAGAACCAAAAGGCTACATATATGCCATAAATAGTAGCAGAGGAGTTTATTAAGGAATTCCATAAGGGAATAATATAAGGACATAACAGGGCAACAGGCCTAATGTCAAGACTTTAAGAAGAGTACATTATTTAAGGAATCTGGGGACTAGTAAGACAAGTTATAAAGGAGTGTCTAGATTGCTAAAGGAATAAACTAATAAGGTATAAGCTATACGGAGGGCTATAACCTGTCAAAGTACCAGAAAGACTATAGGAAGTTATATTATGGGACTTTATTATAAAGTTACTAAAGTTAAAAAATCCTATTACTGGACAAGATTATAACGCAATCTTAGTAATAGTAGACAAGTTAACCAAGTGGGGTTACTTTATAGCATATATAGAAGAAATCTCAGCGGAGAATATAGCTAGAATCTATATTAAAGAAGTGTTTATAAGACATAGAGCATTAATAAAGATTATATCAAATAGAGATCCAAGATTCATAGCAGTATTCTAAGAGGTATTCTTAGCAGAATAAGGGGTTTAAGTAGCAACGTTAATAGTATATCACCTATAGACAGATAGTTAAACGGAGAGACTAAACTAAACGTTAGAACAGTATCTAAGGCATTATATTAATTACGCACAGAACAATTAGGTATTATTATTACCAGTTATATAGTTTATATATAATACAATACCATAGGAAGGGATAGGCATATTACCTTTTAAGGCAAATTACGGGTATAAACCAAAAATATTGTTATTGCCACAATAAGCAAAGAAAACAAGTAGCACAGCTAAGTAAAGAATGGAGAACTTAATAAATCTTTATACATATCTTAGAGAAACAGCTAAACTAGTATAAGAAAGAATAAAAAGGTACTACAATACTAAAGAGATCTAAGGGACTAGATTTTAAGGAGGGAGATAAAGTATAGCTACTACACAAAAATTTTAAGAGTTAATAACCAAGTAAAAAGTTAGACCATATTAGACTAGGACTATTTACAGTTAAAGTAAAAATCTTAGAAGTTATGTACAGACTTAACTTACCAGAGAAAATAAAGATTTACCCTATATAGCACATCGCAATACTAGAGCCAGTATACAGGAATATTAAGCCACTAGTTTATAAAGCAGATATATATAGAGGACAAAAAGAAGATAAATAGGAAGTTTTAAAGATTATTAGTTATAAGGACATTAATAATAAAATATAGTATAAAGTTAAGTAGATAGGCTATAATAAGACTACTTAGGAGCTATTAAACAATTTAAAGAATGCTATAAGAAAGGTATAGGAGTATTAGAGGAAAACGGGTTAGGTAGTATTAATAAAAAAGAGTTACCAAAGAATAAACTACCTAAGGGGGACTTAAGAGGAGCACCTACTAACATATTTAGAGTTATTTCCCTCTCTATTAGAAAAGAATCCGTTCTTTTATCACCAAGTTCCTAAAGACCTTATTCTACAAGTTTCTACTCCTTAAAACGCACCTTCTTACGCACCTTCTTAAGACGGATTAACTAAGTAGATGTAGCTAGGTAAGAGTTAAGAGCACGTTATTAAGCAGCAGTAGCCTCTTGCTTAGCATTATAGAAACAACAAAGTTTAGCCAGCGCTACTAAGAGTTTGTTATTAAGCTTTATAGCAGTAGATTAAACCTAGGACCCTAGCAGCAATTAATAAGGGTACTTAAAGGCTATTAAAAGTAATAGAATGCGTATATTTAGCGTCAGAAACCAAGCAAACGTTACAGGACAACCATATATTTACTTTAGTGTACTCTAAACAGAAAGAGGGTTGCTAAGATAAGGGACTTACTAATATAACACAAACTAAGCTCTCTTTTGCACAATAAGAACACGGAGATAGCATTACTTCACTAAGAGATAGTATTGCAGCAACGGTATAAAACTAATAAGCTGTAGAGGAAGAAGAAGGAGCTTTAGGTATAATAAGCAACAATATTAACTAAATTAATTAAACGGACATTACACCTCTAGTGGATAACTTAGAGATATTAGAAATCTTTAAGGACGAAGATAAAGAGGAGGGAGATAATATTACGGACGCTTTAAGTACAATATTACGACTACTTAAAGAGGAGTTAGAAGAAGCTAGTTAGTTAATATAGGCACAGTCTAGAATAGATCTGGTAAAACTATATAATAAGAAATAGTAACTAAGGTTATATAATATAATCTATATAATCTATATAATCTATAAGATCTATAATAGAGTAAATAAAGCAGACAAAGCAAATAGAGTAAGGACTTTTTTAGGAATTAGGATATGTATTTAAAGGACCATAGTCCCTACCTAGATAGTTCTTTCTTTATAGTAAATCTCAGAATATAATTAAAGTTAATCTGTTAGGTAACCACTCTACCAGTTATTATTTATTACTGTTACATTGTTGGCTTTCTATTTACCTATATACCTAGCCTAATAATAAGTCCACCGTGGTATTTCCCATAAGGCTTTGTTACAAAAGCTATTTCGTTTTATACTGCTTTAAGTATAAGGCTAGATAGTACTATAGATCTTATAATTTCTTAATACGCGTCTATTAGAAAGGCCGCTATAAGGTTAAAGTTATTTAGTTATTGTTACGGCGCTGGTCGAAAACAGTACTGGCAAATTGCCGTCAGATTGCCGCAACTTGCCATCACATAATGGCAAGTTGCCATCACGTGACCAGAGGATTGTATATAGCTTTAAGCGGTGCTTCCGTTCTTCCCCTTTCCTTTCTCTAGCTTTGGATCCTCGTTTATAGATAATCCAATTATATAGGCTTGCGCGACCTTCTTGCTGTGCTTGTACCTTAATTAACTAAGTCGCTAATATTATCCAAAGCTCGTTACTACTCTTCTTTCCTAAAAAGGAACTCAAATATATCTACAAGGCCATGAATAGGACAAGGATACAGAACAGGACCCCAAGGACATCACCAGGACTATAAGGACAGGACAGACCCCTAAGAACCAAAAGAACATAAACAGAACGCGAAACCTAAGAATAGGACACGCATGGACTAGAACCCTTAGGAAATAAACAAATACCAGAAATTACCTAATACCCCTACTACTATGCCAAGAAATACAGCAGTTGGCAAAGCCGCTATAGGACCCGCAAATACCTCTAATGGTAAAACAGTCGCTGTTTTAACCCCCTAAAAAGAGCTTACAGCAGCTAATGCCAAAATTAAGCGGCTTTAAGAGCTGCTTAAAACTAGAGACACCCCTATACCTAGTAAGGAGTTATTAGACACCTAGAGACTTACTATAGTCCTTAAGGCCCTAGCCTAACGCACAGTATTAGCATCATCGCGGTCCGCGAAGGTCACGGACCCCCTATTACTTATAGACGGAACTAACCCTACATTTAATAATTAGAAGCTTTAACTGCAAGACAAGCTTAAAGTTAATATAGACCACTTCCCTACTACCTAAGCTAAAATGGCTTACGTCTTCGGCCGTACTGGCGGGGATGCATAGACGTATCTATATCCGTAATATGCCCAGGACTTAGCAGACCCCTTTCTCTCTAGAGAAAAGATAATTAACTACCTATCTTCTATTTATAAGGACCCCTTTAAAATACAAAACGCCCGTCTTAACTATAAAGCCCTTAATATAAAAACAATAGAGACCTTCTTAGTCTTCTAGACCCACTTTCTATACCTAGCTGGACAGGCTCGAATCCCCTAGGAAGATTTAATGCTAGACCTCTTTAACAAGCTTACCCTAGACCTACAGCGCGCCGTACTACTGGTTTATACTACTATATAGACGCTAAAGGAACTTATAGACTAGTGCCTAGCTATTAACTAGGGCCTCTACCGAATTAAGGCACGCGCTAAGCAGTACAAGACTAGAAGCTCCACCAACCAGAACATAAGTACTATAAGAACGGGCTATAGCGCCCTAGTAAGATTTGCAACCCCTACGGCACTAACTATACCGCCCACCGTTAACCTAGCGGCTAGCCATGTAGCTAGCCCCGCTATAGGTCCGGCGAATACTTAACCTATATACAGCAACTCCTAAAGATAGGCCCTTAGTAATTAAGGAGCCTGCTTCTTATACGGCCAAAAAGACCACTTTATAAAAGACTGCCTAATAGTGGCAAAGATAAACGAGGTCCTGTTAATTTAGGAGGATAGTATAGAGTTGGAAAAAGAGAAACCCTAGAGCAAGACTTCTCTCTAGGGTTAAAAGGAATTAATATATTATATATTAATCTAGGTCAGCTAGTTAGTAAAAGAAGCTATACTATCCCTTATACTTTATTCCGTAATAGATATCAAGTTTTAACCTCTACTTTAGCTAACTCTAGAGCAAATGCCTTTGCCTTAATAGATATATAGTGTGCTATAAAGCTAGCTAACCTTTTAAATATACCCCTTAAAGAACTACCCAAACCAATTCCTATTCACGGGTATAACGGACGGATAGGACCACCCATTATAACTATCTTGCGGATTTACCTCCGTATAGATAGATAAAGGTAGTATAACGTCCCCTTTCTTATTACAGACCTAGAAAGCCACGATATAATTTTAGAAAGAAAATAGCTAGCCTATCTAGGCTTATAGCTTAACGTACAGAGTAGATGGCTTATCTAGCCTAAAACCCTACCCCCAACACCTTCTTTTATAAAGGAAATCAGCATTACAATAGAAAATCTTATACGGCTATAAATAGACACCGTCCACTAGGCCAATGCTATGCGTAGGGACTAGGCCTTTAAGAAAGATATACAGCTTAATCCGTAATAGGTCTATATACTACGCCGCCCCTAGACTACTAATATCACACCACTAGTACTAGAAACCTAGGAAGTTAGTAATAAGCCAGCTAGCTTAGGCCCTATATAGCTATAAAGAGCAGCAAGGAATATTAGACACTATACTAAATATATAGACCAGAAGGATAACTTATAGAAGATAAAATAGGAGCTAAGAAGGGTTGTAACCCCTCCACCGTAAAATACAGTCTATAGAATGTCTGTAAAGAAACCTATAAACCTCCCACTAGTTAATATCTGCTGTATTAGCGCTATAGGGTTCTACTAGAACTTAAAACGGCCTAATACTATTACCTTTACAACTAGCTTATACGAAATTAACCAGATAATTAAAGACAAGGAAGCCCTAGCCTATAACCAGCTTAGTGGGGAAAGTAAGCTTACAGATAAGAAGCTGGTAGAATAGAAACTACCCCGCTAATACTAGGAATTTAAGGACATATTCTCCAAGGCAGTATTTAATATACTCCCGCCTCACCAACTATATGACTATAAGATTGAGATTAAGCTAGATAAAGAAAATACCCTTAGCTATAGCCCCCTCCGCCAGCAATCTACTAACAAACTATAGGCTACTAAGCAGTACCTTATTAACAACCTTAATAAGGGCTTTATTGAGCCTAGCCAAGTCCCCTTTACCGCACCTATTCTCTTTGCAAAAAAGCCTAACGGTAGACTCCGTTTCTGTATTAACTACTATAAACTAAACTATATAACCCGTAAAGACCAATATCTGCTGCCCTTACTTAAGGAAACGCTAGCCTATATAAGTAAGGCTAAGATTTTTATAAAGCTTAATATCCGCTAGGCCTTTTACTGAATTAGAATAGACCTAGGATCTAAGGATCTTACTATATTTTAAACCCACTACAGATTGTATAAATATAAAGTACTACCTTTTAGATTAACTAACGGACTAGCTATATACTAGCGGTATATAAATAACATACTCTTTAACTACCTTAATAACTTCTACACAGTATACCTAGATAATATTATGATCTACTCTAAGAATAAACTGGAACATCAGAAACATGTCTATAAAGTCCTATAATAGCTCCGCAAGGCTGGTCTCCAGGCCGATATTAAGAAGTTGGAATTTAGTGTTAAGCATACAAAGTACCTAGGGTTTATTATTAGTATAGATAGAATTAAGGCTAACCTAGAGAAGACAGCTGTAATTAACTAATAGACACCCCCATAGACTGTAAAGAGGGTATAATTATTTTTAGGTTTCTATAACTTCTACCAATACTTTATTAAGAACTATAGTAGGATCGCCCAGCCCCTTAACTGTCTTACTAGGAAAGACCAGCCCTTCCACTTTAACGCCATATATAGGCAGGCCTTTAATAAGCTTAAAAAATGGCTAGTATCGGCTCCCCTACTTGCCCACTTTAACCCAGAATGGCCCTCGATGCTAGAAACTAATGCCTTAGATAGCGTAATAGCTAGTATCTTTTCCTAAAAGCAACCGGATGGAGAATGGCACCCTATTGCATACTATTTAAAGACTATAATAGATGCTAAGCTAAACTACCACATCCATAACAAAGAAATGCTGGCTATTATCTCTAGCTTTTAGCACTGGCGTGCACAGCTAGAAGGGACCCCTAAGCCTATTAAGGTGGTTTTGGATTATAAGGCCTTAGAATACTTTATAATAACAAAGGCCCTTACAGCCTAGTAGGCACGCTAGGCGGATATCCTATCTCAGTTCCACTTCCTAATTATATATAGGCCAGGCGCAACTAACTGTGTAGATGCCCTTATAAGGCGCAAACAAAACCTAGATAACTAAATTGCTATAAAGATTACATTACGGACCCAGATGCTACTATAACCAGAGCACCTTAACCCCTAAATACAGGCAGAACTAAATACGGACCCTATAAAGGCCAAGATGTGCCCTATTAACACTATAGAACTTAACCTTATTAATAAACTACTGTAGGCAAACCGTACGGCCCCTTCTCTACAGGAGTACCGCGAAAAGGTAAAGGATGCTACTAGCCCATAGTCCCTTAAAAACGGACTACTTAAGTACTAGGAACGGCTAGTAGTAGTAAAGAAACAAAATTTACGGACTTAGCTTATTGCTAAAGCACATACTTAGGTCTCTACGGCCTATCCTAAAAAAAATAAAACCCGTAAAATTATTGGCGACCGCTACTACTGGCCTGAAATAGTTATGGATATTAACCGCTATATACAGAACTACAACAACTGCTATAGGTCTACAATTCCACGAGATAAGACCCTAGGGCTATTAAAGCCACTCCCAATACTAGAACGCCCCTAGCAGTATATCTCTATAAACTTCCATAAGTTACCTACGGACCGCAACGGATATAATATGGTCATAATTCTAGTTAACTGCTTTAGCAAGCACCCGTTCTCAATCCCCTGTTATAAAAATATTAACGCTAAAGAGGCGGCCTAACTATATATCCACTATGTCTACCAAATTTACGGACTACCAGATACTATTATATCCAACCATAGACCATAGTTTATATCAGCCTTCTAGAACAAGTTTACCTAAATCCTAGGTATTAGGCTAAAGCTCTCCACAACATACCACCCCCAGATAGATAGTTAGACGGAGATTATAAATTAATACTTAAACCAGAGACTCCGGCCCTTTATTAATTACTTTTAGGATAACTAGAGCGAACTACTACCTATAATAGACTATACCCAGGCAACCCTACCCTATAACTCTACAGGGTTTGTACCTATTTAGCTAGAAATAGGATACTTACCCTATATAAGCTTTAACTGGGAGAGACCAAAAGGACCACAGACTATACACAAAAAACTATCTTATAAGGAAGCATAGCAGTATGCTAGATGCTTAGAAAAGGCATAGACCGTAGCCTATAAGAACCTAGAGAAGGCCTAGAAATCAATAGAATAGCAGGCAAATAAACATAGGCGCGAGCCTAACTTCACTATAGGCGACAAGGTCTGGGTTATAACAAAGAACTAGAAGACAGAATGGCCTAGCCATAAGCTAGACTATAAAATAGTAGGACCGTATAAGATCCTTAATAAAGAAGGCAACTTATATAAGGTTAAACTCCCAGACTTAATTAAAGTCCACCCTATTTTCTTACCAGATAAGCTATGGAAAGCTACAAATAACCCACTACCTAGACAAAAGAATAAGCCTCCACTGCCGATTTAAGTTAATGGCGACGATAAATGGGAAGTTAATAAAATACTAGCCTATAAACTAGTACAAGGAACGCTAAAATACCGTATTTAATAGAAAGGTTATAATCCAAACCCAACCTGGTACCCCGCCTGGAACTTTATAGGTTGCCCCCAGAAGCTTAAAGAATTCTATAACCAATACCCTAACGAACCAGGACCCCCGAAGTATCTAAACGAGTAGATAGAGTGCTAGTATAGTAAGGATAATAAGCTACCTATCAAGCATATAGATAAGAACACCCCACGGACATAATACGGACATACAAAGCCTAAGGGCAGGCTTTTTCGGAGGGGGGGTAATGTTATGGCGCTGGTTAAAAACAGTACTGGCAAATTGCCGTCAGATTGCCGCAACTTGCCGTTATATAATGGCAAGTTGCCATCACGTGACCAGAGGATTGTATATAGCTTCAAGCGGTGCTTCCGTTCTTCCCCTTTCCTTTCTCTAGCTTTGGATCCTCGTTTATAGACAATCCAATCGTACAGGCTTGCGCGACCTTCTTGCCGTGCTCGTGCCTCGATTGACCGAGTCGCTAATAGTTATTATAGGGCTCTAAGTTCTAATTACTCTATAGCTCTGCTTTTAGTTTAAGGGGATAGCTTAGTAATTAGAGGTAGTATATTACTAAGTTCTGAAGTTATATTAGGGACGTCCTATCTAGGTATATTTAGACCCTTATTAGCAATAGACTGTATACTAGCTAGAGTATTTGTTAGTAACATAGGGTAAATCACCAGTACTATTATTATTATTCATTGCTTAACGTCCGATTTGGATCCCTGTTGGGCCCACGCGGACTACTCCTTATATACATATGGGGAGAAAACTCTATTTAAGAAAACCCCGTGATCCGTCTCCCCGCCTTTTG
>Ga0307507_10005084_pt1 | contig 22130 bp, 11 predicted proteins | sample 7_EM_MG_FD_207223 | JGI IMG/M metagenome (GOLD analysis project Ga0307507, IMG submission 207223) | Populus trichocarpa ectomycorrhiza microbial communities from riparian zone in the Pacific Northwest, United States - 7_EM | ecosystem: Host-associated > Plants > Roots > Unclassified | place... | reverse complement strand
CCATTATACTATCTACGAACCGTAGCTATGTGATATCCCCTTGTGTAACCAATACTGATTAGTGGTTAACTTTACTGTTATACTATAGAACAGCTAGGTATTACTAAGAAGAGATAAGCTACTGTACCAGTGCTACTCGTGCTAGAGGAAGCTGTCTTTTAAGGTTAGAACTGGTCCTGAACCTTAAATAGAACTCTTCCACGAATTTAAGGATCTAAAAGGCCAGAACTGGTCCTGAGCCTTTCTGAGATTACGGATTCTTGCGTCTATTACGTAGAATAACACGCTTTATAAGTCTTTGTGATTTAAGGCCAGAACTGGTCCTGAGCCCTATAATTGCAAATTCTTGTTATGAACGCGTACTAAACCACGAATGCGTACTAAACGACAATCCCTATACCAATAACACTTCCTTCCCTCCAAAAACATGGCTACGCCTACTTTAAATAACTGGAAAGACTTCTTACCACTAGGGGTAGCTGAGCACGCGAAACTTATTGATGAAGATTGGGACGAATTCGCCTTTGATATAACAACTTGTACTGTAAAACAAGTTAACGGCTTTCTCCTACACCATATTATATTCTACCGAAATAGATGCTATACTGATTTATAACTATGGGAGTATTTTAGGGAGGATTTTGTGGGATGGACTGCTGATACCTGGGCACTTGGCAACGTTAATATTGTTTGGGATTTTTAAGACTTCCTCCATAGGAATGGGGTATATGTTGCTGAGAATAGTAACCTAATTGCTAGTAATATTTAGGCTGTTATTACTAGTATAGAAGAACTAATATGGACGGAAGCTGAGATTATACGTTAACTATGGAAACCTAAAAACAACCCATATTCTTTGGAAGGCAACTTTAATTTGTATTAAAACCCCTAGAACGCTGACCCCCTACCTAAAGCTGCTCTCCCACCTAGAGGTGCCCTCCCACTTAGAGTTGCTCCGCCTCTACCTCCTTTACTCCAGCTAACCGGTGAGCCTTTACTATAAGAAGTTACGAATCTGATAAAGGTATATTCGGACGAAGAGAAGAAGTTTGGAGGAGAACTATATAATATGCTTAGAGCAAAACTATAGGTCTTTTATAACTGTTGTAATAAGGTCGGAATTTAACGCTACTAGTACTATTACGCTTTCTCTGTTATGTTAAAGGGACGGGCAGCAACATTCTATTATAACTATATTACGGGTAAAAACTATAGCTTTAATATAATGCTTTAGCTTACTAGAGCCCACTTTAAGACTAATAAGAATTGCTAACTTTATATGTCTGAATGGCGAGAGACTATATTTTAGAGAGTTATTGCTTTTAACCCAACAAAGACTTGTTTAGAGTGCCTTTAACTACTCTTTGATAAACTCTAGAAAATCTAATATGGCCTTACTGAAACCTACTAAAACGAGAACAGCCTAAGGGACTAGGTTATCTTAGCATGCCGTGGCGTTCCTAAGTGCAACTTGGCGCTATATAAACCTGCGGATATGTTTAAAGGAGTATATGCTGAGCTACGCTCCGCTGTAGGTACTGTGATGTAAATATAAGAATCTTAACAGCTCTATACCAAAAACCCTACCTAAATAAGTATTCCTAACTAATATGATTATAACTGGACTGATTAAATATATAGTGGCCGTGGTAGGGAATACAGAAGAGGGTATAATTAATGTTAACTATAAGGCAACCGTGGAGGTCCTTGTGGAGGTTTATTTTGAAGTAATTGCTAGAAGAAGTGCTATGTTTGTAAGAAGCTAAAGTGCTGGTTAACTAGACACTCCCTTAATAAGTGAAAAGAGGCATATAATAAGTTCCGTTAGAGTGTAAGAAATGTTGGAAATTGTAAGGTTACTGTGGCCTACTTCTAAAGCTTCCTGGTTTAATATAAAGGCGTAGAAGACCTTAAGGGTGAGGTTAATGAGGTTAAATAGCTCCTTATAGATATGGAAATTAAGGACTACTCTCTTAACCAATACTTTACTGAGTATGGTAAGGTAAATGGTATATAAACTGTTGCTGTTCTTAATAACTAATCTATGCTCCATTTTATTATGAAGTTAGATATCTTTAATAAGCCAAAGGAGAGCTTTGTGTTTTCCTTTAATAATAGATACTCGGCGAACGTCTTTTATGGTATTATACCGGATACTAGAGCCGCAGGAGTATCTATAGTAGGAGAACCTTAAGTTTAAGCCCTTTAGCAGCTTAATAGCTCTATTTAGATTGACTAATTAACGGCAGGCCAATATACGATTTGCTTTGGTAAAGGTACTACAATCTCTCTTGGCATAATTAGGGTCCAAACCCCCTTAGGATATATTACTTTCTATATTGTTCCTACAAACACTTTGTTTCTATTTTACATTAAAGATATAGATAAGTTAGGCGTTAGGCTTAATAACCTTAAGAATGTACTTATTTAGGGAGATAATTGGGTGCCTGTTATACGCAAGTGGGGTTACCCCTGGTTGCTCCTTTATTAACTAGAAAAGAGTATTGCTTAAAGCTACTTAACTAAGTTAGAATTACGCCAACTACACTGTTGTTTTAGCCACCTATCCGTTTATTAATTGCTTAGGGTTCTTTAGTAAGTAGGCCATGAAGTTAAGGTTAAGGCAATTAAGCATCTTATAAAGTACTACTATTACTGCCAAATAAACCAGAAGTCCCCTAGCCGATTTAAGTTTACCCTTAAAGATGACTATAACTTTAACTTCTGTATTATTGTTGACGTTATGTATCTTAGCGGCAAGCTAGTACTCTAAGTTGTTAACTTCTTAACCTCCTTCTAAGCCGCACGATTTTTAAAGAATATGTCAGCTAGGAACGCATGGGATACCCTTTAGTTGTACTAGATTGATGTCTACCTAGAACCCCCTAATTAAATCGTTTATAATGTAGAAAAGAACTTCTTATCTATAGAGTTTTGATAATAGATAAAGGCAATGGTAATTGAGGTTAAGGAAGTCCCTGTTAAGGTATATAATAGTGTTAGAAAAGTGGAGCGATATTACGCGCCATTACGCCGCGTATATGAGATTATCTCTTTAGAACTAGAGGACGCTAGCGAAGAACTTACCTTGTAAATAGCTGTTAAAGCTATTAATGATTCTGCTGGCCCAGATGGACTTATACCTATATTGCTAGTCTTCGGCGCCTACCCTTAAATAACTAATAATTCTCCACTATCTCCCTCTATTGTGTAATAAGCTAAGGCTATTTATAAGGCAATAAAGGAGGTATAACGTCTCTATGCTATATGCCAAGTTAATGATGTACTAGGAATGAGAAATGGCCTAAATACCTTAACTATGCTTAATCTGCTATTCCAGTCTGAGGTACGCGTATGGCGTGAAAAGGGAGGATGGTTAGGCCTACATTAACTTATTGTAATTAATGGCCAGACTTGTACTATTTAGATGCCTTATGGACCTACTTAATTCTGTTTAACTGTTATTAAGCCTTACTATAAAGATAATAGTTCTGAGCCTTTGTAGGATGCCCTAGAAGATGCCCTAGAGGAGAACTATAATTAACGTGCTCTAGAAGGCGACTACGATCCCAATATAATATTAGTAGATGCGCTATAACCATAACGCGGTAGAGGTTGCCTGAAGGGATTATAAAATCGCTAATATCTTATTAATTTTAAAGAGCAATTTATTGCTGCCATTGAAAATGGAGTTAAGTTATTGATGGCCTTTATAACAGCCAAGGAGAAGGATGACTTTGAACTCGTAAAATAGCTTTGAAAGGAAGGTTGTATTATAACTCTAGGAGCTCCTTTCTAAGTATCTGATAAGTAGGAGATTGAGGGTCTTATTATAAGAGGAGTCTTTAAATTTAAGAAGTATGACCCTACTAAGTTTAATGGAGTTTGCATCTTTAAGTTAAGAATGGTTAATAAAATTAAGGGCAAAGCTACTGACGCCCTATTTGAGAAATTAAGGCTTGTTATCTAAGGCTATAATAACAATGGTAAGGAGGTAATTCTTATGTAGTTTCCTATGATTTAATGAGCTAGTTAGCGAGTTATTGTTACGCTAGCTCCCTCCTTAATAAAGAATGAAATGGCAGTTTATTTGTGAGATATCACTTAAGCCTATACCTAATTAGAGACGCACCTTTAGCGCTTGATATTAGCATACCTTCTAAAGCAAATTCGCCACTAGTATCCTGAAGATATGATTATAGTTGTGCTTAAGCTATTATATGGGATTGCAGAGGCAGGAACTTACTAGTGGGCTACCTATAGTAAGCACTATAAAGAGAAGCTTTTGATGACTACTTTTATATTTAATCCCTGCTTCCTTATTATAACTACGGGAACTCTATTTGGAATTATTGGCATGCAAACTAATGATACAATTATCTTAGGAGATGACTAATTTTTAGCTCTTAAAGAAGACGAGCTAGTAAAGGCAAATCTTATAGCAAAGCTAAAGGAAAAGCTTAGTTTAATAACACTATTACTCTTTAACGGATGCATCCTCTCCCTAAATGAGGATTCTATTACTCTGCGCTAGAAGGGTTAAGGCAAGAAGATTAATATTATTAACGCTAATTCTCTAAAGTAAGGATATGTGGAGTAATGCGCTTATAGAGCTTATGTTACTTCTATCTATTAACCCAAGGCTTTATTTAATCTCTCTGTTGCCGCCTAACACCAGAAACTAACTAAGGATGACGTTCTTGCCCTAAATAAACGCCTTTTCTGGTAAATGAACCATCTTAACTGGGGCCTATACTATATACCTATTAATCTTCCCACCGCTAAGCTCTTTATATTTGTTAATAGATTGTTTATAAATAATAAAGATTTTAGCTCCTAGCTAGGATATGAGATTATTATCGCGAATAAGTTTACTGGAGAGAATAACTTTATAATCTATAGCAACCTTATCTATTAGAGCTTAACTAAGAGTAAGCGTGTTACCTAAAGTGTTTTGGCGTTAGAGATATATGGAATGGTTAGCGGAGTTAATATGGCAATTGCAATTAGAACTACCTTAAAGATAATTATAGATTAACTCAAACTTCCTGTTATCCCTATAATTATATATACCGATTTATACTCCCTCTATGAGTGCTTGGTTAAGCTTGGTACTATAAAGGAGAAGCGCCTTATAATTAATATTATGGCACTTTATTAATCCTATAAATGGTGAGAACTCTTTAAGATTTAATAGATTAACGGTTAAGATAACCTAGTAGATATAATAATAAAGGCAAACCCAAATAAGGCTCTAGAAACGTTTGTTAACATAAATACTCTACATATATAAGTTAAAGGTTGGGTTAAAAGGGAGTAGGAGTATAACATTTTATAGACCCTGACTTAAACCAGCTAATTAGGATTTTCCATCCCCGGGATAGAAAATCGCTATTGGCTTACTTACTACTAGCGCCTTGGCGGCCTACCTGTTTTTGTGTTATTTGCCAACTGCCGTATTGTCGCATATTGTCGCATATTGTTTGGTATTGCTGTATATTGTTTGGTATTGTCGCATATTGTTTGGTATTGTCGCATATTGTTTAGTATTGTTGTACACTATCTGGTATTGTCGCATCCTGTCTGTTTGTCTATATATAGATGGCAACTATAAAAAGAAGAGTTGCTAGTGTTGGGAATAAGGCAAGCTGCCGTCACGCTAGGCATGTTGCCGTTACGTGCTGACGTGGCCCTAGCGTGGTGAGGAACCTTAAGTTCCTCACCCCTTTCCTTATTCCTATTAAAAAGAAGAACAACTATTATACTATCTACGAACCGTAGCTACGTGATATCCCCTTATGTAACCAACAAAAATATAATAAGATTTTATAGTTTATACTTATGGGGAATCCTATTAATAGGCTAAGTATATAAACTAAGGATTATAATAATAGAATAATATACTTAGTGGAGTGTTGCTTAATAAATTACTAGCTTTATATAGAAGCGAGCCTTACTTAATTAATTTAGTATTTTTTAAATTAGCGGAAGCGGGTACTAATTCTTAATAGTAATGGCGTTAAGAGCTTAGTAGTTTATATAGAAACGTAAACCGCCGCTAGATTTCTTAATAAAGATTATAGGTACAGCTAACGTGTTTTATTAGTTATCCGCCAAAATTAGTTATCCGCCAGCCCCAAAAACCACTAAAAATTAGAAAAATCGCATTTTGATATATTAATAACGGCTTTATAATAAATTCTAAAATTCTATATCTAGCCTTTTATACATATTCTAAGACTCCTATTAAAGTTCTAGAATAATAAGCCTGGCCGTTATTAAGATATTAAGTTTTATTGAGTTTGGCCCCCAATTTTGAGCTAAATTGCTATTCCTCTAGAACTAAGTAATAAATTACTTCTAAAGTTAGAGTAGAGTCTTGGAATAGGCATAAAAGGTTAGATATAGAATTTTAGAATTTATTATAAAGCCGTTGTTGAGATATCAAAATGCGATTTTCCCAATTTTTGGTGGTTTTTGGGGCTGGCAGATAACTGATTTTGGCGGATGACTGATAAAACACGTTATAGGGGAAAAGCTTACTAATAACCCGATCAAGGCGAAAACCGGCTAGCTACTCCGACGGGCCTTAAAACCTCCTCACGCCAAGCTCCGACCGCAAAAGATTGGCTAGACTCCGAATAGGAGAGACGATTTAGATAGAAATCTTAGAGAAAGCAGGCAGCAATCTGGGATAAAGCTCCAAAGGGGACAGGTACAGCGCCCCGAGAGGGACTTACTACGGCAGAAGCGTCCATCACCACGCAGCTACGCACCGAATTAATTGGGCTAAACGCATGCCTGGCAAAATGGGGTGTCCCCAATATCTCACCATGGTGTGAGTGGCTATCCAAGGGAGACGATCCAGCATATGGTCCTCTTTTGCCTAAGGTGAAACCAGGGCAGGGCGCGTGCGCTAGTAGACGCAGGCGCCCATACTTGGCGAGGATAAATTATCCTATCCGGTCGGGCGGATAATAATCCTATCCGAGGTAGCCCGGATATTGGATAATATCCGGATAAGGTCCGGATAAGGCTTGGCATCCGCAGAATTTCCAGAGCTTCGTGCAGAGCTTCGTGCAGAGCCTCTAGCAGAGCTTTATGTAGAGCCTTTAGTAGAGCTCTATATAGGGCTCTATATAGTTAATTATAGAGTCTAGCTTTAAGCTAGAATTATTTATAGATTAATAGGCTCTTAATTAAATATAGTATAAGCTAAAACTATATTAAAGGCTCTACTAAAAGCTCAATATAAAGCTCTACTAGAGGCTTAAAGCTTTTTATATAGCTCTTTATAGGGACGTATATATTTTATAATCTACCTCTATTAAAACTTTATAAAGTAATAACTCTATACTACTACTACCTATTAACTTTAGACTTTAACTTTAGACTAGGGGGAAGAGGTTATTTTTTAATAGTTATATACTAACGTACTCCACAAGCGAGCGGCCCACCCAAGCGAGTGGCCCACCTTACCAACTTTCTACAGCTTTAAATACAAATGACTCTACAATGCCAATAAATATTAACTATATATAACTTAAAGTCTAATCTATAGTAATTTATGCATCTTTTTGATACGTACAAGCGTTATATCCTGTCTCACCGCAGCGTCTATAGCGCCTTTGCTGCGTCGCGTTCCCACTTAAGCGCGACCCTTTTTGACACCTTTTATGCTTAATCTGCGCATTAACGTCCTTCTAAGTAATTATTTCAGAGCCCTCTGCCTTTGTTAAAGTCCCTTACTTCTAAATTCACTTTTTTTTATACTGTTTACGCTTTATTGCTGCCTTATTTGCCTTCTAAAGGCCTATAATTTTATTGCGCATTAACACAGCCGAATGCATTATTATCTTAGCGCCTTTGGTAAGGCAATTAAGCGACTTAATAATTGCCATAGGTGAGCTATCTTAATGCCTTTAAATCTGATTGCGAATTAGGATTAATTAAGACCCTAGCTTAGCAGCGTTACTTAGTGTTTCTGACTCCTATTAAGCAACCTCTGTGGTAGGAAGGGTTGGCGTCCAAAGCTTAACATTAAGCTTTAATAGTACAGTCTCTGGGTTGTATAGTACTAGACCTGCGCTTTAAAAGCTCACGTAGATATTATTCTTTATAAATGAGTTGTAAAAGGCTGCTTTAAAGGCTGGCAGAAACTCCAGCTTTATAATGTAGTTAATATAGTTACACGCTAGGTTCTTAATTTGGCGCCTATACGCCTTCTTTAATGGCGCAAAGCAGCCTATATTAAGCGGCTGTAGTAGGTATAACAAATATAGGGGCATATAAAGAGTAATAATATCATTCTCCTTGCAGATCTCTTAAATTTAAGCGAATTATGGCTCTTATAGCCATTAAGAATTAGCAGGCGCCATACGCCTACTATATGGTCTTTTGTATGCTTATTAAAGTGGTGTAGCTAGGCAATACTAAGCTTATTTATTATCTAGCTATTCTTGCTTACTAATATGGCCCAATCTTATAGTATATTGTTGTCTTTGTACTATATAGAGAGGTGGTATATACCTGCAAGAATAATAAATAGTAGGATTGCCTACCTATAAGCGTTAATACCCTGGATTACTGTGGCCCATTTGTGATTGCCTGGCTATACTACTTTTGGCTGATTATATCTCTTAGAGCCTATAACAACTACTTCTTCTAAGATAACGCCTATTTGGAAGCCGCTTTTGTTAAAGTTATAGAAGTCGTCATTAGTAATGCTGTACTTTGCCTTTATATTATATATAAGCTTAAACCACCCACTAATAATCTTTGGATCCTTGCATAGGGCCCTCTAGCGGTTGTACTTTTAATTAAATTATGTTTTAAGCTTAGGGGTTTGCTTAACAAAGTTCTCTGGCTAGTTCTTACCAACCTGGCTAGCAGCACGCTTAGCGAGTAGTTTATTAGCCATATCTCTTATAGTACTTAGCCTAGGCGCAAATCCTCGCGAATTTAGCTTAAGTATGTGTTGAATAATAACTAATTCCTCAAGCTTAGTAAGCTTCTTTAAATTGGCCTCACAATCGCGTCGCGCAGTTGTTCTAGTATGTTGTCGTCTTAGTGTCGTTTAGGGAATGCTGTATATTGCAACAGCGCGTCACACGCTCTAAATTTGATTTCTATCAATTGCTGAGATAGCCAGAGATATTCAGCCTTCATTTTGGATTAATTGCGCGTTGTGTTGTTAAGGCATGGTGGTTAAAAGCTGACGCGTTATATTTTGATAATTAGGTGGGCCACTTGCTTGGGTGGGCCGCTCGCTTATGGAGTACGTTAAAAAATATAGCAAAGACTATTTAAAGACTATCTAGATAGTCTCTAAATACTATTAGCTAATAGGTCTATTATCTAAAAGGGCTGTTTAGCCTATCCTCTATAAGTCTAACCTAACCTAAACTTATTATAAGAGGCCAGTCTAATCAGAACATATAATTATCTAATTAATAGTATAGAATAAGAGTTATAGATAAGTAGAAGGTAAGTTAAAGGTAGAATAAGCTTTATATATTAAAGGACAAATACTTTCTAACCTCTTCTATTTAGAGACTAATTGCTAGTTCTTCTCTAAAGGAGAACCAGCTCCCTATATAGTCCTTTTAAGATACTAGTAAAACTCTTTACCCCTTATCTATCTGACTATATCTCCTTTAGGACATTAGTAGGATATTAGTAAAACCTTTATCTGTTTTATCTAATATATACCTTTTAGGAGCGCCCGTTATACTTATAGAGGATGAATTATCCTATCTAGTTAGGTGTTAGGTAAAACCTAAGTAGATAGTTATATAGCCGCAAGGTACGGGCGACCCTAGGGCAACTTAGGGGTAACTTGCCTTTAAGGCATGTGCACTGTATGTGCCTAGGGAAAACCCTTCCTTATCTTACACACAGACTCCTCCTTTTCCCTTAAGGATTTGTCTATCTATATAATATACCCTATTGTTCTATTATTGGACTCCCTATCCACATCCTTACCTTATATTTAAATCCTTACTAATCCCTTTAGGAGGATAGCTAGTTTAATTTTTCTATAATGCCTCTAAAAAGAAACTGATGCCTACACCTAATGGTAATACGCTGATAATATAACTGCTAAATACCTTAGGATCTAGTGTAGATAAAACCGCTAGAAATATACTAGCAGAATTTAAGCCACCTTCTAAACCTTAAAACGATTAGCTACCTATAAACGCTAGAGACTAGTTTGACCTATATACTTGGGCTTAACAGGAGCTTAGTAAGATTACTAGTATCCTATTAAATACTGCTAATATAAAGGAGCTGGATAAGCTGGCTAAGAAAATAGCTAACTTATAAAGCATTATTAATTTAATAAAGCCCTCCTATTGCCTCTCTAGTAAAGAGTATAAGTTATATAGCGAACGCATACGCTAAATAAATCTTAACGCCCTAGTTAAGAAGTTACTACCTAACATTAGTAGTACAACTTAACAGCATTTTAACCGTTGGATTGCCGCAGTTGAGAACCAATTTAAGGTTAATAACGCTGACTACAACTGTAAGCGACGCACGCGCTAGGCCATTAAAGGTCTTGTAAAAAGAAGACAATTACCTAATTAGTTTATTATTAGTTAGGCACTAAAGATAAAGGTCCCTTACTATGGGATAAGTTTAAGACTATAGTCCAAGACTAGATTAGGAACCCTATAGTAAGACGCTTTAATAATGCTACTGTGTACTATACAGCTATTATAAAGGAGAATTAGAGGTTTAACGTCTTCCTAGCCTATATGCGTAGCTTAGAGGACTGTTTCTTATATACCCCTTTTATTAACCCTAATTAACAGGTAGACTTTTAGTTCTTATGCCTCCTAGCCTACTTATAAGTAGAGCTCTTCTGCTAAAACTTTATTAAATAGGTAAGAACCATAGAGGACCTCTTTACTAAAATCCGCTATATAGAGTAACTGCTTGACACCATAAAGCTTGCAGAAGATTATGTAGTTGGTAGCAGCAAATCCTTGCGCTTAAAGCGCGGTTATAGCATAGGCTTTATAGAGTTAGGTTTGGGGAACAGAACCTAAAAAGGGCGACGCTTTTCTAAGCAAACTCCTAGGGAGACTACTTAAAAGCTAGATGGCTTAGAGGACCCCTTAAACGCTAGTGCTATGTACACGAGTTAAAGGAGATCTATAGGTAGCCACTATAAAAAACACTAGAAGCAAGCTAGTAAAGATAAGTTAGGCCAGCTTTCGGAAAACCTAAAGCCCTAGTAGCGTATCTCTCTTAACTGTAACTAGGGCCTAATACAGAGGGAGAGAAGAAATGTATTGTGGTATATATTGTAATAGATACGCCCTAGGGCAAAGTCCGCCTATATTATTTATATAATAATAGGTGCTAAATCAACCTCATTAACTAAGACGTTATTTATAGGTTTAACCTGCCTGTAAGCTACGCGTTATATTTACGTAAACCTATTGCATATTTTGTTAATAGTAACCAGATAACAATTTAGGACGCTTATAATCTAATAGTTACCACTAGTAACTCCTAGGGTACCCCTTGCACTATTAGCCTCCAGACTTTTTAGGGTAGCTTATTTAATAGTTATAATATAGTTTTTAGATGGGATTGGCTTGTGGAAGCAGATCCATTAATTAGCTTTTATTTTAGATAATTTGTCTTTAGACCCTAGATGCCTCTAGATAGTTACCCTTAATATACTCCTAGTAGACATTAAGGCTAGCAAAACAGTCTATTTGCTATAGCTAGAAGACTCCTTCTTTATGCTGGTCGTAAACATAATAGAGGACCTATTGTTACTAGTAGCGAGTACCTATACAGACTCTCTAGACGTAGAGATATTGGTTATAAACATAATAGAGGACCTGTTATTACTAGTAGTAAGTACCTATAGAGACCCTCTAGTGCCAGTGCAGATCACCTTAATTTAGGGGGGAGGTGATTAAAACCCTAAAACTATTAAGTATACTGCAGTAGAGCTATATATACTCTTAGTGCAAGCATACCTGCAAAACATATATCAGCTATACCCTTCTCTTTACTGGCTCCTAGAAGCACACTACTATACAATAGTTGCCTTAACCTCTATAGACCCTGGCCTACCAAATATATATAAAGAGGAGATTAATGTCTTTTTTAATAAGCTAGTAAGTATACTACCTTAGAACTCTAAGTATAACTATATAATTAACTTAGAAAAAGGCAAGACGCCACTATAGATGCCCATCTATAACCTCTTATAGAAGAGTTGCAGATCTTATAGGAGTACTTAAAGAGTGCTCTTAAGAAGGGCTGGATTAGGCCTAGCAAGTCGCCTACTAAAGCGCCTATTCTCTTCGTACTAAAAGCAGAAGGTATAATGCGGCTATATATTGACTATAGACGCCTAAATAAGATTACGATTAAAAACTAGTACCCCTTACCGCTGGTCGGCGAACTCTTTAATAGGCTTAGCTATGTAAAGATATTTATAAAGTTAGATCTTTATAATGCATACTATAGGATTTATATTAAAAAGGGAGATGAATGGAAGACCATATTTAAGACACGCTATAGTTACTTTAAGTACCTAGTGATGCCCTTTAGTTTTGCCAACGCCCCTATAACTTTCTAGAGCTATATTTAAAAAGCTCTAAGGACCCTAGTGGATACTATCTGCGTAGTTTACCTAGATAATATTCTTATCTACTTAAATAACGAGGATAAGCATATTAAGCATATTAAGTAAGTACTACAACGGCTCCGCGCTTGGGGCCTCTATACTAAACTATTAAAATGCATCTTTTATACTAAGAACGTTAAGTTCTTAGGCTTTATTATTATACTTAAGGGTATTATAATGGATTCTACCTACGTAAAAGCTGTTAAGGAATGGCCTGAGCCTAAGTTCTATAGGGACATCCAGGTCTTTCTTGGCTTTACCAACTTCTATAGGCGATTTATCTAGAACTACTTAGATATCGCATACCCCCTATATATACATTTTGTACGGGCACATTACGACCTAATATTAGATAGAGAGAAGAAGAAGTAGAAGCGTAAGAAAGGGCCTACTAAATGGTATTAACCTTGGTCCTAGCCTAATAATACTTAGTAGGCGTTTTGCAAGCTACGCGCTGCGTTTATATAGGCTCCTCTACTTCGCCACTTTAACCCTAATTTACCCCTAATGGTAATTACTAACGCTTTTAATTATGCTTATAGCGGTATACTTCTGCAGCCTTTTAGGTAGAAAGATTAACTCCACTGGCACCTAATTGCTTATTACAGTTAGAAGTTTACTGGCCTAAAAGTGCGGTATAACACGTATAATAAGGAATTACTCGCTATAGTGTAATGCTTTAAGACGTGGCGCCACTACCTTAAGCACGCCGCATATGTAACGCGCGTGCTCTGCGATTATAATAATCTTAGGTACTTTATAACTATAAAGAGCTTATCTGCTTGCTAGGCCTGGTACGCTAAAAAACTAGCTATGTTTGATTTTAAGATTAAATATAAGCCAGGTAAAGCAAATCCCGCTAATATACTATTCTGGCGCCTGGATTATGCTAAAGACTTTAAAGATAGTAGTAAGAGGATAGTCCTTAATACCATGCTGCCTATATTGCAGCAAAAGTTGCGGGTTATAGGCCTTGTGGGCGGCCCTAGTGCTACTATACCAAACTAGTAAGTAGCATGCATATAGTATATAAGCGACCCTTATAAATATGGCGCTGGTGGATTAGGGTGTCCTACTATTCTCTCTAAAACCTCCTTAACTAGCCTAATAGCGTTTAACCCTAGGGAAGATCCCTTGGCCTAGGTAACGGTCCCCTATAACAACCTAGTGAGTTACCTATATATTATACGTTACTTCGCTAGCACTAACTTTACGCAGAGTCTTATGCTACGGCAAAAGGTAGTAGTAGCTGCCTTAGCTAAAACAGCGTTTATAGAACACCCCCCTAAGTTACTAGTTAATTTTGTTTATAGAGTATAAGAAAGGGACGCCTTTACACGCTTTATATATAATTAGTTAACCTAGGGATAAGTTCCTACCGGTAATAAGGACTATACCCTTAATAATTAAGAACTCCTAAGGTAAAACAACAAGGTCTAGGTGCTAAATTATATACTATTATAACAGGAGATCCTTAAGCGGAATTATAATAATCCTATAAGTAGCTACTATGGATTTAACTGTACCTATAAGGTAATTATATAGAAGTATACTTGGAATGGTTTTACTAAAGATCTCTGTAAATACCTAGATAACTATAATACCTACCAATGCTATAAATCGCGCTGCTATAAACCTTATGGTAAGCTGTAGCCTCTTTAGGTCCCTACCTAAGCCTAGCAACATTATTTACTTAACTTTGTTATGGATCTCCCTAAGTCTAAGACTACTAATAGCGTAAAGTACAACTCTATTTTTATCCTTATAGACCGTTTTATAAAGCTAGTGCGCTACTATCTAGTATATAAGATAATTAATGCTACGCAACTTATAGAACTCTTATTTAAAGTCTTTGCATAAATAGGGCCCGTAGATAATATTATCTCTAATAGAGGTAGCGTATTTATAAGTAAGTACTAGAGTACTATATACTACTATCTCTGTATTTAGTGTAAGCTTAGCACTACATTCTACCTATAGATAGATAGTTAGATAAAACGCCAAAACTAGGAGCTTAAGGTATACCTATATATATTTACAAACTAGGAACAGTTTAATTAGGCCTCCCTACTTAATAAAGCAGCCTTTACCTATAACTCTAAAGTCTATACCATAACAAAGTGTTCCCCTATTAAGCTTGCCTATGGCCAGCTACTAAACGTCTTAGATAGAGTCCTGGATGGCATCTAAGATGCCTAGTAAGGTAGGAAGGGGTCTAAGTTAACGAATGTTAAACTTGTAGAGACGTATCTATAATACCTGCGCCTTATATATAAGGCAGCGGCGATGTTAATAATATACGCCTAATAGCTTTAGGTAAAATACTACAATCATTACTATCTAGCTAAGTATTTCGCCGTTGGTAAATAAGTCCTACTCTCTTCTAAGAACATCCGCATAAAACGTCCCTATAAAAAAACTTAATAGCAAGTTTATAGGACCGTTTTAGATCCTAGAGCGCGTAAGGCAGTAAGTATATAAGCTAGAGCTCCTACCTACTATGGTATAGCTCTACCTAGTCTTTTATATCTCCTTACTAGAGCCTTATAGGTTACGTCCTAGGTTTTAACCCCTAGCAGTAAAAGAGCTTAAGAAAGGCAGCTAGGAAGTAGAAGTAATTATCGCCTATTAGGATTATGCTAAACAACTATAGTACCTTATTAAATGGCTAGGATGGCTAAATAAGTATAATAAATAGAAATATAAGATAGAACTTAAGAATTGTTAATAACTGCTAGATAAGTACTGTAAGCAGAATACCCTAGCCTTATAGCTAAAGCGTAGGTAAAAAGTAAGCGCCGCTGCTAAGATATAACCTGTATTAAAGTGGAGCAGAGAATATCCTAAGGGATTAAAGAATAAGTAATGCTCGTGATAAGAACTGCGGCATATATATGGGGTAAAGCGCGATTTATTAATATTCTATATAAGCCACACTCTAACGCAACCTGGCTATGCTAGCGACTTATAGGCGACTTGTAGGTGAAGCTATGGCGTATACTAATAAAGCTTAATTTAGAAAGCACCCTTTCTAGACCTAGTCCGTTACTCTATGCCAGCTTAAGTAGATTATTATATTAGAGAACGGGCCTACTTAACTAGGGTTTAAGACCTACTAGTAACCTGCTAGCAGTAACCTGTATTAATAATTTATACACTATTCCACGTATATGCTATATAAATAACATATAAGGCTAAAGCATAGGTTAGTAGCGGATTTAACGGGTATATAACCTTGCCGTCTATAAATCTGGCTATATATAAGTAACCTATAACCTACCCACAAAGTATATATGGCGCTACGCCGGTATAGCGCAAGGCCAAAGTATAGGGTTAGTGGTGGATTTAACGGGCATACTGCCTTACTACCTATAAGTCTAGCTGTATGTGAATAACCTATAACCTACTCGTGAGGTACTAGTAACCTGCCTATATAAGCAATCTTTTGGAATATTTTTAATAGTCTATTAAATTTAGGCGAGCCTTAAATAGACTAATTAGGACTTTCTATCCCGGGGATAGAAAATCGCTACTAGCTTGGTTAAATATGGGGAGTCTTAGTAAGGCAAATCTAACTAATTAGACAACTTTAACTGCCGGTTAAAGTTCCTTAACATCCTTACGCCGCGCATGTATACTACCTGTCTCTCTATACGCAAAATCAAGACACTCTTTCCCCTCTAATTTTTTTTCCTTACTAAGGTTTTTATAGGGTTTTATTAAGGCTTAAGTATATAAAGAATTGGGGACAATCCTTTTTAAAGGGGGGGGCATTGTTAGGTAAAACCTAAGTAGATAGTTATATAGCCGTAAGGTACGGGCGACCCTGGGGCAACTTAGGGGTGACTTGCCTTTGAGGCGTGTTCGCTATACGTGCCTAGGAAAAACCCTTCCTTACCTCGCACACAGACTCCTCCTTTTCCCTTAAGGATTCGTCTGTCTTTATAATATACCCTATTGTTCTATTATTGGACTCCCTATCCACATCCTCACCTTATATTATGTAGATAATAATCCTATTTAAGGATAGCCTAAATATTAAATAATATCTAGATAAGGCTTAATACCTATAGAATTTTAACTATAGAATTAAATCTTTTATTTCTATTATATAGTGCTATAAATATTATTATTATTTATTGCTTAACGTCCGATTCGGATCCCTATTGGGCCCACGCGGACTACTCCTTATATACATATGGGGAGAAAACTCTATTTGAGAAAACCCCATAATCTATCTCCCTGCCTTTTGGGACTCGCCTATAAGGCGCCTGCGAGGCGCCTACAAGTCACCTGTGGTGCTCTACTACCTTACTTTTTGACCTCCTTGGGAACTACTGCTGCCGTAACAAGCCTACGGACGCGCTAGTATCGCAAACTTTACTCTACTACTGTAGAGTTATTAGGGGGCGCCCGTTGCTAGTGCTATAAATATAGTTAATACTGCTAAAATTTACTTTAAAAACTTTAAAAACAAGAATTATTTTAAAGTTAATATACTTTTTACGCACCACTGGTGACTCGTAGGCGACTCGCAAGCGAGCCCTAAAAGGCGGGGAGACGGATTACGGGGTTTTCTCAAATAGAGTTTTCTCCCCACATGTATATAAGGAGTAGTCCGCGTGGGCCCAACAGGGATCCGAATCGGACGTTAAGCAATGAATAATAATATACTTTTTACTCTTTTAAGTAATATTAAAACTAAAACTAAAATTAATTTAATTCTAATTACTTATATAACTTAAACCTTAAGATAAGCCTCTTTAATAAGAATTAAACTAGCTACCTTATTATATAAGGTAGTAACTCTTATAGTTAATTAATATTAGGTTATTTTAGACTTGTTACGGCATTGTTACAGACCCTAGTAAGGGGCTCGGCTGAGCCTTAGCGCTATATATATAGACGCGTCCTTTCCTCAACCTTCTTCCAGTCCTTATCTTAGAATTCTAATTTACTAGCTACTAATAGATTCTATTCTTTTAACTAAGCCTTTATAAGACTTCTATATTATTATATAGATATATTATAGCAGGGTTATTTAGTAGTAGTAGTAATAAATAATAAATGGTTAGTATATCTATTAGATTTATATTATTACTCTAATTATTACCCTAGTTATCACTCTAGTTACTACTTTAGCTACTACTCTAGTTATTACCCTAGTTATTACCCCAGTTACTACTTTAGTTTCTACTTTTACTATTATTTTATTACTACTCCTAATATTACTTTTACATTTAGTACTATTTTAGCTACTTTTAGTACTATTTCTATAAAACTTTTTATAAAATTAGACGTTCTGTTGATAAAGCTATTTATAGACAATTATAAGACTTCCTAGTATATTAGTGCTGTGCATTAATAGAGCTTTAGAGCTCTAGATAGGGCTTTAAGTAGAGCTTCGTGCAGAACTTTTGGTAGAGCTCCGTGCACAGCTCCCCCCAAGCCCTTATTCCGCAGAGCTTTATATCTACATAATATTACTTATCCTTAGGATATTTAGATAAAAGTGGTACCATTTTGAAGCGCTTTGCAAGCTCTACAAATCTATGCCAATAGAAATTTTATTTATTTAATATTGGGGGTTGCATTACAAGTGTAAGCATATCGAGGGGGTTTTGCCAAGACTATCCGAAGACTATCCGGATAGTCTCCGGATACTATCAGCTGATAGGTCTATTATCCGAGAGGCCTATCCGGCCTATCCTCGCCAAGTCTGCAGGCGCGCAAGATATGCGCCAAGTCCTCACGAAAAAGAAGGGAATCAAAGCGGTCTCAACGTGGATCTTTTGGGAAGGACACCTCACACAGTTCAACCACGCAAGAACGCTTGCACAACGCGAGTCCTAGCCGCAAGACTGGCTCCCCCTCGATGAGCTTGACGCGCTGGATTAGCCTGGCAGGGGCAAATAGCTGGGCCGCCCTAACAAAGCCCCTACCTGCTCCTAAAACCCACCGTAGAAAACGCTCCTTACACGAGAACGCTGCGGTCAATCTTGACAAAAATTTGCAGGCAGAAGGACAATTCGCTATCTAAATCGACTACTGAAAAAGAGATGAATCAACTGAGGCCTTCCTGAGCTATATACCGTAAACCTAGCCATGACCTGTTTGTCGCAGCAGACATGCGATGCTTGCTAGCTAGGTCCGGATGCTAGACAGCTTATTTTGGCTTAATAGAAAAACGAAGTCTTTGCTAGCGATTTGGTGTCCAATCGTGCGCCAAAAAAAAGATGGGATGCCGAAAATCGTTATCTTACCGGCCTGGTCCTGTGGCCTTAAGACAAGGTAAGCCGCAAGGTTTTTGTGGGGTTTATGAGCAGCCAAGTCTACGAGGCTGAAAGTTACACGGACAGAGGCTGACCCTGCACACTTAGCTGCACTTTTATACCCAAAGATGGGTGCCAAGAGATAGGCGTAATTACTTGGTACGAAGCTAATGGAAGCTTGTCGGGAACAGGCCAATTTTCGGTATGCCGTGTGCAGAAGAATCGCACCAATTGACAACTGCTCGTTAGCAGTACGCACGGTATTCTCCGGTGGTTCGTCGCTGTCGACGCCTGCTTCCGCGATTACCCTGAGGAAGTGACTAGCAGCCAGAATGGGAGAAACTGCGCCAAGAAAATGAGTAGAAAAATGCATATTCAATGTCAGAAATAAAGGAAACTTCAAGCACCAGAAGCTGTACACTTGTGCCAACAACACAGATCCACGAAATATTGCATCAGAAACCCATCCACAGGAACCGCATTGTTCCGTCAAGCTTTTAGGGTCACTCATAATAGCCAGCCTGTTGTTGCCACCTATACTGTGCATAGGACGGCGTAAACCCCCTCTCAGCCTGGTATTTGGGTGCTGGAGACGTCGGAGACGACGGAACGGACGAAGAAGGCATATTGCTCCTGGCTTGCTGTTCGGCGAGCTTCTCGGCCTCCCCCTACTTTTGCTGCCTTTCCCACTTCCAGATCTTGAAAATAACACCAAAAAGTAAACCTAAAACTGAACAAGATACCGACACAGCAATACCAATGATCCCTCCACTGCTTAGTCCTTTATCTTGGGAGCTAGAGCTTGTAGACGAGGACGATGGAGAGCTTCCGAAAAGGTCGGTAGTTGCTGAGGAGTCGGCACTCGATGCTGACGCAGAGCCACTAATAGAGGTTATCGTGGGCGAACCCGCGCTTGACGAACTGCTGCTATGACTGATGCCGTGGGCACAAGTACCGTCTGAACATCCTGCGCCATTCTTGGACACGCAGCCATCTTTGCAGACTGTGATGGAGGTTGAGCTCTGGCAGCAAGTGTTCCCGCAACAACCAAGGTTGGTATCACACACACTATCGTCGCTGCAGCAGTCATGGCCTGCGTTCAAATTATAGCACAGCACAGATGATCCACTGATCCAATAGCTGCCAGCGTCGTTGCATGATTGCCAACCAGCCCCGCTTCTTTGTTGACAGCAGTCCGTAAAGTCTTGGTAGTTGATGTTGTCGCAATTTGTCTGGAAAGCCTGGGTGGTCCAGTTCGTATCTCGCCGTTGAAGTTGACTTAGGTCTGTATAGACGTCCTGGCTATAGTAAGTGTTTGGACATGTTCAACTCAAAAGATATGCTGACCTGGAAATTTCTAGCTTCCTTTTTGAATGGGATAAGTTCGGCATTAGATGAGGGGATCAGTTTAGGGATTAAGAGAAGAGCAAGAAGTAGTTCCATTGGTATGACTAGGTTGCAATGCGAGCGACGGAGTGGTTTGTAGACAAGCTTTGGAGTTTGGTGTTCCCGACCATGGTCTGGGGGGGCCTGCGAGTTTATTTGTCCACTACATTGCATCTGCTTGGCGACCATGTGTGGACTTAGCTTCAAGCTAGTGCTGGGCTAGAATATCAGGTCTTTCGTGGGATAAATAGGCTGTCTTGCACTGCCGAAGGCATTAGATATATCTCTGTCCATTCGCGAGCCAGTAATAGCGCCATAAAGAACAGAGTGGAAAGTTGTCCCTTGCCTAACCGGTCCGCCGTATCTTGGTGTTCCAGTTACGGCTTGGTCCAAGAAAGGTGGTGCATACGCAGGAGCAAGAGCTCCCATTATCTGGAGACAACAGCTGCGACTTTAGCGAGGTAGAGAGTCAGATGGTTCAACGCATTGGGACAGCTGAATAGTCTCTTCAGACTTGTTGTGATGCTAAGGAGGGAAAAATATCTGAACGTCATACGACGCCTGTCTAAAATCGCCTATACTCACCCGTTAAAGCAACCCAAGCCAAAAGCAATGCCATATTTATCCAATTAAATACAGTGTTTTGAGAGGCCAAGACGGAGCCAAGGGAGGAGGCTGAAGTCACTCCACCAAGTGGTGCGGCCCGCTCGCGGCCATGCTGCTCCGATAACCTGATCCTGCAGATGTGCGACTAGAAATGGCAATTTGCATGGCCGAACTTGATCCATCGGATGAAGTCTGGGAACTTTCCATTCCGTGAATTAAGGGAATAAGCTGATCGGAGGTCTTGAGTTTTGTGGAAAGGCGATTTCTTCTTCGATCGCTTTCTTCGGCTGATAAAGATAGCCTTGAGATAAGCATGCTTATTGAGACATAGCAGAGTCTGCAAGCAAAACCGTCTGATGTATGAACGTGAGAATAGGGATGGTGAAGGTGAAGGCGATAGTGGAGGAAGGTGAGACGGCGGGGACGTAAGAAAGAAAACGCCATCCACGTGATGTCTAAACCAGGAATAGGTTGGTCACCTTGGACGACATAACTACGTATCGTCCGAGGGAAGGAGGTGAGTAGGGTCCTATTCTACAGAGGATCTTCGTGGTGCTTAGTAGGGTAAGGAGGTTAGAGAAATAATATATAATAACTTTATAAGGACTAGGTCCTTTTACCTACTTATAAGGTCCAATAATGGCTATATCTATTGTAATTATCTGCCTTTTTCGGAGACAGACCGGCGCCTCCTAGGAACTTAGAGAAGAGGAGTTCATTATAGCGTTTCTACTACTTTAAGATCTAGTTCTTTCTAGGCCATTTTTTCGTTAGGTTAAAGACGAAATTTCGGATTATCGCTAGTATTAGGGGAATACCCTTTGCCGACAGTTTCTGAATATAATCGATAAGATCCTTCTCCTGCTGTTTTAAGAGCAGAGTGCGATATTTTATATACTACTTCCTCTCTAGTATCTTGTTCGCCTTTAAAGTAACGTACAAAGGTTGTTTGATTAACCCTATGGTTATCAGCTGTTTAAGAGTAATTTATGTCTTCCGCCAACTTTAAATAATCAAGCGCGGCGTTCAGAGGATCCATGGTTGTGGAGATATACTGCAGTGAAATTGGTGGGAGCTTGAGTGTTGGAATTACAAGGTCATAAGGTCACAGCGGAGCAGTCTTGAGGGTCTAATTGATGATAGAGATGACGCAGACGATGAATATTGATTGATTCGTGATGCAGTAGATGCGGTTGATGTCTATGTAG
>Ga0307507_10005083_pt1 | contig 22137 bp, 17 predicted proteins | sample 7_EM_MG_FD_207223 | JGI IMG/M metagenome (GOLD analysis project Ga0307507, IMG submission 207223) | Populus trichocarpa ectomycorrhiza microbial communities from riparian zone in the Pacific Northwest, United States - 7_EM | ecosystem: Host-associated > Plants > Roots > Unclassified | place... | reverse complement strand
GCAAGAAATCGAACTCGCATTCGGCCATATCCTTGCCGACTTAGAGAAGGACCCCAGAGTCCGCGTTTTCAGAGCTGAGTTCCCAGAAGGCCGAGATACCATCTACGACGACGACGCTGAAGGAAGTGAGTCCCCCTTCGTCATCAACAACTCACGCCCAGCCTTCGATACTGCCGACTTTATCCGTGTTGGAGATACCATTGTCGGCCAGCTTAGCCATGTCACAAATCCAGCAGGCGTCGATTATTTACGTGAACGTCTGCCAGAAGGATATAGCATCCAAATCGTCGAGATCAAGGATCCTACAGCTATGCACATCGACGCTACCCTCCTTGCGCTCCGCAAGGGCCTGCTACTCTATCACCCGAGAAAATGCACCCATGAGAATCTATCAAGTTACGATGTGTTCAAGGGATGGGAAATCCTTCCCTTTCCCATCATGCCAAAGCACCGCACTGAGCCGCCATTGTTCATGGCTAGTGCCTGGCTTATTATGAATGTTCTCTCCCTCGGAAACGGAAAGGTTATCATTGAGGAGAACGACACAGAGTTCGGAGAATGGCTCAAGGCTAGAGGGATAGAGCCCGTTTACTGTCCCTTCCAGCATGTTCATAGTATCGGCGGATCTTTCCACTGCGCCACAGTCGATCTGATCAGAGGGGGTGACGACGAATTAGCTTCTACCACTACCACCACCGCCGCCGCCACTATCACTGCGATTACCAATGGGCACACCAATGGGCATACCGATGGTCATACTAATGGTGTCAACGGAGCAAACGGTGCCAACGGAGCTAACGATATGAACGGAGCAAACGGAATTCAGTCGAACGGGCTGATCCGAAGGCATTTGAATAGAGTTCGTTCTATCTTCCGTTTATTGGAAGCTTGGGTGATTAGGAGATATAGGTCTGGGACTTAAGTTTTTTTCATTTTTACTAGACATTTCTTCTGTTACAGATCTGTGGACTGGGGCGGGATATCTTTTGACCAGAATAGGAGAGGGGATTTTTATTTTTACAAGGACAACCACATACCAGTAGCGTTTCGAATAGGCACGATTGGGGGGACATCTTGCTAATTGTATTAAGATGGCATTAAAGTAGCCTGACGGTGCCCAAGACTCCAATGTCAAGATGATCTAGATAATACTCGAACTCAGAGTGATATTGCTTATAGGGGATGTATATGCTCTGGTAGCACCGGATGGGCATGGGTTTAATGACGAGGGAATGCCCACTTCCTTAGAGGGATTAAAGCGAGAGTGCGGTTGATTCAGGGGAAAATCCTCCCAATCACAGTACCCGAAAACAGGGGGTATATTTTGTATGGGGCCTCAGATAGGCACGGATTCTCTATTATACATTACCTTAATGCCTACTTGGGGTATCATACTTATGACCTAGAACAAGTACCTTACCTCCACAATCCAACAGCGATAATCGATCCATGTTCACATTCAATCACTCGCAACGAAAACCCTCAGTCAGCTGACAAGCACCCACTAGAGCAGAACCTAACACAACCTCCCTCTCAAAGCCTAACCGGCTACCCTCTCACAAATAATTACGCAACCCCCCCCCTCCCTGATCGATTCCCAAACTCGAAATCTAACCATCTCTCGGGCGATCTTTTCCTCCCACATGACCGTTCATTGAGTGGGTCTCTACGAAAACTTACGCCCACAAGCGACACTACGAGTTCAGACAGATGTGTGTCCCGTACTATAACACGTACTGTACCGTTCAAAATTCCGCACCCTAGCGAAGACTTTAGTTGGGGCTGAGGGCTCCGCGCAAGTTAGATTCGTATTATTAGAGGCTTCGTAATTGCCGAGGATAGTACCCTCACGACTGGGGTCAAGATGGGGAAAGCTTTTCCCGACCTGACGACATGTGAAGTTGAGTTGGGGCTTGTAAGCTTACCTCGCGTGATACGCGCGAAGGATTGTTTGTGGTGGGGGCACGGGACGGGCATCCGGCTCGGTAAGAGTTGGATCCCGAGAAGCTATTGGGGGTAAAGGTCTTGGTATCCGAGTGAGATCTTGTGATTCGGGTTTATTGGTGTGAAGAGTGAGTGAACGGAATAAGAGAATAATATATAAGTTGGAAAGAATTGATCTGGAAAACAGATAGGAAAAGTGAAGAATAAGAAGGAAATCAGAACAGAAGCCAAAAAGAATCCCCCTCAAAAAAACGCCATGTTTCTGTACATTTATACAAATCCCCACAATAGACTAAACTCTTGCTCCCTCAAGAACTCGTGCCATCAAATCCCTATATGCACCCTTCTTGATTTCACCGCCGATCCTCTCGGCCAGGTCTTTCCCGTACTTTGCTTCGTATGCAGTCTTCACGGCACGAAGGTGCTTCTGGTCAAAATGCAGTCTCACAGCGCGCGCGATGAGCCTAGTATCTTGAACTCGTAGTAGGCCGATCGTATCGTGCAGAAGTTTAGCATCCCGTGCGGGTCTCGAAGAAGCGCAGCTAAGTGCATGTATAATAGCATACTCCTATCCTCCAATCAGCAAAAATTACGTGTAAAAGTAAAAATTAAAAATTAAACAAAAAAGCATACCAAATTATTCGGCCAACCCCCCCCTTGGCCCACAACCACTCTTTCCCTAGCCGCTACAACATCTACAAGCTCGCGCGCATGCCTCTCCCTAAACCTACTACACAAATCCCTCAGGAATGCGTCGCTCCTGCGAATCACAACTTCCAACAGGAGACGTTGGTCAAGATACTTAACCCCACCGCTTCCTTCCTCCGCAGCGTACAAGTCCTCCACATGGGCCACGATATCCTCATCTCTTCTAGCCCCTAGTACCTCCTCCCCCTCGTCGCGATCGCACTTCATCAAGAGACTCGCCGCGCGGCCGAACGCGGCGCTAGCAGTGCCTTCGGGATATAATTCCGCCAACGCATCGCGGATGTTCCACCCGTTATTGAGCTCCGCGAAGGCGGCCTTGAGAAGCTGGAGTTCGCGTGGGGATTTGCCAAAGATTATTTCTGCTACCAGTTTGTCGTCGGGCGGGATTTGGGCGTGCGGGCGGTGGCGGCAGTACGTGCTTAGCCATCCAGCCTCGCTACAGTAGGGGCCTGAGAGCAATTTTAGGAGGAGGAGTCTGTGTGGGCCCCTGGTCTGAGTGCGGATTTTAGAGTTGAGGCTTATGTTCTGGTTGCTCGGGAGGGATTTGAAGGCTTGATTGAGGTTTGGCAGGTTATAAGGTTGAAGGGTTATTTTTGCTACCGTCTTGTTCAGTAGGTGTGGGTCTTTGCCGGTGTTCGTGTAATGGTTTAGAGCGGTGGCCAGCGTTGCGCAGTCCACTCTTGGGTCATAGGCGAGCGGACTGCTTGGTGTTGAAGCCGACGAGCGGGAGGAACGGGAAGATACAGTGGAAGCGGTAGTAGAAGAATGTCCGTTTGGCAAGAGGGGAAGCGAGGATGACACAGCGGTGAGATTGCTAGAGTAAGACCTTAGGCCGTGAGGGAGGGTAGACATCTGCCGGAAGTCAATCCCGAGCATTTTCCCCACCTTCCGAGTTAACGCTGGCCTATCTGGTGGGCTCGCCGATCCCCAGGAACGTGGTGGGGATGGAATCGGTAATTCGCTTGCCCCCATTGAGCGGGAGCCTATAGGTAGTGGCCAAATCGCCCGCAGTCTGTTTGGAGAGCTCGGTGTTGAAACAGTTTTTCGAGCAGGAGTGACAGGTCGTGCTCGGGGATTTTCAAAGTATGAATCCCACGGAGACAGGTAACTTATGCTGGTACTCGAATGAGGTCTCTGATGAGCTATCTCTGACTCACTGCTCAATTGTAGTGGAGCTGGAGACCCCGGTGGGTAGGGGGATGGACCCTTTGCTAACACCGGATATAAAAGAGATTCCTCGGCCACTGGCGCAGGAGCCGGGACACTCCTAGCCTGCGGAAATAGGGAAGGAGCATATAGTTCCTCCGGCACCGGTGAAAGATTAACAGGAGATAGCTCATAGTCGGGAATAGTAGTAGTAGTAGGGATATCCAAGCTCTTTAAATTCCTCTCTCCCCCAAAAGACATGGTTTGGTCAGCTCCCCAACCCGACGGATTCGGAGAAGATACGATATACGGTGTCAGAACCACTGTCCCAGAGTCGTCCGAAGAAAGCGACATAGGCGAGTATGCTGAGGAATCCTCACTATTTCTCCGCATCGCCCTCCTTTCATCCCCTCTCACATCTTGTCTTGCGAAAGACGTCTGAAGCTTCAAGTATAGCACTGGCTCCCCTTGTTTACCTCGTTCCCATCCCACATTCTTTCCTAACCCCTGCTTCGAAATTTCGGCCTTTGGAACCTCCCGACGGACGTCGCCGCCATTCGCCGGAGAGGGGAGAGGAACACCCCCAGACATTGAAACGAGTGATAGGTCGAGTTCAAGATTCTCCCAAATATCGATAAAGGCTTGAATTGTTTCGTCACTAAGGTCGGCGAACATCCTCATTTTCTATTTCTTCGACCAAGTGGTATTGAGTCCTTGGGGCTTACTAAATAGCCCGGTTTTATAACTATTAGGGGGGTAAGTGATTGATAGTTATATAGTCTAGGGGGCCAGTGCCGTGGCTCGTGCAGCCTGTAAGCAAGCAAGCAGAAAAGAGGAAGGGCAGAAAAGTAATGTTTAAATGAAGGGGTAAGACTAAACAAACCCAACTAAGCAGGCTCAATTTCCAAAAATGCTTAAGCCCGCACCCTGCAGGATGAGGGGGAAGGTCAGCTATGATATATAATATAATAGAGCCACTTCTATCTTACTCCCATCCCCTCCTCTATTTTTCTCCCTCCCCTCCCATGATGCACGATATATATCATCAAGGGGAATTTGTACGAGCAGTCGTAACGCCAATACAGCATCCCGACCAAAGCCGTGGCCCCCGGATACGATACACTTACAAACGAGGGGAAAAGAGCAGAAAGGTAAGTGCCGTCTATTGCACACTGGTATCATAGAGCCTCCACCTTCGCAAGCGTTATATCACTTACTGTACTTGTACGACAATCCTCACCTCTAAATACCACCCGCCCATCACCTAATCCACCAAATAAGCGCCCGCAAGCAACCACTAACGGGATTGCCGTACCGCCACCTCGCGTTATACAAGGAAGGTGGTTTACCAAAAAAAAAAAAGGGAAAAAAAGATGTCTCATTCTGTCTACTTTCCCATGAGCACGTCCGTAGATCTGCGCCAAGTGACATGGAATTAGTATTCGCCGCGATGCGTTTGCATTGGGTTACACGATACAGATCCTATACCGTAAGAATTGGAATAATGAACCTCGCGCTAAAACGTCCGAAATTCCTTCTCTTAGATAGGGGGCGAAAACACTGCGAAAACCGATGGCCTCAGCCCCAAGCTTAAGACGGAAAAAAAAAAGTGCCGAACCTTACCAGCAAAGGCAACTCCAACGTCCTAGAGGGAGATTCAATTATTTCGGTTCTTACGGTACATGGGTAGCTTAATTAATCTTTGAGCTGTGCTATGACAGATAATAGCTGGAAGGAAGGTACGGTACTCGAGTAGAATACGGGAAGCAAGAATAGCCCGTCCAGCTTCCTCGTAAAGAGGAATAGTTGTACAGCCCCCATAGGCCCCGGCGGCAATGGCTGTGATGATAACGAGACGACAGAGAAGGGAGGAGAGAGCTCGTATGCACTCCAATGAAGTGTCTTGTAAATTTAGGTTGCATACAATACGGTACGTGCTTGTGCAGATATCTTTTGGAATCCTTCCCTACCCACCGCGGCTACTTGAACGCCTCACTAGTGGAGATCAGATAAACCGGTGGCGAGAGGAAGGGGGAAAGAAACACATGGACCATATCATATCTAAAGCACCCAGCCAAAAGAAGCAGCAAGCACGAAAAAGCGAATCATAAGACAAAAAGCAATCACTTGATTTCTTCCCATCTGAGACTACCGAAGTAACTTCTAATTGGATGGGGAGGGCAGGGGTTGTCGGTGGCTTAGTATCATACAAGACAGTACCGTTAATCGGGGCAGTAGGTCATTCAGTAATTAGCGGCTATTGCAAGAGTCCACAAGCACCGACCAATAGACCAATACAGTAGAAAGTACTACCGTCCTTTAGTCCCACTTTTCTGCACCGTTTAGAACAAAGAATTCAGCCTCACAAAAGTTTAAAAAGACCCGGTTGCCCACCGAAGAATAATCTTGCGTATCAGCAGGGAAGTCTCAATGCCTAACATGCCAGTGCTGCCCCTGTGCAAATATTGTACGGTACCTGTACGAGTACTGTACAGTACTGCACACCCCAGACTGCCCAAGCCCCAGGACTACACTGCCACCGCTAAAAGCATTCGGTACCAAGTGCCCCACCACAGGGACCAAAATTTTGTATGGCAAATTATCTGTACACGTCTGAAGGCTCACATTAAATTCAGACTCAAATGTTCTACCACTTCAGGCCAAATACCCGTGCTTGCGAAAATGAGAGGCAGGACAAGTACCACGATCCATAAGCTATCATGCTACGGTACTACTGCAATCCAAGCTTTTATTTATTTATTTTTTTCTTCTGAGTGTAAGAGTAGATCAGATTCCTGCAGCGCCGTAGCGGGGCACAGCGGTAGTGGGGTACAGGAACATGCCGTGCCTCAGGGAGCACAGAGCTCAATTATAACAGTCCTTGCACATCACATCCTTCGGGAACTTCAGAAACGCGTACTGCAAGTAACCAACCAGACCTCGTACTAATGTCATCTACTGTTCTGTAGCAACAATCAGAGTTTTAGCTCTCTATGTCTCTACTCGTGAGTGCAGGTCATCAGCCTCACGTCTCATCCAGAGAACTAACTATGAAACCCCCTGATCCATTATGCTGCGCCGTTTCATGGTGTTCTTTCCTTCGCTTCTTGGTGAGTGCTTGGCCTCCTTGCATTCCCTTCCTTGTCGGGGAGGGGGTAGTTCGCAGGGAACAGAACGTGGAAGACCAAAGAAGGCTCCCGCAGGAATGTACGCTTCTATAATAAAATTTTGGCTATCCTTTCCTCTAGTAGTGGAATATGAGGGCAGAGTGGGAGCAAGGCAGTTCTTCCTCCGTTCATGTTAGGCGGAAACAATCCCAAGACACAGGAGACTACTTCTACTACTACCGTTTTCGCGGCATCGCATTATCATCAAGCTTTTGCTAATATGTGGCCTCTATGTTCTCAGTTCTCGAGATATCGAAACAACCATAAAGGAGCGAGTGAGGGTAGAGATAGTGCTCCAAAATAATTTACAATACTCATTTCACAAAATTTCAGCTACATAATATTATATTCAAATAGGTTTTTTCCGCAACAAACTCAGTTCCAATATACCGGTATATTATGCATACCATGCTATAACAGCACAAGCTATCCCTACCTCTCCACTTCTCCATTCCCGCCCCCTCCACCACGCCCACACTGCCCACCCATTAGCACCTGCTTCCTCTAAATCTCTAACTTGGGCAAAATCCAATCGTGGTTTATACCCCACAGGGTACTAACCACCCACCACCACCACCAGGCAACCATTGTCATTAGTGTTACTTGTATATCACGTAACAAGTACTATCCCTTAGGCGGCATGAAACAGTAAATTCTGTTCAAGTACAATCTAAGGCCAGATTGGGCAGCCGCTAGCTGTGCTTGGTGAGGAAATCAGATCGTTCAGCCTTTTTAATGCTCAAATGACTCAGCACTCGAGGTCAGCTTCAATTCTCGTTCCACAGCTGGCTTAGGGTGCTGAAACCGAATTTTACTGTTTCGCATCGCCCAAGGGATAGCCTTCATGATCTACTCGAGCGAAAAACCTAACAAGGTGATATAGCTTACTTCTCCCGTTCTCTTTAGGGCTAGGGCCGGAAGGATAAGTAGACAAGGCAAATTTCAGGATATTTGATTTGAAAACAGTGAATATGATAATTAATTTGGAACGATATACGACAATTAAATGGCTAGGGGTTTTGATGCTCAACCCCGTAGGGGAAGGGAATTCACTTGAGCGGAGGGGGGTGGGGTGATGTAGGGGTACGGGTACGTTTGATATGTTGGATGGAATGATAGAGTATAACAAGGTAGATATTGCAGATATTATGATAGGCAGCGCCCAGTGCCCCCGTCTCCCCTCCCAGCTCCATAAAACATACCCACCTATCACTTAATGTAAGCAATCCCCCTTACCTCCCAACCCACATTAGCCACACTGTGCTACTACCCCCATCGATCGGAAATCCACAGTGATAGCACCCTATATTGAAACACCACATCCCAAAGTTCACATGCAATCACTCGCCCCGCTAGACATAAACAACTACCCCTCCTCCACCACCGCTATCCATTCCTCCCCACCCCCTTCCTTTCGTCACTCTTCTCCCCCCTCTTCTTGTCCTTCTCCCTATTGTAGCATCAGGTCTTGGTACACATCCTTTCAATACACGCCTTCCTACCTATTCGAGTCAAACATACAATCCGATAAGACCTAATGATACATTGGGGCTTCCGGCAGCCGTAGTGACAGGGATCGAGGTGATTCCCGGATCTTTGTAGTCACCTGAAGCGTAAAGCATTGTATCGCACAGGTCTTGAGCCTTATTGGAGACAGCGGCCCCCAACTTGGGGGCCGAGAGAGTCGAATGTGGAAACTGCCACATCCCCCTTTTGAGCAGACCATTCCGTCGGTTTGGCACGTTGCGGAGATAAGTGGAAAAGGGAAACATCTAGCGGCGATTCGGCATCGGTGGATCAGGAGGTTGATGTTTGGACGGAAATTGTAAATTGAGCTCATGCGGTGGGTAAGTTGGATTGGCAAAGAGTAAGCTATACAAGCAGGAAGGCGGGCTCGTTTGTATCTATCAATAAAGGGAAGGATAACACGGTGATGACTACTGGTGCCAAATTACGGCAGCAGCGAACCCACACCGGTTATCCATCGATTCTAAGGCATCATGGCGTAATAATTTGGATATCGCATCGCATCCCATTCCGAAAATCACCTAACGCTTCATTATCACCGTAGAAGCCCCTTTAGAATACACCATCAACACTTCCGTTCTCCCTATTCCCCTTGACTCAAGCTAAATCTCAAGATTAATAGCCTTGCCAAACTTCGCATAAAGCTCAACCTTAAGACCGTTCATAATCCCTTCATTAGCATTCATCTTCTCTACAATCTCCTCGACCTCCTTTCCGACCTCCTCCTTGTTTGCCTCGAGCAATTGCATGACCTCCTCGAGCGGAAGATGAAGGAACGAGTCGCCAATTTTGTACCTAGCGAAACTATAATTAGTCTTGAAGCCCGCTGATATAGTAAAAGAGGGAGGGGGTGAGAAAACGGTATTAAGTCATCCTCATCCGCAAGTTCTAGTTCGGTAGAGACGTCTTCAATGTACTCCTTTTCTTGCTATCCTCGGGAAAATCAACCGGTCAGCTAACTTTTTTTTTGCATTCTGCCAAGCGAAAATTTCAGAAACAGACGCGGGGAAAGTACGCTCTTCTTCTCAAGCTCATCTTTCAAAAGCCCCTGCTTCTGGTGTAGCGTCGAGAACTTGTTAATGCGATCTTGGTCCTCCCGGGTTACCGCTACTTCGGTGGTGGATTCATCCTCACGAGAGAGCTTCTCATCGAATTAGCTACCATGGCCCTTTTTGTTTGAGCAGCCGTTGTGGAAAGAAAGAAGGTTCACCATTCGCCGGTTCATGATTGCAGTGGTGATGAGTGAGTGGAGATTTACTCCGTTCGTTGAATAAACTCAGAGAATAGATACTCCTTCCGCGGGGCTTGCGAATTTGATAAGGTGGGATGAAGTACCGTACTAGTACAGCACCGGTGCGCACATACATTCTCCCGCAGAGCCGCAACGGCCGTTGCCAAACAAATCACTCTCCCCCACAGCCGGCAACCACACGACGAATACTACCGGTAATGGAATACAATTAAGGATTAGATAGATCCAATAAGCCTCCTGCCATTACCCCACCTCCCTCCATTCCTTCAAAGTGCTACAGAATACTGGTATGTACCAAACATAAGATATAACACCCACAAACAGAAAAGTCTATCCAACGGAAAGTAAAACGCCAGTCGTCCTATTATACAATCGGTGGAATTTTCCCCCGATTCCTTGATATCGTTTTTATTTTTATTTTTGAATTGCCTCCCGCCACCGATCGCCTACTCCGACTTAATAGGCCCGCTGGGTCCATAGATGAGCTCTGTTCCAAAAACCTTGTCCCAGATCTTACTAGTAACCCCAAAGCCCTTTTGATAATCTGCGAAATGATGCTGTAGGTGGTACTTCTTGAGTTCACGGTAGTATGATGGAAGTCTATTCCTAATATCAGTACGGTGGAATGCAACCCATTAAAGGCTAGAAGAGGGAAACGCACGATTTATGATGCAGGAAGTAATGGGTAAGGTCGTAAAGGACGTAGCCAAAGATACCGCCGCAGAATACGTTGGTACCGACATACCAGTTGAACGCGAAGAGTGTATGAGCCAAATGCCAGAAAGGTGTAGCAAGAGCCAAGAAGAGTGTTGGTGGCATGACAAGACGAAGCTTGTCCATGGGAAGGTAGTGATGAATTCCATGAAGAAGAAAGTGCGCCGTAATCGCTACGCGATTGTCCGGCATTTTCCTAGATCTTGTAAGCAAAAACACTTACAGAAGCTTTGGGAGAGTGCAAACATACTCATCAATATGGAACAAACACCTATGTAACATATACTCGACTAAGGTCCAAAGAAAAAGACCAAACCCAAATAAACCAGCTACAGTCCAATTATTCGGCAATCCCTTGCTGGCTTCGTACGTCCCATAGGCAATACACGGGAGCCAAATAGTCGGAACAACATACCACGGCGTCTTACTCAGTGGCTCCAGAAAGTTTCCGAACAACGGAGCCGACTCTCCACCCTTGTAATGTCGAGGCCGGTGAACTTGTTGAAGGTAGAACTCCTTACTGAATCCTCCATTCCACACCTGCATAAACAAAGGCCGATTGAGGTCAAGGAACTTGTGTACCTTATAGTCTGCCGCGATGTCGGTCGGGATCGAGAGTTCTTCCTCCGAAGACATTCCGGTCAATGAGCCCGTAGCGGCGGGTGTGCCAGGCGGGGATGGCGGCCGTGAACCCTCCAGAAAGCCAACGAGGTAGTCATCGAGAATTTCGTACGCAGATTCCGAATGCGTGTGGGAGATCTCGTCAACGAGAATCTTTGCGATGTCCTTCCCAGCATAGCTATAAAACCCCCGCGTCAGAACACCAATAGCTATCCGTAAGAACAGCGATAGGAAACTTACTCGAGAATCAAATCTTCGCCACCAGGATGATCTCCCAGAAACGGCGTGATGTCGTACACTTTGCTGCCAATGGTCACATAGCATGAGGAAGCAGACTTGTGCCCCTCAAGCTCAGCGGCAGAGATAGAAGGGAGCGATTTCGTTGTCGACATCATTAATTTTTATCCACTTTCTGTGTTCTGTCGAGAGACGAGAAAGGAGTAAGAAAAGAAGGATGCTGTACTCGTACTCGAGTAAGGGGAAAAGTAATTATCAAACTGTGGCTGTGTCATCTAGCGTGGCGGAAAAAAAAACCGAGCCACGCCAATTAGTGTTAGCTACACAGAGTCCAGCGCCGGATCTGATGGGACCAGACTTTGACAGAAAACGGTCCCAGAAGTTTCATAGGGCCAGAAACGGTGGTTCCTCTACCACTGCCCTTAGTAGTGCGGGAACTCGCGAATTCTCTTGGGAGTCAGTTTGGCTCGTCCATCGACATGTCACAGTAGCTCACTCGATAAAATCTAGGACAACCAAAGCGACCGAGGAGCGCTCAAGACAGGGTTAGGTATGAGCCGGTTTCTCCGAAATGTCTACAACTGGTGGGCGGAAGATACCAGGGCCCCTCCATTTCCCCAAAGTATCATACCTTTATGAGCGTTTATAAACCACCCCCAATACAAACAAAAATGGTTGAGAGATGTTTGATGGTTGGGTAAGGGTCTCTGATTTGCACGAGAGCTCCCTACAAAAGATACGTTTAGACAATGCCGGCTATATATCCGTAATGACTTTTGACCAGAGCACAAAAAGGCAATACAATCAAATTTCATGGAAAGTTCCTACTACCAGCAGGAAACACCCCTCTTGTTTACTCCGCGAAACGTGTTCGTTGGGTCCACGAAGTGGGATACTTCCAGTGTAAAATCGGGAGGGTGCCAAGATCTTCTGCCCTCTAGTTCAAATCGATCTCCTACGGTATTAGTATGATATGTACTCGTACTATACTATGGAGACCTTGCCCTATGGTTGCCAATAGGGAGCAGCAATCGAAACCTAAAGACAGATACAAATCCACAGAGTTCCCCCCTTAGAATCGCAATTGGGCTCAAGGTTTATCCTCCAAACACTACAACGGGCCATACCGCCTAAAATGGGCTATCGTAGCACAAGCCATCCCTGACTACTCGAGTATTTGCAGAATCAGTGATTCTGCAGAATGATCTAATCAGATCGACAAAGTCGTTGCCGCCAAGACATCTGTCCGTTGTCAACACAAACAAATCCAACTCCAACCACCAAGCTCTGCACAAGACATATCTCACGATCCACCATCACAGTCTATCACCAACCTCCTCACTGAACCACTCAAAGCCGAAAAACAATGGGAATAATTGGGTATGACCTACTCTTCATCAAGTAAACTACCTGGGACTAAAATGCGGCTAACAAATTTTTTCGTAGGTTGTATCAAGAACTCGGCCCCGGCCCACGGGTCTCCCTCGCGAAACTCTCCGCCGACCACTACATCAGCACTGGCCGCCGCCTTCGCCTCGCGGTCGACGCTTCAATATGGGCGTTTCAAGTGCAGGCAGGAAAAGGTATTTCCCATCTCTTCCCGTCATTCTTCCATCTCGAAACCGAAGGGGGAAAAATGAGCAAGAATCACTGACATAAGAACAGGCGGAAACAATCCTGCATTACGAACCCTCTACTACCGCCTAATCCGCCTCCTCCACCTAAACATAACTCCCCTATTCATCTTCGACGGCCCGAACCGACCCGTCTTCAAGCGAAACCACAAAACCAACACAGTCATGACTCCAACCCTAACCCGATCCACAAAAGCCTTGTTAAAGCTCTTCGGCTTCCCATACCATGAAGCCCCCGGGGAGGCGGAGGCCGAATGCGCAAATCTGCAAACGCACGGCATAGTCGACGCAGTACTGTCCGAGGACGTAGACACCCTGATGTTTGGCTGCGAGGTCACGTTCAGGAATTGGTCTGGGGAGGGCGGGAAGAGTAAGACTCCGACACACGTTAGTGTTTATGAGAGGGAAAGTGTTGAGGCTGTGAGCGGGCTGACACCTGAGGGCATGGTACTTATTGCACTGATGCGCGGAGGGGATTACTCGCCTGAGGGGGTCCCGAGATGTGGGATTAAGATTGCCGCAGACGCCGCGAGGGCAGGGTTTGGGGAGCTCCTGTGCGCGCTGGATGTACAGGATAAGGAGGGGTTGGCGGCGTGGAGGAGGAGGTTACAGAGGGAGTTGGAGACAAACGAGAGTGGGTACTTTAAGAGGAAGAATAAGACTGTGAGGATTCCGGAGGGGTTTCCGGATGTGAGTGTGCTCGGGCACTACAAGAAACCGGTTGTCTCAAGCAAGGAGAAGGTGGAAAGACTGCGGAATAGCATCTGCTGGAGTGGGGAGATCAATTTCTCAGGGCTGAGAGAATCTGCCCGATGGGCGTTTGAATGGCGTGGGAAGATCGGCGCCGCAAAGTTCATCCGCTGCCTGGCTCCCGCAGTCATGTCCTGGAATCTCTGCGCATCTACGGAGGGCGTCCGGGAGCTGGTCTCCGGCTTCCACGGCCGACGAGAGCACTTTTCCACAGGGGAATGTAGGGAGCTGCGAATCTCATTCGTTCCGGGCAACGTCGTCAAAGTCAACATGGATGCCGAAGCCGACGACGACGTAGAAGTCCAGCCCGACGATGATGAAGAATTCGCCCAAGACGGCGAAGATGGCTCTCGTAAAGCAAGAGATTACGACCCATACACCCTCGAGCGAATGTGGGTACTAGAAGTATTCGCCCGCCAGGGCGTCCCAGAAATGGTCGAAGAATATGAGAACCCAAAACCAAAAGTCAAAAAGACAGCCACAGCTACGACCAAGAAACCCCGCTCGGCAAGGTCTAAAGACAAGTCGGTAGAAGCCATACAAACCACGCTAGAATACCTCGCGGTATCCAAACCCGGCAAACAGCAACCAACCCCATCCAAACACCCCCAAGAACCCCGCTCTTCCTCCTCCACAAGACGCACCCAGCGAGAGGTCTCAGTAGGCCTCTCATCACTAACCTCCCACCTCTCAGCCCTTCAAATCCTCGAAGACGACGCATTCAAACATCCCGCGCCGTCACCTGCTCCCGCGCCAACATCTAAACGGAACCCCTGCAGACAGCCACTAACTTCCAACCCCTCAACTCAAAACTACCACCCACTCCCAAGCGAGCGGGAGACTAGCCAAGAGCAAGAAAACATCTGGACCGCTCCTGCTTGGCCGTGCGAAACAATTGGGCTACCGCCCCCGCGGGGACGGGGACACCCTGCGCTGGGCGCCTACGGAGCAGCGGTGTCTCCGCAGGCTGTTTCTCCCGCGGTGACAGCGCCGGCATCAGAGGAGGAGAGGGTCACAGTTTCTATTCCCTCATCACCGGAAAACGAAACTGTTCGTCGAAGGAGGGCGGGCCAACGTCGCGGCTCTACGGACAAGAAAAAGAATACTAGTAGGGGGAAGACGCCAGTGTGTATTTTGGATATTAGTGATTCGGAGAGTGAGGGTGAGGTACCTGATCGGAGGGCCTCTCCCCCGTTATCGCTATCGGGGGGTAGGAATGAGAAAAAGGCCGTCGCGGGTGGTAGGACGAATAAAAAAGCTGTGCTGAGGACTAGCGTTGAGGGGTCTTGGAAATTTGCCGACGGCGAGGCCTTGGCCAGTGGTGGAGGTGGGTGGGTGGATGTCGAGGTTATGGATCTGACAGGGGCTTGAGTGAATGAATAGATAAATGGATGAAGAATGTGAAGACGCGGACATGTTGTGTCACTCGATGTTGGTCTCGTGCGAGTTTTATCTGTCTGTCTGTCACGAATTTTTTTGAGTCCAATGTTAACTCACCTACCGCCATAGCGAATTCGGAGCTTTGGAGTTTTTTTTATAGTTTTTTCGTCGTTTTAGTTAGTTTTTTTATCGTACCTTATGTATCAACGTCTACTTGTAGTGCAGTACGCAGTATAACTTAGTGTAGGAATGTACAGTATGGTGCCAACTTATTTTGCCCTGACGAAGCCTCGCTCCCTACGCTAGTATAACCAGTTTACCTGCGCGATGACTGTATGTTTCTTGGAGGATTGCTGTTTGTTGACCTTCGCTTTAGGGGCGTTCATACATCCAGATCTAACAGCACTCAGGATGCGTTTCTGTGTCTGTGTCTGTCGAGATTTTGTTATATATGCGTTTAGTCGATGCATCGGGGGTGAGTTATATCATAATTAAAAGTGAAGCCTTGTTTACCGATCTATCCATCGCTTGTTTCTCGTGACAAGGAGATATGCTAGAAAGAGGGACAGGACTAGACGATGACCTTTGAATACCATACTTTAGTATTTAATGTAAGCCGCCATTTACTGGGTTAACATGCTTTACCTCAATCACCGTGTGATAGATTATTAGCGATCTCTAAAGAGACTAGTTGGTATAACCGCCTTGACCTTAACGCTCACTTCCACATCTTGCAGTGGATGTCTTGTCATGCCGTGTCCTAAGTTCCCAAGTAATTATGTTGTGCCATCTGTCTTAGTTCTTTGGACTTATACACGAGAACATATGACTTCAGTTTACCCCCAGTGATGTGCCCTAGCCATTGACTCCTGAAGGAGTAAAGCTGCGCCCCGTACCCACGAGACTAATTATTCTTACAAGCTATCATACAACATCACTCGTCAATCATTACCTTTGCTCTGTTAGAGTCGGTTCCTACTGGTTCACTGAGTGATAGACCGAGAAGTGTAACGCTTAAGTTAGCCAGTAGGATACGCTTTTGGTAACTAGGGACTCTAGCAATATTTCGACATCGTGACATTAGAAGGTCGTCACTAAGTCACTGCGTCCTTAGTTGTTTATGTACCCCTGTATTCGCCACCTACTTCTTCCCTCCCATTCCATAACTATGGAACAACCTCATCCTATGACATCGCGCCACACTTCACCCCACCGCAGCTTACCCCACCCGTATTGGCTGAAGAATTTCCCTGGATTTGGAGGCGCTCTGTTATGGTGTATCATGTTATTGAATATCTAGCCGGTGCTACTCATCTCTCCTCTCTATTTTCGGAACACTGACCACTAGGTTATCGTCGAGCTCTCCTAGCATTCTTACCCCAGGATGTATCCCGTACTGCTAGAACTAATATGCACGCGCGATACACATAAATAGAGAGATAGGAGGATAGATTAGTAAACCTACCCCATAGCCTGCATGAGTACGGTAAATGATGAATACACATATACTAATCTTACAGCCTTGGCCAAGTCCAGCACAGTCATGCAGGGCTAACACATACACCTCCACTCTAGCGGCGTATTCGGCAGGACACCAGAATGGGGAGGCTTATGGTGGGTGTTGTTATATCATAGTTTTAAATAGTAGGGTAGAAAACCCGAGTAGAGCTGGGAAGGGAGAAAGGGAAAGAAAAGAAAATCCACCCACTCACCAGTTTTTAACTTACCCTCGTAATGACCTCTATAAATATCTGTTGCAGCCCAGTCTCTGAATGAGCCGTGTAGGAATAGGAGTTCGAGGGACTTGTGGTCATCTGGAGGATAGTGCAGCATGGTATAGTATGATATGAGCTAATGTCTGCCTTGCGTATATTACCATTTGAAAACATGATGGGGCTGATAGATGCACTATACAGTACTTTCTAGGCGCACTATCAAAACTCTAATCCCCCTGACCACTATAAATGCACACTCGTATCACACACTCTCACTCGCTGCTAAAGCCTACCTTAAAGGGGTGTTTGGCGCGTCGTGATTTGAGATATATACCATAGCCGTGGGCTGAAATAAATGATTTAAAATCACGATTTGCAAACAGCCCTCTGCTAAACGTGACTGCAATTTCAATTTTTCCAAATCACCATTTGGGGCCAACTCTATGAGAAGACCTCAAGACTCACTACCTGTAGCATTTGCCATATTAACCAAAATATCTGAGGGTATGATACTGTACAAAAACAACATAATATTATCATACCTCTGAATATTATATTCACCTATACACATGAAATTTTCCTAAATCGTGATTAAATTTGAAACCGCTACCCAGCCAAACACAAGGAATATTTCAAATGACGATTTGGGCCAAACTCATGATTTGAGATATGATAGCGAAGAGATCGAATCACAGCGTGCCAAACACCCCCCTAACCTTTGTCCAGCATCCCCCTACGCTCGGCCTAAACCCTATCTTTCAAACGAGGGACATAGTAGCCATACAATCTCTCTAAAGAAAACCCATCTTGTAAGTGGCGCTTAACCTGCCTTACTAGTTTTAAGTGTCCAATAGCTCGTTTTCGTAAGTTTTTATTTTATTTTAACCATTGTTTAAAGGTATGATACTGTATAATGTCTGTATACAACCACTAGCCACAACCTGGAAACCCAAAGTAAATGCATTCCAACCCCATACAATGTCCTCCAATCCTACAGTTCAGCCCTCTAGTCCGGAACCAACCGCACAATCCCTTCCCAAAAATTAAAGAAAGGCAGACAGAAAGGGAAAACCACCGCTTGTTGACACCAACAAAGGAAAAAGCTGTAATAACTGGAAGTCCCAATTCCCATCAATCCTGAGTCTTACAATGTGAGAGGGTTCACCGGGTAATCCTTATTCTTGCTTTAAAGACTAAGAAGCCTTTTGTAAAAACAGCGGTAAAGATACAGCTTGGGCGAGCGAGCATCCAGAAGGAGGCCATGTGGGCAGCTGGTTAGACAGATTAGGGGTGTAACTGGAGATAGTGCTATACATGTCGCACCCTGGGAGTTCTAGTTGCTTGGAATAATCCATATGTGGCTCTGTACCTATTGAAGGGAGGAGTGTGAAGGGCCGAATGAGAAGGGGCCCAAAGGAGCACGAAGTGTCAAGCAAGCAAGCAGGAGCCACAGACTGGCTCGTTCTTTGCTCCCCATAGTTATATCAGCACGGATGCAACTAGGCAAAGTGGATAACCGGGGCAGTATGGTGCCAGCAGAGTAACTTTATATCTCATCATGAGGTCCCTTCCATAAGTCTATGAAGCCCTAAGTTTAGTCTCGTAGCGTAGGATCATGAGAGTTGGTCTGCGTTTTTTCCCCGCCGGTAATCCTCCCATTCATCGAAGTGAAAAGCGGGGTGGGAAAATCGATCAGAAGGAGCTTGACTTTCACAAGTATCTGCAGGGTGCTCAAATATACATTTGAGGAAAGTCCTGCAGAAAGTACGGTACTCCCTTCTAGTCCACACACTATAACGGCATAGGCGGAGTGAGTAGGCCAACATGCTGGGGTGGGAAAGAAGAGTGAGGAAAACAATAATCCCGTCTCCGCTGTGTGTTAAAGCAACGGCAGTACAGTACCATGCTGGTACGAGCCCCTCGGCAATTGGAATGATCCATGTCTTTATTTGAGCTTTGCCAAGAATAGATCGAGTACCGTGTGCACGTGGTATAGCGTAAGCATGTGAAGGACCTTTTGAGTAGTAAGTTAGCAGGAAATCCGACTGTTGCACTTAAGTTACCGGTCCGGTCTGATGATTAACTTATCATATTATAGTATTTGTTTTACATGCCCCCATAATTGTTGTCCATACAATGGGTATTAAAACGTACTCGAGTACATACACAGTCTCTCAAGTGCCGACGCAACACGACAGACAAAAAAAGAGATAAAGTAGCACAATATATACAATTTCTCCCCAACAGACACACCGCCTTCACAGAGGAACAATCGCTTTTCCCATGCCAGTACCTCCCCTCGCACCATTCACCGACTCATCCTCAATTGCGACCCCATTTGCCGTTTTCCCCTCTGGGGCCCCGTTCGCTTTCGCAGTACCGGGTTGCCAAATCATCATCGGTGCAGTAAGCTGCTCGAACCCCTCCTTTGACCCCTCGAAAGGCACCCACATGTCAACCATCTTGAAGCCTAATCTTTCATAGAGGCCCTTGCCAGCAGGGCTCGACTCGAGGGAGCATATCACGCCCTCCTTCGCGCCGTTTTTCGTGCCCCAGCTCACAAGCAGGCTACCAATGCCCCGCTTGCGCCATGAGGGACTCACGGCCAGGAGGTTCAGATGCCAGCGGATGTGGCGGCCTTCCTGAGACCAGGTCCCCGCCTCGGCTCGCTCCATCGCCTTGCCTAAACGTGCTAGGGCGATGGGATTTTCCGAGCGGGATTTAGGGGAAAAGAGGGTGGTGACTTTATCTTCGATGGTGAGGAGTTTGAACTCAATTCCTAGATTTCCCCATTAGGTTCTACTGTGAGGAAGGAGGGAAGCATTGGGCTAGCTTATGTTGGGGATAGCTTCTCAGAATAGTAATCATACGTTTTAGTATACCGCCTTCATCCCTCCAGCGATCTGCCGCTGGATCGTCGCCTTCCCGCACCCAGACTGCAAATCCCGCTATATCCTTTGATTCTTCGTCTACCGCGAGAATTATTCTCGCCTCCAGTTTTAAAAAATTTCTCCGTACCCGCCGGATCCAACCTGCCTCGTAATCTTCGTAATAGGCATGTCTTCTAGGCTCCACAATGGTGAATAAAGGATCGTCCATAAAAGCCCTCGCACCAACCTTGCCCACAGTTGGTATGTCCGATAATCTGGCTTCCCGGAGATACATCTTGTTAAAAACAATTGGATCAGGTGAGAGAGGAAATAACGAATGTTTTTTTCTTTCTTTCTTTCTTTCTTTCTTTCTTCCCCACTAAAGGGAGAAAGGCCGACAATGAGGGCAGAAAAAGGAATAAAGGGTTATTATATATTAATTCTGGGGAAAAGGTAAGAACCCTGCCTACGATAGGGTTTGTCTACCCACCACCTGTTAGACCCTTAAAAAATATAACCCGATATGATATTCCACTCTAGCTTTATCCCCGAGCCCATACCACGGACAGCGAATTACGTGTTACAAACTACAGTTGATGGCGCAAAAGTCACTTCTCCGACCAGCTTCCCTTTTAGACAACTAGAAGCGCGCCAGAAGCTCGAAAAACTTCACCAAGCAGAATTCCCCATATGACCACCACGCAGAGCGCACGGTAGCGAGATCAGCCGTTTTCCGAATTTGGTGATGACGATACCGCGGCCCTTCTCTTTTGCCTAATCTGCAGGGCACTACACATTACTGCATCCAATCGTGGATGCTTCTCCTCCCCGCGGTACCGGGTTCGCCCCATTGTTGCGGGCACAGGAGGGGGGGGGGACCGCACTCTCGAGCGTAAGGCGGACATGTCGTATTCTTCGGCGGGGTGAGGGGTACTGTACTAGTCATGACCTTTTCTCCCGGACGGTGGTGGGGCAATTTATGGATATATCGGGAGGCTATAGACTAATCATCTAGCAAAGAATGCATATGAGTGGAGGATTTACGGATTTTCGCTTGTGTTAATCACTGTAGCGCACAGCTCCTCAAGACCGCTTCGATCACTGCCAGGAATAAGGAATGGGTTACAAGCAAAGGGTTGCAAGTATCGCCGAATCAACCGGTCCCACCTCGATTTTCGAACCGAACGAATAGAACCTGATGTCGGATGTAAGCCTACACTCCACAACAACAACTAGGAGTCCAACGTGACCCCGATCAGTCCGCTTTCCAATGCTAGTGTTCCCTTGGAGCGCTTCAACCCGGCCGTTTCATCGGCTCGGCACAAATGACCAAGTTCTAGCCCCCACTTCGTCCGAAGTTTCGCCGATTCCACGGCAGGTTTTCTTTTATCTCGGATTAGGGACACCTAGGCTACAATAATATTATACTCGTACAAGCGAGTAAACTTCAATAAAATAAGGTTATTCTTCACAACGTTGCGGTCTCGGCTCATCCCGCTTTGCCTTCACACATTCAATCAACAAGTGCGGTACGGTACTCGAGTATGTCTCGCACTGTATACCCGGTTTTTGGCTTTCGAGTGATAAAAGATGAACTAATCTACACGTAATTGATCCATTTGCGGGGCTGGAGTGCAGGTATCTGAAATCGAGTGCCAGTCTAGTTCAGAATTGGGAATGAGAAAGTCGTCACTGAGAGTAAGCAGTTTTGGGCCGGGAGTGAAGAAAGGGTTAACAGTATCGAGTTGAATGGACAAACTTGGGAAATCGCTCTTTATATATACATTCTGATGCTTACGCGGACTAGCTTACGCAGACTACCACATCATCTGTGGTAACACACTTTACGCAGTATTATTGTCGTCACAATGCCAACCACTATTGATGTCGTGACCTCATACGAACACCGCTCACCAGCAGTTGACAGATACAGATTATCTCTTATTGGTTGTTTGGTTTCGCCAGCGATTTTTGTTAATCCTTGTTTCCGGAGTTCGAAAAAGAGCATATACGGTAGTGTGACAAGCCTACCGGTACAACACTTTGTTTGCGTGGGATATCAGCACGATAATGCAGCGCGGTGTGGAAGAAGCAAAAAGATATAACGTTAGGAACAGGATTCGAACCTGTGTGGGATAACCCATTCGCCAATGCGAATTCATATTCGGGGCAAACTCCTTAACCGTTCGGATATCCTAATATATGTGCCGATATAAATATGTTGTCTCTAGGCCCAATAATACCATGAGGCCTATAACAGGTCGTGCCCCCAGCGGGGCCGACGAAACCCTCTAACTTTAAGCAGAGTGGTAGCATGACCGCATAGCTACACGGCGACCTCGTTCCCACCATCCCTTCGTTTGATTTCGCGACTCACCCCAGAAGTGTGGCAACGATACTTAAGTGGGCGCGATGCTACATCGAGTATCGTTAGCTATGCAATTATTTTCTCCCCTAAACCTCTGGCACCCC
>Ga0307507_10005082_pt1 | contig 22138 bp, 20 predicted proteins | sample 7_EM_MG_FD_207223 | JGI IMG/M metagenome (GOLD analysis project Ga0307507, IMG submission 207223) | Populus trichocarpa ectomycorrhiza microbial communities from riparian zone in the Pacific Northwest, United States - 7_EM | ecosystem: Host-associated > Plants > Roots > Unclassified | place... | reverse complement strand
ATAGTGTTTTATTGTTATTTTAGGATTTAACATGTGCTCTCCTATCCGGTGTTCAGGATTTTATGCATCTCTTATGCACCATTGTTGGTCATGATATTTCTAATATTCTCATCACACCCTTATAGTTTCACGCACATTGTTTAAGATTCACTTGGAAGGATCTCAGGGTCAAACATGTTCGCACTTATGTTTCTTACATTATTTTCCCTATATTTCTCTTGCATGTATGGGAGTGCACTTTCTTATCAATAAGGTTGCTACCCCCCACCTCGCTTAGAATAATAAGAACTAGAATACCTACCAATCTGCTCTACTACTATTCCTCCTCGCTTAGTGTGTCCTTGCAGTACCCCACGCACCTGCCTAGTATTATCCAGATAGAATAGATCATGCCCCTGGCGTTCACACATTTGAACACCAACCATTTCAAAAAAAATTGGCTTGGCAATTAAAATAATATTATTAAATGTAAATTCTTCTTGATATAATATTATATAGGAATAAAATTGAAATTTAACTGTGTGTATCAAACCATAATTGCACTCGCTCGGATACTCTCAATTCAAAAAAGCTCAAAATAAGACAAGCCCTCCAATACCGATACAATAAATATATCTTGAACAGAGAAAATTTTCTCTAGTCGGAATACAGGAAATTTTTGATAGGGAAAACCTGGCTGTTGTACAGTATGGCAACGAATGGTTGATGGGTAAACAACCGTTGGCAAATTGTCGACAACCGTTCCTGGAGGCCTGACTGTTACGAAACCGAACGGTTGACCCGCCTTCCGTTCCCGCCGAACAGGCCCTTAGGGATTCTCCTTGATGTTGCTCTGACGCATAGCGCTCTGGAGGCTGCCCGTGCTTATTCATATTTGCTACCCGCTGCGATATTCACTGTGTTATCACTACATCTTCCTCAACACCACCACTTCTCTTCGAATCTATCGGGAGAGTTTCCCACCCTCGTTTCTTCATCCGTGTGTTCGACCGTTATCGGATGGATGACTTCTGCGCACTCTGAATGGGAGCCTTCTGGCTGACAGAACCTTCGTGGAAGCTGTTTGGTCATGCTGTTCATATTGCAACCGCGATGGGAATCAACCAGTCCGTCCGAAAGGCCTGCATAAAATCACTTGAACACTTCGAGCGAGCTTGGATTTGGTACCTGTTGTATATTTGTCACTGCCATTCTTCAATCTCGTATGGGCCCCCGCCAGTCATCTATGACCATGAGCTTATGTGCAAATACGAGCTGTATCTGGAATCAAGTCTCGTTATTGAGGGCGAAAACAGACTCGTCAGGTCTCATTGTTTGTCATCATGGCTCTGATCAATTACTTTGAGGGTGAGATTTCCGACCTGAGTTTATCACAGCCGGCGGGATCCAACCCGTAGTTGGATAATTGGCGTAATTCATGGCGTACTCGAATTGGTAGGTTTTTTGACCTCCGTATGGATAATACCCCTCCCCCTGCACCACAAGGTTATATTTCCTGCTGGCAGGGATATGGAATTTATGTTGCTGCTGATGCTGACCAACGTCTGATGAAAACGAACACTTTTGTAGGCAATTATCCAGCAAAGGTCGTTCTCCATTACGACTTTGCCAAGCTCCAGCTGAATTCATTACCATCACACGGGGCCTCGAATACTACCTTCACTAACCCCAGCCCGCTGAGAAAGGATTGCGCAAATATCTCTATATACTCGGCGGCATCGGCGCTTGCACTGGTTTTAGAGGAGTCATCGATCCAACCAACATCAGCTGATTGGCCTCCCATTATGCATCGATACAATGATCGCTTTCGCGGTGGTCTCTCTGCTAAAAGTCACAGCCCGATGGAAAGGCGTTGGATTTTCCTCTGGTTGTCATTGTGATGGAGCTATTGAAAGAGAAACAAGCCGGGTAGCAACATATCACCGAGCAAGTATTTGTCGGCCTCTAAAAAATGGTGACTATGTGTGCCGAGTTTCCGGTTCCAGCTGCTCCTTCGACGATTCCCATTTCTGGGGTAACGCCCTTCAATCTAATCACAATAGTTATTCCCTCTCTCAAATCCTCACACCCAGCACTCTCCGGCCGCACCATGAAGTCCTTGGGCACATGCACGAAGTATATCCCTTGCAGTAGCGATAGCAATAGCAACTATAACTGCCACCTCCAGAAGTTCCAGACGATAGTTCCGGTCAACCGCCATATCCGTAAGTGCCAATATACGACGTTAGCAGCTCCGGCCCCAAAGAGTATCAACGCTTCTTGATCCACATCCGAACGTACGATTTCCTATCTCCACGACTACGATACCGTACTCGAATACTAGAGCACTAGATGACGACGTCCGTTGTGGCGTTTTCTGTTTTATCTGCCGATTGGTGTCCTCTCCTTTTTTTTCTGTACCTGTACTCTCTATCGCCTTCTCGGCCTCTCTGTTGTATATGATCTGTATTAAATTTTGTATAGTTTCCTTCTGTGTCTTCGTGTCAGTGCGTTTCCTTTTCTATAATGATTTGTTGGTGAAGTAGTCTGTGGTTAGAGGGCTCGGAAAGGCCGGGCAATCTGGCTAGGGGGGAACGGGATTGTTTTCCTGGGAGCTGCGGGGCATGTTGTTATGCTATTATGTCGTTCTTGCCCATTCGGGATTCCGGTAGTCCTTGCCCAAATAGAAGGGCGAGGGGTTTATTTCTCATGTATTGCTATTTTCTTTTCAATTCCATTAACGGCATACCAATATCATTCTTCCCGAACTCCGGGGCCGACAAGTCAGGGGCAAAGTGGCGGTGTTTTCTGGCTTTTTTTCTTTTGTTTTCACCCACCAAACATTACAATATTACAAAGGGACTATCTATCAGTTTCCTTCTACTAGCTGTTTCCTAAGTCTCCGGAATGGCCTTGGGGTGGGTGATTCCATTGTCAGGTAATTGGTGGCACCACTCCTGGTAGATTTTACGTGAGCTGCAGCGGCGTTCACAAGCGGCCAGTCCGACCAGGCATTGGGTCGGCCTGGGCTGGCCTGGGCTTTGGTAGGAGCCGGCCGTCTTCTGAGGCTCATCTGACCGGGCCTGGGCGGACTGCAGATACCTCCAGGCTTTCAAGTGATATGATGTGATTATGATAAGATCTGGGGATTTCGGTTTGAGAAACACCGAAGGGGGGGTCAACGAAACCGGGGGTTTAGCAGACGGAGCAGACAAAATTGCGGCTGGAAATAATCCTTATTGTGTGAGGTTTTTGATGCTGCTCGGCATGCGCAGCTTATGGACAGCCTATCTCTGATCGTTGAGGGAAAGCCTTCGGATATGGGCTTGGAATCGATGATCGATCCAGAGTCAGAGGAATACGGAGGCGATGGAAAGTGGAAGGTGTTTGTAATATTTGTCGTGCTTTTGTTGGCATGGCAGTCTGCGGAAGAGAGAGGGGGGATGTTCGTGAAAGAGAACGGAAATGTGTCTTGATCTCTGGAAGGATAGGAGGATAACTTGTGGTGTATCTGTGCTCCTGTCTCTACCGTTAGCTAGTTTAGTAAGTTAGTTGGGCATTATGAGTGGTGAGCGTGAGAGCAAGTATCGGAATGAGAAGAAGTTCCCCTTTCTAGATTGTGCGATGGCGACCGAACTCATGAGTACTAATTTACCCTTCGCGTTTCGTTTCGTTTCGTTTCGTTCGCGTTGTTTCGTTATTCTAAAGTCTTTGTTAGTTACTTTCCAGGTTACTTTTAGTAGTTATGAATCGAATGATAAGGGAAATAGAAAATTACCTGATCGCCCCAGTTATGTTCGAGTATTTTCAGATATCTTCGGGTATCTTGAGAATCCCAATTAAAATTTATACTCGAGGCAAACCAAGAGTTGATCAAATTCCATAGCTTCCAGTGACTGAAATAGGATAAATGATACGAATAGCCATACTGAACATTAATGAAAATGCAAAGTTACTGTCAATGATAGTTTTCCTTCTAATGTGGCGAAATTAGAAGGTGTTCGCTTCTGAATCCCAATTAAAATTTATACTCAAGGCAAACCAAGAGTTGATCAGATTCCATAGCTTCCAGTGACTGAAATAGGATAAATGATACGGATAGCCATACTGAACATTGATGAAAATGCAAAAAACTGTACAGGGACAGTTCCCCTCTACTGTGGCGAAAGTAGAGGGTACAGAGATCTGAGCCATATAAATATAACTCTTAAGAAAAATTTTGCCAAGTTGCCCGCCTTCTCTACCAATACTGTACCCAATTGATCCTTGGCCGGAGGACCAACCAGGACAGCACTGGTGAGTAGGAGGAGAAGAAAAGTAGAAGAAGAAGTACTGCAGAGGGGGAGAAGCGAAGAGAGGCACCGGCCCACTCTCAACTCTCATATATTTAGAGAAATCTTCTCCTTGTGTACGTGTGTGCGCGCGCGTAAGTACCGTAAAAACTCGTTAAATTGGGCATACGAGATCGGTCCTCAGACACTTCAAGAAGGAATAGTGTTTTCCAGACAGGGTATAGCTTCGGGAGACTCAGCTTGTCGGATCTCATTACCTGGCATTTGTCTTTTTATTAACCTGCTCTGCTAAGCCTATTATGCTTTAATCCTACTATCCCGCTGCGATCTCGGATGCCCAATTTAACGAGTGTTTTCCGGTATTCCGTGTGACTGTAATTTTACCTTGCTCAGCCCACCCATGGTCAATTAGGCAACGTGTTAAAAACGTTCAAAACGCTGTCTCGGGACTAGGGAGGGAAAGGTATAGCGGGTCGCTTCCTCGCCCTGAGATCATGGCTCTCTACCGACAGTCTCGGGAGCCCCCTCGCAAATACAAGTGCGATAGTACCATCAAGCAGTGTTGCAATGAAGACCTTCGGTCATCAAACCCGGGGGGTTAGAAGGGGGGTTTGAATTGGAGCTTTTGAAAATGGGGATCGAAGGGGGGGGGTTCCTTAATGTCTTCGTAAGCCAAGAGAGCAGGAACTTTTATGGGAATTTCTACTTTCAACCCGTATGTGTGAGTATATATTGCTCAGGTGAAGGGAAAGAGGAGCACTGGCGCTAGTTTGTTCGCTTCTTCTGTTACATTTTACTTCTTTTTCCTATTATTTTATTTGTTTCATTGTTTCCAGCTGCCTTCAAATAATATTATCATCATTTACCTTGTTTACCATTTTTGTTAGAAGGGGTTCGAAAAAGTGAGTTCCAGCCCTTCGATCATTTTTTGATCCAACCCCCCCCTTCGTTACAACATTGTCATCAAGCTCTCTGGACCCGGAGGCCTCGAAGCTCACTACCACTCGCGTGCTCGTGTCCAAGCTTCTTTGTTATGATATCCCACCTACCACGCATAACTCTCTTAGTACCCGGATATGGAAGTAAAAATCGAGCATGACAAAGATAAGGCTAGAATCTCGGGAATCTCACAGATTAGGAATTAGAAGAAACAGCGGAGCACTAGAAGGTTAAAACTTAGAGTAGTTGCATTGAGAGTTGATACCTTAATAACCGATATGAAAGGTCTTAGTACATCAACTAGTGTATGCCAACTGCTCCATACATATATCATCAATGATGTAAAGGTTACGTCTGCCAAATTTTAGTCCGAGTTCTTCTTACCTTGAGTGCGATAGTGGATTTATCGAGTTTCTACAGTAGCCATCCTTCCCCACCGGAGGAGATCAACCAACCAACCAACCAACCAACCAACCAACCAACCAACCAACCACTTATTTGGCCTACTTCCTCTTCGCGTACGCTTGCCTCTAACTAGTCCACGCCTTTGTCCGCCTCGCAACTCGGGATTTAACCTTGTGGCAAAGCTTTATTATGGTATGTGCCAAACTCCAGATTTAATCAGTGGTTAGTATTTGGGTAGATGGTTCGCTATGCCGGGCGCTCGCTATGGTGTGGAATACGTTAATAATTTGTAAATATACTGATATCATATCTGTTGCTATAGTCGCTATCGGAGAATGAACGTGAAGCGGCCGCATTTGAGAAGCGGCTTGCACACCTCATGACCTGTGGAGCTTTTACTCAAGCCAATCTTGGCTTCCCCGTCCAGCCTAACAGAGGGGTGGCTCACTACGTGCGCGGATTTCTCAAAAGGTTTATCGAGGAGCACGACAAAAGAAAGACAACCTACGAAACTAAGACGACGTACATAGCGCTAAAACATCAAGCTATGATAACCAAAGGGCATAAATCCCAGAAGTGGACCCCTAAGAGGCTCGCTCAACTTCCTTGTTTTCCGTCTTCCGAACGGCCCCTAGAAATCATTGATACGCATGGCGTCGTTTTGGGGTACCGATTTCGCCTTCCTCTCCACCTCATCTCCGCCCTTGAAGAGTCCGAAGCCATCCTTCCAACGGTGGAGACTCCCAAACACACGCGTGGAAGCTACCTAGTGCGGCATTACGCCCATTGGGCAGACTTTTCCACTAAAGTATTCCAAAGTGCCGACTATCTAAACCAAAAGGAAGCTGCTGATAGGTGGCTCGAGACCAATAAACTCCTATTCCAGCATTTATCCAATTTCCTTAGGATATACGATCCTGAAATGTGGTTGGGGATGACGAAGAGTATTTTCAACGCATCCGGTGGTCAACTCTCGGGCCGCGCGCGTCCATGGCATGGTATTGCGATTGGGCAAGGCATGGGCTCCGCAGGTGGTGATGACCATCAGGACTGGCAGGACAGGATGTCAGTATTCAATGCTGTGGTACCGTTTGGCGCAGTGGGATGGAAGGGTGCGGAAGTGGTTTTGTGGCAGTTGGGGATTAAGGTTGCGGTTGAACGAGGTGACTGTTTCATGTTTAAGGGAGCTATCATTGCACATAAAGCATGTGCGGTCACCGAGGGGCACCGTAACTTTATTGACCTCTTCTGCCATAAGAGCGTTTACGACGTCCAGAATCGTGTCAAGCAGGAGGATTGTCAGCCCAAGTCTACAGATACTAGAAAGGTATGTTTTATTATCTCTTATTCAAGTTCCATTCACGACGAGAATAAGTCCTGAGACAACGGGCGCAACTACAATCTTGTAAAATTTAACTATGAGTCGGGAATTTGGTAATTGGAGCTTCTATTTCGACTATAGGATCAACTTAAGTTATGGTAATATTCCTATCGTAGAGTGTTGTAAGGAATTGTGGTTGTGCCCGTTGTCTCAGGACTTATTCTCGGTGCGAGTACTGGAAGCTTCAATACTCGGACAATGTGCTATGTCGGTCCTTCGGAGAGATAAAAAAAATAATGATACCAGACCTTACCAGAGGAGGCAACTCGAACGACATAGCACATGAGCCGATTATTAAAGTTTACAATATTAGTCCCGTTCATTAACCTAATTGAATACAGGACAAGTATCAAACAGAGAGGAAATCACGCAGGAAGCAGGTGTCGAAAATGAGGGGGAAGACCAAAAAGGCCCAAGGGGCGGGGAAGCAGGGGGAGGGTAGCCAGGGGGCTGGGGGCAGAGGAGCAGAGGGAAGGACGGTCGGAGGGGCAGGTGGAGGGGCAGGTGGAGGGGCAAGCGGAAGCGGGGTGAGTGGGTTGGGGAGGGGGCGGATGGCGAAGATGCCTGAAGGAAGAGCCGACAAAAGGAAGGAGCAGAAGAAAAACTTGAACGACAGGAGTGGCTAGCTGACTGTTCTGTGAGGACAAGGGGGCGCCGGTATTCTTTGGTAGTTGCATTTCTTATGTACATAAAAAAATCTTTCAAATTAAATCTCACTAAGCGCATAGCAGATCGGTGCCGCGAATACTAGTACTTATTTCACTAAACATCGAAGCTATTCTAAGAGAAGTGACAATTCGTTAGCGAAGAAAGAAACTTGAAGAGATGAAGGGAGGGAATGGGCTGAGCGATGCTCACACGACAATTCTACCCGACTCAAGGCCTAACCTCATCCTCCTCCATAAAATTGACTGCCAGACAAATCTGCAAACACCTAGCAAGCGCATCTCGAACTCCATACAACCCGCCCCTAACTGCGACATCTACGGCACCTCCAATGCCACTCTCCAATCTGATAGCCCCCAATTTACTGATCCTCCAAGCATATCCCTAAATTCGTTTTGCTAAGGGCTTGGAAAAGTAGCTGGCCGTAGTATTAAGCAACTTGTTGAAAACCTTCCCTGTAAGGATTCGTTTGTACAGCCATGAGCGCGTCCCAACCTGTCTGAAAGCGTAGTTTTACGAGCTCGTCTCTTGATTCGGGGCTTATCCCCTCTTGCTCGTCCTTGTCTTCTCGGCCCGAGTGAGAGTCTGTGTTTCCATCGCCTTCTAGTGAGACGAGGCACTCCATGTCTCGGAGCACCTCTTCTAGGAGTGGCCGGGGTTTCGGTTTGACAACCCTGCTGAGGAATACCATTATCCCGTTGTTGGTTACTAGTAATTCCCTAGCTTTTCCTTCGCGGGCGGCTTCTATCCCTTTTAGGGCGTCACGGAAAATTGCCAGTTCGGTTTGGAAGGGGAAGAGTTCTTCCAATAGTCCTGCACTGTCGCTGCTGGCCTCTATTCCTATACTCCTATCTACCCAGGAGATATCTGATGAGGCGCTGACAAGTGCTGATTAGGTGGTGAGTGCAGTCTGATGCTACGTCTAGGCTGTTGAGGAGGACCAGGAAGTCGAAGATTTTGTCGTCTGTAACTGGAGCCCCCGGAATGCCGGAGGAGGATCTAGGGTAGCTCTGCACTTGAATTTTGCGCTGGATCATGTTGACAAAGTCTGAGCGTAGGACTCGGCCGGCGGTGGAAATCGTGTTGCTAACGAGCGCTCGTTAGGAGGTATGAAGGGCACATTGAAGGAGGGTTGTTGACGATGTACATCAGGTCGCCGACGGCAGAGGTGATGTATGGTTGATTGGAGAAGGATGCACAGGAGGTGAGTAGCAACGTGAGATCAGAGGGATTCGTCGAGCTAGAAGGCCTTTTCGACGGAGCGGTGGCAGAAGAAGCTCGTCATGGCGTTGAAGGGAACTATTAGTCAGTATTGAACCTTCCGGTATAATGCGAAGTTTTTTATCACAAGGGGAACCGTGGCGGGTGGGAGGGTACGGTATCGGTCTGTTAGGCCTTGAGGCTCAGGGGGATATGTAATTAGAAAGCTTAATCCAAAAGAAAGGGTTAGCTCCTACCCCAACATTTCGGTGCGAGAAATGGCAATATAATGACCATCGGCCAAGAATCACCCCGATCTCACTGTAGTATATCTACCTCCCTAACATCAACACTTTCATCTTCACCCGATTTTTCAAAGCCAAGTACATAAAGATGATTACTAATAAAGTAGAGGGTGAAAACTGAGAACATATAGAAAGAGTAACAAGGAAAAAAGGCAATCCACGAAAGGCTTCATTTTTGGCTGGCAAAGGAATTTGTTCCACTGCCGGAGCAGTTTGGTAAGGTTGTCGCTGCCCTTGTCGCTGGAGATCGTTTGCCACCGATATATCCCGAGATGGCAATAGGGCGCTAGGAGGGCAGGTACTCGTAGGGGAGGTGGGTGGGACAATAATAAATCTGGTGAGAGAGCACACGAGGTGTAGGAAGCTTGATGATCTGCTGGTCGGGGAGATGAGGGATATAGTTATTATACTACTGGGGGCATGGCGAAACTGGGCGGGCGGCGAACAGGGATTAATTGCTAGTAATTTTTTTGTAACCCTAACCTTAGGGAATCCATTTTTGCCCATGAAGACCCTTGTTGGCCATCCGCCTAGTTTCGCCTAAGAGCCTGTTTGGCACCGACGGAAGGGATGACTACCGTTCCGTTGTGAAACGGTTTGCCCTGGAGAAACGGTTGTGGGCAATTTCACGCCGTTTGCTCTCAGCGGCCACCTTTTCGCCGGAAAATTTTCGCCACAGACCCGCATTTATCATAGTGGTGTTATTTGTTGCCATTGGAATATAGTGTATATGAATTAGTATCAAACTTGATGAACTCAAAGGTCTAAATAGGATATCATCTTCTAAAAGGAATTATTTTACTTGAAAATAAATTTTCACTTTAAAATTACAAGGGTTTTCACATGATAATTTTACAAGACAACCATTTCATTACACCCTTTGGAGTGGCCGTTTTATAGTGACCATTTTGGAATGGCCGTTTTGGAACGGAAAGGGTGATTCATTTCACATTTGCCAAACGGCCGTTCCGTTCAAATTTGTTGAAACGGAAGGAAACGGTCATTTATATGGGGAAACGGAACGGAACTGTCGGTGCTAAACAGGCTCTAAACCTTTTTCTAAAGACCCCCGAGACGCGTTCCCTTGAGTGAGTGATATTCTATGCACTTTGCCTAATTGTTAATGGGTTGTTCCAACCCAGCATTTAATACTGCACCGGCACTACCTAAAAACTTCCCTAGACGGATATGCTTTATAGACACTGCTGGCTCCCCACATGTCTTCCGCTTTTACGCTTTCATCTTCAAGTGAACCGTCCTTATGCTCTGTGTCGAGTTCGGCTTGAATCGTAAGACCATGCAAAAACCCCGCTTGGCCCACGTTCCACCGCAACTCCAACTCGTTTAGCGGCAGGACAAATTCTATTTTATTTCATGTTTTTCAATTGTTGCATTTTGATTACCTTGTTTACGGAGATTAATGATATTCCATTGGAGTTAATTCTTTTTTTTATTTTCCTATCCGATCTTGTGAACAATATTTCTCCTTCCATTCCCGATATCGAGTAGACAACCAACCGAACAACCACCCTCCCGGCACCGGAACGAGCTAGGGGAATGGAAGATAGCCCCAACCTCCTGGAATAAAGAGGGGATATGATGGTACTGGCAACTCGGGAGTGGATCAGCCCTCTCGTAAGAGTGGTTGACCATCTTCCAGCTCTCCTAGTGGTTATGTTCTTTCTTCAATTCTAGATGGAAGCGGGGGGGGGGGGGGCAACGCTATCTCAAAATGTCCGGGCTCGCGCTGCCCACAAGAAAAAGAAATTGGCAACTATTTCAGAAAAGAGATTCAACCTGTATGAGATGCAAGAAAATGAAATTGGATTATGTCGTTACTTGGAGTTTGCAGACTATCCCGGATGAAGATGCAAAGTAGTCATCTCCCATTACCACCAGTCGCCGGTTGTTGATTTCCCCAAGGATATGAAAACGGGAGAGTAATAAAATCAACAGTGGGCAATACAAGAAGGGTGTGAGAGGAGGGAGTAGGAGATGAGGGAAGAGAGAGGGGGAAAGATATCTGGTTACTTGGGGAAATAATGAAGCTGATTCTGAATTGATCATAGGTGGAAGCACCATTATGCCCGATGATACTACACAACTCCAGAGTGTTGTATCGAAGACCTACTACAGATCAATCGCATGGGCCCTTTGATGGCATATTATTACACAATGGATTCCCCGGTTTCGTTTGCCGCCTCAACCATCGATAGAGAGCCACATCCAACCTCAGAGATACCCAGTAACCCAACGACGGCATCGCACGTTTTATATCCAGATTGCTATCTGGAAAAGATTAAGATGGAAGAGCGTGACGGAATCTCACTGTTTTCGAATCCTATGGGTTCGCTGTAAGAGGTGATAAACTTTCAAGATCTAAGAGGTAGCCTTCCCGTCGGATAACAGCACCCTTCTAAGCCGGGCGGCGACAGTGTTTCCTGGTGGCACATTACGCAGGATGAGGCTAAGGTACTATTCACAATGTATGGCTCGCACTTTCAATAGTCGTAATTAACTTGGGAGCTTCTACTGTTAGGATTTAATGTCAAATCTTGGGACACGCCGCAGATATTTTGCCATGTAGCTTGTATGTAGGGAGACATGTTTCGCCTCTTTCCTACTACATTGATAGAATGATCACATTCACGGCAGTCTTACAGCTCAAGGTCACTGCCCAATGGAAAGGCGCTGGATTTTCCTTCCTCGCGCCGACATAGGTGTGGAGATAGGTCGGCATGGTGATGGAGCTAGGAAGAGAAACAAGCCGAGGAGCAGCACATCTTCTAGCGAGTACACGTCGGCCTTTAAAAATGCTGAAGCGGTGTATCGAGTTTTTTGGTGGTTATGGTAATTCTGAAAGACAGGCTTGATAGACGGATTGCAGAATGAGATAAAGGCCAATGAAAAAGTGATCAAACTTGATTATTTCTGGGGTCCGGCGGTGATGGTTTTCTCTCATCCGCTTTTCTTCCTTAAGTATGATACCCCCTATTTCTACTATGCTAAGCTAGAAGAGTGACGGTATCAAACATTCACGATGTTTTGCGTGCTGCTGCGTAGTTTTCCCCATAGCCATCCACGTGACCTGACCGACAGTGCTCAGATAAGCTAAGTTAAGGTTAAAAAAAACGGAAATAAAGATAAAAGATTTAACCCCTACTCGAGTTCAGTCAAACCTCGCTGTCCCAGAACTCGACAATACGGATACCTCACTGTTCCGTATGAAATGTAAATGTGGTGAATTCAAAAAAAAATCAGAACAAAACTTGACCTGTTGTCCCGGAAAAGGATGACTCATTTCTTGGACAAACTCTTTGGAGTTTGATCATTCAGGATAGCGAGGTGCGATTGTAACTAATTTATTTCTACTGTACTGAAAACCCTTACTGTCAGAGGATACCCGCTGTGATATGAAGCATTAACTTCTATTATTTTATTTTTTATCAGAATGATACCACTTCATCTCGTGCGGCCGAGTATCCACGGGGGTCATAATTACGCGACCGTGAGCACGGTAGCTGGCGCAGGTATAATACCTCAACTCAGCACAGTACCCGGCATTACCTGTACTCCTGGCGCACCGCCCACCGGCCTACACCCCAGCACCTATCCTCCCGCGGTGAGAGTTCTGGTAGTCACGAATTAGGCGGCCCCGCTAGGGAGCCAGAAAACCCCGAGGTTTGAGGGCAGAAATCCGCGGTTTGGAGAGATCCTGTGGTTTTGGAAATAGTCGAGGTGTTCGGCACCACACCAAACAATGGTTATTTAGAAGCTCGAAACTTGTGAAAATGGCCACAAAACCACGGTTTGAAACTTCCCTTCCATCAAAGTCATTGGTGGTGGTGTCCACACCACCCACTGACTTGGACTATGATACCGTAGATCTCAGTGGGATAGTTCGACTAAAGCATAATAGGCTTAGCAGAGCAGGCTAATAAAATGACAAATGCCAGTTGATGAGATCCAACAAGCTCAGCCTTTTGAAATTATACTTTGTCAAGTTAAAGATTCTTATCATACCACTAGTCAACTTAACAACGTATTGTTTAAAGCCATAGCATGCAGCAGCATTTTTCAAGATATTCAATCACTAGGAAAAATATATATAAACAATCAATCAAATATTATTCTAATACATAATTAAATTTTAATTTAAACTATCATTATTAAAAGAGTATGATAAACCCGTCACCTTCTGCCTCAGGCATGTTAGGTGTGCAATCTTGAGCCTCCTTTAGCTACTGTACTATGAGCTGAAGGGAAGGAAAATAGAGGATTAGAAACTTTGCTCCGAGAAGAAATTGAACCTAGGCGCGCATAGATTGCACGCTAGATCACTCTTGGCGTATGGGTGAAAAAAAAATTCTGGAAACTAGGCAGGGGACAACTACTGACGACCTTTTTGAAAACGGTAATAAGAGAAAGTGTGATCTCCAAAATTTCAGGTTCTGCAAGCATGAACCCTAGCAATGTTAGCTAACACGAAATATTTTACTTTAAGACAATAGCACAAAGCTGGAAATAAGGTGAGGATAGAAAGAAGAGGGGCGTCTTGGCACAGGGGGCAACCGAACACAGCTGGTTAAATGGAGTGATCTTTCATGATGGCGAAGAGAAAGTGGAAATTTGTGTAGAACTTGGGTATGATGTATAAAGAACCGAGTAGAGTGTATAAATTCAAATAACAGTGCGTCGTCTCTGTTTTTCTGGATTCACCCGTTGTTGAATTCGGCTAACTGGTTGGCTAGGCATTTTGCTCAAAAAGTTCGACAGTGGTGATCTTCGCTCAGACTATCATGATTTTTATGCCCCTAAATACTACTAGCAGCTTCTTCAGATTCTGACACGAATGGGCTTTGTTTGTTTCCTTCTCCTCTCTCCTCCCTCTTTTTTTCTTTTCTTTCAAGGCAGTTTTGATGGTAATTTTCCCGAATAGGGATTTGCTGGAATTAAGATTCGGGGAATGTCCTGGAATTGGAAACTATAAGAGGTCTAGAATTTTCAGAGAAATTTCCCATAAGTCAAATATGGTCACTGCAAACACAGGAATTAGCGGAGGGTTGGAAATCTTGGAAAATACCCTAAATTCTTGTATCCCCTGCAGTGTTGATAAGTGCCGAATTTCCCTACACTGTGCTAAAGACCCACTAGCGAAATTAGTGTATTTCTTTGATTGGTAGATTCGCTGAAGTGTTTTTGATATCACTTGATTGACATTTCTGGAAAAGTGCGAAGCTAGTTTTTTAGTTTACATTTTAGTGTCATGTAGGGAAATTCGGCACTATCAACACTGCAGGGGATAAGTCGGAATGGCGCTAAAGTGAACTAAGGTGAAACTAGGGCAGCCGTGCCAGTAGGAAGGCACGAAGAACACCAAGTCGCCACAGTTTAAACATGTAGAGAGCGACGATTGGGCAGGTTCAAGAAAATCCTCACTAGCGCCTAGTGTATATCACGAGCCAACTCGAGTCGAGCCGGACCACGGGCTCGAGCTGGCTCGACTGATGAGCAAAGAGACTCGAGCCGCTCGAGCTTTACTACAGGGCTCGAGCCTGGCATACCGGTATATAGGCTCGTGGGGGAAAGCTCGAGCCGGCTGGAGCCTGAATTTGTTAATCGACACAAGATATCACATGCTCAAAAGTAGGACTTGAAGATCTAGGGCTAAAGATTCGGTAGATTGAGTGGAGAATGAAATATTGAAATGTTAAACAAAGAAAGAACAAAATCTAGTACGAGTTGAATGCTCATGGAAGAGTCTATCGACCTCTTCAACCTGTAATTCCTCCTCCGCATTTAGCTCTACATAATTTATTTCTAGGAAATATCAATCTTTTGAATCAAGAATCGTGCAAGCCATAGAGTACGAGAAAACATTTGCTTTGCACCCTAAGATACTTAACCACCCACTGAATTTTAGGCCTCCAATGATGCGTGTAAACGGATTCCTAGAAGAAAACCCTTTTCTAAAGTTAAAGTTCGTATCTTTCCTTCTTTCCGGGCATCAACTAGGATTCTTATTTAGATGCCCGTCCCCTCCCGCTTTCACCGGCCCCTTCCATGACCTCTCCCTTTTGAGCCCCGTTCCCTTCCGCCCTTCCCGTTGCTAGATTTGAGATAAAATGTTGAGAGAACCAATTATCGTAAAAGCTCGAGTTTAAGTTTATGCCGGCTCGAGCTTCTCTGCTCTTGGTAAACACTACTAGCGCCATTCCGACTCATACGAGAATTTACGGGTATCGGAGGTTCCACTGTGTTAAATTATTGTAGCAGTAGTGTGTCTAGCAGGGGGCATTGGCCAATTTTAGTCGAATACCGTCGGACGGCGCTAGTCCTCGCCCTCGTCGTCCCGTCCAGTCGTAGTTGGACGACTGGGAGCGCTATGGATGACTGAGAGCAGTAGACCCGGGTAGCATTAAGCGAAACAAAATAAAAGGGACCACTCCTCTTTGGCCGCCTGAGCACAACGTTTTTCTTTTTGCTTTCCTTCTTTTTAGTTTTACAAGTATACGGTATCATACTAGTACTCGTACATGGGTACAGGGGTAAGTCTGGCGCGGTTCCACGGGTTTTCTAGGTTTATTTCCTATTCTAGTGGTGCGCCCGACTTTTGCCTACCCCTCGTACTATACATACGGTGCAACCCTTACTATACTACAGTGCTCAAGGTCGCGTAATTTTGGCACCCATCGATAGAAGGCAGTGAAATCTATAAGAGGTTCACTGCTAAGAACGGGCAAAAAGTGGTTTCTACTCAAGTAGACCGTGCCTGTGGTGAGATTAGCCCCCTCAGCGGGATTTGCCTTAATAAGCTCAAGCCGAGCCGATCGTGATATGCTGATTGGTGGTCACGAACTGATCTCGCGGACGCGGTTAATCTCGTTAGAGGCACGGTCGGTCTATCCCTATACCTGTGCTTTTTTTGCTCTTTCCTTCACTCAAATTTCACGGTACAGTGGGACTTTGTTATAACAGAATCCAAGAGTACAGGATTTTTCGGGATTTTCCTTTCGTTATAGCTGGGTATTGAATCAAATCCCTTACAGCGAGGTCTGTTTGTGTGGGGGCTGGGGTCGGAACTCGCTAAAGGTTTATTCATAATATCGAGAGAATTTTGTTATAGCGAGGTGCAGCTAGATTGGCCTAGATACCTCCTGGGCCTTCTATGGTGCCTGAGTAGTATATAGTACAAGTATTTATGAATTCATGCTTGAGAGGAGCAGCTGCGAGATAGGTCTACCTATGATAGTGTCTTATTTGATTTTTGGAGATTGCCTTTGAGGCAGGTTTGGGTTGGCTTATCCCTGGATTATCCCATGGTCCGCTGTGTTGCGGACTCAAACTCAAGCCTGTTCAATACCGGTAGGTTGTCTTGGGCGCGCTGACTGACTAAGGGATAATGCGGTTGGGTTGCGCGCCTGCCAGGATTAGCCATTGCTCCTGTATTTTGCGAATGAAATAATTGAAGTCATCAAGTTTTAACAAAGCTAGCTGTAGTACAACCCCTTTTTACTGTGTTGCTAATAGTTACTGATTCTTGTCGTCTTGTTTGTTCAAGATAAGGTGCAATTTTAGTATAAACAGTCAGGACGTTTCCCTATTGTTTTAAAAAATCAAGCTATAAAGTTTAATAAGGAATACTAACAATCAAACAAGTTAAATCTTCTTTTGAGAATCATTATCCTTACTTATTCTTACTACTTGAACCTTCTTACCAATATATTGTTCATTACGCTTTATTAAACTTTCTTCTATTTACTTCAAGAATTTTTATTTTTTAAAAACTTCCTAGTCACCTAGTCATTCAGTGATACCAAGAAGTTTGTAATAACTACCATTATTGTAGTTTCTTGTAAGTTGCCTCCCTTATAATTGCACAAAAATCCTATATATATAATAACTAGTATCTCATCAGTAAAGACAACACTAGTGAAACTATTACATAGTCTGTATATTCAGTTTACCAGTCGGATTCTACTCTGAAACTTGGTTATATCCATATAATATCTTGATTTAATATCAAGATAGAAATTGTTTGGTAATAGTAAGGGATTTAGATTAGGCGTTAGGCATACCAACTATACAATATCAAAAAGAACGCACTGGCCCTTTGGTGGGTCACACAGTTCAACAGTACTGAGATCCTGAAATACCCCTCCAGGTCCCACATTGAGAGTCAACATTACCAGAGGAGGGCTTGTTAGTTGCTCACTTACAGCAAAAAGGAGAGGTGTTGGAACACTACTCATAACACCGTATAGGTGGCGGCAGTCCGTTCGACGTGACGCCCTTCACAGGTTCTATCAGGAGGACTTAAGTGTATTGAAAAAATATATTAATAGCGTCAGGTCATGAGAACCAATAACATATCAATACCAAACTGCGCCAAGAGATAACAAAAGTGTCGAGACTACTCTGCTACTGAAAAAAGAGTATGTCAGTACCCTACTAAAGGATAATGTCAATAGACCTATTGAAACACATTGAGGAAGAACAAGTCTCTATAGTGAAAGGTAGTTGGACTGATCATGGAATACAAGTGTTCTTATATTGTGTATGCCAATACGGAAGTACAGTACACAGTTTTAACCTATTGAGAACTAACCCCTTTTGAGTTCCATATAAGTCCTATGGAAGTTGACTATCTAACCACAAGGGTTTGTCACAGTAGAAGGGTGGTCGTAATCTCTTACTCAAAGCGATATTTTCCCAGAGAAATAAGAGCTCTTACTTCCGTTAGCTGTTAGTGGTATAATAGTCTCAGGGTCAAACAGTGTTCACACTTAGTTTGAGCTGTGGATTTTATTAATAGATGGATAGTTAGTATGAGAGTTAAATGTAACACATGAATACTTAAACATGGAATATAAATATAGAAGTGCCTCCCTAGCTTTACAAAGAATCATCAAGCAATAAAGCAGTGTGTGTATCTTATGAATATCATAAGTTTTATGAAGAAAAATCTTTATTACTTTACTTAACTTTACCTTTACACTTTGTGAGCCTTCCTAGAGAATCTCCCTCTACAATAATGAAACCTATAAGCCTAGTATGATATGCTTGCCTGTAAAATCGGCTACCCTTAACATGAGGGTCTACTAGCTAGTAATGATCGTTATTGCAGGTTATCATACAGTCACGAGATAAAAGTCTTGGTGATCGCTTAGTCAGCAAAGACTAAGTGAGAATACCTAGTCTAACATACCCCTACCTTGGTCACAGTTGAAAATCATGTATGATAGTATCATACTGAATGTATTCTCATAGCTAGACTGCTAAAATAATTTTTCATGTTTAATTCTTTGCTTTATTCTAAAATTGGAATACCCTTATCTGCCTTTTGTTAAATACTCCTTGGACATATGGGTATATCTTACTGTTCTGCAATGATCAAGACTTTTGTCTAGTCACTGTATTACTAACACTTTTCATAATATCCTGTATGTAGGAACTGTCCTCTGGCTAGCGGCCAGTGGAGTTAGCAGACTTTTACATATTGATAGTTTGAGAATGTAGATAATTGATAAATTATTTCTTTGTTCCTCGTTGTCCTTTGAGTTTAATTTCTACCTCTTTGAGTCACTTGAAGTCTCCCTTAAACCAGTAGTTATAGGTTTACTTCTAGTTCCTATTGTATTTCATAAAATAGGAGGAACCCTGTAACATTACTATCCTTACTCATGTGGAGCACTTCCAGTCCTCACGTAGGACCAAAACTAGCGTGGGAGTTTTGGTACATGATCGTTGGCTCCTGTGTGGTGGGTGGTCAGTGTTGGGGTACTGTTGAAAGGCAATTTTGATTTTAGTAGTAGTTGTAGATGGGGCCGATTTGACCAAAGCTCTCTCTAATTTGTGTAAGTAATCCTACAAGGTAATTGAAGGTATCAATACAGGGTCTTGAGTTTGGATATTTTTGGGTGGTTGATGATTATTTGGAATTGATTACTTTATTTCACTGTTTTTGTGACTACAGTTTTCCTCAAAATGTACCGGCCCATTTGCATAACCCCCAGCACCCAGACCCAGAACTAGATTCGCTATAAAAAATTAGGTAAAACAATACTCTCTCCTTTAGTAAGAAGTATTGTACTTGAGCTCAAGTTGAGTGCACACAGTATTGAAGCTCCACCCCTCGAGTTAGCAACCACAAGCCGTACTCAATCACATTCCAGTGGAATACTGAAGCTCCAGAGAATCCCATTAAACACCAAAGCCAAGAGAAGTAAAGCCTTGGGAAAGACAATCTGCTCTAATGAAACTTAAGCTATCCTAGTCGTCCTTGCTTATCGACAAATAAATTTTGAGAAACATCAATTTTGGAGAAAGAAAGCGAAAATCCAGCCATGCACATAGCTGCCACTAATACAGGTAGCGTAATATTATGGTTTAACCTATGATATCACAATACCTCCAGCTATGATGGCTCACCACCAAACTAGCAACCCCATCATGATAGCCTCACCCGAGATACAATCTTGATAGGAAGAAAAACGGAATCAAAAAATAAATTCAGTTCAGCTATAACATCAGCTAAGCTCTTTTTTTTTCTATACCTAAATCTATGCCATATTATTGGAATAAAGGAATGAAAGGAACAGCAAGCAAATGCTTACTTAGAGAAAATGTAGTGAATCTTGCTCAACCTAGGTACATATCACTAGTCTATATCTTCCCTCATCATGATCATGAATTCCGAAGATAAAATCCAGTAGCTCGGATCATCCTGAGTAAAAGGGTCCGGATTAGATGCAGGAGTTCCCACACTCTTCGTAAGGACCTGATTTATTACGTCCTGCAACCGCTTGTGCATGGCGTTCACGACTTTTGAAGGTGCTCCCGGCGGAAGTGTCCATCCAGATCTTAGCTTACCACTACAGGGTGGAACACGAATGGTGATGTGGGGGTAGGAGTCATGGACAGTAGCTAGAAATTCACGGCATAACCAGCAAGTGAACTTTGATATTCCAATCACAAGGATTGTTGGAACTGGAGAACGCAAATGAGACTTAGCAAATGCTAGTGCAAGAGAGCATTCACAATGGACACTGGCTGTCAATACAGCCTCGGGAGCGGAAAGAAGTTCTCTTTTTCCACGATATGCTTTGCTCAGATCTTTTCCTGTAACCTCAGTTGTGCTATTATCTCGTGCACACTGGTTAAGTATGGCGAGGAAGTCACCTGAGAACGGAGTGTCAGGTGTGGGAGGGACAATCTGTTTTAAAATTTCTCCTTATCAGAAAAGTGATTTAGGCATATAAGAGAACAAGAAACTCAACTACCAGCTTACCTCTTTAATACTGACTCCACTTTCACGGCCAGAGTTCAACTTTGTAATCTCCTTAATAAGGACTGAAATAGCGGCATGGTAATCTCCTAGCTTTCTAATCGGGTGGAGTAAGGTAATATCGAGGATCGACACGGCTTTCGGCTCCTGTGCCAGAAGGTAAGAAATTGTGATTGTCTCGCGAACAAGACGCTTATTTGCTGGCAAATCAAAGCAAGGGTCATGTTGCAAGCTGGTCAGAAGAAGCTAAAACCATCTCTTCAAGAAGTCGGCTAGGGAACACTCAAGAGGGAATCTCTCAGTTCCGACAAGCTTTCTGATTCTTGCATCACACTGAGTAGCCACCGGATTGGGGGCTACTATTGCCCGTGGATTCAAATTAGCAAAGGAAGTCATCTGCTTTAGCCAAGTCTCTTAGTCGGCTACAAAGCTTGTGTAGCCGTGTGATGATCTTATCTTTGCATCCGTTAAGAACCAAATTGAACAAATCAGTTAATTTAGTATGAGTGGAGGAAGTGGGGTTGGTTGCGGTTGCAAATAGTTCAGTGACGTAGGCTGCTTCGTCTGGCGTGCAGGGACGATTTTTTGAGTAGCACAACTTGATTCGTTTGCCAGCAGTAGCATGCAGGGACACTGCAGCAACGTCGCCAGAACCCCTAGTAACTATTAGGAGTGAGAGCAAGCTGAGCATTTTCAAGCGCCGTCGATTGTCCTTTGAGATGGCTGCATCGGTAAGTGGTCGCTGAGGAGGATGATAATGGTAGTAAAGACCAAGTTCACTGAGCGTATAAACCATATAATCTATAGTTGGCGTAGACATGATAGGTATTCCTCTCAATTTTCCCGGACAGTGGCTGACAAGAGGTGATGTGGGAACGGCGGGAAACTGATCGTGCGGGAAAGTGATAAATCCACACAATTGAGCAAAAAAGACTAATAAGAGCCTGTTTGGCAAAAGTGTGACCGTTCCGTTAGGTGACTGTTTCTGTTGTGAAAAGGACTTTCTCTCTGTTTTGAAACGGAAGGAAAGAGGCGATTTGTATGGGGAAACTGGACGGAACAGTTATATCCAAACAGGTCCTAAGTGGCAACCGTCCCTCCACAATGAAGAGAAGGAAGCGATAGTCCGGTTCCTCCCCTAAACCCAATTAAGGTTGGAGTGTCGGTAATCGTGCAAGGTATGATGGTGTAATAACCGACATTCTACGAAAAAGCCCTAACCCAATAATAAACCACAACCTCACCTTCACTCGTGCAACAGCCCCTCAACTAAACTATGATATGACAGTGGGAACACAGCCCTCCTTAAGAGCAGCTTATCTCAAATGGTGCTAACGCCGGCATGAAGGATTCTTGCTACGTCTGGACCTTACTGCACCAAGCTGTTCATTTACTTGAGTAGAAAACCACTGCCCATGGAAACCCTCACTGAAACACACCACGACCTTCAACACCGGCAGAATATTCAGTAAAGCAACCCCGCACGTCGCCGCTACTCCTCGCTCTTTATGGACGTGCCAATTCCTATCTCTCATGATGCCGACCATACCCTCCAAAACCTTTTCGGAAGTACTAGTTAGCATTATCCGTGTCTTGGAATAGGCCCTGCATGTTGATCACCCCATTTCTGTTACCACAGCCGGCTGGAGCATTGATAGTGGTGGTGGTGGTGGTGGTGGTGGGG
>Ga0307507_10005081_pt1 | contig 22142 bp, 11 predicted proteins | sample 7_EM_MG_FD_207223 | JGI IMG/M metagenome (GOLD analysis project Ga0307507, IMG submission 207223) | Populus trichocarpa ectomycorrhiza microbial communities from riparian zone in the Pacific Northwest, United States - 7_EM | ecosystem: Host-associated > Plants > Roots > Unclassified | place... | reverse complement strand
CAGAGCTTCGTGCAGAGCTTCGTGCAGAGCTTCGTGCAGAGCTTCGTGCAGAGCTTCGTGCAGAGCCTCTGTACGCAGAGCTTCGTGTAGAGCTTCGTGCAGAGCCTCTGTACGCAGAGCTTCGTATAGAGCTTCGTGCAGAGCCTCCATACGCAGAGCCTCGCGCAGAGCCTCATGCAGAGCCTCTATACGTAGAGCTTCGTGCAGAGCCTCGTGCAGAGCCTCTATACGTAGAGCTTCATACAGAGCTTCGTGCAGAGCTTCGTGCAGAGCTTCGTGTAGAGCTTCGTGCAGAGCTTCGTGTAGAGCTTCATGCAGAGCTTCGTGTAGAGCTTCGTGCAGAGCTTTGTGCAGAGCGTTATACAGAGCGTCGTGCAGAGCCTCTATGCGCAGAGCTTTGTGCAGAGCCTCTATACGCAGAGCTTTATATAGAGCTTCGTGTAGAGCTTTGTATAGAGCTTTGTATAGAGCCTTACGCAGAGCCTTATGCAGAGCCTCCAAGTAATAAAACTATATAAGATTGTATAAGATTATATTAGATAATATATAATAGTTAAATATATAGCATATAACTTTACCTTAATTACATATTAAGAAATATATAGTTACCTTTTAAAGTTACTAAGTAGGTTAATTGCGTGTTAAGAAATATATAGTTAGCTTTTAAAGTTATTAAGTTGGTTAATTACATATTAAGTTAGTTAAATTACGTGTCAAGTTAGTTAATTACATGTTAAGTTAGTTAAATTATATATTAAGTTGGTTAATTGCATGTTAAGTTAGTTAAATTACGTGTTAAGTTAGTCAATTGCGTGTTAAGTTGGTTAAATTGCGTATTAAGTTGGTCAATTGTATATTAAGTTAGTTGAATTGCGTGTTAAGTTAGTCAATTGTATGTTAAGTTAGTTAAATTGTGTGTTAAGTTGGTTAATTGCGTATTAAGTTAGTTAATTGTGTGTTGAGTTGGTTAAATTGTATGTTAATTACGCGAAACGCGAAAATCAAAGTCTACTTAAATCTCATCCTACGAATATTTTCCCAATGTACTAAATTTAATCTCCTCTCTTTTTTACCACTTTTATTTTATTTTATAGTATCTTATATAAGAAGAAGTATAAATAGAGAGGGTAGAAAAGAGATGCCTAATTAGTAGGGAAGCTAAGGACGTTAGTAGTTAATATTTTAGCTGTAATTACTTACTTATTTAGTAGCGGATCAAAACAAATTAATTGATATAATATAATATAATATAATATAATCTCACATATCGTATTGATAAGGATTGAATGGATTTTTGCCAACCCTGGCTTCGCCTATCTCAGTATATATAGCAGGGTGGTTTTAGATAATGCGAATAAGCGAGCATAAAATATCCTTTATCTAATAGAAAATGTATATAATATTACAATTGATAAGGCTAAAGTGCCCCATGCGGGACTTTTCTACCCTAACTAAGTGGAATTTAGTAGAATTCGGTAGACTTGGGAGAATTTGGCAGAATTTAGTAGATATTGCAGATATTGCGGATATTGTGGATATTATAGATATTGCGAATATTGCGAATATTACGGATATTATAGTAGGAACAGGTCCCTATATACCTCTCCCCCTAACTATATAATAGCTAAATACTTAAAGAAAAATCCCCTATCCCTCTTATAGTTCTTCTCTAATACTAATTCTTTAAACGCTTTGTTTTCTTAAGAGTTTTAGGATCTATCTATATTCTCTCCTATAATACTATACAACGTCCTTCTAAAAGGCTTTTTCTAGCTTATTACTTATTGCTAGAATTAAATTTTTTTAATTGCTATAAGCGAGAGCCATGGCCAGCGCTTTTGTTACTGTTCTTAAGACCACTATTAAAGCGTAGTTGTTAAAATCTTATACGGCGTCTTAGAAATAAAGTCCTTATACTTATCCTAACTTTTTGGTTAAAATATTATACTATTAAGATCCTTAGCAATCTTATTAAATTTATTAAAGTCTTAAGCTGGAGCTAGCTTTTTATATAATGATATAATTTTAGGCGTAAAACTCCTATTCTAATATCTTTCCCAAAGCTCTTTAACGCTCTTAAGTATAGGCTTACGCCACTCCTTCTAAACTTGCTTAATATATCTTATATAATGGGCTAGATAAAGAATAAGCGCAGCGGCATAAAGGGGCGAGCTATCTATTTTATGGCAATACCTATTAAAGGTATTCTAAGCATTTTTAATACGTTTAAAGAACTCCTTATTAGATATATACTTTTTCTAATTATATAATATTAGCTGGATTAGAAAATAAAGAGAGGAGATAAACTAACCTAAGATTTATTAAGGTGGTTAATTATAATATCCATTATAAAGAGTATATTCTTAAGCGTTGCTTTATATCCTTAGTATTTTAGGGTTACCTAGTAAAATATCTAAAGAAACTTTTTATTATATAAAGTGCCTCCTAGTCCTTTGGACTAAGATAGTCCTTTTTAAGTATATTAAGGTTACGCTTAGTATACATATTAATAGCAAACTTTTTCTAAATTGCTATACTAAGTATAAAATACCAGCTATTCTATCTCGTACGATTATTAAGCGAAATTCTTCTCCCTATAAGACTTTTAAACTCCCTTCTATAACTAGCTAAGCTATCCCTTCCCCTAGTGCATTTCGTCCTACTATTATTGATATGGGCTGGCTAATAGAATTAATAGGATTAAGGCTCTGTGACTATATGCGTACTTTTGATTCTAGTGTTCGCGCACTGTCTAACTCTTATAGAACGTCACCAGGGGAAGGGATAGGTATATATGGTAATATTATAAAGCTTTCTAAGTGCGCTAAGTTTCTAAAATATATTACCCTTCTCTTTCTCCTCTTTTAGATCTAAATCTTTCCCTTTTTCTTTATATAACTTAATATTATTAAAACTAATTATGTTTTTAAAGAGGAAAGCCTATATAGTAAGGTTTAGAATATAACCCTAACAGTAGATTCGTTAATAGGCGGGATTCTATTTAATTCCCTCTTTCTAAAAAGCTAGTTGCTTATTATATAATAGAGCTTATTATATGCAGTATAGTTATTAGATATAATAGCACCCAGCTTTTATGTAATCCCGTAGTCTTTAAGTACTAAAAAGAGAGTATTCTATTACTTGTCCCTATTAAAGAAGCTACTATATAAAGGCCGAGGAGAGCGTTTATAAGCTTTTCCTAGCTATTAATAAAATAACCATAAATTATAAGGAGAAGGTAATTATTTAGAGAGGTCTAGATATTAATGGAGAGATAAATACTTATTAGTATAGACTATAGCCTCTTTTATACAATATCATTTTGCAATAGCTATAAGTTATAAATCTTTTTACTAACTGCTAAATAGGCTATAGTTATATAGCCGTCTACTTTAGAATTAATTAACTATAGAAGAACGTGGAACTCCGGCCACTCAACTATTTAAAATAGTAGGTTTTGTACGACAATTAATATAATAAGGGCCTTATTAATAACTTCCTTATTTAGGACTGCTTAAAGTACTTATAAATCTAGCTCTTCTGTCTTATTTTAAAATAACGCTTTAAGGTAAAGATCTTTTGATTAATCCTGTATTGCTTCTTTTATATAACTAGTTTTAGGCTTAACTATAATGCTATACTTTAACGCCAAGTGGTTTCGGAAGTTAGAGGTTAACTATGCAGCGTATAACTCTATGTAGTGTATAATAGAATAAAAGATAGGCGTTTTTATTTTGTATGGGCTTATTACTGCCTAGTGGACGGGTATGCTCCTATATTAAAAAAGCTAAGCAACCTCTTATATTTTTTAATTTAGAGGTTTTAATAGAGTTAAGAGCTTCTGATTCCACTTCTAAAGCCATATTTATACGATAATAAGGAAGAAGAAGGCGACTAAAAATTTATTTGGGGTATGCCAAGACTTATTGCGATAAGGTTTATCCAAAACCACCCTGATGTGTGGTGAGGAGTTTGGAGACTTCCCGACAGAGATTGGCTTGTCCTCTGTTGCTTTTCGATTTCTGGCCGAGGTCTTCGGGATCAGAACATGGGATGAAGACTTTGCGGCTAGGAGACTTAGGTCCTGCCGCAGACCATGGGAATTTGGAGGGTGGTAGAGGGCGAGCATCATCACGCACGGCTGTTTGGAGTTTGCCGTCGTAGAACTCCATTGAACTGAAAGAACAGATGTCATGGTGCATGCGGTACTGGGTATCCAACATAACTTTCCGAACGCCAGGACGTTCAGGAAGTCCGTAGAGTCTTTCAAAGAGAGAAACGTCAAAGCCTTGTGCAAGGGCATTTTGTTGGACTGTTGCTCGTAGCTAGACATGATCCCCTACGAGCACGGCTCTTGTTGCTCCGTTGACGAGTGGAACTAGAGATGCAGGTTTAGCCTGCTGTGAAGCTTCGTCTATTACCACTGTGTCAAAGAGTTCGGATCGAAGAAGCCCAACACCGGCACTAATGCATGTTGAAAATATCAGTTGGGATTCTTTGACCCGCTTCTGAGCTTTGCGACGTGCTTCGGGATGCTCATTGATATCCTTTCCTAACATTGCATCACATGTATAAGGTTTGAGGTCTTCGGATACCTTTCTGACCTGCATGGTAATCATTCGTCACAGATAGGAGCATCCTAGGGGAATCAAGGACCAAGAAATGATATCCTACATCTGTCGTCACACGGAGCGGCACCGAACCCCGATATTTAGGCCCAACCTCATCCAGGTACTTGCGCACGACACCATCAACTGCGTTATGAGTTGGTGCAGCTACCAAGATTCTCTTTTCCAGGCTTGCCAATCATTCAATTCAATTCAATTGACGCCTCGAGTTGGTTGAATTGAAAGCTTTGTAAGCAGAGGGCTCAATTGATTGAATTGATTGAATCAATATTGCAACGGTTGCAACTAAATTTAACTGGCGTAGTGGTTAGTAACTATCACGAGTCTTGGCATGGTGTTGATGCAGGAGGACCTACCCACCGACGCCTAGATCGTTTTCTACCGTCGTTCCTCTCGCCCCAGCCCTTAACACAGGCCTATCGCGAGCCTTGGCATGGTGTTGAGTCACCTTCCTACCGTGTATGTCCTGTTCCTTCCTTCTGCAGGCGCTTTAACTGCCCATCTACTATATTAATTATGCCTTCCTTATTCCTCGATCCTACCGCCATTAAAGCTTCGATTATATTAAGCCCGTAAGGCTAAATGTATGTTCGGGGTCTAACGATATTAATGGAATCGCCATTAATTCGAGTTGATATTGGGCGAATCTGGTAGCAAAACCCTGCCTGCCAAGACTTTGGCGGCGATACGGAGCTTCTAGCCAAAAAACACCGCAGGGTTGAGCCGGAAGGGCGCCCTTGTAGCCGAAAATTGGGCGCTTTCTAAGCCACTTCTGGGGTCACCTTAGGCGCCATTGGGGCAGCTTCTGCCGGTTGCCCCTACCAACCTTAGGCGGCCACCGTCCATAAGACCGCCCGTAACCACCCTGCGGTGTTTTTTGGCTAGAAGCTCCGTATAACGGTGTATATGACGGGTGATACTCGGATAAACTTTTTCGATGAGGAACACTAAGAAAAATAAAGTTTAGGGCATCACTGCATATGAACTTTAGTATATTTCTATATAATATCAAAAGCTTCAATATTTTCAATCAACTCGATTCAATTAGGACCAGATTGAATGCGTTGCCAAGCCCGCGGGCTCTTAGTTGATTGAATTGATTGGGTCTTGGCATTCAATTCAATTCAATATTGAAGCCTCGTTGAATGATTGGCAAGCCTGCTCTTTTCTGGCTCGACTAGCAACATCTCTTGGATCATGGCAATTGTGCGCGTTTTACCAGTGCCGGGTGGTCCCCATAGCAGGCAAACCAAAGACGTTATCGCTGCCTCGATTGCTCTATTTTGACTAGCGTTCAGATCAAGCCGGGGAACATATGCTAAATCAAGCCTATCCCGATTTTCGAATTACGGCGAGTAGTTTTAGAAAATTTCTTTCATATATTGTAAGATAGGCTGTTTTATACAAACGCTAAAAAACTTTAATAGTAATAGTAGAGGTTAAACGCGTTTATATTTCTTTAAGGGGTTCTCGGGCTTTAAGTAAGTTTATTTCTAAAATTATACCGCGTAATCTATTTTATCTACTAGTCTACCCTATATCTATCTTACCTACTAGTCTACCTTACGTACTACTCTAACGCCCCTATTATATTTCCTATATAAGAGGACTTAGGTAAAGAGGTTATCTAGGTCACTTTACCTAAGTCGCGTTTCCTATGTAAAAGGACTTGGGTAAAGCGGGTACTAGGACGATTTTCCTAGGACGCTGATTTTTCTGGGAGGATCGCCTTAGGATACTTACGTACCTAGGATGTTGTTTCTCTTATAGAGTAGTCTCTAAGGACCTATTTTATCCTAAAAGCTTTCTCCTAAGAACGTATGTCTTTTAGAAGAGTCCTATACTCTAATTCTATCCTAAATATATTCTCCTAAAATCGCAGATTAATAAATTTTATAAGCATATATAATAAAATTAATAGCGTGCAGAAATGGATTAAGCTCGATATATAATTGGCTAATAACTAATTTACTTAGCTAATCTATCCTAGATACGTCTATAAAGGCTATTCCGTCTCGTCAAGTTTATATATAGTTTAGTAGTCGTCATTACTAAGTAGCTTAGACGCTATTCTATCTCACTAGTATTAGCTTTAGTCTACTACTTTAATTAAGACCTAGGCTAAGAATAGACCGTTTCTGTAATAGCGGCTATACCGCCTCTTTTAGAAGAGAGCGCGACTCCTATTATTTTCTAGGCCGGGATATTAACGTTACTCGGCAAGCTCTATAAGCTTTTTATCTTCTTTAGGCTACCATTTACTTCCTACTAATAGAATATAGCATATTCTCTTCCGTGATTCGTTAGAGGATGCCAATAAAGTTCTTAAAGGTTACACTTTTATAAGTAGTAAATAAAGAATTAAAATAAGGATGAGTTAAAGTTGGATAAGACTCTCTAACTAAGCGTGCGGATAGATATATATAGTTCTAGGAGAGTTCTATTTAGTCCCTAAGGGAGCCCTATTTCTAGGCCCCATTAAAAACTAATTTAAGGCCCTAATAACTCTTTAAATAAAATCTATTTCTATCTTTCTTTATAAATAGATACTGGTCCCGTTTGGAACCTTATATATACTATAAGTTCTTATTAAGCGCTAAAATTAACAAAAAACCCACTGTGCCGAAGCTACTTGGACCAATTAATATCTTAAGTCCTACCTCGTCCCTTTACAAACCTATAGTTAAAGGTAGTAAACCATTTAATTACAAGGGGTCGATCGATACGAAATATTAATATATATATAGAATTCGAGTTCTTAAGGGCTTAAGTACCCTAATTTTTGTTTAGAATGTAGCGCATTTCGCTTTAGTAGGACGGGGGTTAGAAAAGAGAACTAGTCCCACTACAGTGAATTACTAATAGATATCTAATTAGCCCTTTTCCTAAGCTAGTCTAGTTTTTACTTAGCCCTCTACGGCTGCTTATATTAGCAGCTAAGAGTATATAGATGCACTCTTCCTAGAGAGTCTAGGATCTACAAAGGTAGATAATTCCAATTTGCACTTAATAGGCGGCCTTAATATCCGCTCGGCGGATATATTTATTGGTATTAACGCGGGCATCTAAGGGTTAATTGGCGTTGTATTTATACTGGGGTCAGGCGGCTTAATTATAGATTCTTATAAGGTTCTCTATAGTTAATCTAAGCTTATATATAGTAAGGGCTAAGAGAAAAAAGTAGTAGAGAAGGGGGTTTAATTTTAGGGGAGTATGATTTTTAGTAGTAGTTATTTTAGTGGTCTCTAAGAAGGTCTAATTTATAATATTTTTAACCTTACAACAAAATTAGGTGTTCTATTTTTAGTCTCTTAAAAGCCTCTAGGTCTAAGTAGCTAAGTCCTAATAATGGTCTCCTAGTAGTCCTAAACCTAGGATTAAGCTTTAAGGAGCCTCTAGATTCTAAAAATAGTCTTCTAAAAACCTAAGGCTTTTAGGAGAACTAGTTTTTTAGGAACCTTAGATTCCTAGGGAATATATTCTTAGAAGTTCCACAGTACCCTATAATAGAATAATTATTTCCCCTAGAATTATATCCCTTTTAGAATTGGCCCTCCTAGGATCGGCCCTCCTTAGACTAGCCCGCCTAGGCTAAAAGCCCTCCTAAGATTAAATCTCTTAGATATTAAGCCCTTTTAGGAGCTCTACCTAGATAGAAGCAGCCTATAAAAATTATGCGGCTAAAGAAATATGCTGCCTATAGAAAGTATACGGCTATAGCGCCTAGGAATAACTTATAGCCTAGGAGTATTACCCTAAGAGTAATTTATTTCTAATGGCCTTTCCTATTATATAGCCCTATTATTTTTAGCAAATATCTAATAGTATTTAAGCTCTTAGCTAGGGCATCTAGTATTACAGACACTTTAAGTACAATGTTATAACTACTTAGAGAAGAGTTAGAGGAAGCTAGTTAATTAATAAGGACATGGTCTAGAATAGAATTAGTGGAGCCATATAACGAGGATTGGTAGACAAGGTTACGTAATATAATCTATATAATCTGTATAATCTATAAGATCTATAATAGAGCGAATAGAGCAGATAGAGTAGATAGAGTAATGACTTTCTTAGGAGTACGGATGTGTATTTAAGGACCTATAGTCCCTACCTAGATAGTTCCTCTTCTTATAGTAAATCTTAAAATATAATTGGAGTTAATTTGTTAGGTAACTACTCTACCGGTTATTATTATATTGTTAACTTCTTGTTTACCTATATACCTAGTCCATTAGCAAGTCTACTATAGTATTTCCTATAAGGCTTTGTTATATATTTACTACCTAGTTACAGTATTAATAAAGTTAAATAATATGCTACTAAAAATACCAGTTATAACGCCATTTACGGCAGCTATAACCTTAGGGTTAGGAGAAGATACTAGTATAAGAGATACTAATTCGCAGCTTATTATAGTGGGTTAGTTACAGGAAATAGTTAATTAATTAATAGATAATAATTAAATAATTCTTAGGGGAGAAGTTAAAGCTTAAAGGATTTCTTATATAAATATACTTTAAGGTTATATAGGAAGGAGTAAAGCTAGCAATACCTATAGACTAAGTAGTACAGGAGAACCAAATTGAAGACGTACGCTTCCTCTTCTCCCCTTAACTATGCCTCCGTTATGGCCGCCAAAACGCGAATATAACGCTGTCTCTTCAATTTCCGATGAAATTTGGCAATATCGTAACGGGTGGAAACCTCACGATATTTCACAAAGACCACGATATTGCGGAGGAAGGCCGGTCGCAAGTCCGCCAGAAGTAAAGTTCTTGCAGCCAAGCATACGCTTCGCTACAATTACTACAGCCTGTTGCACGACCAGCTTCCCCCCCCTTGAAAAAAAAGTATATTTCGCTTCGGTACGCAGGCTCGCCAAATCGCCGTAGCGAAGTCGTATGCTTGGCTGCAAGAACTTTGCTTCTAGCGGACTTGCGACCAGCCTTCCTCCGCGGTGTCGTGGTCTTTGTCAAATATCGTGAGGTTTCCACCCGTATGATATTGCCAAATTCCATCAACCTCTCTGCAGAGACAGCGTTGTACTCGCATTTTGGCGGCCACAACGGGAGGGGTAGTTGAGGGGGAGAGGAAGAAGCGTACGTCTTCAATTTGGTTCTCCCGGCCAACCAAGGCGATTTCTCCATGGCAACCAAAAAGGTCCTTGCGTGAAGGCACATGCGTTCGCTACAATTACTATGTACAGTTGGTGGCGATTTGGCGAGCCCGCGTACCGAAGCGAAATCAACTTTTTTTTAAAGGGGGGGTGTCTCGCTTGGGGGTGTCTCGCTTCGGGGTTACAGCTGAGCGTGGTTAGGCTTACAGCTCGGGGGGGTTACGGAAAAACTCGGGGGGGTTATAAAGTTAAACGGGGTCACAACCTTTCTGACCTTGCTCAGCTTCTGACCCCGCTCAGTTTCTGCATATACAGCGCATATACAAAATAATTTTTTTTATTTTTAAATCGCAGTATTTGATAAATTGTGAATATTGTAGAACGCGTGGATTGTATATATAGGGTATATACATCCCACCAGCTACTAAGGCGAGCTAAGTTATTAAAACATGGCCTGTATATACGCGTTATATATCTATAACAACAGTGGTCGCACCAGAACTTCTTTATAACACTATAGTATACGCTATAAGTATGTACTATATAGCCTATATATAAGCGCTGCATATGCTAACATCTGGCTAGGGTAATATTAACATCTTAATTTTACTCTAGTATACGCTTTGCCTACACTTACTATAAGCAATCTTACAATCGCAGACTTTAATAATATGTAGGTGGCTAGTGCCACCAACCCTAGCGCCTTTGGGTACTACTATAGTAAGTATATGCTTTGTATATGCCTAGAAGAAGTATATACTAATAGAAGTATATAGGCCTAATCCCTAACCTTAACCCCGACTGGGTAATACTAGGTTAGTTATAGAGAACGCGCATACAAGGTATATGCTTATAGTAGATAAAGCACGCGCCGCAGCAGCTATAGTAGGTGGAAGGCGTATATAAATCTAGAGCTGTATACCCATAGCATATACTAACCTTATATAGCCCTAGCTATGATGGTCTAGGATAACACAAGTAGGTGCCAGAAAGGCTCTATATAAAGAGTGTGTATATACTAAGCGTAAACTAGATCCACCTAACCCTGCCTTTATCCTGTCTGCTATTAACTCTATAGTGTAGGTCGCATATCTATACCTTATATACAGTATATGCTGACAATAAATATAGCTGCGACATTGCAGTAAATGGCATGCAGATATGCAGCTGGGTCTTTACGGCCTAGCCAAGCATATGTTCTATATATACACAGCATCTGCGTCTTCTACTAATATAGTTGCAGTACCGCCGCCATGCCTGTAACGAGCACAGCGGTGCCCGTAAGTATTACTATATAGTTTAGCGGAGGCATATACTTATTATATACAGTAACCAACCCTCCTACCACTAATATGTTGGCTGCGGAGTTAATTATAGGGGAGAAGTATGTGCCTAGTATATACTACGTATATGCAACGCTAATATAATATAGCGCTCTAAAGCGTTTCGTTCTCTCTAGTAGCTGGTAGGATGCTAGATACCTACATAAGCCTAGGTAGGTTATGTATATGTAATATATATGTAGTACTAACACTACACATAGCCGTGGCCCTTTGGGGTTAAGAATTTCGGAGTATATAGACGCCTATACTCTATTTGCGTATGCTTACCCTATACCTAGTATATATCTAGCCTAAGCTAACTAGATATAGTACCTAGGACTAGGGGTTTGCCACCTAATTTAGCAGGCAATTCTATTATAAGGTAAGAGTATTAGTTTCGCTTCTATATATACACGCTATACCCTAATATATCTATCTATCTATCTATTTATCTATATACTTATTCCCCCTAAGTTTAATTTTAGACCTAAGGGTACTTATAGGCCTAAGGGTAGCATATAGGAGGAATAAGCACGGCTACTACTAGGGCTACTACCCAATTTAAAAATAAATACTTGTCTCTATATCTAGGAGACTAGTAAAGTCCAACTTTATATAGGCCCCACATATATATTACCAAAACTACTACTTGGTTATATTGCTAGCTTATACGCGTATATACTTTATATATGCAAACCTATAATATCTTCTACTAACCATAGGTCAACACGTGCTTATACTAGGCGTATACTAATAAAAAAGAAATAGCATATTAGCCTATCTACCTCCTCCACTAGCTTAAAACGCAGGGTCAGTATTTTACCTATATATATTTGGCATACGCTAACCATATACATAGCGCGGCCTAACCCCGCTGGGCAACCGTAAGGAGTCCCCCTCGCCGTCTACCCACCGCTAAAGGGGTAAGCTTGCCTTACACATTCCCTGCATATATATAGCTAATATTTAGCACTAGCAAGCAGAAAGACAACAGGCTATTATAGTAGAGGTAAGAGCTCTAGTAAGTTTAGTTCTTTCCATTACGTATATTATACTTATACTCTATATAAGCCACGGGCGGAACTCGCTATTTAACCCACTATACTTACCTAAGTATTAAACTATAAGTCCCAGCATATGCTGGGCCTGCACGCTATATATATAGTGTGTAGTACGCATTATCGGAGTTTTAGTAGGGTTTATTTGGTAGATAGGCTAGGCATATACCTAATATAGGGCGTGGGGCAGAAGGCCTATATTAATCAATTCTTTATTTATTATGGAACTCTATATAATACTTTTTATGTATATACCATATATATGCGCCCTATATACTAACACTATGTTCCTACGCCCACTTCTTAAGCTCTGCTAGTTCTTTTGCTCTATTATATACGTCTTTAGCTTATTTTAATTCGTTAATTCGTTACTCCATATTTTCTATATATAGTATATATGCCTCCTTTTCTAGCTTCTCTGTAGATAGGTAAAACCTATGCCTCTTACCCGCAGTCCGGGGTGTTTAACTTTGTAACGGTGGTAGTAGCATCTTTACTGTATATGCGGTAGATACGCGCGACATATCCAATACTAATATAATATTATTATCTATTGTACTTATCTGTAAGATAATCTAGCTACTAGATATAGTAGGCCTAGGGGTATTAAATAGGTTCTAAGGATTTTAAGGAAAATTAAGCCTAGGATTTCTAGCTTGCCACTTAGCTAATTTTTACTGCTTCTATGCTACTTAAGCTTAGTATATACTTTGTATATGCAGCATATATGCATACATTATTTCTATAGCTGTACTACTATCCGCTTTAAGTTACTATAATTTTTCCATATATTATCTATTCCCGTTTCTTTATATAGCTCTTATAGATCGAACATTTCTTATATACGGAGTTTAAGCCTATACTAAAATATTAGAATATGCAGTGCATATACAGAGCGTATACCTTTATTAGAGTACTGTGGTAAGCACGTATAATTTTCAACCAGTAAAGTTATTATCTTAAAAGTAACTACTTTTATTAAGTCTAGTATGCTTCCGTGTATATACCCACCACTTATAAGGGACCTTTAACTTTTCCTTTATAAGCCTAGCTAGTATCTATATTTTCTTCTTATTGTTTATCCAAGACGTAAGCTCCGGATATAGTGTGCATATACTTTATATACGCACTATTAGTTTCTGCTCTGTCTCCGCTTCTTATATCTGCTCTATAATATATCTTGCTTTATAAGTTGGAAAGCGCTTTGCAAAGTTTCATTTAATATATACTAGGCAGAATATAAGCATATACTAAAGGTGTTTATCCCATTTATGGGATGGGTCAATTGTATATAGGTAATCTCCAAAGCCTATATATTATAAGCATATACAAAGCATATATAGAGCATATACAAAGCGTATACAGAGCATATACAAAGTGTATACAGAACATATACTCACCGCCAGCTTGTTTATTACACATATTAACTATAGCAGTACAAAGTCCAGTTCCGTGGATATACGTAAATTGTATAGATAATCAAGCAGTATTACCTAAAACCTTAAATACTAGCTAAAATATCTTTGTGTACGCAGCACGTGTTTTTAGATTAAGAAAGGCGTATACCTAACCCTTAATTCCTATTATAAGTGTTTAGCTTATGCATAGTATATATATAGCATAGGGTATATATACGTTTGGAATTCTCGTCCTATCCTGTAGTTAAGAATATATTTGTTTTGCCTTAAACCATCTTAAATGATAGGTCCATTTTGATATATGTTACGCGTTAAAATGCCTTAGCTTACGCATATATACAGCATACGATAAGGAAATGCTTGTTATTAAAGTTATAAATTGCCCGAATCCATTGCTTAGTGTTCTCTTTATATTAATTAATAGAGAACTTACATAGTACACCTACTACGCTTAGCCTCTATATATACCCGGCGTGTGTTTAACCTATACTTACCTATATATGCCGTCCCCTCTAGGAACTATAGTAGCCTTTTCTTTTAAATTAGAGCAGTAATTCGATCCTTAATATTAAGACTACTATATACCGCATATAGTATCTACGTCCTATACTTCTTACATAAAATATAGTACTATAGCGATAGGATAAATCGACCTATAGAATGGTAAGTAGTTTTATTTATATATACTATGTATATACGGAGCATACGTGTAGTAAGGCTTAGGACATCCACCTACTTTATTACTTTAACTATATTATTAGCAAGGTCGACTGGTAGCTTTATTAGATATAGTAGATAATATATATAAGAATTCCGTGTAATAAGGCAAATATAAGGATACCGTGCCATATTAACAGGAATATAGCAATCTAACTATATACTATATATTCGGCCCACTACCCTACTTTGGCCTTGCGGGTGGTTAAATCCTACGTAGACTTAGTATATGCATAGTATATACACGACATATACATTACATACCACAATATTTTCGCTTTAATGTTGTATGTCTAATATAGGTATATTCTCGTTTAACTTTCTAAACTCCATATTTAACAAGTAAACAAAAGTATTAAATATCTACCTAGGCAGTTGTTAATAATAAAGGCCAGGCAGTATACCATGGTTTAATATTACTACTGCTAGAATAACTAATAAACTCTACCTATATATAATAAGCATATATCGCGTATATGCAGGCTATATATAGGCTATATATAGGCCATATGCGTACTTTATGCCGAAAAAACATTGTTAGTCTGCTTTCACTATATACACGTTCTTGTATACTAGGGTGGATACACTACCGCCATAATTATAGAACACCGTAGTAGTAGCTATATATTATAAGTATATGCCTAATATATATAGATAATGCTTACCTCTCTATACTTTATTTAAGCTTTTTATTAATCTCTACTGCCTAGTATAGACAACTACTACGCTTTTAAAGGTCGTTAATTGATTCTGGCTTAACCCTATTATATACTAAGCATATGCTCAGCATATCCCCATGGGCGTACTCGCAGTGTCTAATGCCGCTATATTTAAACGCTTAATGAAATGCTTTTCTATTCTCTTAATTATTGTTTTCTCTAAGAAGCTATAGTTATGTAATCTTAGGGTTACTAGTTTAATAGAATAAGAATTAAATCTACTAGATATATAAGTACAGCATATACTCTACATATATATTACTTACCTTTAATATATACTAATTAATAACCTTATATACTATTTTTTTATCTGCATCTATAGACAGCAGAGGTGTTGCTTTATAGATAAAGTATACAATTCCTTCTTTTCTGGTTACTGGATATTTTGGCATTATAATATAGTCTATTGCCTTTTGGACAATAACTTAATACTTACTATTAGAGCTAATAAGTGCTCCATAGTCTCGGAGTGTACCCTGGCTATTCTAAGCATATGTATAGCATATGTATAAAGTCGTATATAGTGTTACCTCGGAGAGACCTATATAAAATGGAAGCCGCTGTTACATACTATCTTGGCCCTCGCCCTCCTCGCCTTTCTTATTCTCCTTATTCTCCTTATTCTCCTTATTCTTCTTATTCTCCTTATCTTTAATACTCTCCCTGCTGATTATATTATCTTAAGAACTATCGTCTTCGTGTTTAATGTTAGGTACGCTCTGGAATACCTACATATACTTAGCATATGCGTAGCATATAGTTGTCCATACTGACTAGTAGGCCGTTTAACCATCCTACTATACTCTCGTTTGCCTTAGTATAGTTTTCACTTATTATTAGTGTAGCGAGATACGTATAAATTCGCGTATATATATGTGTGTGTATATATATATGTATATCTAAGTGCCTACATGCGTATGCGTAGCATATGCCCTAGATATTTTGGTTTGTGCGGTCGCTTAAGTTAAATGTGGCTACCAGTGCGCGTTCTATATGGCTAAAAGTGTGACCCCGCCGACCTTTTTCCAGCGCTCCATTGGTGACCCTGTTCAGCTTTCGCCGACCCTATTGGTGACCCCGTTTAACTTTTCCGTGACCCCTGCGAGCTGCACCCCTGTCCAAAGTTAAATTTAAAGTTCGGACCATGTTGAACTTTTGGACCACGCCGAGTTTTTTGCGGACCACGCCGAGCTGTGACCCCTCTCGCTTCCTGGGGTCCCACGTTAACAATCAAAGCTCCAAACCGTTCGCGATTTTGAAGCTTTTCCAGCCAACCAACCGATAAGCGAACCAAACCAGTTAAATCACTGGACATAACTCCCCGCAGTTTGCATAGATCCAGAAATTTGTTTTAAGAAACCCTAAGTTTACCTGACTTGTGTTATCTCTATAGTGGCCTTGTTCAACCGTAAACAAATTAGCGATAACCACATCTCCCAGCCATGCTGTTTTTCTGTAAGCCATCACATCTTTTTTTATGCACATTAGTCACTGCCTTGAAAGGAGGGGTTTCTGTTGGGGTCCAAAAGCTCTTCATGCGCCCGCCTGCAAGGCTCGGAGCTGAGAAGCTGCGCCTCTGAGGAATGATCTGGAAGAGTCCTCCACACGGGTTTCCTGAGACTCCCTTTGTTCGTTTTTGGTTTATTTCCGTAGCAATCACTTATTAATTACTACATCATATAGGCCTATATTAAAGGCCTATGTTCGTCATAGTTAGAACTTCATATTCAATCAATCATTCAGTTCATCACTATCCAATACCTTCAATCTAGGCGAACAGGCCCACTTTCACTAAGTTTTCAAGCCCTACGACTGACGCATTTCGTCGTGGCTTGCTGATTAACTCCACAGGGCATTTCTTCCTGCACCTTTGCACTGCCCGTTTCTTAAAATACCCCGGCCCAGTTTTCAGGCCTCCAACACGTGCGTATGCTGAAGAACTATATCAGTCTCTTGTTTCTTTCCCCAGACCGAGAAGCTGCCTTCAAAATTAAGTGCACAAACTCTTTTACTTTTTGTGGCTTTCTCTGCCTTACTTGAAATTATTGTTTTTAAGCATGAAGTATCTCTGTGAAACCGCGGCTTTATGCACTCTCGCTGTGGCAATGCCGTTCCCAGAGCGGTCATCATCGGCAGCCTTGTCCCGCCGCGGCCACATCGTATCCCCATATTCAACTTACATGAAACGACAGAGGCATAGCAATCCCCACCCACGCTTACTTCATCGCCGCCAGACCATTAAAAGCCAGAATCTTATTGACGACGAGCAGATCAGGTTCCTGATACCAATAACATGGGGCAGCCAAACTCTCGACGCTGAATTTGATACCGGTAGCGCAGATGTCTGGCTCGCAGAATCGGGTTTTACATGTTACAGCAACTACTCCCAAGGGTCCTTTACAGGTCCCACTGATTCGAGCACCTGCAAGTTCCCAAACACATACACGCCAGATAGTGACTTTAAGCCCTATGAGGGCGTTACCTTTCTCGACTGCTATGGCTCAGATTCTGATGGACGCTGCGTTAGCGGGCAATATGGGTCTGTCGATGTTACTATCGCTGGACTCAGCATCCCGGACCAGAGTGTAGGCTCAGGATCAATGGTAAAGGCCCTTCACATCTGATATGCAACCTACATCCGTTTACCTTAGTCACAGATCTCATACAAAGCCAACGGCAATGGCGATCAATCCGGCATCATTGGTGCCTCCCCAGCCCCTACACCTGGAACATCCTCCTCCGGAACCTACCCCAGCCTCTTTGAGAACCTCTTCGTCAAATACCAGTTCACACCTTCTCTCCCCCCGAAATTCGCCCTCGCCATCTCGCGCGACGATTCGAAGAACGGATTCGGTGGCTCCCTAGTTATTGGTGGAATTCCCGAAACCACCGATCACCGCATTAACGCTACAGAGTCCTCTTTCAACGCTCCCTTCAATCTCGCCAACTCGAGTGGTGGTACATACACTTGGTACGGCATCCAGCTCGACAGCCTTTACACAGACGGTTTATATTACGACCAAGGCGTGCAGATCCTCATCGATTCGGGAAATCCATCGCTCGATCTGCCGTCTGACTTTGCCACTGCCTACAATAATCTCTGGGGTGTTAAGTCAGATGGCTCAGTTGATTGTAGCGCTACCCCCGCAGATTTATGGATTGGCGTTGGCGGCGGCTTCCTTTACATTAATCCAGTCGATCTTATTAAACCCGGCAGCAACGGCAACTGTTTAAGCGCGGTACTGCCCGTTGCTGCTGGAGGTGAGTACTGGCTGGGAGATCCGTTCCTTAAAAACGTGATTGCGTTATTTGACTGGGGGAATCAGGCGATGGAGTAAGTTAAACCTTCATCTGCTAGTGAAAGGCTTAACTGACTTATTGGGCAGCTTCTATCCCCGACCGTATTATGATTCATAACTTTAGCAGGTTAGAGGTTAGACTGCAAGTTTGCGACCTTTCCACATTTTGGTATTGTGCGATTTGGAATGTTTAGAGAAGCAGAACATTCTAGCCCTTACGATTCGGTTATCTATTCAGCTATCGGGATGGTCAAAGACTTTATATTATTTAATGAAATTGCCCCTAACCACAAACAGGGGCTCGGAGCTGCAATCTGTAATCACTTTACCGGCTATAAAGGTGATAACGACTTTATTGAACTTTGGAAAGTCGCCCTAGGCAGTATAGTGTTCGATGGTGTGCGCATTGCTGTATGGAATTTTGTATTTTCTACTTTAGTGGAAAGGAAATTTTGGTAGGCATCAAGTATAATATGCATGATATCTGCGGTAGTGATTTGGCTTACTATATTGATTGGTGATACACTAGGAGACAAAGAAGGACTTATCTCCTTTTTAATGGTTTTCGTTTTAGTGTTGCTGCAAGGCTTTTCTTCTTGTGCAGATTTTCCGTATTCTCTGGTTTCTTCCCCCGTTAGCGTATGTAGCTACATGGGCAACAAATGTCTCTCATATTGTTTGTTATATTTTCCTTTTTGCGCATCCCAGATATGTTGCAGGAATCATATTATAGCCGACGTTTCGGAGTCGTAGGTCTTATCCCAAGTACGCAAATTCAGAGATTAAATGGGACTCTTCTTTCAGTATCTATATCAATATCTATTTACCTCACGATACCTGCGTTGTAACGGAATTGCCCCAACTGCCCTTAACTTTTGGTTCTAAGTAAAACATGTTCCTCTCCCAGTTAGGATGCTTCTATCTACACCCTCCTGTCAACTCCGGTGGTTAGCGCCTTACTAGTGACGCCTCTCGGGCGGAAACCCTCATACAGATTAGTATGAGTTTCCCCGTCTTGGCAGCGAGCTTCAAAAGACCTCAATATAAAAAATTTATGAAGCTTTTTAAAACCAATGATTGTATGGTAGATTGCCTATATACGAATATTTCTGAAGTCACAGTAGTCAAATGAGTGTTAAAATTAACGCTTAGCAATCAAACGAGTGTCCAAATGTCTCTTCTAAGCTCCTAATCGTCCTTAAAGATCCTGATCGTCCCCTAAGCTTTCTACTGTCCTCTACCACTTGGTAGGTCCCCCTTCTGCTTCAATTACTGCCTAAAGGCGTGCAGGCATAGAAGCAACCAGATCCTTAAAGTAGCAGGCCTCCAGATTCTCCCATTTAGATTTAATGGCTGCTTGCATTGCTTCTTTTATTAATGGGCGAGGCTTCCGCTTGGCTAACTAAGTCTTTATTAAATTCCAAACGGCCTTAATTGGGTTAAGATCCGGGCTGTTTGCTGGCCACTAAAGTAACTTAATATTGTCTTCCTGGAACTTAGCGGTAGTAATACAAGCTCTATGACAGGGAGCTCCGTCTATTTGTATAATTATTAGGGTACTTCTAAATTTGTGATTAGGGAAATATATACTATACTTAGTGTTATAGAAGTCGTAGAATTCTTTAAGCTTTGGATATATGTGATCCAGGAAGCCCTGCGCCGTAATATTGCCCCATTCTTCCTTGTTCCAAAATAGTAGAGGCCCTTTTTCTGCACCGCAGAATGCAGCCCATACTATTGTATGAGGTACGTTAGTAAACTTAGGACGGAGGTAGTTAGGATAAAATCGTTTACTAGGTTTTCTAAAGACATAGAGCCGCTGGTGCCCACTATAATGCATAGCTGCCTTATCTGTCCATATAACTCTCCACCAATCCTCTTTTTGGAAGTGACGGTAAGCTAATGCAAATGCTAACTGGGCGCGATGGTGGGCTGCAGTAAGCCAGGGCTTTGCATGAGCAACGCAGCGTCAATAGCCCTCCTTCTTAAGATATTAGGCGACTGTAGAGTCGGAATAAGGGACTCCTGCGTAGAAGGAAAGCTCTAAGTAGGTAAGGCAACGCGCCTAAGAATTTAACTCTAGAAAATTAACCAGTCGACGCCGAATTGGTGAGCCGTATGCAAGAGTATTGCGATAGCTACCACGTATTGGGGTCTGCGCTTTATTAACAATGCGGTAGATAGTAGAATATAGTTGCTTAACTAATGCAGTAATGCGAGAGATAGGTTCTTGAAGGTAGCGATAGAGGCCTTTAATTGTGCATCTTAGGGAGTAAGGAATAAGCGCTTAAGCGTTACTTTCCTAAAGCCGTCGGCGACGTTGAATACGTTCTGTAGCTCGCTCCTCCCGCTCCTGTTCCTTGCGTCTTTCCTGTCTATTAAGACGAGTAATTGCTTGGCGAATGCGACGGTTTAGAGTAGTAGGCGTTAGAGTAGAAGAACTAGATGTAGCAGAGCGAGTAGAGGGAGTATTTGGCACAGTTGTATTACCAGGTAAGGAAGGAGCGAATAAGCCAAAGAAGCTTCCAAAGCTAGAAAGGCGCAGTAGAGCTCCAGGAGGATCAGGCAAAGTAGGTTCTGGAGTTCCTTCTGTATGGGAAGGATCGTACCTAGGAGAAGGCATGGTGGATAACTTTAAGGATAGAATCTGAAAGATTTCAGTTAGAACTTGTTATAGGAATATACAAATTTGGTATAAAAAGTGGTAAGGATTGTATTAACTTATAACAGGCATAGATAAACATCTTTATACTTAAATCTGCAGAGCCATTTAAAGTCCCTTATGATTGCGCCAAGACTTAATATTCATCCAAACTTAGAAACCTTATCTGTGACCACCGCCATTAATATCCATCCTAATAGCGTGATTAATACATCCAAGGGCCTATTTCTAACTTCTACGAAGTCACCTGGGACAAAAGCAAGCCATTTTTGAACTTTGTTAACACTGAAAAGGTTATTCGGACGCTAGAACAGAAGAATAAGGCAAAGGTCGTGATAGAGGCTTAAGGAAGTTTAGGATTGTCAAACAACGCGTCGGTGGCTTAAAAGAGGGGTAGGAAACTAGAAGACGTGTTGTTGATTAGTAGAGACTTCCTAAGTCAGGTTCCTCACCGCGTGGAGCTCACCAATACACCTAATCACGATGGGGCTGGCAGAGGCGTTGAAAAGCTTCAAATTGACTATCAGGTGAGGTTTAGAGGTAGTCTCTTTTTGATATTTAGCTGCCAAGACGGAAGCACTGAATTCGGGTTAGTTGGTGGCTTAACCAAAGGCGCTAACCACCGGAGTTGACGAGAGGGTGTATTGGTTCGAAGCAACTAACCAAGTTAAATCAATTCCAGCTCCCCATTCTTGGCTAATACACTAACGTACCTCTTCCGGCTTTTCAAATGCCCAATATTCCCTCTTTCCATTACTCCTCTATACTGTGGCAACTTTAGACCCACATTCATACACTTCCCGCAGCCTTTTAGCCTCTGTATCCATATCCTTTTAATGCTATATATCCTCCCCAAGATCTACTTGCGGCCTATCACTTGCCCTGGGCTTAACAGACCGAAACCGTCAATAAATCCCTTCCCCTAAACCTCGTCTAGCGCTCGTTTTGTTGAAGCAAATGCGTTTGACGTGGGATACCGAGCGTCCAATTATTGGGACGCTCCGCAGATAGACAGTTATTGTTGATTTGTAGGTTATAGAGCCAAAGCTCTGTGTATTGCTTATTGTTCTATAACGTGGTTAATGGGGTTTTGACCGCTACCCTAGTTATGACCGTTTGGAAAATCAAAACTAGCCGAAATGCTAATTTGGTGGTAAACAACTAACAAAAGTTCCAAACGGTCATAACTAGGGTAGCGGTCAA
>Ga0307507_10005080_pt1 | contig 22146 bp, 24 predicted proteins | sample 7_EM_MG_FD_207223 | JGI IMG/M metagenome (GOLD analysis project Ga0307507, IMG submission 207223) | Populus trichocarpa ectomycorrhiza microbial communities from riparian zone in the Pacific Northwest, United States - 7_EM | ecosystem: Host-associated > Plants > Roots > Unclassified | place... | reverse complement strand
ACGCATTTTCAACACATGGTGGTGTTTGGCTCACTCTTGGTTGAAAACGCATTTTGCAAAACATGTTTTGCAAAATGTGTTTGGGGAAATTGTAAACTAGTATAAGGCAACCTCCGTTAACACAATTATTAGATTGCATTAATGAGTATTTTCTGAAGTGACTTTTTCTTTTCTTCTATGCTCTATATTCTATACAAGGAAAATATGACAGCAAAATGCTCCTGGATTTGTAGTATACTAAATACTATGTTAAACTAAAATAAAAATACTATACAATATACTGGGAGAGATGAAATATACATAATAGAGGGTTACAGGTTATAAATTCCACATTTTACAAGTTCTTGGCAGGTTAGTTTTACAAAACGCGTTTTGGGAAACAGCGATTCTAGAGGTGTTTGGCAAACCAAAATGCGTTTTGCAAAATGCATTTTCAACTCACGAACTGCTCGAGCCAAACAGCCCCTTAGTGGTTGATTGGTGTGGTTTACCTCATCATACAGGAATCCCGAGCATAGGGTCTACCGGACACCCGAAAAAACAACGGACCATGGCCTATCGTTTGCCCCAGCCTATCCACGAGGCAGGCAGGTTGGGCAGTTGGAAACACTTGGGTTTACTGTGGTCTTCTTGGGCCCCCCACCCCCCTCCCTGTCTATCGGCGCTATGGGCAGCAAAATTTATTACTGAACTTTGTTCTTAGCCATCCCAGAATCAGAGGATATGTAGGTTCTCTGGCTAATTGCAAAACATGTCGGCTGCAATCAAAGACTAGATGGTTAAAGATTTGACTGCGGTATTGCTCTTCAGTACCGGATTTCAGTGTCTTCGGACAACGGGGGTGTCTGGTCTTAATGGAAGGCAAAGGAAACGCTGGGGTTGGAGCGGTTGGAGGTCTGGACAGCATCTCTTCTCATTTGACTTTCACTAGCGTCACACATCCTAGGATTGGGCTTTTGTTCCACAGATAAATTTGCCCTTGGCATACTTTTTGCACGCTATCCATATCAACGTGGGGACGACATCATAAACAATCACTCGCTCAACTTGGGAGTTCGAACGAGAAGTTTGAATGGCGTACGTTACTGCACGGAAATTCACCGTGAACTTATAAGGCGCCCTTGGCCGGACCAGCGTGAATTTTTTTTTTGGTCTTATGGAGGTGTAAGAGAGGAGAGGTTATACATGGGGCACAGAGGAAGGAAAGAGAACCCGGTTTGAGCCTTTAAGTACTCAATCAGCCCCAAGTAGCGTAGATGGGTGTGGTATATGGTGGATCTAACTAGATATTCTTCAGTAGCTCCCTCCAGCACCCAATCTTCCTTATCTGCTACCAAAGCCCCTTGTCTACCCTTGCTTGTTAAACTATACTCTGATCTCGGCAGCCTTGAGATTCGAAATCCAATGGTTATAAGGAGACTTAATTTGTGAGGACTTTCTGCAACGTGGGCTTCTCTGGCAAAATGCGACGTCATTAGGCATCATACTTTTTTGGCTCTGATTCCGGTCCCCGGTATTGTACCTTCAACTGTGATTCGTGGTCCAGTATCAATTTTTTACAATACGATCGCATGTAGTATTGTTCGAACATCAAGACAGTGGGCTCGCTGTTAGTGAAGGGTGGTGGTAATGCAATTACTCGCAGCTCTGGCTGTTGTTGTATGTTAGCGGTTGTGGATTGACGTAGCATCCATCCACGTCGGTAAAGTTATTGTACCCCTCCTTATTCCTCGAGAGCGTTACCTATTGATAGTGATAGAATAGTAGGGGTCTTTCAGATAACACGTTTCTAAATATTCTTTTAGGGACATTAAAGACTTTTATCCCAATGTTTTGCTCTACAGAGGAATGAGAAGACTAGCGAAACGTTTCCAAGGGCTTGAAGGGCTTAAAGGGGTAGGGGGGGATTGCGGGTGTGGCTATATATTTAAGGTAAGCCTATGGTGGTGTTTGCCGGTTCCGCTTCTTGTGTGACCCATGTGTGGTGATTTCTCTGAGGTTCTGATCATGTCAGCTCAATGGGCCGTGCATCTCGATATCTTCTAAACTGGTTAGTGGTCTAGGCAGAGGTTGGCGCAAATAATGATTCTTAAGCCAGACGAACCACTAGTGCCCTATCGATTTTACTTCGGCGATTTATCGTTGTTGGCTAGCGCACCATTTCGCGACAGTCAAACCGAATCATATCCTCGGTGCCAACACTCTCCTGAGTTATCATGAAAATATTTCCAAGGCGCTAAGGATCTAGGGGTCTGTCTTGTCACTCGTCGTATTCATAGGTGTGGGAGCGCTGGGGGTTTGCTGTGATTAGTGCTCGGATATTCTGTCTAAGCGCCTGGGTTACTGTAGTATCGGTATTTGGATGAAATGTCCTTTGGTTTTTTTGAGGATTAGCAATTTCAAAAGTTCACACAAGCTGCAAACGTGGAATCGTATTTGAATTTCGATGTGTTCATTGCGATGGAGGCTTTGATTTACCAAAAGATGTATTTTGTTGAACAACTTGTGCTTGTGTTTTGACCCTGGGAGAACGGCATTTTCGGCCAATGATACACGACAAAAGACAGGGTTCTCTTGTGCCACCGAGCTCAGCTCTGCGGATAAGGCACTCAGGACGAGTTGATTGGACCAGGTGTTCGCCAGCAAAAGAGGAGGGTAATGGTAGCCCCGCTTTTCTTCAGCCTCAAGAACTCTGTTAATTGACACTACCGTACTCAAGAGCCCACCCTCTGAATCCTCTGAACCCCCTCAATCCTCTGTATCCTCTGAACCCCCTGAATTCTCTGAATCCTCTACACCGACCGACTCTACAACTTTCCAAACAGCAGCAAAAACATGGAAATGTCGCAATCTCGTCTCGGGGAAAGTAGCAACTCTTTCAATAACAACAATTCCTTTAATAATAATACTGACACCTTTAATAATAATACCAACTCGTTCAACAATACCATTAATAATACCATCAACAATACCACCAATAATACCACCTCGATCAGCCATGCGTCCAACGTGAATAACTATGGTATTGTCGACGAGAGGGATAAGATCCTCACATGGTTATCTCCACTAGAGCCCCGAATACGGCACCAGAATATTAGAGCCCGTCGAGTCGAACATGTGGGAGACTGGCTCTTACGAACGGAGGAATATTGGAATTGGTTTGATGGTGTTGGCGGTGGGGAACCCGGTGGTTCGGCCCTGTTTTGCTACGGAGATCCGGGGGTCGGCAAGACCCACATCAGGTAGGAAGCCATATCCTCCGGGAAGCTAAGGTGTTACTAATAAGCGGTGATGCTAGCTCTTTGGTGGTAGATAGCTTATGCGATTGGGCAAGGGGACGAGAGGCTGCAGTCGCGTGCTTCTACTTCGACTTCGCGGCTCAGAAGGAGCACTCCCTAACGAACGTCCTGGGTTCCCTCCTGAAACAGATTGTTGGTGGACTCGAGAACATTCCGGCAAAGATCGCCCAAGCTTTCCGAGAAGAGGGAAAGGGCATTGGGGGTCGGAAACTGGGACTAGGCGAAATTTTGGAGATGCTGCAGGACATCTCGGCCTCGCGGTGGACCTTCATATGTATTGATGCGCTGGACGAGTGCTTGGACGAGTATCGGGGAAAGCTGCTTGATTCACTGAAACAAATTCTACACAAGTCCCCGACCACTCGGATATTTCTGGCGGGAAGATTGCATATCCTGGATGAAGTGGAGAAACACCTTGATGGGAGGGTAGCCGCTGTATCCGTTACACCCACTAAGGATGATATTATTCAATTCCTACGGGCAAGGCTGGGGGAGGATACAACGCCGGGCGCGATGGACAAGAGCTTGGAGGAGGACATTATAAAGATCATTCCCGAGACGGTTTCAGAAATGTAAGTAGGGAGCAAGGTCGCTGGCGAAAATATGTGAAGCTAGAGCTGATAGATCTATGTCTAGATTCCTGCTAGTATCTTTAAATATCAAGGCGATCTTGCAGGAAAAGACACTCCATCGGAGGCGAGATAAGCTCGCTACAATGAAAAATGGTTTAGGCTTGGGGGGTGCATACGATGCAACTATAGGGCGGATAAAGGGGCAGGAAGGGGATGGAGCAAGACTTGGGATGGACGCCCTGATGTGGATTTCACATTCCGAGCGGCCGTTGAAAGTGGATGAGATATGTCACGCCTTAGCGGTCGAGATAGGATCAACCGACATTAATACCAATAACGTGCCCTCGATCCGGACCGTATTAGGCTGTTGTCAAGGACTTGCTGCTGTCGATGAAGGATCCTTGACTATTAGGCTGATCCATTTCACGCTCAAAGAGTATCTTTCTCGTCATTCCGACTTGTTTGGCAAACCTCACTCGAAGATAGCGGAAACTTGTTTGACGTATCTCAATTTCCAAGCGATTAAGGATCTTTCGATTACCCGCTCTCATGACCCCCGGGGCACACCCTTCCTGGAATATTCTTCTCTGCACTGGGGAACCCACATGCGAATAGAGCTCTCGGTCCCCTCAAGATCCCTTGCACTCGACCTCCTTGGTCGGTGCGATAATCACATATCTGCCGAATTACTTTGGTTGTCAGTCAACAAGGGATGGGATACTGACTACGTTCGATCCCTCAAGCCATTTTCTTCATTACACTGTATTTCTTATTTTGGCATTACTGAAGTTGCAGTTGATTTGATGGGGACGAAAAGGTGGGATTTGAATCAAAGAGATAGTATAGGTCTGACGCCACTCATGTGGGCTGCGAGGCATGGGCGTGAAGAAGTAGTGAAATTACTCTTGCAGCAGAAGCATATTCAACCTGACAAACCGGACGGGAAACGTGGCCAAACAGCACTCTCTTGGGCTGCTAGTAGTGGACATGAAGGAGTGGTTAGGTTATTTCTTGGTCCACTATTTGTTAATCCTGGGAGCATAGGCCGTACGTGGGGAACACCTCAAGTATTGAGTGTACTATTTGGAAGGAAATACGTCAACCCTGACAGGCCGGACAATGGTGGCCAAACACCGCTTTTTTGGGCCACCCGGGAGGGGCATACTGGAGTAGTGAAGCTGCTGTTGGCGCGGGGGGATGTTAGCCCTAATAGGTCGGATAGTGGTGGCGATACACCGCTTGGGTGGGCCGCCGGGGATGGGAATGATGGAGTAGTAAAGCTATTTTTGGAACGGGAAGACCTTAACCCCGATAGGCCAGGCTATTTTGGCCGAACACCGCTCTCGCGGGCCGCTAGTCGTGGGCATGGTGGAATAGTGAGGTTACTATTGGGAAGGGAAGATGTTAACCCTAATAGTCCGGATAGGTATGGCCAAACACCGCTCTCGCTGGCCGCCAAGAATGGGCATGATGGAGTAGTGAAGCTACTATTGGGAAGGGAAGATGTTAACCCTAATAGTCCGGATAGGTATGGACAAACACCGCTCTCGCTGGCCGCCGAGAATGGGCATGATGGAGTAGCGGAGCTCCTATTGGGGCGAGAGGGAGTTATCCCCGATAGTCCGGATATTTTTGGCCGAACGTCGCTCTCGCAGGCCGCCGGAAACGGGCATGATGGAGTAGCGGAGCTACTGTTAGGGCGGGAAGACGTTAGCCCCGACAGGCCAGACAATGATGGCCGAACACCGCTCTCGTGGGCCGCTGGGAATGGGCGCGATGGGATAGTGAAGCTGCTGTTGGGGCGGGAAGGCGTTAGCCCAGACGGGCCAGATAATGGTGGCCAAACACCGCTCTCGTGGGCGGCCGAGGGCCGAGGGCCGTTCTTGGGTGAGCGTGATGGAGTTGTGAAACTACTGTTGGAACGGGAAGACGTTAGCCCCGATAGGCCAGACAATGATGGCCGAACACCGCTCTCGCAGGCAGCTGGGGGTGGGCATGATGGAGTAGTGAAGCTACTGTTGGGACGGAAAGACGTTAGCCCCGATAGGCCAGACTATTATGGCCGGACACCGCTCTGGTGGGCCGCCAGGAGCGGGCATGATAGAGTAGCGGAGCTACTGTTAGGGCGGGAAGACGTTGGCCCCGATAGGCCAGACTATTATGGCCAAACACCGCTCTCGTTGGCTGCCGAGAATGGCTATCATGCAGTAGTGAAGCTGCTGTTGGGGCGGGAAGGCGTTAGCCCAGACAGGCCAGATGATGGTGGCCGAACACCACTCTTGCGGGCAGCCGGGGGTCCAGGACCGTTCTTTTCCGCCCGGTGTGAGCGTGATGAAGTTGTGAAGCTACTGTTGGAACGGGAAGACGTTAGCCCCGATAGGCCAGACAATGATGGCCGAACACCGCTCTCGCGGGCCGCCCGAGATGGGCATGCTGGAGTAGTGGAGCGACTGTTGGCACGGAAAGACGTTAGCTCCGATAGGCTGGGCGTTGATGGCCGAACACCGCTCTCGCTGGCTGCCGAGGGTGGGCACCATCGAGTGGCGAAGCTACTGTTGGGGCGGGAAGATGTTAATCCGGATACGCCAGATAATAATGGCCGGACACCGCTCTCGTGGGCAGTCCGAGGCCGAAGATCGTCTTCGCGGGCCGCCCAGGATGGGAGCTACCAAGTAGTGAAGCTGCTGCTGGAACGGAAGGACGTTAACTCTCATGGCTTGGACAAATTTGGCCAAACACCGCTCTTGCTGGCCGCCCAAACTAGCGATAGTAAAGTAGTGAAGCTGCTCCAAGCCCGAAAGGCTGCAACCTCCCCTCTGTAGAAAGCCCTAGAGATATGACTCCTCTCGGCATCTTCGGGCCTAGCCATGCGCCCGGTTTACAACATCAGCCGGCGCTTTACTGCTGTTTCTACCCTCTCTGCTCCTCCTTCGTCCTCCATGGCGTGAGGTTGTCTTGTCGACACCGCTATCCGCCGGTACCGGAAAGTACCGGAAATTTCAGGTGGATAGGGGGAGTTTATGCCATCAGGTCTGAAATAAATGTTGAAATGCATTCGCTTTTTTGATTTCCCTTTTCCTTTTTCTGGCGTTCCTGGGATTGGAGTTAGAGAAGTTTTCTCTGATAAGTCTGGCCTGCTACTATTCTCGTATTTCTCTGTTCCTTTGCTTAATAATAGAATGGGCTTGGGTTAGAGTGTAGTATATAGTATTATGATAGAATTTCTTTGGGGGATCATATAATCCTGTCTCTTGTATGCACCGTACAATGAATTGGCAAATGTGATGATCTAGAAGATCTTAGATCTATTGGACTCCCTTCTTCCTCCTGTCCTATTACCTTGCGCCTGCCGGAAATCGAGCATACCTGGAAGGCCGGGCGGAACGGGCGGCAGGGAAAAAAAACAAGGAGGGCAAAAATAGTGCCAAAGGGTATCTCTGACTTTGTGGAAAATTCAGGAGAAAGCTTCCGGCAAGGCTTTCACATTTCCTAGAGATAGGATGTTATTAGACTGCATGCACAAGACTAGCTACGAATGGACCAAGTTGTTTCCAGCTCCCTTGAAGACCTCAGGGAGATCACCCTGGTTTGCAGGACCATGAAATTTGGGGAATTGTAGAAGTGGACCCGCACCATATGAACTTACTCTTCTTTCATCATCTTGCGTCAGTATCTCTATCTAAATATTGAAGTGAGAACACTCGTGATGCCTCTAATCATATGGAGTTAAGCACCCTAAGTTATTACCCATCTCGTTGTTTCCGATTCATGGCATATACCTGAAGAACATTACCCTTTAACAGTAATAGAATAGCAGGGGTCTTTTTGGTAACTGTTTTCGGATAGGTTTCTAGGGACATTATGAACTTTTATCCTAATTTGTTTACCGTGTAGTGGAATGGGAAGGCAAGAGGAGCATATCCCAGGGTTGGTAGTGCTCGGAGGGTAAGAGGACGTTGTAGACGTGGGTGTATATTTTAGGTAAGCAAGCCTACGGTAGTGTTTGCCGGTTTCGCTTCTTGTATGGTGCCGGTCAACCATAACCTGCCCTCGCCAACAACGAAAACAACAGAAAAAATAAGCCTTCATAACTCAACCACAACAAGTGAATTTTATTTTTTGTCTGGTAGGGAGTTAGATTAAGATGTATTAAGGTGATTTACCAGACAGTTTTCTCTTATAGTTTTATCACAGGCGATTATACTGGATTGAAGTAGATGAATTTTCTATGAGAATGTACAGTTTGGCCGGTCAAAAAAGTGCCAAAAAGAACAGGCTTGGCATCCGAGTGATATTATATGATATGAGCTATACAATATTTAGTATAGTCAAGTAGGAGTGAAAACTTTTGTACAAGAAGTAGGTAAAATCTCTGAGGAAACAAACTCTCCCAGAACAACAACGGTAGAGTAAGATTAGGTATGTGGATTTACGGAGACCGACAAATAAGACCACCAATTGAAGCGAGTGTTTTCGAAAGTATCTTGGGCCATTCAAAGCACTGAGAACTGGTGGAGACCAGCCTAGGCGAGTTCATTATTCCTGAGATTTTACGGTAGACGTCCGGTGGGAGTACTAGCCATTATGTAACTGGTACGGGTTATTTATGGTTGGTTTCGAGTATCGTTTGATACTCATGATGTTTTATGTTTGGTTTCGAGTATGGTTTGATACTCAGTATGTTTTATGTTTGGTTTCGAGTATCGTTGGATACTCAGTATGTTTTATGATTGAGTTTGATACTCATGATGTTTTATGTTTGGTTTCGAGTATCGTTTCATACTCAGTATGTTTTATGATTGAGTTTGATACTCAGGATGCTTTAAGTAACGTTTCAAGGCTACCGTTTGGGAGTCCTTATGGTTATTGTTTACAAGGCTCCGGTTAGTCTGACAAGTGTATTTAAGACCTGCTATTCTCTGAACCTAGAGAGAGCAGACTTCGACAGACAGAGTTTTCAATATACTTGGTTGAACAGTTACTTCTTCAGTTCGCTTCGAGAATCCAATAAGACCAAACATACTTTGCTATTAGGAACTACTTGGTAGTTGCGATATAGTAAGAAGTTTGTTACAACAACTTTGTCTAAGCCTCCAGTACTTAGTCTTGTTATATACCACACTTTGGTATAGAGATAGTGTCGTTACCCTATCGATGCCCGCCACCACTCAGGAGGTGGTTACACATTAACTATATTGTGTAGATATAATACAATGGTCACACGCAAGCGGAAACGGCACCTTCAAATTGCGATCGGGCAAGTACGGCAAAAAAAGAAATGTGCTCAGCACCTGCAATCAGGTGTGTAAATCATAGATACTCTAACTGCTCTATCAGTAACCTAAAATCATAAAAAAAGGAGTTAAAACAGGTTAAACTAAACTTGAAGACTAGAGCATGGACCCTGGTACCGGGTCCAAGGAGCAAATGGAGTCTGATAATATAGGCTTTCGGTCAGGTACCGAGTCAGATCCGGAGTTTGAACACGATAGTGATTTCCCAGAAGATAGCGAATCAGAATTTGATGATGACTGGGACGATCTCCACCTTGATTTGGCTATGGAAGAACCATGTGGGGTAGGCAGTGGGAGGGAAGAAGCCCAAAAGGATTCTAAGAAAATCAACCTGCAGTATTTTTTGGGGGCTGGGGATCATTTTAGGGGATCATGGGGAGCTGGATCTGAACGAACAGATAGAAGAAGAGAGGAGAAGCGCATTTTGAAGGAAGAAGGTGCAAAATACTATGATATTCGAGCATTATGGGAGAGGGCGAAATTAATAGGGGTAGGTAAGGATGCAAGTGGATCAGGGAGTAGTGTGGCGGACAATACCGAAGCACAGACTGTATTTTTTGGTGCGAGTGATTGTATACCATCCATGGAGATAGTGCCCCGTGGATGTAGTTCTCCAAAAACGTTGCATACAGCAGAGCAGAGAATTGCTGGCGAGGCTCTATCCTATCTTTTGAGACACGAGACTAGTATAAAAGAGAAATATGGTAAACAAGGTCTTTCAGGTGCATACTTACTGTAGAATCAAATGGTTTTACAATTCATCAATGCTCATCAAAGAAGAGATTATGCAGTGAAATGGAGGAGAGAAGTCACCTTACAAATTGCTAATTGTCATAGCTGGGGCATGCATATAGCAAGAAAGCTGATTGAGTGGGCGTGGGATTGGGTAGTCAAGCGAATCATTGAACGAGGTAGAAAAGGAGGAGGAGATGGAAGGATTATTACCTGGTTTGAGGATGAAGGAGTATTGATAGCTGCATGAGAGTATATTGCAGAAGTTGGAGAAAGTAAGTTATTAATTCTTAGTCTTTTAGCTATAGGTTCTTTTATTATCATTCTTACGGAAGTAAATTTGAAAATGGAGGAAATCAAAGAGAAAAAAAAAAACCAAGAATGCAATAGAGATAACTTCAAGAGAATTAGCACAGGCTGTAGCAAGCTACTTAGTATCAAGGACGGTTGATGCTGATGATGAAGGTTAATTGAATCGAATGCCAATCCTAGATGGAAGCGAGAGTGGACAAAACAATAGGGCAGATATATGCCCCACTTCTGAATCAGGTATGAATCCTATCTAGCTTTAGGAAAGCAATGAAAAGCAGTCTGGAGAGTTATTACCAGAAGAAATAGGCATGGACTCTAGCTCAATGTTAGACATGCCAGGAGTTCCAACCAAAGCTCACGTACCAAGCACTGCATACCAACCAGTGAAAAAAGAGACATCTTGGTCCAGCTTAAGATGATAGTCACGTGTCTCTGACTATAAAATCTCGTGTTCCATTTACAGGCATGTTATAGTTATTATTAGTTAAAAATATAATTATGCAACAAGTCTACAGATAGCGATAATAGCGCAAAGACGTCGGAGGAATTTTAGTCTGTGTTCCCGTTTTAGAATGCCCGAGTGGGAGGAACAATAAGTTTCCTAAGATGACGGACATAATCTGAACGAATACTTAGGAATTATCTATATAGAGAAACTATAAGCAACACATAGCGGAAATCTCCAGGCGGGCTCAGAACCAGTCAGTATGAATATAGAGAAGGGGGCCTGAATTGCTATTTGAGCCAATCGCTATCAAAAGCAAGTTCAGAAACCTGATGCGCGAACTGTGACAGAGTCTCACACATTAAATAGTCAGATAGCTTTGAAGTAGGCTGCTGCATATAGGGTTCGGTGAAGAGATACTATTACACTGGCCTTAGTCGGCTATATGTACCATAGACTAACCTATTACCTATGGAACTGACACACCCTTACGATAATATGGTAGTCTACGTCTTCATAATGTGAGTATGGGATTGAACAGTGGTCAGGGTGAAGAGGTGTTCGCACTTACGAGTTCAGAGAACCTTATTCGTTCTATACTTAGTGAGTATGGTAGAACATGTAGCCCGTGAACACTCAGAGGCGGAATATAAATATCGAAGTGCCTCCTTTGCTTAAAAAAGAATAATCAAGGACCGCAGAAGAGATCTTATCAATATAAAATGGTATCAGACTTTAAAATTACTTGACCTCTTTATTACTTTTTATCTGACCGCATTCGAGTAACCTAGTTACATTTTATCACGAGTCTTCCTAGACAAGAATCTCTGTTAGGAATACACATAGGTCTAGCCAGGTATGATAGTTACCGTACCAGGCTACCTGTCACAAACGGTGACTAAGCAAGGCAGACTCTCACTTGACTAATAGTTGTTAGTAATCGGTTTGTTATCTATCACGCTATGAGATCAGTTGACTCATAGGATTTTACATGACCACACAATAGCGTGTCATTGGTTTATTGTGATTGGTAGATATTTGACATGGCGCACGATTGGGGTCATGTGGTTTATGTATTTCGCACATGACTCATAATTATGAGTCATGGGTTTCACGCATGTGACCCCGTTAGGGTACATGACTGGTTGTATGAGTTTTGATTGGTTGCGAGATATGGCGCAGCTGACTCGAACGAGTCAGCTGATGGATTTCACACTATGACTCACTATGAGTCATGAGTTGCGTGACGCGGGAATATGAGTCACGCAGGGTTAGGGTTGAGGGAAGAATCCCTATATAAGGGCACCCTCGGGGCACGAGATTTGGGTCACGAACCATCTCCCTTACACACCCGGCGATTGAAATCTCAAGACCATGCGAATTCATCGTCAACATCCACCATCACCGCACTCTCGGTGAGCTGCTCCCGCACTCTCGGTGAGCTGCACCCTCCCCCTCCCGCCTTACTTCCCTTATCATGTTCTTGGGCCCTGGCGTCCTTGTGTCTAGGGGTCGGTTGGCTCAATCACCCCCTGTTGTCGCTTGCGCTGCGCTGCCTCGCTTAGGGTTCGCAGGGTCAGCAACACCCTTTTGCCCATGTTCCAGGCGGCTGGGACTACAGTTTGCAGTAGGAGAAAACATTGCAACAGGCCACGTTCGATTTCTCCGTTCTCTTCACCTCCGCAAAAGGCTGCCTAGTCAGACACGCACAAGGTTACCGATAGTTTCCACGGTTATGGGGTCTACCCCTCCTCTCCCCCTCCAGGTCTCGTCCCGTTGCTCGGTTACAGCTACAATCCACTCACTCGGCTGGCACCCTGCTGCCTTCGCCGCCCTAGCGATTTCCACAGTCGCGCCCCTCGGTTACGCTCAGTCGTCGTATTGCACTGCCTCGGTGGCGGATGTCAACGCCTTGGGCTTTTGAGTAATGGTTGCAATGTCACAATGGTTTTAGTGGCCCCGCACCCCCTTTGTTCTTCTTTCATTGTCGGTTACTTAGGGTTTCACAAGAGTGGTCTATCAATTATTTCATTTTGTTAGAAGTTTACGGCAAGGGTTTTCCTGTTGATTCCTTCCCATGTATTTATTTGTATTTTTCTTTTCGACCGCCTAGTCGGAGGGGGATTTCTTATTGTGCGTGGCTGGTGTGCGGTTGGTCTCGGACCAGAGAGACTTGGGTTGATGGCTTTTTCCCTGGCGCCGGTGGGTACACGGAGGTTTTTCTTTACCATAGCTAGCGCTGCACCTAGTCTTTGTACCTAGACGATGAATAAAACAAAGCACATGAAAAAAAGAAAAGAAAAAAAAAAGGCACGAGATTTGGGTCACGAACCATCCCCACTACACACCCGGCGATTGAAATCTCAACACCATGAGAATTCATCGTCAACATCCACCACCACCGCACGCTCAGTGAGCTGCATCCACACTCCCGGTGAGCTGCACCCTCCCCCTCCTGCCTTACTTCCATTATCATGTCCTTGGGCCCTGGCGTCCTTGTTTGAAGGGGTCGTTTGGCTCTATCACCCCCTCTTTTCCCTCGCACTTCGCTGCCTCGCTTAGCGTTCGCACGGTTGGCAACACCCTCTCGCCCATGTTACAGACGGCTGGTCCTACAGTTCGCAGTAGGAGAAAACTCTTCAACACGCTACGGTCCATTTCTCCATTCTCTTCACCTCCGTGAGAGGCTGCCTAGTCAGCCACACCCACGGTTACCGATAGTTTCCACGGTTATTGGGTCAACCCCTCCTCTCCCCCCTTCAGGTCTCGTCCCGTTGCTCAGTTGGAGCTACAATCCACTCACTCAGCTGGCACCCTACTGCCCCTTTTCCTTACGCCGCCCTCGCGATTTCTTCACGGTCCCACCCCTCGGTTACGCTCAGTCGTCGTATTGCACTGCCTCGGTGGCAGATGTCAACGCCTTGGGTTCTCGTGTAATGTATGCAACGCCACAACGGTTTATAGTGGCCCCTGCTCCCCAATTGTTCTTCTTTCATTGTCGGTTACTTTGGGTTTCATTAGTGGTTATAACAATTATTTACTTTGTTGGCGTCTACGGCAAGGGTTTTCCTGTTGATTCCTACCCATGTATTTATTTGTATTTTTCTTTTCGACCATCTAGTCGGAGGGGGATTTCTTATTTTGCGTGGCAGGTGTGCGGTTGGTCTCATACCAGAGAGACTTGGGTTGATGGCTTTTTCCATGGTGCCGGGTTGGAGAAAAATAGGGGATGGGGTTCTTTCGTTACCATAGCTAGCGCTGCACGTAGTCTTTGTTCCCAGTAGTTGATTAATCCAAAGCAGGTGAAAAAAAAAAGAGAAAAAAAAAAGAAAAAGAAAAAAGGCGTGAGATTTGGGTTCTTCACCCAACCATCTAAGTTCTTTCATACACTATACTCTCAATACAGAGATCTTTATCTATCACGCTTTCGGGAACTCAAGACGAGGCAGTCTTATTGGAGCCTAGCGATCGACATTGCTAGATAGGAGTTAACGGACTTAGCTATTGCAACAGCTATCGGGCTAAGAAGGAGTGATCGTTAGGAGATTATCGGTTACCTGCTGCAAGTATCACCCGGAGAGGAGCGGATTGTAACATTTGGTTGTGTCAACCAGCAGCACCTAACAAACAGACAAAACGGAGACCAACAACTAAAACGACATTGACCCCCTAGCAGAAAATCTCGACCTTTCATCACTAGAAGAAGGACTAGAAAGGGCCTTAACGGAAGAGAGGGTACCAAGCACCACACCACCAGAGCCACCATCATCAAGTGGATCAGAACAAACAGAAGAACAACGAAGGACACGACGAAACACGATGGCGGCTCCAGCAGAACAAAGAGGAGCAACCTCCTCGGAAACAACCCCGATCCTGAACCCGGAGCAGATGAGAAAAATCATTGCATCCTTAAGTAGAGGAACCAGGAAGCCCAAGGTCAAGGAACCTGTGGTGTACCGAGGAGAACGACATAAACTACGAGGATGGTTAGCCCACCTCATAGTGTACTACAGGATGGTAGGATGGCAAAACGGACATGATGAGAAAACGATCCTCTATCCAACAAGCCTTCTAAGGGACGACGCGGGGACCGGGATCACACCTTACCAGGAAGAAAGAATCACATCAACATGGGACAATTGGGCAGGATTCAAAGCCGAATTACAAAGACAATTTGGCATGATTGACGCCAAGGGAGAAGCAAGAATCAGGCTAAAAAACATGAAACAAGGCAAACAATCAGTCACGGAATACTGGAACGAATTCCGTCTTGTGGCTAGCGAAGCCGAATTGGACGACTCAACTGGAGGAGAATAACTTCTAGGAGGAATGATCACAGAATGGCAGAACGCCTGGGGAGCTAGTGGCGAAGAATACGAGGATCTCGAAGCCCTAGCCCAATGGGCAATCTGGAAGGAAACTAAGCTGGCAACGGTGAGACATATCCAGGGATCGCCCTCAGCAAAAAACATTCAACGGGAGACCACTACACCACGAAACCTGGAAGGGAAATATCAAACCACAAATAAGGGGAATCAGAATTATGGCGACTCTATGGAACTGGATGTGACTCGGAAACAACCAAGGTTCAACATCTCAAGGGAAGAATTCCAAAGAAGGATACAAGAACAACTATGCCTCAAATGCGCACAACCTGGACACTTGGCCAGGAGCTGCCCGAAAAAAGACGGACCCAAACCCTTCAACGCACAAGCCAGGAGCTGGCAGCCCAAGAAGAAAGTCGCCCCTTGGCAAACCAGACCTAAGATTAGGGAAATCAAGATCGAACAGGAACCTGAACAGTCGGGAAACGATAACTGTCCCCAGTAAGAGATGGTCTGAGGGAGAGACCCGAACGAAAACCCATCATCATGGAAAACTACTACGCGGCACTCAATTACACGGATACACTCGAAAACGACAATGACCACATTATGGTCAAGATACAACTAGACGGCGGAAGAGAGTCGGTCACTATCAACCCCATGATTGACTCAGGAGCAACAGAAGACTTCATCGACGGAGAAGTCTGCAACAAACACGGGATCGAAATGATCCAAGCAAAAAACCCCTGTAAGATTTACCTCGCGGACCGGAAACCAAGCGCTATGGGACCGGTTACCCATATGGCGGAAGTGTCTATGCACATCAGTAGCCATAGGGAATTGGCAACTTTCCAAGTGGCAAATCCCCAAAACTATGAGGTCACCCTCGGGATGTCATGGTTAAGAGAACACAATCCAACAATCGATTGGAACGACAAAAGGATGAGATTCAACAGTGAACGATGTACGACTTGGTGTCTCAAAAGTTCACCCGTTGCCTATCGGGTACCCGAAGAAAAAGCCCTGAAAGAGAATCTCATGACCAGATTCTCCAAGGTCCAGGCCAAGAAAGGCCCGATGGCCGGTGACGAGAGCGTCAGAGTTAAAAAGCTATCCGATGAGGCCAGAGTGGCTAAAAAGGGATCAGCAAGGGCGGCAGGACACGACCTGTACGCAAACGAAGGAACCAATATTCCTGCCAGAGGACAAGCAATTGTTGGGACAGGAATAGCTATTGGACTACCACACAACACCGATGGACGAATTGCACCACAAAGCAGTCTAGCAGTCAAACACCGACTCATGATAAATGTGGGTGTGATAGACTCCGAGTACAGTGGAGAAGTGAAGGTGGTCATGGCCAACCTAGGAGACCAACCATACCGAGTGGAAAAGGGAGACCGAATAGCACAACTGTTCATCCCAAAATTCGACAACAGGGAACTACAAGAAGTAACTCAGTTAGATGATACCGAGAGAGGAGGTCCAGAGTTCGGAAGCTCAGACACAACCAGAGACCAAGAGGTCAAGAGCCAGAGGGTGAAACCACAATTGGAGATCAACGAGATATCGGCAAGAGCTTTCGGAGAGTTCTATCGAAGAGGAGAAACAATCCACATCCTAAGATGGGATTAAATCAAAGACAACATGCAGTTGGAAGCTAGCAACATTAGCACCGAACTGGCGATAAAAAACAAACAGAACAACGAAGACCAGAAGTTGAGAGAAACGGTCCCTCGAGAATATCAGCATCTGTTGGATGTCTTCGAAAAGGGGGAAAAGACGACGGTACCGCCCCACCGGCCGGGCATCGATCTGGGAATCGACCAGGAAGAAGGCAAGACGGTTCCCATCAAAAAGATATACGCCCTGAGTTACGACCAATAGGAAGAACTCCGCCGATACATCAAACAGAACAAAGATTGTTCCTGGATCCGTAGGGTAAAGTCGGGAAGGGCTTCACTGATCATGTTTGTCAAGAAAAAGGATGTCAAACTCAGGCTCTGCGCTGACTATCGGGCGCTCAACGAAGTCACCAAGAAGGATCGACACCCGCTACCGCTCATTAGCGAAGCACTGGACAGACTAGGAGGAGCCAAATACTTTACCAAGCTGGATATCAAGGACGCCTACCACAACATTCGAATCAGAGAGGGAGACGAATGGAAGACAACCTTTTCAACAAAACTAGGGACTTACGAATACCTAGTCATGCCATTTGGACTATGCAACACACCACCCGCGTTCCAATGATGGATCAATCAGGTCCTTATGGAACACATCGACATATGTTGCATCGTCTATCTGGATGACGTACTCATATATTCGAATACCCTACAACAACCCTGAGAAGATGTCAGCAATATCCTGGAGGCAATACCAAAATCAGGAATGAAGGTCAAACCATCCAAATGCGAGTTCCACCGAAACGTGACAGAATACCTTGGATTTATCATTGGACAAGAAAGGGTCAAGACCGACCCAGTTAAGACACAAGCCATCCGGGACTGGACAACACCTATGAAAATCAAAGAAATCCAATGCTTCCTGGGGTTCTGCAACTTCTATCGACAATTTATAGAAGGTTTCAGCAGAACAGCTAAACCACTATACGCAAAGACAAAAAAGGAATGCATTGGCAACTGGGAATGGGGAGACAAAGAACAGCAAGCATTCGAGGAATTAAGGACAAAACTTACCACGGCACCAGTACAGGTCTACTTCGACCCCCTCGCACCAACCAAAATAGAAACGGATGCCTCAAAATACGTCTGCTCCGGTATACTGTCAGAACAATGCCAGGACGGAAAATGGAGACCAGTAGTGTACTGATCCAAGGCAATGTCCGAAGCCGAGTGCAACTACCACATACACGATAAGGAACTACTGGCGATAATTCAAGCATTCCACGAATGGAAAACATACACGAGAGGAAACCCTAAACCGATACGGGTCCTCACAGACAACAAGCTCGAAGTATTTGAAACAACCGAATTCCAAGACAAGGACGAAGGGGAGATACAAAAGGCAAGCAACATCGAGGACGAGATCCAGGACATCAAGAGAAACTTGGATGAAGGAAGGAAAGAAATGAATGGAATAGGGCTGGGGCTATGTCAAGGGAAAGACGGCCTCTTAGGGTAACAAAGAAAAATTTGGACACCAAAGGAGGAAGGGATACGAACCACTCTTATCGCTAAACATCATGAACCGCCACAAGCGGGAGATGGTGGAACGGCAGAAACTACCGAACTCATCAGCGGACGATATTCTTGGCCAAAGATAAGAGAAGATATCAAACGATTCATAAACAATTGCGACACATGTCAAAGGACCAAAGTGGTCCGACATACACCCTATGGATTACTGCAGTCAAACGAGGCCCCCGATCGACCATGGAAATCACTAGCCATGGACTTCATTACAGACCTGCCGAAATCAGAAGGATATGACACCATATTGGTGGTCATTGATCGGCTGACCAAAATTAGCCATTTCATTCCATGTGCAAAGGACCTCGACAGATGGCAGTTCGCAAAGCTCTTGATACGGGAAAGAGTCAGGCTACATGGACGGCCACGGGACGTCATAACCGACAGGGGGACCATATTCACATGGGACCTATGGAAAGAAACTACGGAGAAAGTAGGAATCGAACCAAGACTCAGTACGGCTTTCCACCCACAAACAGACGGTCAGACAGAAAGGACCAATGCCATATTGGAACAATACCTCCGAGCATACATCAACTATCAACAGGACCATTGGTGTGGTTACCTACCACTAGCAGAATTTGCATACAACAATGGATATCAGGAAACCATCAAGAACACACCCTTCTTTGCAAATTACGGGATACACCCCGAATATGAGATGATCGGTCATCTGATCCAAGGAAAATAAACGAAACCAGAAGAAATGACTCAATAACAGGAGCCATTAAGAAACGAGATGGTGGCCGCGCAATTACGACAAAAAGTATACTAAAATCTACACAGAAAACCAGATCCAAACCTAGACTCAGGAGACATGGTGAGGTTGTCGCCACGCAAAATCAAGACCACGAGACCATCGAAGAAACTAGACTTCAAGAAAATCAGACGATTCAAAATCTTGGCAAAGATTGGCACAAGCGCATATAAGCTGGCCTAACCACCGTCAATGGCCACTCACAACACCTTCCACATGTCCCTCCTCGAACCTTACCAAGACAAGCGATTCCCCTCACAGATCAAAGAACCCCCTCCTCCTATTCAGATAGAGGGAGAAGACGAATACAAACTCGACGAAATCATCGACTCTCGACTCCACTACAACAAGCTCCAATATCGAGCCAAGTGGAAAGGCTACTCACCAGAACACGATAAAGTCTGGTACCCAGCGGAAAACTTCAACAATGCAGAACACACAGTCCAACGATTCCACCTGCGCTACCCAGCAAAGCCCGGAGTCGATCCACGTCACGATCGACAGATCATCCTGCGCACCTCCCCCTATCGTCAAACAAGAACGACACTAGCACACCCCAGAGAGCGACGCCCAGTGCGTCGCCCGCAATGCTACCCGCACTAGCCCAGAATACTCAGGCACACCAAGAAGAGAGGTTGCGCACCCCTGCATGAACTGGACGGAATGCACTGACGATGGATGCCAAATCCATCTCGGCGAAAAACAAGGGTAAGGCTGGTTCCCACAACTCACCAGGAGATCGAGAAAACCAAGTATCGCCCACAACCAGGATTGGAGACAGGAGATGGAAGCGAACCCAGAAGAGGACTGGGTCTTACAACAACCTCGTCGGAGGAGAGCCAGTAGGGCTCATTACGAGATCACGAGCTGGGAGCATTTTTTTCAACCACGATTGCAACGAACACCGATGGGAAAAGGTGGACGCTGGCTATTACCCCAGGCAAGTAGGAGAAAGAGGGGAATTGTCAAAGAATGACAGAAGGGAACACAAGAAGAGAAGAGCCGGGAGGACAAGGCTGGGGAGAGACGGGAGCGAAAATACCATTCCGGACGTGGAGGCTCTGGAAAGGAAAATCTCAGAACTCGGAAGCCAACACGATCGAGCGGCACAAACCATCGTCGCAAAAGACAATGATCTCGAAAAACTCGACAAGGAAAAAGAAAAACTACCACAAGCCTACAATTGAGTCAAACAGAGAATACGCCAGATCGGCGCCAGGCTCTGGAGTGAACAAGTTTAGTATTGTGGGACCGATGCAAGAGGGGGAAGGGAGCTAATGTCATAAACGGTGACTAAGCAAGGCAGACTCTCACATGACTAATAGTCATTAGTCATCGGTTTGTTATATTTCAAGCTATGATATTAGTTGACTCATAGGATTTTACATGACGACACAATAGCTTGTCATTGGTTTATTATGATTGCTTGATATTCGACATGACACACGATTGTGGTCATGTGGTTTATGTATCTTGCACATGACTCATAGTTATGAGTCATGGGTTTCACGCATGTGACCCCGTTGGGGCAGACGACTTGTTTTATCGGTTTTGATTGGTTGTGAGATAGGGGGCTGCTGACTCGGAGGAGTCAGCTGATGGATGTTACACTATGACTCACTATGAGTCATGGGTTGCTTGACGCGAGGGTATGAGTCACGCAGGGTTAGGATTGAGGGAAAAACCCCTATATAAGGGGACCCTTGGGACATGGGATTCCGGTCACGAACCATCTCCTCTACACACTCGGCGACTGAAATCTCAACACCATGACAATTGATCGTCAACATCCACCACCCCCGCACTCTCAGTGAGCTGCACCCGCACTCTCCGTGAGCTGCACCCTCCCCCTTCCTCCTCACTTCCCTTATCATGTTCTTGGGCCCTGGCGTCCTTGTTTCTAGGGGTCGTTTGGCTCGATCACCCCCTCTTTTCGCTTGCGCTTCGCTGCCTCGCTTAGCGTTCGCACGGTCGGCAACACACTTTCGCCCATGTTACAGACGGCTAGGACTACAGTTCGCAGTAGGAGAAAACCTTTCAACAGGCCACAGTCGATTTCTCCGTTCTCTTCACTTCCATTATAGGCTGCCTGGTCAGACACGCACACGGTTACCGATAGTTTCCACGGTTATTGGGTCTAGCCCTCCTCTCCCCCTTCAGGTCTCGTCCCGTTGCTCGGTCACAGCTACAGTCCACTCACTCGGCTGGCACCCGACTGCCTTCACCGCCCTACCGATTGCCACGTTCGCGCCCCTCGGTTACGCTCAGTCATCGTATTGCACTGCCTCGGTGGAGGATATCAACGCCTTGGGTTCTCGAGTAATGTTTACAACGCCTCACGGTCCACAGTGATGGTGTTATGCAACGTCACACGGTTTATACTGACTCCCGCACTCTCTTTGTTCTTCTTTCATCGTTGTTACTTAGGGTTTCGATTAAGTGGTCTATCAATTATTTCTTTTGTTGGTGTCTACGGCAAGGGTTTTCCTGTTGATCCCTCCCCATGTACTTATTTGATGTTTCATATTCCGCCCCTTTAGTCGGAGTTTGATTTTTTATTTTGCGTGGCTGGTGTGTGCTTGGTCGAGTACCAGAGAGACTTGGGTTGATGGCTTTTTCCCTGGCGCCGGTGGGTTCCCGGAGGTTTTTCTTTACCATAGCTAGCGCTGCACTTAGTCTTTCTACCTAGATGACGAATGAAACAAAGCACATGAAGAAAATAACAAAAACAAAAGAGAAATGGGATTTGGGTCTAGCTCCTCGCCCGCTACCACCCCCCCCCCCTACATTCTACTCAAATGCACATCCCGCTTTGCTTACGGGACGCCTTTCCACGCTCCGCCCCCCCACTCCGTCCCCTGATGGAGGTCCCCCCCATTGCCCATCGCCCATCTTGGGGAACCCCCCTCCCCTTCCCCCTCGGCTCAGCCGTCCCCCCTTCTCGCTTTCCTCGCAGAAATCTTGCCTGAGACCAGGAACAGCCTCCAACTCAACCCGGAACTTGTCCAAGACCTCTCCCCTCACGCCTTTCACACCATAAGCGCCGGCGAAGGCTCCATCCTCTCCGTTCTTTGCGCCACCATCTCAGGCATAGTGGTATATACCACTCAAATGAACACCGTCACCTCCCAACTCACTAAAATACACAAGGAGAATGAAGAGCTGCGCGGGAACCTCCATGACCTTTCCTCCAAGATT
>Ga0307507_10005079_pt1 | contig 22153 bp, 15 predicted proteins | sample 7_EM_MG_FD_207223 | JGI IMG/M metagenome (GOLD analysis project Ga0307507, IMG submission 207223) | Populus trichocarpa ectomycorrhiza microbial communities from riparian zone in the Pacific Northwest, United States - 7_EM | ecosystem: Host-associated > Plants > Roots > Unclassified | place... | reverse complement strand
CTGCTCTGACTGAACACCAAAATCCTCCCCAGCTTGCTCCAATTCTGCTGTCTCTCCTGCCTCCAACCCTGCTCTAAGAGCTGCCTCATCTCGCTCTGCCTCAGACTCAATGGCCCCAGTTCTTGCAAATTTTCCAGAAGCCCCAACTCCAGAAAATAGCTCCTCCAGATGATCATAGTAGGGCAATGTTTTATGGCGATACTTCCTAGCTTCTTTATGGATCTATATATTTATATGCACAAGATCTTGTTAGTTGTATCTATTACTAATACTATATATTCATACTTTTTCTAATAATAGGGTATTTTAACTTACAGCAGTATATTCTTGCCAGACTGATGCTGGGGCCGTAGGAATACCCTTTATCTCGTCCCAATCAAATCCTGAGTTTGCTCTTATCTTACGAACAATTTCAAACTCACACTTGAGCTAATTCATATTCATATCAAAGATTAGCTAGTCCACTTTACTTGAATTATTTTTACTTGACTTCTAAACATATCACACTTTCTTAAAGCAATAGACTTACAATAACTTCTTTATTTTTGGCTTGATGAGCTGTAATAGGCTTGCTGAGCTGATCTGCATATTTGGCATTAAGCTCTGCCACGATGGCAGGCCAAACTGTTTTTTTAAAGCTACTCTCGGTCTGATTACCTTCCCGAACATGCTTAAGAAGTGATTCAATAAGAAACCTCTCCGTTGAGGATATCCAAATGCTGTTTCCCATATTGGGTTACAATGCTTCGTACCTACTGCTTGGTTAGATAAATATTAGACATATCTGCTTTGAGGATTCAATTAAGGAGCTTACAATCGAATTGAAGAAATATAGCCTAAGGGATTCTGTCAAACAGATCTTTTTGTTGTACTCAGAAAAACAAACTGTAGTTTCTATTCATATTCTAACAATCCAAAGACACTACAGATATCAAATAAAATATTGCTTACTAAGAAAAATACTATAGAAAAAGAGTGGTGTTGCCGAACACTTTTATTTATAAAATACTATAGTATTTTTGTTTTAACTTATATGCCATTTTCACGAAATACTATAGTATTTTTTACTGAGCGTTGCCGAACAGGGCCTAAAAAAGATTTTAATTCAGTTTCCTTTCTCCCGAACGCACCCTTTGATACACTCAAACCATGACTAGCCTCCCTTCTTGGCGTGAGTGCTAGTGAACCATGGTTTTGAAAGCCCTTGCTTGATCTTCTGATTACAGCCGGACAGGCCCTAAGTAATCAATGGGCTTTCCTTTCGGGAGACAGGGAGAAGCCAAGAGAGCTACCGAGAGAGGGAACACAGTAGCGTTCTACTGTACTCGGGTGAGGGAAAAATATTTGAACAAGCAGGGGGGTAGTGGAATTACTCGAATTAGTATTTATCTAAGGGGTGTTTGGCTCACCTCGTGTACAAACAACCGTTATTTGAAAACATGTTTTGCAGATTAGATTTAGATCAGATTTGTAACTGACTAATTAAACCTAGTTGAAAGGTATTACATCATCTAGAAAACCGCTTACATAAATCTTTTGTGTGTATTGTGATTGACCATTTCCAAATCTGATCTAAATCTAATCTGCAAAAGATGTTTTCAAATAACGGTTGTTTGTACACAAGGTGAGCCAAACACCCCCTAAGTTACTTTTTTAGTTCTTTGATACTCCTTCCAAGGTATATACACAGGCTTCTGCTGCCCCGACTTGTCCCAATGCTTCACCCCTACCCCTAGTACCTCACGCCATAGCCAACAGAAATGAACGGGTATAATCAGGGTCAGAAAATTTTCCTATCCGCCAAGCATCGATATCTTACCTAAGCTTAGGTTGTTTATGCTTTATTCTACTTTTATCTGGTAGTCCTAGTATCGTGTCTAAATACCAGAGTGCGATCACTCGAGGCGCGATCGATTCCCAAGCCCAGCGATACATCTGGTGGAATGCTTAGAGTAGTTAGGGATTTTCCGGATACTTGATACGAAGGAAATCAGCATGGAGCACCACCGAGGGCTCTTAGGGCTAAGGGGAAATAGGGATGGCTATGATAGCGTCCTGGGACGACTACTAAAACGTGCTAAACCGCGGCGAATGGAAGTACAATAATCCCCGATGAATTCCCTTGCAAAAGATGGTAGCAAGGTAAAAAGGGTAACATGCTGGTAGACCTCTAGGAATTGTAAAGTAGGACTTAGATGAGTATTCGGATGTTTCCGTAAAGAGTCTACTATAGCAAGTACTAAAATTTTGCCATTACTATCCGGTCCTTGGTATTCTCGCAGGGTACAAAGCCGAGTTAAAGACACGCTTTCAGCTTGGGAATTAGTAGAACACGGCGGCGAGGGGAAGGCACTCTGAGCCCTTTCCCCAAGAACTCTCGGATCCCTATATGTGCGGTCCCCCATATAGATTTCTCCCACCTCATTAATAGCAACTCACAATATCATCATAATTCTATAATCTAACTAGCTTCTCAGGGAAGAGTAGGAAAGCCACAATATTTAGGGTCCGAATCCAATAACTTGGCCATGCAAGCGCTCATTCACCGAAGAGATTTTGTCTATGAGAAAACCATGTCTGAGGGATCTTATGTCTTTCACTAGGCGCTATCTATATCCCGCTTTACTGGAGAAGAAATAGGTTTACGGGGCGATAAATAAAAAGAGTGTAGCTTGCCAATGTACAAATGGCAAACATCTATAGCTTTTAGAACCCACAGCCACTTTTCCAAGATAAAGGAAGCAAAATAAATTTCTTCACTCTTTTCTGCTACCCCACCGATCGCCAACCTTAAGGTCTGCTCGTAGAGTCGGATTCTGGCTTACCACCCCATAGCAAGATTGGTAAGCACGACAGCCCTATTGATGAAGGCTAGGCTCTCCAATCTCCCAGTCCCCGTGGGGCAGGATGTTTTAATTCACCTACATACCCTACATAACGGACCGTTCAATGATAGCTCATTGTAGGGGTGAATTTAACCCCTGGGCTCCTGCTAAGTGCGACAGGGGTTAATTGGTTCTTGACATGTTAGCCACTGCCCCAGCTAGGTATTTCAGGGAATATCAACTTGGGAACAAATACTTGTCTTACGGAAAGCTTGATTTCGGGATTTTAATGGATTTTAATGGGAAGTGCTGTGGATTTCTTCCTAACGTAGTTAATACAGTATGATACCCACTATCCTTCGCAAGGTATCTTTCCCCTATATATTAATTCCCCCGTAAGTGCTCCCTTGGCCAGACCTCACAACACGGTAACTATCTACGGATTGTGGCAATTTTTCACATACGCCGTCATCCGTAATGACTTAGCTACAGACAAACAATCCAAGATTTTGGGGGTGCTAGCGAGATAGAGTTCGAGAATTCATAGGCCAATGCTTGAAGTTCCTCTTTGCTTCCTAACGATTGAGAAACCCAAGGGAGCAAGATACCAAAGATAGGTTTCCAGGGAGTGCTAGAGGATCACGCAAAGAAGAAGATCCTGGAAACCGTTTCCCCCTCCCGGGTCCTTGGAGTAGCTTAATCGTCCGGAAACTGCCTCTCGAACATACCTTATTATTGTATCCGGATTTCCGCGGGACCTGGCAGGTGTTATCTCCTCTAGCTTTGGTGGTAACCATCGGAGGGAAAGCGGGGGTGTTTGGCCTTAGATTCGGTGCTAGTCTACCGTAGCCATCGCCATAGTTCTATACATTCCTTTGTAACTTAACTGAAATCCCAAGGAAACTTAGAAGAAAAATTTAAATTTAAAAATTAACAGAAAAGCTAATCGATTATACAGGAAGACCTCGCTAACACTCTCGGTCGTCAATACTGTTCTACCCAGTTAGCCCAGGTCGTGGACGATTATGGAGACCTGGGACCGCGATACCTGAAGAACTTGTGGTTAAATCATGCCTATGTGTAATAATTCCATTCCCTCAATAACAAATGGGGACAGGTTCCCAAGCGTGGGCGTTGTGCCTAAATCAGTAGAGTGGAGGCAAGAGCTTCAGTGCCGGGTATTTTAAGTGTAAGTTTTGAATCCTAGAAGAGGGAATGAAGGTCTTAGCTGGTCCTATATTGGAGACATTAAAAGCGCACATTCTTTACTATACCTTGCTATCGGCCAGTTAAATTCATCTTGAGAACGTCCACGGCAACATCTTTGGATTTTAACTCTCAATGACGGTTCCGGCTGTTTCCGAAATGATAAGTAGTATGCTTTACCGAAGGACACTGTAACCCTGAATTAGCCAAACCATGCACAACCACTCTAGAGGAGAACCTGCATAATCCCCTCTCTAGTCTTCGAAATATACGCAAGCAAGCAAGAAAGAAAGTTTGCTTTCGCCCCCACATATATAGCTTTATCTCATCTATGTGACCTTCTAGCTACACTTATGAACGAACCTCTCCCGGCTGACATCGACGCCATCCTTCTCTATATTCTTAAATCATTCTCTTTATAAATTATTCTCTTCAGTAGCATAACCCTAGCCTCTATTGCACCATAAGTTACTTTGCCTATCATACCGCTTTTCTTCGTTGTATGTTGGAAATTGCAGCTTTATGACCGCACTTGATGCGGGATGTGCCACTGCGGGATGTGCAAGTACGGGATGTGCCCGCACTGGAAGGCCGCACTGCTATACGTACGCACTAGTGACAGGACGCGCAAGCTAAGAAAACGCTGTCACACCCCTGTCTGTTTCTCTTTGTTTCCTCACGGTTTTCTTTCTCTCTTGCTCTTGCTTGTCTTCTTCTTCACTTACTTTACTTCTTGCTCAAGTCTTTCCTCAATTCAACTTAACACTATCAATTATGATCTTTCTCTCCGCATAATACAAACATTGTGTCTCCACTTCCGCCATTCCTCTCCGCTGCGTAAAACCCTAACCGTAAATCATTACCTCCGCATTGAATATTTTCAACATTGTATTCCAACTCCAGACGAGTGATGTTATATGATTGTGAAGAGTGTGCCAACGTGTCGGTTTGGGGTCAGCAAAACACCTGAACTTCTGCGTCCTTACAAGGTTTCGACGGCCAAATCAATCAAATAGGATATCCGACACTTTTGACACCGATACTGGATATGCCGGTAACGCTTATCGCAAGGGCAATACTAGCTGCGTAATGACGGACCCGAAAGCCAACATTAACGCTAATGATTAGAAGTCTTCAGGGGCAGCGACAATACACAAGAGATCACTCAGGAAGCAGCCGAAAAGTGTTGGATTCGTAATACGATAGTATCATGCCATGAACAGTTTATGTATTTCCATCAGATTATTTACAAAATATTGGAAGAAGAAAAAAAAGTTACCCCTGGTTGCCGAGCGCCGCCCACCAGGGGTCACTAAAACAAAACAGACCCAAAACCAACCAAAACGCCTCATACAAAACCAGGAAGAAACTGAGGATAAACATGTTATGCTTAAACATAAGCAAAGGAAACTAAATCATCCTCATTTCTACATCGCCTACTTTGACTACTAAGGGGTCCCACGGCCAGGCTTCGTTAGCACAATCGTGGTCGGAAATGTTTTCACATGTGCAGGCTTCATAGCCGAAAGTGCCACCACGGAGGCGACCGCGGCCACGCGATATTGGGCTCGATGATGGGGAGGTGGTGGTTGAAGATGAGATGGATGTAGTAGTCGAGAGTGTGGGAGAAGAGATTGGATGTGGTGATGGCGATAATTTTGAGAGTTGGGGGGATGATAGTGGTGATTCGACCAACGGGGGCGGTGGTGCTGGTGCTGGTGGTAGCGGCGGTCGCGTAAAATGAACAATTGTCTCTTCAGAGGATGCTTGGGCGACTAGTTTTGGCCTCGCCTCTGTGATAATCTCTAGCGGCGGGCATTCTAAACCCCCCTCCAACCCTCGCCTTCCTTGTTCCCACTCCTGATAAGCGGCGTTCTCGGCTGCCATCGCCGTCTCACAGCCATCCTTGACGCCCTCAACAATTCCTTCAAGCACACCGAGGAATTGTGTGACTACGCTATGCTCAATCTGTCGTACGCGCTCTTCGGCGGCTTGTAACTCTGTCTGTAACGCTGAAACTGATGCACGGCGAAAGTAGGCCTTTTGGGTTTTTACGAGGAGTTTATCCCTTGTCAGCCTTGCCGCCGCGAGTTCTGGGGGTGGTGATGTGAGTAGCGGAGTCAGGGATTGTAATTGCGAAGTGAGAATTGAATGAAGAGAGGAGAGGAATGGGTCGGTTGGTGGCCCTTCTACAGCTCCTCCGGCTGCAATTGTGGGAGAGGGAGGCGTCGAGGATTGCCATGCCGGGGATAGTCTGCTCTCTGCTGGCAGAACCGCAGGTGCGGACCGAATTGATTCCCGAATTGATGGGGAAGTATGCCAAGAATTTGGCACCTCACTACCATCATCCGTCTTCTGTTGCTTCCAGCCAAACGTCGGACTCCCCAATGCACTCGGCCTTCGCGGTACAGGAGGGGGAGGGCAGGAAGGAGGAGTACTAGGCGGGTCTCTCGAAGCCCACAATCGCTGGAAGTGCCCTTTTGGCTTTTCCTGCGCACTTGGCGTCCCAATCTCCTCGTCGTCATCACTGTCATCATCATCATCATCCTCCTCATCGCTAGAGCACGGCGAAAAGAAACTCTGAAGAGCTGTCGAAACTGGCGTTGGTGATGTAAGGAAGGTACTCGCCCGTGGTGACGGTAATGTTGGAATCGGCGGTCTCGACTGTCGAGCTCCCGGCGATACCGGCGAAGTCATCGAAGAAGGCGTCAATGGCGATGAAGATATAGAAGTTGTAGCACTGTTGGCGGTATATGTAGTGGCAGTATTCTCGTATTTGTGAAACGAAGCTTGCGATGCAGATCTCGAAGGCGGAGGAGAAAGCGGGAGCGACATTTTAACAATTGTTTTCGAAGAAAGTAAAAAAAATAAAAATAAAAATATTAATCCTCCGAGGAATAGATTCAAAGTGCAGTAACCTTCGGTAAATTAAATAAAATTCCGGCGTCGCAGCTTGAATATTATATCTGTTGTGCCAAAAAGTTCCCTTACTCGCTCCCTAGCGGAAATGATAAAAGATAAAACCGAAGGTTCCCGGCCAAACCAATCCCTTACGCTTTATCGTACTGTAACCGCGGAAACCAAATCCCAAGAATTCTTCAATCCTTTCCGTCCCGATGTTCCAAGCAAGCGTCTCCTCGAACCAACCCGACCTCCGGCGCGACAATTGAAACGCCGTCCTTCCGTTCCTTTGTTCGTGTATTGCTAGCGCGCAAGCCAAGCGTTGTATAAGCTAGGTTATAACGGGGATCAACGTTTCGTCCGATGGTTATGCGCCCGGCTAGCTCCCGTTGGTTGGTTGGCTTTCTTAAATGCCGTAGGGCAGGAGGGGTAAGAAGGCAGGAAGTAAGGGATGAGCAAAGAGAGAGTTAAACAAATAAATAAATGAAATCAATCGGTTAGTACCCGTGGCAAAGCTTTGCTGTACCGTGCCCTACTACCTTGGTGTTCGTTAGGTGTTAGGGAATGGTAGTGATGGCAAGATGCAGTTGTGACTTGTTGCAGGTGGTGATCGATAAATAGATAGGCAGATAGGAAGGTAGGGGGGTAGGAAGATAGGAGGGAGGGAGGGGGTGGGGTTATGTACCCCCCTTTAGCATCTACTATTCCTTTGCCCTACGTGTGCAGGTACTTACCTACTGACTTTGGCAGATAGAGGAGGCTTGAAGGATTGAGGCGGAGATGCTGCCAGCAGTCTGTTCCTGCATGTGTTCGTTCTCTCGTAAGTGGTAAGTGCATTTATTTGGCTTGCTTCGCTTGTGGGAACGAACATAAAATTAGAGAGTTTTTTCTTTTCTTTTTTTCCCGGAACTCCGTGTTGTGATGTGAGTACGATACCTACTGGGAGGGCATATAATATTATGATAGGATCTATTTGGCGGCTTGAATTGTTGCTACGGTAACATATCATGCTTCCCCGGTTCTTCAGCCCAACGACCAAAGTAATGTTGATGAACCCTACTTGTACCATGCTATACAACTCCTAGGTACGATAAGTTTCCTGATGATACAAGTGAACACAAAAGAGATGCATTCAAGACTTTGCTTTGCTTCGCTGGGCTGTATCATATCCCCCGCTATAGTATAGCACTCTGTCTCTCCACTGTCTCACCTCCATCACCGCACGTAGAGACAAACGCAACAAGGTACCGTATGATAGGGGGCTTCACACAGCGGCGCGGAGTGCAGTTGATCCACGCCCGCCGATCTAGACCACCCGAACAAGCTCGCGCAACTCATGACTAAGTCTAATTTTAACCGCCCAGATCAGATCAGATTGGAAGAGTTTGTGTTAGGGAAGGAGGGGGAAGGGGATTTGTGGTTAACTTTTTATTTTTAGGTGTGGTTGGTTTGCACACTTGTGCCTTTTGACGCAGGGAGGAGAGGGGGCTTGTTGCTTTACGATGCTAGCACTGTACGACATCCCGCTTGGTAGGCTGATGGGCTGCACAGTAGTGCGCGATTGTGCACTGAGGTTTGGTGGGAGAAGAAGAAAAAAAGGGGGAGAAATGGTCAATCGACTCGAATCAAGCATAAAACCGGATAGGATGGAGATCTTGGTGATCGGTGATTTACGAGTGGTGATTGGGGTTAAAATAGACTTCCAACAATTTAGCGGCTCTTCAAGTAGGTTTATAAGTTAGCACGGAGGTTTGTTGATAATGTCCGCTTTTATCTGCATCGTACTGTGCCGGCACTTTACAAGTAGCAATTCTCCAGCGAACTATCTTCTTCTCACTCAAGTATGAATTCCCGATTCTCTCGTTTCCCCCTCCACAATATCTGCTCGGCTCCCCCTTCCTCCCTCGCAGCATAAGACAAGCCGCACCCTCGGTGCCAAACCCAAAACACCGGTGAAAGCCATCATAAGCAGTCTCAGTAAGTAACTCAAGTGAGTCCCTCCTAGTGACAGGTCCGCCACTATTACTGCGCTCGAGTACAAGTACAGTACAGCCTCATGCGTTACTTGCGCCCTTCGATTCGGTCCACCACAACCACCACCACCACCACCACCACCACCACCTTCCGCATAAACAAACAGAAGGAGAAACAGGCGGGGATGAAAATTCGTAGAGTGGTTCAGTCAGCCAGTCAGGTACGGCACCATGTGGTGCCATTTCGCTTGCGCATTATTTAATTAACACTTAGCACATGACCAAAGGCGCGGGTGGGATTGCGGCGCCGGGTAAAGTTATGAAAGATGTATTGATAATGGTCACGTTTTGGAGTTACAGTAAGCTGTGGTTCTGGGGGAGGCTGAGGGGGAATATGGCTTGTGCCGTATTGTAGCACAATATAAGGAGGGGGTGAAAGATGGGCTTTATCTTCAAAGATATTTAGATATATTTCGGTCCAAATCACTAGTGCTGTTTAGGGTAACGCGCGACTAATTGGTGACATGGCGGCGATGAAGTCACTTAGTGCTGTGATCTTCACTTTCTCTGCGAACTAAATTCACCTAGAGGTTGTTTTTAAGAGAACGAGAATGGGATGGGAAGAGGTTCGCCTTCCTGTCAAGTGATACAAACTAGACCCTCATTCCCAACCCAGCGGGCCCCGCACAATCAACATACCGTATTACTCTTATAATACGTCTAGGACCAAATACTGCCCAGTGCACCCCCCCCTCCTCATCTAGACCTGCCTATCTTAACCCCTCCAAATTCATCCGAACAAAAAACAGTCGGCGACTTCCCCGATACCCACGCTGGCGGAATAACCACCTCTTCTCCATACATGACACGAACGTCTGAACCACAAACTCTCCATGCGCAAATACAAACATGACCTCCCAGCGCCCTGTCTCTCGCCTTTTCTTTCTAATAAAGGAAGGAACGAAGTGGAGTGGGGAGAATTGAGTAAGTGGGCGGCTTGGTCACGTACGGGTCTGAGATGAAGGTTATGCATTGCGCGAGTACCGTACCGTGAAAAATGGAATAATTCAGAATCGTTCTTGGACGTCTGAACTTTCCCCCTTTGAATTTAGGGAGAAATGGCGGCGGCGAAAAGATTCAGCCTTCAGCTAAGACAAATGCAACAGACCTTATTGCACTAGTGCCAGGAGAGCCAGCTCCAGTGTCGTGGCGAGACTCTCAATTATTCTAGTTTTTGTGGTATCGTACGGTAGTGGAGGAGTATGATAGGTTGCGCCATCCCGATAGGGGTAGGACGAGACTTGTGTTTTTGGGCCTGGCCGGCCCGTGAACATGCCACATCTTTTTGTGGGACAGGGAAGTATGGGGTGGTTTCTGGAGTATGGTACGGTTGTGCCGGCGCTGTGCTCGAGTACTCGCCACTTGAGCACAGTAAAGGCAAGAAGTACCGGTATCGAGCGCGGGTACTCGGGCCCCCGAAAATGGGCGTATGTTTTGTACGGGCCCTTAGATACGCATAGGATATTTTGCCATGCTCGAATACTCGAGTATTTAGAGTGCTTATGACTTCCCTCCCGTGTTTGGAGAGAGAGAGAGATTAGGGGCGTTTTGTGCTACTTGTGGGCACTTTGTGAGAAGTTGGCTGGCTGGCCCGTTGGTTCCGGGATGGGGATTTTGCTTTGTGGATAGAAAGGGCAGGAGGATTTGGACGGCGTAGGGCACGGTTGTGTACTCGACCTATCATCGTACTTTAACACGGGTGACCCCTGTGGTATATATACTATCTCGCAGATGAGCTGAAGGTCGGCCTCTGATAGCTGTGTAATTTTTGGCTGGGGAATTGGCAATTGAATGATAGCTACTAAAAATTTTCTCGCAGACCTATCCCCCTCCTTTAGGGACCGTACTCGAGTACGTGTATAGCCCCTAACTACCCGGAACACCATTCCAATGCGCAAGTTGGTTTTCGGGATCCGGCGCAGGACTTAAAAAACTACGGCGAAAGAATACTGGTATGCACTTAGAACATATGTTGCCTGTGGCATCAACAACCCTGTACTGCACTTTCCCATGTGGTGTGTTTGGCTAACAGTGAAAGAAACCACCTAGCTCGTGAGCTTTTAGAACCACTCAGATCAAGGTGCTTCAGCAGACTTGAAGCGAGGTATTTCCATCACATTTTATCTAGTCCGTGACTCTAGTCTGCCTGCGCAATCTTGAAGCAGCCTTTATAAATTACGATTGATCATGAACATGTCCTCGGTTCTTATCATTCAAAAGAGTCGTTTAAGGAATGGTTTGGCCTAACTGGTCTGGAGTTTCTCGGGGGGGTCTGCCTTTGTGGCAGCGGGTGGGCCGGCATATTGCGTGAGGAGTGATTAATGTTGGATTACCTATGGGAAATGGGGTTATAGGCATGTGCTTGCGGGGCATGCGATTATGGGTAATTATTTTACATCCTACAAGTATGTTGTTAAGCATAGGATACTGGTGTTGGTGTTGGTTTTGTTTCGTTGATACTGGAAGGCATTGGGCGTTGGGTATCTAGCGTTTTGGTTTTCTCTTCTATGCCATTCCATTCCACCCACGTGATTCAGTTTAGGGGCTTGTTTTCGCCACGATTGTGGAGTGTCCGGGGTGGCGCTGGATTGTTCATTTGCTTTCTTACTAGTAGAGTTTCCTCTAGGTTCTCGCTATTGACTGAATGTTTCTATGGACTCCGTTCATTCACTGTAGTTTATGCAGTTTCGTTTAGTTTCTGGATATGTTAGCTGTTCGGGGGATATATATCTCCTAGCTTGTCCCCTGCCTTGCGTTTCTGCCTATGATCTAGTTCATTCCTCGCGTTCAAGGCTACTTGGCCAAGGTTATCTCATTCGCATAGCTTCCTCTTTAAGCCACCTTCTATGATTGAGCGGTTATGCCGCTATCTCCTGTTGCTATTTAGCATTTTTCTAGGAGAGTATTGTTAGAACGGGTCGTGGAGGGAAAATTGTTCGAACAGATGTTGAGGCGGTGTGTTCCTTATCTACTAGCGAAATAGCTGGGGAGGAAGTCTTGCTGCTGTTTGAGCTCTCTGGTGCTATAGCAAGTCAATGCCTACGAAGGGTACCCTAGTGGGCCCCTGACTGAATGGGGCTTTATGAAAACATAGTGGGTTGTGAGCTTGCTAACCGTTTAACCTTAATAGGGAGTTGATAGGTATTCCAAAGCGAATAATCGGGAAACTGCATCACCGGGAATCACTCGAAAGATGATAGGCTACGTGTTGGAAATAGCCGCACTTAGTATGGGAGATGCCCGCACTCGGAGGCCGCTGTAGTACGCGTATGCACTGGTAGAGGGGCACCCCTTAGTTTTTGTAGAAGAAATCTTGATATCGATGTTTAAATTACATACTATTATAGATGTCCGTAGGACTAGAAGGAAATATCCGCCGCAACTCCTATGCCTCCTGAAATTTGCATTGTTCCGATACCACCCAACGCGACGGGAACGTGCGAGCAAACACAGACGTCAGGAAGGAAAATATCAACAATAAAGGCTCCTAAAGAAACTCCACTCTACATCACTCGGCATTCTGCTCTGCGGTCGTCGTCTTGGGAGTTGGGGTCGACCCCTTCCCGGTCAAGGAGCATCTTCTCTATCCCCTCATGCCCGGCGAGAGTAGCGTACGAGAGCGGCGTTCGGTCGTCCTTATCTCTCGAGTCGGGCTTGACCTCTTCCCGGTCAAGGAGCGTCTTCACTGTCCCCTCATGCCCACCGGAAGCAGCATAGGAGAGGGGCGTTCGGTTAAAATTATCTCGTGAGTCGGGGTCGACCTTTTTCCGGCCAAGGAGAATCTTCACTGTGCCCTCATGCCCACCGGGAGCAGCATATGAGAGCGGGGTTCGATTAAAATTATCCCGTGAGTCGGGGTCGACCTCTTCCCTGTCGAGGAGCATCTTCACTGTCCCCTCGTGCCCGCCAGAAGCAGCATACGAAAGTGGCGTTCGATTAAATTTATCTCCTGGGTCAGGGTTGACCTTTTTCTGGTCAAGGAGCAGCTTCACTATCCCCTCATGCCCACCCTTGGCAGAATATGAGAGCGACGTTCGATTGTAATTATCACTCGAGTCAGGATTGACCTTTTTCTGGTCAAGGAGCATCTTCACTGTCCCCTCGTGCCCGCGGGAAGCAGCATACGAAAGTGGCGTTCGATTAAAATTATCTCTCGGGTCAGGGTTGATCTTTTTCCGGCCAAGGAGCAGCTTCACTATCCCCTCATGACCACCCGAAGCAGCATACGAGAGGGGCGTTCGATTAAACTTATCTCTCGGGTCAGGGTTGACATTTTTCTGGCAAATGAGCTGCTTCAATATCCCTTCATGCCCACCCCTGGCAGCACACAAGAGCGGTGTTTGGCCATTGTCATCTTTCGAGTCGGGGTTGACCTCTTTCTGGGCAAGGAGCAACTTCACTATCCCCTTATGTCCACCCCTAGTAGCATGGAGGAGTGGTGTTCGACCATCCTCGTCTCTCGAGTCGGGGTTGACCTTTGTTTGGCCAAGGAGCAGCTTCACCATCCCCTCATGCCCACTTCCCGCGGCCCATATCAATGGAGTGCGGCTCCAAGCGTCAGCAATATCTGCATCACAACCTCTCTCCAATAAAGTAGTCGCAACCTTGTCGAGCCCAAGATATGCAGCGCAGTGAAGACCCGTGAATTTTTCAGAATGCCACACCCTCTCTTCCCGTGCGCCAAAGCTCTCCCTCAAAAGAAGCTTGGCCGATATATGACCTCCGAATTTACGAAGTAACTGAAGCGCAAGTGATTTCACGCCTTTTGTGAGCCCATTTCTCGCATAGAGCCCCCAGTAACTGGAAGCGTATTGGAGGAAGCATGGCTCAGTCGGAGCACTCTCGAGAGTATGTGAAAGCTTATTGACCGAATCGAAGTTAAGATACGTCAAGCAAACTTCCGCCATCGTGGACTGGGGGTTCTCGAAATGTTCGGAATTGTTGCGGAGATACTCTTGAAGGGTAGAGTGCACCAGGCGGACAATTGAGTTCGTATCTATAGTGATAAGCCCCAAGCAGGAGGCTGACAATGTTTTTTCAGAAGGGATATTGTCGCATTCCACATCCCTAGAGCCAATTTTCACCCCCAGGGCCTCGCGTAGTTCCTCGATGTGCATCGGACGTTCTGTGCGGGATATCCACATTAAAGCAGCCATGCCGAGTGCTGATCTACCTTGACCTTGACCCTTTATTCTATCCAATGTCGCATCGTAGGTGCCGTACCGACCGAGCCCACTTGTCATTATATCAAGTCTTTCTCGCCTCTTGTGGATTGTCACTTCCCCTAATATCGCGGCTATGCTCAAGGAAACGAGTAGGAATCTAGGCACCATTGTCAGCGAACACTCAGGGTTTTTGGCATAGAACTAGCCATCACATACGCGTCCGGTATCTTTTCTGGAATGCGTTTCAGAATATCGGCCTTGAGTGCAGGATTCATCGCTTCGGGGTCCGGGTCTTGCCCCAATTCCACTTCCAGGTATTCTCTTATATCCTCACTGTTCGGGCTGATTGGGATAATTTGCACATCTCCCGGAAGACATTTCTCCACCTGGGCCCCAATATAGGGTCTCCCAGTGAAAAATAGCCGGACGCCTGGCGACGCCTGAGAAATGGTGTGCAATATTGATAGAAATTGGGATAGATGTTTACCTGGACATTCATCCAGGGCGTCAATACAGATAAAAGCCCGCCTCACTGGAGCAAGGGCGGCCTGCAAGATCTTCACGATCTCCCCAACTTGGAGCCCTTCCCCCTCAACCTCACTCTTTGCACTCTTCAATGCTTCCTTGATCTCGGTAGGAACTATTTTTAGCGCCTCCACCAGTTGCCTGGTGAGGGCACCTATCATGTTTGCCGTAGTTTGCCTCTCTTGGTCTTGGAAATCGCAATAGAGGTAGGCGGCTGTGGCGTTTTTTCCTTCAGTGTGCTCACGTAGCTTATCAATTACTAGAGAGCTAGCGGTTTAAATAGTGAGCTATAACTGCCCCTCGTAAGTAACCACTATTCTTACCTGAGAAGAGTCTTTCCAACCCCGGGATTGCCGGAACAAAACAGAGTAGCCTTGCCGGATTCACCTTTGTCCTCACGCCATCTGAGAAACTCATCGGATTGAAAAAACCTCTCTCCTAGGCCATCCTGTCGCCGGGCTCTGGCCTCGCCGTGGCGTGCACCAGGTTGTAGGGGTGATAGCCACTTCAAGGACTTAGTCTGTTTCGTCACATGTGTTGTATTGTTAATGGTGTTGTTGTTGCTATTTGTTTGGTTATAACAGTTTATATTGCCTGTGCCGGTAGCGTTCGGCCTCGGGCGTGCTGAACGGCCCATATTTCTTAGTAGGCGGTAGCGTGTTGTCAAGGCTGGGAAAGCGATAGGGCGCCGAAGTTGAAGCTCAAGGAAAGTAGGTTCGCAATATTCGGGGAGTCATTAAAAACAGGGAATTGTAGCCCCTGTCCCCATAGTGAAGAGTATGGGGTCAGCAGAAATGGTTTTCCGGGGTTTGATGACCCCCCCGGGCACTTATATAGTATTGACTAGTTGATCGCGGGCTGTCCTAACCCTTCCGATCCTGCTATCACAAACCACCATTTCATAAGGCAACCACCTTGGCAACAGAAGTCGTGGCCCCCCGCCAGCTGTCCATTTTACTCGCATCTTATCAAAAGGGGCTGGAAATTCTGGGTGGCAGGACAAGAGTGGGGTATTCATCATGGTGCCCGGGCGGAAGCAGCCGGGAGCTACAAACATCTAGGGACAAAGGCAGTTGCGCGAGTGACCGCTCATGATGGTGGCTTTTGTAATAAAGCTGCTAGTTTGTAGGGGGGGTTTTTTTCGAGCTTTCCCCAAGGTAGTATTGAGGAGGAAAAATGTGGGTTTCTATTGATAGTGTAAGTGGGGGTCGATAAAAGGCGGATAAACAAATAAGGATATAAGAAGCGAAAGAAATATAAGAATAAAACTACGAATATACTGGCAGTAATGCACAGTCTCAATCCGGTTTCCCGAGGTCTGCCAAGATGACATTTTTTCCACTGATGCAGCTTGTCTCCTGACTACTCCACCTGGCTTTCCTGATCTTTTTTTCCAACTTTGACTGCAGCTGCACCTGACTATAATGAACCTCATAGTGAATCTCAGGCTATAAGGGACAGTACTTCGCAGCCACGCTAATGAATTTACTGCAGAGCCCAGTTTGCTATAGTGAACGCCCATAGTAAAAATTAGTGAGCAAGGCTTTGGGGTCTTGATTCTTGACGTTCATTATAGCTAAGTGGGACTGTATCACTTTTTCTCAGAAAATTGGTATTATATATAGTTTAGCCTTCCAGAACCACAGCCTCTATTTATTTTTTTCTCCATTTTTTCCCTAAGTGATGAACCCAATGTGTCGTGATCAGGATATTTTGCGAGCAAAGCTGCACTAGTGATTATTTGATATTACTTGGCCGATTTACTGGCCTAATCGTAAAGTCTGTATCCACCCTAAACCTCATAAACGGCTGTTGCAACAAAGTGGCCCCCCAACTTAATAATCAATTTCCGAAGAAAATAAATGATAGAAAAAAAAGTATATTTTTACTTCCTATAACAGAATTACCACTTTAGAGATCCCATAATAGCAGAAGTTGTTCAAATTGTATCGTAAAAGTGGTGTAGGTGGATGTTGTCACTGAGGTTTACTATTATTGGCTGAGGGTGGATGCAGACTTTACGATCGGGAGAGTATAAGTGCCAAGCTACCCCTCTCAGTTTTGCTCGCTTGGCTAGGCATTTAATGGTTTCTGACCGCTCAAGTGATAACAAAGCCCCCTTACCTCACTTTATTACTGTGGTAAAGCCTTGGCATACAAATCTGCTCAGCTATATAATATGATATTATGATAACACTTTTATTTTAGCCTTGTTTGGGGTTTGAAGCGCATAAACCATACTCCTATCTGAAGACCTCTAAGAGAAGAAAAATGTGCTAGGGCATTGGAATCCCCCTTCTCAGCTGGGCGAGAGAAAAGGCAGCAAACTCACCCTTCAGCGGAGACAAAACAAATTGAATATGAGCTGCGCCTTATTATGTGGGAGAGCCAACCACAACACTCTAGCACTCTTCTATTTGAGCTTTTACGGTAGCAACCTTAAAAGTCGGATACCAGAGGAAGATGCAGGCGGAAGTGTCTAAAAAGCAACTTTGGTAGCGAAGTCCATCACCCGCCAGAAAACTCTTGGAGGTTTGAGAAACCGGTGGTCAAATTAAGATATTGTAAGCTAATATGTAATTTCAGACTCTTGATAACTCGTTTGCTCCACTGATAACTCATTCTTGCCAGCGTGCTGGGGCTATCTAGGTTCTTAATCTCCCGTAAAAATCGGGAGATACTAGTATCCGAAGTGGGGGCTAAGGTTCCGAGCACAGTTTAGCCTTTCTCGCGGAAAGTGACTGAGTTTATTTATTTACAGTAGTGACTAGTCACAGCTGTTTCCTGTCCTCTCAGCTGAATACCGGTGGAGGCTTGTAGCCTTCAGCGGTGCTCGCCGTGTGCCAGGTCAGCCGATGGGCTTTCAAAAGCCCGTGGGGCGTGCCTGCGCAGCCTTGGTACGATATCCGGACCCCCGCGGGCTTTACCCCAGCCCACTGGGCCTGTGGGACTTTGCACTCTCATGAACCTTTCCCTCAGATAAAAAAGAAAAACAGATGAGGAGTGAGGGTTTTTGTTAAGGTAATGGCTAAGTTAGAATGCGCTAGGTCTTGGATAAAGGACCACTTTATTCTCACCACACATCATGAACTTCATATATTTCAGGATCTGCTGCATAGCCTGGTGGCGGAGAATAATATAGTCGGGCGACAAGAGCCTGAGGCGCTTTACTGTTAAATCCCTAGACTTTTATGTACTCCAGGACCAGCTAGTAATGCCCTTACTCAAATTAAGTTCTTAATAAGACCATTTTTCTATACTTTTATTATCTAGATTTAATATGGAATCTCTGTATCCGCTTGTGGGTTTAAAAAGTGGCCCATAGGAAGTAGTGAAGACATCTATATGTTGGAGCCTAAAGAAAGCACGAAAGAAAGAAAGAATAAAAGTGCGATCGCAATGGGTTCTAACGCAGCGGCGGAATATGGAAGAGCGGTGGACTAGTTGGCTGCTCCCTCTGTTAGCTAAACACACCAGGAGATATATCTCTCAGTCTAACAAACAAGACCGAAAAACTCCCGAAACTCAACGAACCCCAAAGAAACACACTGGGCTGATAAATCCTGATCGATCTCAGTCAATCTAGAACTACCCTGATATCTCACGATCCTCCGTGACCCCTAAAGCCTAGCCCTGCCGGTGTGCCAACCCCTGTCTGCCTAGCAGCATATTGTATGAAAGAAACATTTTGAAACTAAATACCCGATACTTAATGCCCAACGGCAATGAGTATCAACAAAACCGGGAACTAATACCCTATCTATAGCGGCATAGAATGTGAAAAAAACAACCCACTGCTAAGAGCCTGTTTGGCAAAAATGGGACCGTTCCGTTCGGCGACCGTTTCTACTGTGGAAAGAGCGTTCCCTCCGTTTTGAAACGGAAGGAAAAGGGCAATTTGTATGGGGGAACGGAACGGAACCGTTGTATCCAAACAGGCTCTAAGAGCTTAGTCGCTGCACACCACAAAGCCACATGCCCTATAACCGTATGCCTCCTAGCCAGATACCCGTATACCTGTATATCTACTTATTCACACAACTGCATAACCGTATGCCCTATAGGTAATCCAACACTATTTGAGAACCGCCGAGACTAATCCCTTAGGCTGGTGGCCCTATACTACATTCATACTTGCGCTCTGGCCCGTGGGCCTTCATAGGCCGGGAAGGACATTGGTGGGCCCGGCCCATAGCGAGCACTACAATTGAGAGGGCCTACGCATAACGGGAAAAATAAGAAAGATACATGGGGTAGGTATGGAGGAAGGAAAAAGAAAACGAGAGAGGAGGGGGAAGGGAATAGTAACAATCGGAGCATTCTCTAGATCCACTTAAGACTATGGAACATTATCTCTGCACATTTGGTGGCTACGCCCACGGCCTGGCTATCCCATTGCGGGAAAAAGGGAACAGTAATACGAAGCTAATTGATCAAGAAAAGAAGTGAGACAGCAGAAGGATTTCGCTGAAGAGTCGACCTGGTCACGTGCGAAGGCTTATCGGGCGCGATAAGAGGATGCGAGGAGCGTGGAGTTGTGATATCTAGCACCAAAACTCCCAGATCTATTCGGAGGGAGACTCAAGTAACCGGGACCCCTCTCTTGGCAGCAGCTCTGTTAGCTTCTAGCCATATACTCGTTTGGTAACGGAACCCTCAGGAGTATCCCCGCAGTTCCTTCATTTGCATTATCGGCAGCCAGAGGGGGTGGCATCCGGCTCTCTTCATCCGCGGTGTTGGGATGGATATCATTCCGCTCGAGAACCCCCTCACCCCCACTTACTCACTCTCAGCCGCCAGGGAGAGCGGTATAAGGGGCTCTTCATCCAACGTGTTAGGGTAGACTTCGTTCAGCCCTAGTCGCCTCATTTCGATACCTTTATGCCTGTAGACAGCAAGCAAGAGTAGCGTTCTAAGACAGCCGCTATACCGCTGGCGTAAGTCTTTATATGTATCAATGCTTTAGATGAATCCCTTCCGAAGCAGCGGCTACTCCTTTGGGAATCGCCAAAGAGTGGCCAAACAGGTTCTTATTTCTTCCCGGGAAGGCTTATTCGCTGATGAACATGTGGAGCATTTTGTGGACGCGGTTTCGGTATTAATCGGTCCTAGCCAGGGCGACAGTATAAGATATCTGGAGTGGAGGGTCTACGTGGGCAGCGGGCCCGGGGCGGTGGGATGATTTGCGAACAGATACCAAGGGGGTGATTCGGGAAACAACACCTAGAAGGCGAGTGAGAACATCAAGCGTTTTCCTAACACAAACTGAGCTATTTACTAGCAGAGGTATGCTATCCCTCTTCGCTTCTCCTAATATAGGGGCGATTCTGGGAGGGATAACGGCCCGCTAGAGAGGAAAACTTCAAGCGATGACGAAAGGGAAATATTTAAGGAACGCAATTCTAGAATGGATGAAAGCACAGAAGGGAAACAAATCAATACTAGTTAGGCATGGAAGCTCTGAGGTGGGAATTCCACTCAGAGCGGCCACACGTAGATGAGTTAGGCATACACGAGGGGCGGAAAGAGTATCAACTGGTATAGGTACCCCGAATGTTTCCGTAATAGAAATAGCGCTAGGCTGCGCTCTAGGGCTCGTCACGGTCGAGGCACCCCCGCCTACCATACACCTTATTCGCTTCGCTCCGCAACAGTACTTTTTCGATAACCCTGCTTTTTCAACGGCCCATATCCGATGATCGCTGAAGTTTGCTTGACCCACCTCAACTCTCAGTGCCTCGCAAGTTATCTACTCGCAACTAAGTCCATCAATAACCCCCTTTCTCGGATGTGCTTCTCGTTGTTGAGGACTACATCCTAAGAGTGAGGCTAAGGAGTGTGATACCCCTTGTATTACGACTTTGAAGGATACGATAAGTATATATCATGTAAGCTAGCCTTATTACACGAATAGATAGAGCATTTGCCGTACTGCCCTTTTCTAAGGCGGACTGCCCTAATAGACCTACAGGATTCCACTGAGCAGCATTCTCAGGGATTAGAGAGATAGTCGTTTATCTATTGGAGTCCAAAGAACTGGATCCCAACGCAACAGGTTTTCAAGGGAATAGGGCACTTGCATGGCTGTGAGGAAAAGGGATGAAGAAACCGCGGAGACGATATTGGAGCCGAGCGGGATCAATCCCGACACAGCAGGTAAGGATAACCAGGCACCGCTCTCACTAGTTGGCTCATCTAACTGTAGCCGTGAGGGATTCATGACGACGCTCTTGGACAGTATCGGCGTCAGTCCCGGGACGGAGGGACAAATGGATCAAACACCACTCCCGTGGGCTACTACAAAATAATAAGTGAGTTGGGGATATGCTATTGGCCCAGGATATTAACCTGAAGAGGGAGGCCTAAGCGTTTGCCTAGTGCTTTGCCTTACTTTCTGAAACCAACTTGTAGAGACCGCGAAGCTGCTGTAGAATTACGGAACAATTTGGCACCCACATCAGCAGACTAGCAATGGGCAATGGTCTCCTCAACTAGCTCTCAAACTACCCTGAACCGCCTTTCGAAAGCTGGTCCTAATATTCACGGGCCCAAACCTTACACCTTACCCTCGCTCCTTCGCACACCCGACCAACTCTCAGTAACGATTTTCTACTCTTTCTATTCTATATCTGCTATGCTCCCCTCACTTGCCCTTTAGCTTTCCTCTTGCGAAACATCCTCATCTTCCTCTTATTGCGTTGAGAGCGACATATCATGACCACAAGAAGAGTCAGCAAACCTCCCATAGGGCATTATCTAAGTCTCTAATTTTTAACTCTCAACTTTATTGGCTCAAACCTTTAACAAGCAATACGACTAGATACGCACCGAATCTCCGAATCTCTAACCTTCCGGCCCCGGCTACGGGCAGGGGACTACAAACGTTTTCCTAAATCAGAAACCCTAATGCTGCAATCCCTCGATAGAAGAAGAAAGCTAGAGAGAGCAAGGAAAAAGAACCCCTTGGTTTCCAAGTTAATAGAAGTCAATATCATTTCCAACAACATTTAGAGGGGATCCAATAAGAGAATGGGATACTCCGCCAGCCCCCCAATCCTTTCCATGATCACGAATTCCGATCTCGTGTTTTCAGTACGCATATTGTATCCGAGTAGATTTTGTTTGTCTCGGTGGGGGACCACCTCCCAAGATACGGAAATACGCTTGCTAATGCTAGAGATGCAGGGGGGTTGTTACACCCCCGGGCGCCCAGAAATCCCGTTCCTTTCCTACCCACAAGTAGAGCCGCGGTGCGAGTACTGGCGAATGAGGAAATCCCCCGGACCCCGGCGGCGGCTGGAATGTGAAGGATTTCTACGAGTGATAACATATGAATAGGGTAATGATCTGCCATAACCACAAAAAAGCACTGAGCAAGACGAATTACCCCTGCTCAAGAAAAAAATCCCCAAAAGAGAAATACCCTTCAAAATGAATTCAATGTATTATACCAAAATTTAATTATATAAATTCGCGATGCCCCCCCCCTTCCTCCCCT
>Ga0307507_10005078_pt1 | contig 22158 bp, 16 predicted proteins | sample 7_EM_MG_FD_207223 | JGI IMG/M metagenome (GOLD analysis project Ga0307507, IMG submission 207223) | Populus trichocarpa ectomycorrhiza microbial communities from riparian zone in the Pacific Northwest, United States - 7_EM | ecosystem: Host-associated > Plants > Roots > Unclassified | place... | reverse complement strand
AGCTCTCCGGTCGTGACGTCCTTGATGCCGACGCACGCCGCGACGCGGTCGCCGTCGGCGATGGTGTAGTGCACGGTGATCGAGGAGACCTCGATGTAGTTCGGCAGGACCTGGGCGAGGCCGAGGAATTCGTCCTTGCCGTGGTAGGCCTTCCCGAAGGGCAGGAACACCGGCTCGATGACCGCGACGTCCTCGGAGAGAAAGGAAAAGACTCCCTCGACGTCGCCGCGGTTCGCCGCCGCGAACATGCCTTCGACGATCGCGCGGTTCTGCTCGGTCAGTGAGGTGGCTGCGGACATGGCGTTTCTCCTTTGAGGCCTTTGGGGCGAAGACTCTGGGTCCAGTTGGGGCGAGGACTCTGGGTTCAGCGGTCGATCGTGGACTCGTTGAAGTCGTCGTGCCGGGCGCCGGTGGCCGGCGTGAGGGTGTCCAGCCGCCGCAACTGGTCGGCGGTCAGGACGACGCCGTCGGCGGCGGTGTTCTCCTCGACCCGAGCGACTCGCCGACTGCCGGGGATCGGGGCGATGTCCCCGCCCTGGGCCACCAGCCAGGCCAGCGCGATCTGGGCCGGGGTGGCATCGACCTCGGCCGCGATGTTCCGCACTTCCTCCACGAGCCGCAGGTTCTCGTAGAAGGCCTCGCCGATGAAGCGCGGATTGGTCTTGCGCCAGTCGCCGTCGGGGATCTCCTCCGGCGTGCGGATCTGGCCGGTCAGGAAGCCGTGCCCGAGGGGTGCGTAGGGGACGAGGCCGATGCCCAACTCTCGTAGCAGGGGCAGGAGTTCGTTCTCCACGTCCCGGGTCCACAGGGAGTACTCGGTCTGCAACGCGGAGATCGGGTGCACGGCGTGGGCGCGGCGGATCGTCTCCGGCGAGGCCTCGGACAGGCCGATGTTCAGCACCTTGCCTTCGGCGACCAGCTCGGCCACGGTGCCGATGGTCTCCTCGATGGGGGTGTTCTGGTCGACCCGGTGCTGGTAGTAGAGGTCGATCCGGTCGGTGCGCAGGCGCTTCAGGGAGCCCTCGACGGCGGTACGGATATTGGCCGGGCTGCTGTCGAACAGGCCGGTTCCGTCCCCGGCGTGGGACAGGATGCCGAACTTCGTGGCGAGGACGGCCTGGTCGCGCCGCCCCTCCAGCGCCTGACCGACGACCTCCTCGCTGTGGTAGGGGCCGTAGCTCTCGGCGGTGTCGATGTGGGTGACGCCGAGGTCGAGTGCGCGATGGACGGCGCGGATCGATTCGGCGTCGTCCAGGCCGCCACCGGAGAGGAGGGTGCCGGCCATGGACATGGCACCCAGGCCGATCCGGGAAACCCGCAGGTTCCCCAGCATCGCGTGCTGCATCAGAGAACTCGTTTCTCGTCGAGAGCGTCGAAGGACGGTGCATCAGAGGGAAGTGGCGAGGACCGACGTCCGTGGCATCCGGGCGCCGATCCCGATCAGCAATCTCGATCGGCAATCTCGATCGGCAATCCCGATCTCACCGGCACCCAGCCAACATCCGTTCGCCGTATCCCGACAGGCACTGCGAAAAGGGGTACTCACAGGGACCCCTTACGGGACGCGGACCGGGCCTACCCTTGATCCCATGGACGAGAAGGAGGCCGCACGGGCGGCGGTCCGCGAGTTCCTCACCACGCGCCGCGCCCGGGTCACCCCGGCCGACGCGGGCCTTCCTCCGCAGGGCACCCGCCGTCGGGTGAAAGGCCTGCGCCGGGAGGAGGTCGCGCTGCTCGCCGGAGTCAGCCCGGAGTACTACGTGCGCCTCGAACGCGGCCAGGCGACCGGGCCCTCCGCCGGAGTCGTCGACGCCGTCGCCGAAGTCCTGCGGCTGGACGACGACGAACGCGCTCACCTCGGCCGGCTGCTCGCCGCCCTGACCCCCGCGGCCCGCAAGCGCCGCCGCCGCGCGGCGAAAGACCTGGTCACCCCCGGAATCCGGGTGCTGCTGGACTCCATGGACCACCTACCCGCGGTGGTCTTCAACGCCCGGTTCGACATCCTCGCGGCCAACACCCTGGGGCGGGCACTCCTCGCGCCCGTGTTCGACCTGCCCGGACGGACGAACAGCGCCCGCTTCCTGTTCCTCGACGAGCCCGGGGCCCGGGACTTGTTCCCCGAGTGGGACCGGATCACGGCCGACACCGTGGCGATGCTGCGGATCGAGGCCGGCCGCCGCCCCGACGACCCGGACCTGACCGAACTGATCGGCGAACTCGCGACCCGCAGCACGGAGTTCCGGACCCGCTGGGCGACCAACGACGTACGGACCGCCCGAGCCGGCGCGAAGACCTTCCGGCACCCGCTCATCGGCGAGATCACCCTGCCCTACGAGACGCTCCGTATCGACGCCGTCTCCAGCCAGATCCTCAGCGTCTACACTCCTCAGCCCGGCAGCCGCGAAGCCGACGCGATCCGGCTGCTGGCCAGCTGGAACGGGCTCACCAGAGAATCACCCCAAGGCGTGCTCCAGTAGTGCCGCCCATTGGGCCACCACTCGCTCCCGCCTACCCCTGTCATCGGTGAGCAAGTTCGCCAGGCCCAGGCCCCTCGCCATGTCCAGGAGGCCCTGGACCGTTTCGCGCACCCCCGGCCGGGACTCGTCCGCGTCCAGGAGGTCTACGGCGATGCGGTGGGTCTCGCGGCCCACCTTCGCCTCCAACTCCGTCACCCGGGGCCGGAGTTGGTCCTCGTTCGACGCGGCTACCCATAGGTGCAGGGCCGCGCGGAAGAGGGGGCCGGTGTAGAGGTCGACCAGGGCATCGATCACCGCGCGGCGGTTCGCGGCGCCCTCCGGAAACAGGGCCCGGAGGGCCGTGGAGCGTTCTTCCGCCACGTACTCGACCGCCGCCGTGAAGAGGTCCTCGCGAGTCGGGAAGTGGTGTTGGGCGGCGCCTCGGGAGACGCCGGCGCGTTCTGCCACGACCGAGACCGTGGAGCCGGCCCAGCCGTGTTCGGCGAGGCAGGACACGGCGGCTTCCAGGAGGCGTTGCCGGGTGGCCCGGCTGCGGTCCTGTTTGGGTCTGCGGTCGACCGCGCCCGGCGCCGTCGTCGCGCTCACACCACCCATGCGGGATCCCGTCGCTCGAGGAATGCTGTCATCCCCTCGCGGGCCTGCGCGGAGCCGAACAGCCGGGCCGAGAGCGCGGTCAGGTCGGCCGCGTCCCGGTCGAAGGTTTCCAGCACCCTAGCCGTGAGCAGCCGTTTCGTCTCGGCCAGGGCCTCGGGGGCGGCTCGGCGCAGGCCGTCGAGGATCGGTGCCAGTGCCTCGTCCACGTCCCCTGCCGCCGCTGTCAGCAGACCTGCGCGGGCCGCTTCCGTCGCGTCGAAACGCTCGCCGGTGAGGTAGTAGCGGGCCAGTGCTCGCGGGTCCGTGCGGGGCAGGAGCGGGAGGGAGATCACGGCCGGGGCGACTCCGATCCGCACCTCCGTGAACGCGAAGGTGGCGGACGTAGAACCGACTGTCATGTCGCACGCGGCGAGCAGGCCCAGGCCGCCCGCGCGTACGTGGCCCGTCACTCTCGCGACCACCGGCTTGGGGAGTTCCACGATCTGGCGGAGTACGGCCACCAGGGCGTCCGGCGGTGGCGGGTCCCGTAGGTCCGCGCCCGCGCAGAACGTGTTGCCGGTGTGGGTGAGGACGACCGCCCGTACGTCGGCGTCCTTCCCGCACTCCGTCAGCGCGTCCGCCAACTCGCTTACCAGGGAAGCCGATAGCGCGTTCCTGGTGTCCGGTGAGTCGAGGCTCAGGGTCTCGATGCCACGCGCGCGTGAACGACCGATCGACGTCATGCGCGGCCTCGCAGTTCCCGGCGCAGGATCTTGCCGGAGGCGGCGCGCGGGACGGCGTCGATGAAGGTGACCATGCGGACGCGCTTGTAGGGGGCGACGCGTTCGGCGACGTACATCAGGACCTCGCTCTGGGAGAGGTCCAGGGCGGTCTGTTGGCGGACCACGTACGCATGCGGGACCTCGTTGTTGTCGTCGTTGTACTCGCCCACGACGGCCGCGTCGGCGATGCCGGGGTGGGTGAGCAGGAGGGCCTCCAGTTCGGCGGGGGCCACCTGGAAGCCCTTGTACTTGATGAGTTCCTTCACCCGGTCGACGACGAACGTCCAGCCGCCGGCGTCCACGTAGCCGACGTCGCCGGTGCGCAGCCAGCCGTCCTGGTCGATCATCGCGGCGGTCTCGTCGGGGCGGCCGAGGTAGCCCTTCATCACCTGGGGGCCGCGGATGAGGAGTTCGCCCGCCTCGCCGATGCCCAGGTCCTTGTCGGGGTCGTCGAGGGAGACGATCCGCATCTCGGTGCCGGCGATGAGTTTGCCGACCGTGCCTGGAGGTGCGGTGGGCATGTCCCGTACGGGGACCACGTGGGTGCCCGGGGACAGTTCCGTCATGCCGTACGCCTGGCCCACGGGCGGCAGGCCCAGGCGGTGCGAGCAGGCGGCGGCGAGGTCCGCGTCGAGGGGGGCGGCGGCGCTGATGATGTATTTGAGGGAGGAGAGGTCGTACTGGGCTACGGCCGGGTGCTTGGCGAGGGCCAGGACTATGGGTGGGGCCACGTAGAGGCCGGTGATGCGGTGGTTCTCGATCGCCGCGAGGAAGGTCTCCAGGTCGAAGCGCGGGAGGACGACGACTGCGGCGCCCTTCCTCAGGGGGGCGTTCATCAGGGCCGTGAGACCGTAGATGTGGAAGAAGGGCAGTACGGCGAGGATGCGGTCGCCGGGACCGGTGGGGACCGCGGGCTCCAACTGGGCCAGGTTCGTGGCTATTTGACGGTGTGTCAGCATCACGCCCTTGGGACTGCCGGTCGTGCCCGAGGAGTACGGGAGGGCCGCGACGTCCTCCGCCGGGTCGATGTCGATCACCGGCTCGGGCTCCGTCGAGCCGAGCATGTCGGCCAGCGAACGGTGTCCGGGCGCACTGTCGCAGACGAATATCTCCTGGACGCCGCCCGCGAGTTCGGCGGCCCGGCGGGCCGCGTCCACGAGCGGTGACACGGTGACGATCCAACGGGCCGCCGAGTCGGTCAGCTGCTTGGCGAACTCCTCCGGTGTCGCGAGCGGGTGCACCGTCGTGACGGAGGCACCCGCACGCGTGGCGGCGTAGAACGCCAGCGGGAAAGCGACCGTGTTGGGGCTGTGCAGGGCGAGCACGTCCCCCTTGCGCACGCCCGCCTCCGCGAGCCCGGCCGCGATACTGCGGTGGAACCGGTCCACCTGGGTGTACGTGAGGGTGGTGCCGTCCGTGCCGTCGACCAGCGCGGGTTCGTCCCCGAACTCGGCGGCCCGGGCCAACACCGCGTCGTGGATGGGGAGTTCTACGGCCGGAACGTCTGCGTACTCGCTGCGGAACATGGTTCCTCCTGGCGCGGACTGGCACGGGGCTTCAAGCCGGCGCGGGGCTTCAAGCCGGCTTCGGGCCTTGGCCCCCGGGTCAGTACGACTTCGGGAGGCCCAGGGTCTGGTGGGAGACGTAGTTGAGAATCATCTCCCGGCTCACCGGAGCAATACGAGCCACGCGCGCGGCAGTTATCAACGAAGCGAGCCCGAACTCCCGCGTGAGGCCGTTTCCGCCGAGGGTGTGCACCGACTGGTCCACCGCCCGCACGCACGCCTCCCCCGCTGCGTACTTGGCCATGTTGGCGGCCTCGCCCGCGCCCACGTCGTCACCGGCGTCGTACAGATACGCCGCCTTCTGCATCATCAGGCGGGCGAGTTCGAGGTCGATGTGCGCCTGGGCGAGGGGGTGGGCGATGGCCTGGTGGGCGCCGATGGGGGCGTCCCATACGGTGCGGTCTCGCGCGTACTCGATGGCTCGGGCCAGCGCGTAGCGACCCATGCCGATCGCGAAGGCGGCGGTCATGATGCGCTCGGGGTTGAGACCGGCGAAGAGTTGGAGCAGGCCCGCGTCCTCGTCTCCTACGAGTGCGTCGGCGGGGAGTCGTACGTCGTCCAGGGTCAGCTCGAACTGCTTCTCGGCGGCGGTGAGTTCCATGTCTATCTGGCGGCGGGTGAAGCCGGGGGCGTCTCGCGGGACGATGAACAGGCAGGGCTTCAGGCGTCCCGTTCGGGAGTCTTCCGTGCGGCCGACTATGAGGGTTGCGTCGGCCAGGTCCACGCCGGAGATGAAGACCTTGCGGCCGGTGAGGAGCCAGTCCGTGCCGTCTTTGCGGGCTGTGGTGGTGATGCGGTGGCTGTTGGAGCCTGCGTCGGGTTCCGTGATGCCGAAGGCCATGGTGCGGGTGCCGTCGGCGATTCCGGGGAGCCATTCCTGCTTTTGGGCGGTCGTGCCGAAGCGGGCGATTACCGTGCCGCAGATTGCGGGTGACACGACCATCATGAGGAGAGGGCATCCGGCTGCGCCCAACTCCTCCAGGACGATGGAGAGTTCGGAGATGCCGCCGCCTCCGCCGCCGTATTCCTCGGGGAGGTTGACGCCTAGGTAGCCGAGTTTTGCTGCCTCGGACCAGAGTTGCTCGCGGTCGTAGGTGCGGCCGTGGCGTTTGCCCAGGGCGGATACAGCTTCACGTAGGGCTTTGTGCTCGTTTGTTTCGGTCGTGGGCATGTGGCTCCCTCGTTGTGGCTGGTCGCGCTCGCGCGGCGGTAGCCGCAAATAGATACAGCCCCGCGCCTCTTAGGTGGGCTGGACTACCGCCAATAGGGCGGCTAGCTGGACTTGTTGGCCAGGTACCGCGTTCAGGGCCGTTAGTTTTCCTGTTGCCGGGGCTGTGATCTTGTGTTCCATCTTCATTGCCTCCAGCCACAACAGGGGCTCACCGGCGGTCACTTCGGCCCCTACCGCCAGGCCCTCCGCCACCCTCACCACCGTGCCCGGCATCGGTGCCAACAGTGAGCCGGGGGCCAGTTGGGCGGCGGGGTCGGGGAAGCGGGGTAGGGCTGTCAGGGTGGTCGCGTTCACGTACACCTGGTCGGTATCGCCGTAGCGCGTTACCTCGAACTTCCGCCTCACACCGTCTACTTCGAGTACGACGAGACCGGCGTCGACATGCACCACTCGCACCCCTTCCGCCGTCAGGCCCTCCCTCGTGTGGCGGTACTGGACCTCGTACTCGGTGTCGCCCATGGCGTAGCGCTTCACCTGCGGCTGGGACGGTACGTTGCGCCAGGCGCCGCCTCCGAAGCGGGAGCGGCCGTGGGTGTCCGCCAGGGCGGCAGCCAGGGGGGCGTGCGGGTCGGGGGCAGCCTCCGCGAGTTCCGGGAGGTGGCGGTCGTAGAAGCCCGTGTCCATGTGGGCCGTCGTGAACTCCTTGTGGCGCAGGGAGTTGACGAGGAGGGCTCGGTTGGTGAGCGGGCCGTGGATTGTCGCTTGTTCCAGGGCGCCCGCGAGTTTGCGGAGGGCTTCCGCGCGGGTGGGGGCGTGGGCCACGACCTTGGCGAGCATCGGGTCGTAGTGGACGCCGATGTCGTCGCCGTCGGTGTAACCGGTGTCCAGGCGGACGCCGTTCGGGACGGCGATGCGGTGCAGGGTGCCGGTTTGGGGGGTCCAGTCGGTTGCCGGGTCCTCGGCGTAGAGGCGGGCCTCTATCGCGTGGCCGTGCGGGCTGGGGGGTTCGGTTTCCAGGGGCTCGCCCTCCGCGATCCGGAGTTGCAGGGCCACCAGGTCGATGCCGAACACGGCCTCTGTCACCGGGTGTTCGACCTGGAGGCGGGTGTTCATCTCCAGGAAGTGCGCCTTGCCGTCGGGGGAGATCAGGAACTCGACCGTTCCGGCGCCCTCGTAGGCGACCGCGCGGGCGGCGCGTACCGCCAACTCGCTCAGTTCCTGCGCCAGTTGATCCGGCAGGCCCGGGGCCGGGGACTCCTCGATCACCTTCTGGTGGCGGCGTTGGAGGGAGCAGTCGCGGGTGCCGAGGGACCAGACCGTGCCGTGGGTGTCGGCGAGGATCTGTACCTCGACGTGCCGGCCGCCCTCCACGTAGGGCTCGACGAAGACCTCGCCGTCGCCGAAGGCGCTCGTCGCCTCGCCACGAGCGGCCGTCAACTCAGCGTCCAGATCGGCTAGTTGTCGTACGACGCGCATGCCGCGTCCGCCGCCACCCGCCGCCGCCTTCACCAGGACCGGGAGGTCGGCCTCGGTGACGTGTTCCAAGGGCGCGATGCCCATCAGTTGCTTGGCGCGGGTCTTGGAGGCCATGGCCTCGATCGCCTCGGGTGCCGGGCCGATCCAGACCAGGCCGGCGGCCAGGACGGCGCGGGCGAAGTCGGCGTTCTCGGACAGGAAGCCGTAGCCGGGGTGGACCGCGTCCGCGCCCGCCGCGACGGCCGCCTTCACGATCAACTCCCCGCGCAGATACGTCTCCGTGGGTGTCGAGCCGTGCAGTCGTACCGTCGCGTCGGCCACGCGCGCGTGGAGCGCGTTCTCGTCGGCGTCCGAGTGGACGGCGACCGTGCGGATGCCCAGCTCGCGGCAGGTGCGGAAGATCCGGCAGGCGATCTCGCCCCGGTTGGCGACAAGGACGGTCGCGATCATGTGGTCCCTCATGTCGGTCATGGCCCTCACATCCGGAAGACGCCGAAGCCACCGCGCGCGCCCTCGTAGGGCGCGGTGTGGATGGCGGACAGGCACAGGCCGAGGACGGTGCGGGTGTCGCGCGGGTCGATGACACCGTCGTCGTACAGCCGCCCCGACAGGAACATCGGCAGGGACTCGGACTCGATCTGCTGCTCCACCATGGCGCGCAGCGCCGCGTCCGCGTCGTCGTCGTACGGCTGCCCCTTCGCCACGGCCGACTGGCGGGCGACGATCGACAGGACGCCGGCGAGTTGCTGCGGGCCCATGACGGCGGACTTGGCGCTGGGCCAGGCGAACAGGAACCGGGGGTCGTAGGCGCGCCCGCACATGCCGTAGTGGCCGGCGCCGTACGAGGCGCCCATGAGCACGGACAGATGCGGTACGCGGCTGTTGCTGACGGCGTTGATCATCATCGCGCCGTGCTTGATGATGCCGCCCTGTTCGTACTCCTTGCCGACCATGTAGCCGGTGGTGTTGTGCAGGAAGAGCAGCGGGATGTCGCGCTGGTTGGCCAACTGGATGAACTGGGCGGCCTTTTGGGACTCCTGGCTGAAGAGGACCCCTTGGGCGTTCGCCAGGATGCCCACCGGATAGCCGTGCAGGGTGGCCCAACCCGTCACCAGGCTCGTGCCGTAGAGGGGCTTGAACTCGTCGAAGTCGGAGGCGTCTACGAGCCGGGCGACGACCTCGCGGGGATCGAAGGGGGTCTTCAGGTCCCCCGGGACGATGCCCAGCAGCTCGTCCTCGTCGTACTTGGGAGGTGCTGCCGGGGCCGGATCGCCGTACGCCTTACGGTGGTTGAGGCGGGCGACGACGCGGCGGGCCTGGCGCAGCGCGTCCTGCTCGTCCACGGCGAAGTGGTCCGCAAGGCCCGACACGCGCGCGTGCATCTCGGCGCCGCCGAGCGACTCGTCGTCGCTCTCCTCGCCGGTCGCCATCTTCACGAGCGGCGGCCCGCCGAGGAACACTTTCGCCCGCTCCTTGACCATGATCACGTGGTCGGACATGCCCGGGATGTACGCGCCACCGGCGGTCGAGTTGCCGAAGACGACCGCGATCGTGGGGATGCCGGCGGCCGAAAGGCGGGTCAGGTCGCGGAAGATGGCGCCGCCCGGGATGAAGATCTCCTTCTGGGACGGGAGATCGGCGCCTCCGGACTCGACGAGGCTGATGCAGGGGAGGCGGTTGGCGAGGGCGATGTCGTTGGCGCGGAGGGCCTTCTTCAGGGACCAGGGGTTGCTGGCCCCGCCGCGGACGGTCGGGTCGTTGGCGGTGATCAGACACTCCACGCCCTCTACGACACCTATGCCGGTGACGAGTGAGGCGCCGACCGCGTAGTCGCTGCCCCAGGCGGCGAGCGGGGACAGTTCGAGGAAGGGCGTGTCGGGGTCGAGGAGCAGCTCGATGCGCTCGCGGGCGAGCAACTTGCCGCGTCTACGGTGCCGTTCGACGTACTTCGGCCCGCCACCGGCGAGCGCCTTCGCGTGTTCGGCGTCGAGGTCGGCGAGTTTGGTGAGCATGGCCTCGCGGTGGGCCGCGTAGTCGGGACCGTTGGTGTCCAGGGCGGTCGGAAGGACGGTCACAGGAGGACCTCCGGTATGTCCAGACGACGGGAACGCAGCCATTCGCCCAGGGCCTTGGCCTGCGGATCGAAACGATGCTGGGCGGCGACGCCCTCGCCGAGAATCCCCTCGACGACGAAGTTGAGGGCGCGGAGGTTGGGCAGCACGTGCCGTGTGACCCCCAACTCGGCGGTCTCCGGCAGGAGTTCCTTGAACCTCTCGACGGTCAGCGCATGGGCGAGCCAGCGCCACGCCTCATCCGTACGCGCCCACACCCCCACGTTGGCGTTCCCTCCCTTGTCACCGCTACGGGCCCCGGCGACCAGACCAAGGGGCGCCCGCGTCGTGGGCCCGTCCGGCGGAGGCTCGGGGAGGGTCGGCTGCGGAACGTCTTCCAGTACGCGGGTGTCGTGGGCCGGGGCCACAGCAATCCGGCGCCCGTCGTGGAGGACGGCCATATGGTCGACGGAGCCATGGGGGACATACACATCATCGAAGACGCCATAGGGCGCTCCCTTTCCAGGTGGGGTCAGCACATGGAAGCCGGGGTAACTGGCGAGTGCGAGCTCGACGGCAGCGGCACTCAACGCCCGCCCGACGACCTCCGGATCGGCATCCCGCACGACGAGCCGCAGCAGTGCGCTGGCGGTCTCCTCGGTGGAGGCGTCCGCGTGGTCGGTACGGGCGAGATCCCAACGGAGTTCACTGGGCCGGGACTTGGCGTTCCCCTCGTCGAACGCGGCCTCCATCTGCTCCCGGACGAGCGTGGCCTTGCGCTCGATGTCGAGCCCGGTGAGCACGAAGGTGACCTCGTTGCGGAAGCCGCCCAGCCGGTTGAGCCCGACCTTGAGAGTGGGCGGCGGAGCCTCCCCCCGCACCCCCTCGATCCGCACCCGATCGTCCCCGGTCTCGTCCTCCCCGATCCGGACGGTGTCGAGGCGGGCGGTGACGTCGGGGCCGGCGTACCGGGCGCCGTGCGTCTCGTACAGGAGCTGCGCGGTGACGGTACCGACGTCCACGACTCCCCCCGTGCCGGGGTGCTTGGTGATGACGCAGGAGCCGTCCCCGTGGATCTCGGCGAGCGGAAAGCCGGGGCGGCGGAGCTTTTCGGGCGCGTGCTCGGTGAAGAAGGCGTAGTTGCCGCCGGTCGCCTGGGTCCCGCACTCCAGCACATGTCCGGCGACAACGGCCCCCGCGAGCCGGTCGTAGTCGCCCGCCCCCCACCCGAAGTGCGCGACGGCGGGCCCCGTGACCAGGGCGGCATCGGTGACACGCCCGGTGACCACGATGTCGGCGCCCGCGTCGAGACAGGCGGCGATCCCGAAACCACCGAGATAGGCATGCGCGGCGAGAACATCCGGATACCGACCGGCGAGATCGCCCCCCTCGACATGCGCGACCCGTACGGCTATCCCGAGCCGATCCGCCAACTTCCGTACGGCGTCGGCGAGTCCGGCGGGATTGAGCCCTCCGGCGTTGGTGACGATCCGCACCCCACGCTCCTGGGCGAGCCCGAGACACTCCTCCAACTGCTTGAGGAAGGTACGGGCGTACCCGGCGCCGGGGTCCTTGAGCCGGTCCCGGCCCAGGATGAGCATGGTCAGCTCGGCGAGGTAGTCACCGGTGAGGACGTCCAGTTGACCGCCGGTGAGCATCTCGCGGAGGGCGTCGAACCGGTCGCCGTAGAAGCCGGAGGCGTTGCCTATGCGGAGGGGGGCGACGGTGGAAGTCACTCTCCGGCTCCCTTCGACTTCGGCGGGCGCCCGGCGCCGGGTGGCCCCGCGAAGGCCTGGGCGATGTCGAGCCATCGATCGGCATCAGGACCGACGGCCTCCACCGCGAGGTCGGTGCGGTGGGCGCGCTGGGTGACGAGGAGGCAGAAGTCGAGGGCGGGGCCGGTGACACGTTGCGGAGCGTCTTCGGGACCGTAGACCCACAACTCACCCTCGCCGGAGGGAGCGTGGAGTTCGACGCGGAACTCCTCGCTCGGCGGGGTGAGCCCATGCACACCGAAGGCGAAGTCCCGTGCGCGCACACCGATGCGCACCACATGCCGGAGCCGATCTGTAGGTGGCCGGACCACACCGACCGCGTCGGCGACATCCTGCCCATGGGCCCAGGTCTCCATAAGCCGACCGGTGGCCATGGAGGCGGCCGACATGGGTGGGCCGTACCAGGGGAAGCGGGTTCTTGTGGGTGCGGAGTACAGGGCGTCCAGTAGCGCCGCCCGCCCCGCCCGCCAGTCGGCGAGGAGCTGAGCGGGGGTCTTCGCGGCCCCCTCCTGTGCCCCCTCGTCCACGAACGTCTCGGGAGTGGCGAGGGCCTTCTCGACCAGCGCACGGAACGCGTCCTCGTCCGTCACGGCGAGCAGGGCGGAGTGGTCGGTCCAGGCCAGGTGGGCGATCTGGTGGGCGACGGTCCAGCGGGCAGCGGGGGTCTCGACGGCCCAGCCCTCCGGCCTCAACTCGGCTACCAGCCGGTCGAGTTCCTCGCTCTCCTCACGCAGGTCGTCGAACACGCGCGTCGGATCGGACATGGGGGGAGCATGGCAGGGGCACCAGAAACAATCAAGCGTGCTTGCATTATTGAGTGGGGAGTGTGGGATGAGGAAGGGACGGGGAAGTGCTGTGGGCCTGAGCCGTGGAGTGGACGTCGGGCCGCCCGCTTCTTTGTGAGAGTCGGGCTTCCGTGCACCTACCCACCCGGTCCACCTACGCCTCTACCTTCACCTTCCCCCGGCCCACCTGCGTCCGCACCGCCCCCATGCTCGCCGCGATGACCAGCGCAATAGCCATCGCCTCAGGAACGGACAGCGCCTGGTGGAGGATCAGGAAACCCGCCGTCGCCGCCACGGCCGGTTCCAGGCTCATCAGGATGGCGAAGGTGGAGGCGGGGAGGCGGCGCAGGGCGAGGAGTTCGAGGGTGTAGGGCAGGACCGAGGAGAGGATCGCCACCGCAGAGCCGAGGGCGAGCGTCGTGGGGTTCAGGAGCTTCGTGCCCGACTCCGCGATGCCGAGCGGCAGGAACACCACCGCCGCCACGACCATCGCCAGCGCCAGCCCGTCGGCCTGGGGGAAGCGGCGCCCCGTGCGGGCGCTGAAAACTATGTACGTGGCCCACATGGCGCCGGCGCCCAGGGCGAACGCCACACCTACAGGGTCCAGGCTGCTGAAGCCTCCGCCGCCGAGGAGGAAGACGCCCGCCAGGGCGAGCCCCGCCCACACCGCGTTCAGTGCGCGCCGGGACGTCAGGACCGAGAGGGCGAGCGGGCCGAGTACCTCCAGCGTCACCGCCGGGCCCAGGGGGATGCGGGCCAGCGACTGGTAGAAGAGGCCGTTCATCGCGGCCATGGTGACGCCGAAGACGACGACCGTGCCCCAGTCCGCGCGTGAGTGACCGCGCGGGCTCGGGCGGCAGATCACGAGCAGGACCACCGCGGCCACCAGCAGACGGAGCGCGACCACACCCAGCGCGCCCACCCGCGGCATCAACGTCACCGCCAGCGCGCCACCGAACTGCACCGAGACACCTCCGGCCAGCACCAGACCCACCGGTCCGAGCGAACCCCCGCGGCGCGGGGCGGCGGCGGTCGGAGTGGCCACGGGGGCGGTGGTCGACGTACTGGTGGGGATGCTCACGGGGCTTCCAGGGCTCGGCTCAGCGCGCATTCGTCCATCACGATGCACTGCTCGGTCCATGGTAATGGACTTAGACAGGTGTGAGAACCCTTTATGCAGCTGTCGCTGGGCCTAGTCCCGGAACAGGGGCCGGCCGTCGGGGAGGCTGGTGGGCATGGGCCCGAAGAGGGGATCGGAGTACTCCGGGTACTCGGTCTGCGGGTAGGCCTGCGGGCAGGTCTGTGAGTAGGCCGGCGGGTAGGTCGGCGGGTAGGTCGGTTGATACGTCGGCTCGTACACCGGCTCGTACGTCTGCGGCGGCGCCCAGCTCTCGACGAAAATCGGCGCCGGGGAGTATCCGTAGCCCACGCCCGCCGCCGCACCCTCCGCCACTGCCACCGGCACGCCCACCGGCACCCCTACCGGGATCCCCCTCTCCGCGAACGACGGCAGCCTCAACTCCCCCGTGTCCATCGCCGCGTTGTTCTGCGAGCGGTGCAGTCGCGAGTACGCCCCGCCCCGCGCCATCAACTCCTCGTGCCGGCCCGTCTCCACGATCCGGCCCCGGTCCACGACCAGGATGCGGTCGGCGTCGGGGGCGAGGTTGAGGTCGTGGGTGATCATGATGGTCGTACGGCCCGCCATCAGCCGCCGCAGGGGCTTTACGACCCGACGCGCGGCCATCGAGTCCAGGCCGGTGGTCGGTTCGTCGAGGACCAGGACCGGGGCGTCGCGCAGGATCGCGCGGGCGATCGCCAGGCGCTGGAGCTGACCGCCGGACAGGCGGGCCGAGTTGGGGTCGACCTTCGTGTCGTAGCCGTCGGGGAGGCGGAGGATGAACTCGTGGGCGTCGGCAGCGACGGCCGCGTCCATGATCGCCTGCTCGCTCGCGCCGGGTCGGCCGCAGGCGATGTTCGCGCGGACGGTGTCGTGCAGGACCAGGGTCTCCTGGGGGAGCAGGGTGACGTACTCGCGCAGGCGGGCCAGCGGGAGGTTCTGCAGCGGTACGCCGTCGAGGAGGACTTCGCCCGCGTCGGGGTCGTAGAAGCGGAGCAGCATTTTGGAGACCGTGGACTTGCCGGCGCCGCTGGGGCCGGTGACGATCACCAGTTCGCCGGGGTTGACGGTGAAGGAGAGGCCGTCCAGGGCGACTCGGTCGGCGCCGGGGTAGCTGAAGGAGACGTCGCGGAGTTCGACGGTGCCGTCGGGGCGGCCGGTCTCCGTGTCGCGGGCGGGGTCGGCGACGGACGGGCGTACGTCGAGGATCTCGATGAGGCGTTCGGCGCCCGCGGTGGCGGCGGTGATGGTCAGGCCGAGTTGGGCCAGGCCGCGGACGGGCGGGTAGAGGTAGCCCAAGAAGGCGGAGAACGCGAGGAGTTGGCCGAGGGTCATACGGCCGGTGGAGATCTCCCAGGCGCCGATGCCGATGACGGCGAGCACGCACACGGTCTCGATGACGGCGACGAGTTGCTCGTACGCCTCGTTGAGCCGCGTCGAGCGGACGGAGGCCCGGAACCAGGCGCCGGCCTCCTCGTTCAGGCGGCGGCGTTCGGCGTCGCGGCGGCCGTAGGCCTGGGTGAGGACGATGTTGCCGAGGGACTCCTCGACGACGGAGGTGATCGCGCCGTCGGCGACCCGGCCTTCGCGCGAGACGTCCTTGATGGAGCCGGAGAAGCGGCGGGCCGCCAGCCAGAAGAGGGGGGCGAGGACGAAGGTGGCGGCGGCGAGGTCCCAGCGGAGCCAGAACGCGGCGGCGGCGTAGAAGAGGGCGGAGAAGATCGCGGAGGCGGTGCCGATGACGCCGGACACGACGAGGGTCTCGATCGCCTCGACGTCGCCAGTGAGGCGGGACAACAGGTCGCCCTGGCGGTGCCGTTGGAAGAAGTGTGGGGGCAACTGCTGTACGTGGTCGAAGACATGCTCGCGCAGTCTCATCACGAAGCGTTCGGTGGCCCAGGCGGCAAGGGAGTTGCCGGCGTATGAGACGAACGCGCCGACGATCGCCACGCCCAGCCACTTGGCGGCGGGGCTCCAGAAGGCGCTCAGCGAGCCCTTCGCGAGGGCGCGGTCGGTGAGGTCGCTGAAGAGGAGGATGGCCTCGGTCTCGGCGAGCGCGCCGACGATGGTGCACACCCAGACGAGCATCAGCCAGCGTCTGAGACCCGCGGTGAGCGGCCAGAACCGCCGGAAGGCGACTTTGGCGGGAATGGTGGGAGTTCCGTATTCCTCGTCGTATTCGTCGAGGTCTTCTTGATCAGGATCCGCCGTCGCATCCATATCCACGCCCACAATCCCCTCCGCTTTCCGTCACCAGAATTCTTTTGGATTTTCGAATTCGGGAAAGAAAAGAGGGCCGACTGCGTGGGTCGGCCCTCTTCTACTGCCGGTTCAGCTGTCCTGGCCGGGCAGCGGCTTCGGCAGCGGCTTCGGCTGGTGCTTCTTGCGCGGCTTCGGGGGCGGCGGCGGGAGCTGCTTCGACTTGGGCTTGGGGGGCAGCGGGGCGAGCTTTTTGAGGCTCATGCCGAACTCCTTGGGTTGTGCAGTGGATTGTGCGTCAAAGTCGAGCGTTTTACCGCCCGGGGAATTCCCGACACCGAGGAACTTACACGCGGCCGACGCCACGAAGCAGCAAAGTCGGCAAGCAAACGGCAAGCAGGTGCTGTGAATACCTTTGCGAATCCTGAGTTACGACCCCGAACCTGAGAGTTCTCTGATAAACCTGAGAGCAGCCTTAATGAACCTGTGCTTCCGCCCTCAGGCCGGGCGCCCCTGAAGTCGTATACGGCGTCACCCGCGCCCGTCCCGAGGCCCGAACACCTCCAGCGCCTCCGTGTCCGACGCCCGTGCGTTGAGGAAGTAGTCCGCCCACTCGGCGATCTCCGGGTAGCCGGACTCGCGGGTGAGGCGGGTGATCGCCGCCGGGATGTCGTACGGCGTCACGCGCAGGTCCGTGCCCGGGCCCAGGAGGCACCAGTGGGCGCCGGTGCGGCCGTACGGCATGCCTACGCTGCCGGGGTTGACGATCAGGCGGCCTTGGGCGAGGCGGATGTACGGCATGTGGGTGTGGCCGCAGACGACCGTGCGGATGTCGTCGTCGAGGCCGGTGAGGACCTCGGTCCAGCGGGCGGGGCGGGAGTCGACCAGGACAACTTCCTCGTCGTTTCGGGGAGTTGCGTGGCAGAACAGGACCCGTCCGTGGCCGCGGACGGGGAGCGTCAACGTCTTGGGGAGGGTGGCCAGGAAGTCGATCTGGTCGGGGCGGAGGGCGGTCGCCGCGTAGGGGGCGATCGGGTCGGGGATCTCGTCGCGTTCGCCCCTGCGGTACTCGACCAGTTCGCGGTCCGCGTTGCCCGCGATCCACAGCACTCGGTCGCCCTGGGCCCTCAACAGGTCGACCACTTCCGCCGGTTGGGGGCCGGCCGTGATGTCGCCGGTGAGGACGATGCGGTCGGCGGTGGCCACCTCCGGTTCGGCGAGTACCGCTTCCAGGGCGGGGAGTACGCCGTGGATGTCGGAGAGGACCGCGACTCGGCCCAGTTCGTCGGTCACTTGCCCTCTTCCTTCAGCGCGTCCGCCAGTACCTCCGCCAGGTGTCGGCCCCGCACCCCGGCCAGCTGCTCCAGTTGTGTACGGCACGAGAAGCCGTCCGCCAGGATCAGTGCGTCCTCCGATGCCTCCCTTACGGAGGGGAGGAGTTGTTCCTCCGCGCAGGTCGCCGACACCTCGTAGTGGCCCTTCTCGAAGCCGAAGTTGCCCGCCAACCCGCAGCAGCCGCCGGACAGTTCACCCGTGAGACCGGCTGCCTCGCGCAGGCGGCGGTCGGGGGTGTCGCCGAGTACCGCGTGCTGGTGGCAGTGGGTCTGGCCGACCGTCGGGCGGTTGATGTGGGGTGGGGTCCAGTCGGGGGCCAGGCGTTCCAGGGCTTCGGCGAAAGTGAGGATCGAGGTGGACAGGCGGGCCGATCGAGGGTCGTTCGGCAGCAACTCCGGGAGGTCCGTGCGGAGGGCTGCCGCGCAGCTCGGTTCGAGGACGACGATGGGCACATCCCCCATGCCCGGGAGCTTGCTCATCTCGTCCAGCGTGCGGCGCATCACCTCACGGGCGCGGTCGAGTTGGCCCGTCGAGACGTATGTCAGGCCGCAGCACACCGGCTTCCCCGCCGTCACCGGAAGCACGTCCAGCCCCGCCGCCTCCAGCACCCGCACCGCCGCCAGCCCGACCTCCGGCGAGAGGTGTTCCGTGAAGGTGTCCGGCCACAGGAAGACACGCTCTCGAACGGGTACCTCTGCTCTCGCGTCCCGTCGCCACGCCCTCGTGAACGTCACCCCCGCCACCCGAGGAATCCCCCGCTCCCCCGCGATCCCGCCCAGCCGTTTCGCCAGCGACGCCAACGGCCTTACCGAAGCGAGGGAGTTGACCAGCCACGCCGTGCGCGTCAGCGCCACCAGTCGCAGCCAGCGCGGCAGCCAGCCCATCGAGTAGTGGGCCGCGGGCCTGCGGCGCCCCTCGTAGTGGTGGTGCAGGAACTCCGCCTTGTATGTGGCCATGTCGACGCCGACCGGGCAGTCCGTGCGGCAGCCCTTGCAGGACAGGCAGAGGTCCAGCGCGTCCCGGACCTCCGTCGACTGCCAGCCGTCGGTGACCAGTTCGCCCGCGAGCATCTCGTGGAGGAGTCGGGCCCGCCCGCGTGTGGAGTGCGCCTCCTCGCCCGTCGCGCGGAACGACGGGCACATCACCGACGATCCGGACACCTCTGTCGTACGGCACTTGGCCACCCCCACGCAGCGCCGTACCGCCGCCGAGAAGTCGCCGCCGTCGGACGGGTAGCCGAACACCACGTCCACCGGTTCGCGGGGCAGGACCGAGAAGCGGAGGTTCGAGTCGAGCGGGGCCGGTCGCACCAGCATGCCGGGGTTGAGGAGGTCGTCCGGGTCCCATACCCCTTTCGCACGCTCGAACAGGGTCACCATCTCGGAGCCGTACATCTTCGGGAGGAGTTCCGCGCGTGCCTGGCCGTCCCCGTGTTCGCCGGAGAGCGAGCCGCCGTGCGCCGTCACCAACTCGGCCAGTTCCTCGGAGAAGCTGCGGAAGCGGGCCACCCCCGGCTCCGTCAGCAGGTCGAAGTCGATGCGGACGTGGATGCAGCCGTCCCCGAAGTGGCCGTACGGCGTGCCCCGTAGGTCGTGCGCGGCCAGCAAGCCCCTGAAGTCCCGTAGATACGGGCCCAGTTGAGCCGGTGGTACCGCGCAGTCCTCCCAGCCCGGCCACGCCTCCGAGCCGTCCGGCATCCTCGTCGCCGTACCGCTCGCGTCCTCGCGGATGCGCCACAACGCGCGCTGACTCGACGGGTCCGTCACCACCAGGGAGTCGAGGACGTCGGCCGCGCGGACGATCGTCTCCGCACGCGCGCGTGCCTCCGCCTCCGTGTCGCCGCCCGTTTCTACGAACAGCCAGGCGCCGCCCCGGGGGAGGTCGGCCGTGGAGCGGACCAGGTCGGCCGCCATGCCCTCGACGGTGAGCGGCGAAAAAGGCAAGAGCCCCGCCGCTGCCTCCGCCGCCGCGCTCTCGTCGGCGTAGCCGAGTACCGCCAACGCACGCGCGCGGGGTGCCTCGACAAGGCGTACGACCGCCTCCGTGACGATGCCCAGCGTGCCCTCGCTGCCGCAGAAGGAGCGGGCGACATCCGCGCCGTTCTCGGGGAGGAGGGCGTCCAACGCGTAGCCCGAGATGCGGCGGGGGAGGTCCGGGAAGCCGGTGCGCAGGCGGGCCAACTCGGCTTCCACGAGGGGGCGTAGGCCCTCCGGGGCGCCCGCCCAGTCGCGGCCCAGCGTCAGGCGGTCGCCCCGCGCGGTGATCACCGACAGTTCGCTCACGCTGTCCGCCGTCGTGCCCCAGGCGACCGAGTGGGAGCCGCAGGAGTTGTTGCCGATCATGCCGCCGAGGGTGCAGCGGCTGTGGGTCGAAGGGTCGGGGCCGAAGCGCAGACCGTGCGGGGCGGCGGCCTGTTGGAGGCGGTCGAGGACCAGGCCGGGCTGAACGACCGCCGTACGGGAGGCGGGGTCCAGGGACACCAGGCCGTTCATGTGGCGGGTGAAGTCCAGGACCACGCCCGTGCCGGTCGCCTGGCCGGCGATCGACGTGCCGCCGCCGCGCGCCACCACCGGCACCCCGTGCGCCCGGCACGCCGCGAGCGTCGCCGCCACGTCGTCGGCGTCATGGGGCGCGACGACACCCAGCGGGACGCGTCGGTAGTTGGACGCGTCCATGGTCATCAGCGCCCGGGACGTGACGTCGAAACCGACCTCGCCCCGGACGGTGCCGCGCAGCTCCGCCTGGACAGCCGCCAGTTCCGCCCGAGCACCCACCGACTCCGCCTGAAGATCCGCCATGCCCCCAGCATGCACCCGACCACTGACAGTGACCGCCCGGCATCTGACGAAACGTTCCGGGAAACTTCGCGCCGACGGACCACCAATTCCGTAAACGCATCCAGAACCTACCCAGTTCGATCACTAACTCTCATATAGTGACCGTCAGTTGAGCACCCGGTGTCGCTTCTCGCCCAGGAACCCGACGAGCACCCCCCGAGGACACGACCGAGGACGACTGAGGACCACGACCAAAGACGCCCGAGGACCCGACCGAGGACCCCCTTCATGACCGCCCCCATACTTCCCGGCGAACGACCCACCTTCCGCACCGTCGCCCCCGCGCCCCTGTTCACCGCCGTGCTGGCCGGGCTCGCGGTCGCCGGCGCGGTCTATGTGACCCCCGGTTCGAAGCGCCTCGCGGTCGCCTGCGGTGCCGGTGCCGGCGCGCTGCTGCTGTGCGCGGCCGTCGCGCTCGCCGCGCACGCGTACCAGACGGCCCGGATCACCCGCCGCCGCCTTGAGGCCGTCACCCTGGACGCCGGACGGCTGCTGCAGGAACGGGCCCGGCTGAGCACGGACTTCGACCGGGAGCGCGTGCAGCTGACCGAGGAGCTGACCCACGAGCGGGCTCGGCTGACCACCGAACTCTCGCAGGAACGCGCCCGGTTGACCTCCGACTTCTCCCAGGAGCGCATGCGGCTCACCACCTCCTTCGCGGAGGAGCGCAGCCGCCTCACGGAGGAGCGCGAGCTGGAGCGCGCCCGGCTGACCGCCGAGAACAAGCAGCTGTCCGAGAAGGCCCGCCGGGACTCCCACGAGCGTGCCGCCGCGCTCTCCGCGACCGCCAACGCGGCGGGCCGGATGCAGGCGTTGGCCACCGGGATGCTCGCCGACCTGCGCGCCATGGAGGAGCGGCACTCGGACGAGGACGTCCTCGCCGACCTGCTCCACCTCGACCACCGCACCGCGCAGGCGGGCCGTATCGCCGACTCCGTCGCCGTCCTCACGGGAGCGCGCTCCGGCCGCCGTTGGGCCCGTCCGATCGCCATGGAGTCGATCCTGCGCGGCGCGATGGGCCGGATCAGTGGCTATCAACGCGTGCGCGTGCACTCCGCGAGCGACACCGCCGTCGCCGGGCACGCGGCCGAGGGCGTGATGCACGCGCTCGCCGAACTCCTCGACAACGCCGCGAACTTCTCGCCGCCGAGCGCCGAAGTGCATGTCTACGTAGAAGAAGTGCCCGCCGGGGTCATCCTCTCGGTGGAGGACAGCGGTCTGGTCATGGGCGACATCCAGCTGCGCCGCGCCGAGCGCGCCGTCTCCGGTGACTCGACCGAACTGGGCGGCCTCACCGGCACCCGGCTCGGCCTCCCGGTCGTCGGGCGGCTGGCCCGCAAGTACGGCCTGAAGGTGTCGTACCGGCCCTCCGCGCGGGGTGGCACCGGCGTCCTGATGCTCGTACCGCAGGACATCCTGGTGCCCCAGGACGCGCCGACACCGCAGGTGTCCCTGGACCTTCCCGAACCGTCGCCGTCGCCGTCGTCGCCGTCGCTGTCGTCACCGTCAACGCCGGTGGATCCGGAGGCGGTTCCCGAGCCCGCGCCCTCCGTCCGGGACCATCCGTGGATGTCCTACGCCGCCGGGCGCACCCTCGCCGATCTGGACCCGGACCCGGTGCCCACGCACGAGTCGCCGGAGCGCGGTGTCCTCGCCGACGCGGTGACGGACGTAGCGAACGCGTTGCCCGAAGGCCTGCCCAAGCGGCGCCGGGGTCAGGCACTCGCGGAAGCCGAGCGTTCACGCGCGCGTGCCGAGTCCCCGGTGCCCGAGACGCCCCGTCCCGCCCCCTCGGCCGACGACACCCTCGCCCGCACCGCCCGCTTCAACAGCTTCCGCCGGGCCGTACGCGAGGCGGCGACCGACCAGGGCACGCGCGCGTCCGGCACCGACGCGGACAGCCCCGTATCAGCGAACAGCGCGGACAGCCCCGTATCAGCAGAGCCCACCCCCTCCCTCTCCCACTCGGAAGGCAACCCCACCTCATGACCGGCACGACCACCGCCGACGAGAAG
>Ga0307507_10005077_pt1 | contig 22164 bp, 16 predicted proteins | sample 7_EM_MG_FD_207223 | JGI IMG/M metagenome (GOLD analysis project Ga0307507, IMG submission 207223) | Populus trichocarpa ectomycorrhiza microbial communities from riparian zone in the Pacific Northwest, United States - 7_EM | ecosystem: Host-associated > Plants > Roots > Unclassified | place... | reverse complement strand
GAACTCCTAGGCTCCTGCTAATTGCACAGGAGGTTAATTGTTTCTTGACATATTAACCACTGCGCCAGCTAGGTATTTTCACATCATATCGCTACATGAACAAATACTTATCTTGCTGTCTTTGATTTTTTGCATGAGGCTAAAGATCACGATCCTAAAATATTTATTAAACTTTAAGGCATCGCAGAAATTGACCCGGCCTTGAAAGAAGGCAAATAATCAATAATAGCTAACGGCAGGGTCCTATTGTATGCAAAGTGGCAATCACAGCCACCGGAACATCAATAATGGAAGAAAGATGGGCTTTGCTGTGCGAAAGACAGGATTTAGGAAGAGTCACGGTTATAGATGTATAGTATGTATAGATGGCGATGTACGAACTATCCGAGTGACCAATGGTGACCCCAATTCCACCTCTCATTCTTCTCGATGGACCCCGACAACCACCTGGAGTCCAACCTTCCAGAACGTGTGGGCTACTGTATATCCACCTCTAGATCTTATGAATGAAACTCATCTTGTAGGACGATAATGTGAAACCAGCGGCTTAGGCGCGCCTATGCGTCAATAATACTCACATACAACAAACTACTTACCCACTACGGGCTCTGCCGGGATATAGGCGAAGAAGCGATTCAGCTAGCAAATGCAACAGCGATAGTATCCGACTAACTTTGTTTCTTTGGTGGCCCTGCCGGCTCGGGAGCTTCTTGAAAAGTCATTAGTAATTGGTCGGCAGGAGTCAATATTTCTGCGCATCCCAAATGCTAAAAACAGTGGTACAGAAGTGCACAAAAACCAAAATTAGACCTATTTAACTGTGTCTAGGGTTTCGGGAGGGATTTTATGCTTTAAAAGGGTTAGCGGTACTATGCATCTAGGCTATTGTGGTGGTAAAGCGGATGAGCAAAGGTTTTGCTGATTGGGCACATTTACACCAGAATTCCTCATTTTGAAGGGGCCCTAGCTGGGCTCCTGCGCTGAGCCCAGACAGGAAGCTTTTTTTTTATAAAAAAAACTTTCCAAGCAACTATGGATGAATGTAAAGATTATCCTGGAACCATCCTCCATCACGTTACACTGGCCAAAGGTTGGGATATTTCTGTAAAGTGTTGCCAGGTCTATTATCTTAGCAGATTGGTGAGGACGGCCCTTAAACAATGATAGAACTTTACAAGCTTATAGAAACTTAGTTGGTAATGGGTGTGCTTCAAATTAATCATGAGATGTGCATATGAAATGACTTTAAATCTGGAATCTGGGGGGGGGGGGGTTCAGTTTTCGATGGGCTATCATACCAGCGATTGAAAAGTGAGGTTTTTGTGTATTTTTCACGTGAAATGGCATAGCCACCGAGGCCCCTGCCCGCTGTAACCAACAACCTCTGCCAATCAGGAGGATTTGAGAGAAGTGGGTTTGACCCATATATTTCCTGCCCCTCAAGGTTGATTTCGTCTTAGAATTCCATTTATTACTATCCTTGCATTTTGCCCGTCTTCCTACTCTTTCTACGTCGTTAGTGTGCCAGGAGATCGATCTGGTGATTGCCCTTTCTGAAAAAAGTGGCAATATGACATTATTATATATTGAATTATAAGATGCCCGTTGGCACAATTGCCATTGAGTGATTGGGAAAGTATCCGCTGGGGATTCAAGAGCCTAGTTTAATGCAAATGCAGTCAATTTCGCATGTTTGCATAGCGAATCAAGACTCATGGCCGAGGTATGATAGAAGAATATAAAACCCTACTAGTAGTTTATCTATTTTGACGCCATCTTTTTATATTCAAAGGAGCCATAAGGAAGCCAGGCCGTGTGAACCTTCGCCATATCCTAACCAGAATAACTTAGACCCTTCTCTCAACTCTTGTCCTAGAATCGCCCATCGGAGGAACATCCCCCATCTTTTATTCTTCACACATGGAGGGCTCAATTACCTAGTGCGGTCATTTCGTCTCTTACCCACCTCGATCCCATAGAACTACAGGTATTTGAGTACAAAGGTAACTAGAGGCAAAGTTTATAGGTTATAGTAAATTTTATACCGTAGATACTAAAAAATCTCAATACCCATCAATGAAATCTCAAAACCGAGTAACCTTTTAGAAGAGGCGATAGATAGCTATGTTTGATGGGTGTTGTGATTTTTTGATTCTTCGTTTTCCTTCATGCGTGAGTACTGAGCTCAGATGTGTTGCATTGGCTAGAATCCTGCTGCCGTCTGCCGCTACGGATCGGCCGACTTCCATGCATATAAAAAAAAGAAAGAAATTGCATTGTATGGTAAGGCAAAGTGACGGCAAGTCGACCATTTTTGTGTAGGCCAAGTGGATGTAGAACAGCGAGGTAAGCTATAAAAAAATGCCCATTTTCATTGAAAACGCCTACTGCCGGATGTGAGCATAATTGGTTTGAGGACCCTGAAATATTACAAGTACTCGTACCTAGGTGAATATTGAACAGTGTGACACTGCCTACAGTACGACCCACAGGCGAAATTTTGCGTGTACTCGAGTACTGTACGAGTGCTGTACATAGCCATCTCCACACACAATCACGTATCATAAGATGTCTGCGCACACTCAAAGTTAGCCTAGTCAGTATGTGAGCAGTCACCTATTGATGAAACCGGATGAGTGATATAAAGTGATCAACAGCGGGTTTGCCATTTAGCAATAAGTACAGTATCTTACAATAACGCATTCACTCAACGACCACCGACCGGCGAAAAATACCCTGCCTCATTTTCTGACACTTTATGCCAGATGCAAGAATAGGCGAAAAATTGATTCCAGCACAAACTAGAGTCTTGACTTGGTGGACGGCTGGTTTGTGTGGTCCAAGCCCTGCCCAAGTTTTGGGATCCCAAATGTTAGGCACGACCTTGCAGGTGAGGACAAGACTGCAGGGGTACTTGCGAGATAGCGAAACTATTTTCGTGTGTCTTTAACGCGGTTTCCCAATACAATTCTAGCTAAGGGTTAAAAGTCCTCCTTAATCCTTAATAGGGCTTGCCGGTACTCCATAACGCCCTTGGAACACAAGGCCCGCGACACTTATGATGGGAGGTTAACTATTTAACTTAGAATGAGAAGACCTCCCAGAGATTAGAGTACTCGAGTATGGTAGGGTCTACTGTAGGTTTAACCTATGATATTTTATTAGTAAAAGGGCTTTGAGGTCTAAGGCTATTTGAGGATAATTAGCCTCATCCTATTGTTCATTAATGAGCCCCTGTCAATGTGGGACCAAGCTGCCCCATGAACGGGTTCAACCGCCAGAGGGCCCGACGAACAAGTGATACAAAATTAGTATTTGCCAAGACATTTTATAGGTTGTTTGATAATATTATAGTACCCTCCTATTGGCTCACGGCCTACCCACAAACCGTTTATAATTCAGCCCCCACCAATTCGCCCCGCCTGCCGGTAAACAACAAAAACACAGGCTGGCAGACGCCTAGCCTCAGGAGATGTCAATCAATAGCTCCAACTGTCCGGATAATCCGCTTAACGGGATATCACCTGACGGATGCCTCACTATATAATTCTGAGCCCCCAAGTCCTCGGTTCACACACTCATCTCTTTCTCGTTACCTCCTCTGCCCGCATCCTAAGGTTGAAATGTCCTTTACTACTTTACCAAATGAGCTTATCCTCGAAGTAGCCGAGAAACTACAGCCTCATGAGCTGACCTGCCTCATCCAAACATGCCGTCGGTTCTCCCGATTGCTTATTCCTACGCTTCAAAAGTTTGCACTGAGTGAAAAGTATGCTTCCATCGCACTTTTCTGGGCAGCAGCCCTCGGCAATGAACAACTGGTCCGTCAAATTCTTACGAAAGGCCATTCTGTGCCCATTATTCGGATGGAGCACGACGGCAAGGAGCTTTCTATGTCCCATCTGACCTCCAACGATCCTGAAAAGAACGAGCTAGTCTCCTTCGCACTAAAACAAGGACCCAACCTAGTTCTCGAAGATGGAGACGGAAGAGCACTCTACTGGGCTACCCGACACGGTTACATAGATATGATATCTATGCTGCTGGACCAAGGCGTCGACATCCAATTCAAAACCTTTGACGGCGACACGGCACTTCACGCCGCTGTAGTATGGCAAAATTTAGAGGCGACCGAGCTCCTGATTGCTCACGGTGCGGATGTGGATGCACGAGATGGCTCCGGGAGAACACCCCTCCATCTTGCAACCGTGTGTAATCACGTCGCCATATGGGAAACGCTGGCCGATCACGGAGCAGATTTGTATGCCGTGGATGGTTACGGCAAGACGATATCTGATAAGGTTCTTCCAAGGAACGGATATTGCGAGGAAGTGGCCAATTCCTTTGCTTGGTACTCTACCTACGCGAAACCATCTAGGCCAACCGTCACAAGTTTTCAGGGGAAGTCGGCATGAAACTGGTCCTGCTTGATTTCCACGTTTTCGTTTCCTATTTTGTTATTCATATTTCTCATATCTTTCTCCTTTTCATTTTTCATCAGCACATTCGGATGGGTAGCGGTAGGGGCGAGATCCTCTCTCTAACTCAAATGCCGCACGTGCAATGAGCGATATTCTCGAGAAGGATCCCTGCGATGCGTTGGCTAGGCAGGCGACAGGAATATTAGGATACCTTCCTTTCTGGTGCAGGATCGAGAATGGCATACGTTAGCGGCTGACGGTGGTGATTGGTGGCGATGTATGAGAGGATTTAGAGATTTCCCTGCAGCGGAGGCAGAAATCGAGTGGTTCGGGGTTTACATATTGAGCCACCATGCCCGGTGGTTCCTTTTTCTCCTTTCTTTTTCCCCTTTCTCTTCCTACATTCATTAATATGTGAGCCGGTAATGTAATAATAACACTTTTTTTTTGTTTTTTTGGCGCAGTGGGGGGTTCTACTATATCCTTTTGTCTTTTTACATTTCATTTGCTTGTGTATTGGCCCATATTCTATCGGCGCTACTATTTTATTTTCCTCTCTATCGGAGTTAACTTGCTTCTCTACGGTGTAACCAGCCAACCCTAGTCTAGTCTCGTTTAAAAACTTAAAAAGTTGAGTTACTCAAACTAGGGGATCCACGTGACCAATTGTTTTTCAAACTTACTCGGGCCCTGTGGGCGTGGTGAGGAATATAAACTGGCCGCCACGGAGCGTTATACTGGGGATCTTTTGCACTCTGGGAATGGATTAACGATGGAGGGGAAAGGGATAACGAGTGGGGGGCGATATTTGGGTTGGGCTGCCGCGGACAAGCGGCATGGGGCCGAGGTGCGGGGGGTGATCTATGGAATACGAATAGCGTGGAGCTGGGAGGTGAATCAGGACGATAAGGAGCGGGAATCTGGGCGATAAGAAATGGCAAGGCACTAACGGAATTCCTAGGGGAGGTCCGGGCGGGCTTTGGGCGAAACGAACGCGTTGGCCTCATTTCTCGGCAGCACTCGGTATACCAGCGATCCCGTTGGATCGCCTTAGTCTCTATGAGCACTCTGGAGGTGAATCGGGGGAGGGTATACTTGGGTGCGGAGCAGAAGTCGCGGACGCGCCTAATTCTTGCGACAGTCGTGACTTCGTCATGCACCCTAGTCTCGGAGAGCAAGAAAGTCCTCGGACTGTCCACGTATCCGAACGCCCCGGGCAGGGACACGGGAGTTATCATCAGGAAATACCAGACGCTCCAGTTTAGCTTCTTAGGGTACGAGTGGTCAGAGGATGGTCGGGTACTGCCATTCTTAGTATCCTGAGAGCGCGGCCCCGACAGCCGGCTAGGAATACACTGCTATGAACTTCTCACCTAGGGAGTGAGACCCCTCTTCCTGGGCCTTTCCATCTCGAGGTTGAGTTTATTTGGAGGCTAGATTTCGGATTGTGGTCATGGCAAATCACTCAGGGTTGACTTCTGCCGTTGGGGACTTAGGGTATCGAGTGGATGTTTAACACTTCCTATGTTGGTAGGGAGTTAGGGTATGCAGAGCAATTTGCCTTTGTCCATGCCGGAGGTAGTTTTTCGGACTTGGTAAGTTAAAGTTAGTACCACTTGGGCAATGAAGATTGGATTGATGAAGGCTTCAGGAGACAGCAGATTTATTTACATTGTGCGCGTCTCTTGGCCGCGCTCTCACAGCCCTTCATTCTCTCCAGAGGCACCACGGACGAGCTTAAGAGAGAGGTGTGTTTCAAGAGTTTGGCTCGGCTCTGGATTACTGGCAGGAGAATATCATTTTGAAAGTTAAATATTCATCCATTCATTACTGTTTAAGAGGGTCCCCAGAGGGCTATAGGTTATGTAGAAAAGGAAAGGAACCACGGCATAAGCCGGAACAAGTAAGGAAAACATATACAAAAACATATATCGTCACTCAGAGCCCCCAGAAGTATCAATATCTTACACCAAACAACAGTTTCCCCTCTACCACCCGTAACTCTCCTCGAAATACTGCACATGTTTCCTCTCCTGTGTCAAACACTCCACAACCGCATTCCTAGTAATATCAACAAGCACCGAAGGCCCACACGAAAGCACTGCCATCCTCCCTACCAACCTCTTCCTCTCTGTCGCAAGGATCTCGGGAATATTCGGCCTACGATAGCGTACACCGGGCAACTTCTTCTCCCCCTCAGCCTTCTTCTTCGTAACGTACAACTGTAAGCTCACATCCTCCCGATTGAGTATGCCCTTGGGAAACCTCTTGACGACGACATTCTCAACAAGCTCCTCCTCGCGCGCGGTCCACACGAAGACAAACCGGCGCGTCAGCGTGCGGTTTTCGGGACTAGCTCCACGCGAGCGGTTGTGAAAGTCGGCCAAATATGGAAGGATAGTAGTCACACCGACGCCACCGGCAATTACGACCGCGGTCTCGAACAGGTGCATAGGTCGATTTATCCCGTATGCGCCCTCGATAAGGCACTTTATCTCCAACTCTTTAATCCTCGTGACGCCCCGACGCACCTGCGCTTCGTCGTTCTCGCGGATCATGCCCGCCAGTGTGGCTGTCATGCCTTTTCTAGGCTTTATAAGGAATGTTAGTTTTGGCCGTGGCGGACCACGCCCGTGCCCGGGTGGACGGTTCACGGAACCAGTTGTGCGTGTGGTGAGGAGGATCTGGGAGAGGTCGCCCTGCTCCTCTTCGAGTTGTATTGCGCGACGGCGGGCTTCTGCCTCTTCACGTTGACGCTGTTTAAGCATTTCTAGCTCTTTTTCTATGGACATGCCTTCATCATCTTCATCGTCATCATCTAGGTCATCCTTGCCTAGAGCGAGTTCTAAGGCTAATTTTTCTGGATCCACGTCGTCGTCGTCGTCTTCGTCTTCGTTTATGCCACGGAGGTCGGGGACGTACTTCTCGAGCACGCCAGCGTTGATATCTTCGGTGCCGGTTTCCGGCTCGGTTTCGGACTCTTCGTCTTTTTCTGCGAGGCGCTTGCGCCGCTTTTCCGCCCGTTTCTCGCGCGCTGCCGCGCGCTCTTCTTTGGTTTCTGTCTTGGAGTGGGTGCGCTTCGGCTTTCTTTTTGACGATTCAGGTTTTGGCGGGGGTTCTTTTATAGCCCTTGATGGCCCTTTTTCTTTCTTAAGGGGGGGTTCTCCAGGAAGTTCTCTCTCGCTATCGGCTTCAGGAGAGGCAGGACTCTTCTCGCTTTCTGGGTCCTTGAGTGGTGGGGTTACAGCTTGTCTAAATTTTTCAAGTTCAGCTTTAGCCTTTGCAAGTTCTCTTGCTTTTGTCAACTCGTAGATTCTTATCGCTTCTTTGGCTTTTTCCGCGGCATCTTTTGCTCGTGCTACTTCTTGGGCTTTTGCAATCTTCGCTTTCGCTAGTTCTTTGCGAGTTGATTCGGATTTGCTACGTTCCAGGCCGCCTCTTGGTGTGCCGGTTCTCTCGATGTCACCTACGCCCGGAGCATCGGAGAGGATGGGACGGCCCTTTCCGGTGTCGGACACGACGAATATATTCCCCTGATTCCCGTTCTGCTTGACGATGTATATGTTCCTTGATTTCTGCCTGTGAAGGTCACCGCCGCGGAGGCCGAGGATTGCTTCAGCATCTTCAATGTTTAGACTGCCGCCACGAAGTCCGAGGTCGCCACCGCAGAGATTGTCGGGGCTTGGTTCACCGCCCCTGAGTCTTGTTCTCTCTCTTGAGCCTCCTCTGCTCCTATCCCTTTCGCTTCTGCTTCTTTCCCTTTCGCTTCTGCTGCTCTTGCTCCTTCCGCTGCCGCTTCTTGCCACGCCGCTTCGACCACTTCGACAGCTTCGGCCGCTCCCACTTCGTGTCACTCCGCTTCTTCCACTACCACTTCTATTAACACCACTACCACTCCTACCGCTCCCACTCCTCCCACTCCTCCCACTCCCACTCCTCTTCACCACTGCGCCACCCCTTAGCGCCCCACTTTTAACACCAATCTCCTTACTCAACGACCCATTCAGCGAATCCGCCAAAGACTCCGACAGCGACCTCGCGCCCGATGGCGACCTCTGCGGCATCCCAGTAAGCGTTGGTTCCGAAGGCCTCCAATCCGCGGCAGTGAACGGGTGGCATTCCCAGAACCTCCAGCTCCCTGTCAGAAAGACGAAAAAGTGGGCCCCGGGGAAGTACCCCACGTCCTCCGCGGATGGGTACACAGTTAATTGAATGATGTCGGTCCCCTTTACGAATTTCGCCCGTGCGAGGTGGTGGTTCGCTGGGTTTGAGGAGAAGGCTCGGGCGTTTAGGATTACCACTCGGAGGAGGCGGGCGAAGCGATCAAAGGCCCACATTGACACGCAAGCCCAGATCCAGCCGTCATAAGAGTTTGTCTTAGAGAGCTTTAGGTGGCTTTTGTTCAGAATGGTTAGTCACGTGATCTAGAATATAGGGAAGAAATGGGGGGGGCGTACTGGTACAGAAATACTAGGAACAGGATTGCGCATATGATATGGCAGAAAAGAAAGAATTCGTACGCCTTTTTGCGGAAGGGGAATAGCGATAGGACGAGGATTACTCCCATCGTCGTCGTTGCCTAAGGTTCTCTTAGCAATCACGACAATCTTGCATGGTTCTGGCGGGTCAGGGTGAAACCCACAGCTATGCCGTTCGTCCAATAAATTCTGTTCCAGCCTCGCTTCTCGGGTCCAACTATCTCCCCGTTAGCTTAACTCTACTGATCTCTCCACCCTCTGAGAAAGAGGGAGTGCGTATCCAAGACTAGGTATACTAACCTTGATGCATATAAATCGAATACGCCAAAGAATGCACTACAGCCATCAACACTGCACACCTCGCAATCCACTTGTGAAACACGTGGAACATGGAGTAACTCCACCCCGTCAGCCAAACCAAAAAATCATTCCTACCGGCGAGCAAGAAGAACACTGGTAAATTCCACAACGCCAGCGTCCCCGCCCGGTCCCCAATGAGCTTCACCGAGTCGATATGCTTCCCGCCGAGGCCCTTCTGGTTCCGATTTACGACGAGGAAGACAATGTTCAGCAGCCAGTATGTTACTACCAGGATCGTCTCTATGCGCGTCGGGAAGGTGTACCAACCGATGGGCTTTCGGTGTCGACCCCGGAAGAGCGCCGGGTATTGGATTGTGCGCTTGAACCAGTTTGATAGTGCGCTGGGGGGGTAGGTACGCCATGCTACGGGATTTTGGGATTCGGAGTCTATGGCATAATTCATGCGGGCGTTGCGCACGGAGTAGTAGAGAGATCGGATGATCCCGGCTGCAAGGAGGAGGGCAGGGAAGATGTAGAGATAGTAGCTGGAGAGAGTTATTTTGACGAGCTGGAGAGTTATTTGGGGGAATTGAGACACCTACCCGAGTTGCTAATTGTTGAGAAGAGGAAACGATTGATATGTTAACTGTTGAAACATTACCTGGGAAACGGACTCCCGAGGGAACCCGAGTGTCCGAAACATACCTTGTGCATCCGCGTTGCTGCATCATTGTCCACCTTTTCTAAGTTAGCATTGTGTAATCTCCACCTAGGGAAAAATAGGAATTGTGTTACCATGATTACAATTTTCAAAGTCCAACTTTGCTATAGGGAAAAAACGAAGGTTTTAAAAATCGAGTACTAGTTTCAATTTAGCTCAATTCCTAGCAACAAAGTGGGGTTATTAAAACCATACCCCGCTCGGGACAGAACTTGGACAGTTCAGAAGAAAGTACGGATGGATAAGAAAGGAAAAGAGAAGAAGAAAAAAGAGAAGGGAACACGGGCAGCGAAAGTATGCCGGCACAAAGAAGTATATCGAGCGTCTCCAGGACCACTCTGTTCGCTTGCTGAGTAGCGACTAAATTGCCAACCGGGGGACGAAAGTGTTCGGGAGGAGCCGACGAGAGGAGAGAGAGGGAAAGGAAGGACGAGAGAAATACTGTTTTACTTATCTAGCTAGCACATGATACAATTACTACCCTTCATGTGTTCATCAATGAATAACGATGACCCCACGATAGGAATCAATAGATTCAACGGGCTGTCAAGTTTCTCCAATGAATGAGCAAAGCCATTGAGAGCGAGTCCTCTTGGACATGAACAAGTAAATAGCTCCAGAATTTGCCTTGCCTTTGCACTGCACGTTCAATGGGGCGATATACTCGACCAGATCGAATGGAATCAATGAGGCCAATGTTCCGCCACTGCTAGTTCGGAGACTTTCCACTTCTCGTTAGAGCGAATAAGAAGTGAGGGGAGGGCAGTTCACTCCAGTAAACCTATTGGTGCGGTGCTCCACAATGGTTGTCCATACAATCTGCATACCAGCATAAAACGTAGGACAAACATTCTGCGCCTCGTATCCTCCCCTTTCCCTCCCTTCCTCCGTCCCGTCAAGGAAAGCTGCAGTAATTGGTCGAACAACACAAACCACTCCTGCAAGACGGGACGAAAAAATCGGGAAAAATATCAGTTAAACAGAAGGAAGGATGTTTCTATTTTCCCCGGAATCGCCCCTTAGCCAAGAAACGTCTTCGCGCGATACCGGTATGCGATGTGGTCGAATCTAAGTCGCCGGCCAGCCGACAAGTTAAAAGGGTTATTAGGGTAAGAGTATATTATAAGGTTATTCCCCCTTGCCCCTCCTCCGTTTCTTGTGGTGCATCCACACGCAGGTACACGTAGGTTATCTGCCAGCGTTTGGTCGGATTTGGCCTGCAAGTGATCTGTCATACAAGGGTCCAATTGAGCCGCAAGTTAAGTTGCAGCAATCATATGACTACCAGTAACCAAACCCCAACAGAAATAAGCCGGGTACAAGTACTGGTACTAGCAGCTATGGTGAGGGAAGTTGGGATGCTTTTCAACCATCGTTCCGATAAGAATCACGGCTCTATTATATGATAGAGTGAATGATTTTCCAGGCGTTAAATCAGAGAATAGGAATATCTCAAACCTCTCATGGAGATATTAGGGTTTAGAAGCAGGTCAAAGTTTTGGCATGTTAGTTATGATACTATTACTTTCCTTGGCAAAGAACTGTTGGTACGATATGTATGATAGATCCTGGTATTTGCCAAGGGATTAACCTTAAATGCGGCTGTACTTGGCAAATTAACACTCTATTATTAAGCTAGAATGAACGTTTCCCGGTTCGCTCACCACACAGCAATCTTCCAACACCCTACGACAACTAACTCGACTCACCTTAGCCTGGGTGTCTACCAACTTCGGGCCATGGGCAATACGAGGCATGAGCGCTGTATGGTACGATTGCTCGCGAAGATTAAATTCATAAGGAAGGGAAGGTGGTATCCCATGGTCTGCGGTGAGTATTTTAGTGACCGGAATCAAGTGCTAGAGGCTAAAAAGAGTACCGTACTCCGCACCGCATTTCTCACGGACCCCTCCGCCCGGCCTCGCCCCACCTCCCCCACCTTCCCCATTCCACTCAATTGATCAAGCCTTGACTCCTTGATGTTATTATCGCACCATTGCGTACCCCGCTGCCTTAGCTAGGGCCCAATTGACCGCAAATAAGGCCACCCTCTTTGCCACGTTGTCCCCCGGGTTCGACTCTTAGAAAACCTCTTATCCCCCCTCTTTCGCGGGATATCATACATAAACGATTAGCAGCCTATCGTAAATGACTCAACCACACGCACAATAGGCGGCGCCATCCCGGGAAAAACTCATGGAGGACTTTTGACCAACCGTTGATCAGTCACCCCGTCTTCCCGCTCTGGTTTTTTGCTTTCATCAATCGTCACTCGTGCAAGGTTAGGGTTACCCTGATATTACAACGTATGGGCGGGTTGGAACTAACGGAACGGAAGTTCCCATGAGTTTTATTCTTCTTCCAACGGGAAAAACAAGCAAACAGCTGCCGTAGGCTAAAATAAATTTCAATGTTCTTCGAGAATCAGGCCTATCGATTGATTGCTATTTTCGACGCTTTCTCGATGGGAAACTCCCCCGTGCCGATATCTATTCCTGGGTATAGGATGGGAGCCCGATTTTCCCGGTCACGAAAGATCCCTTGCCCTAGGGCGCTTTTTCTTTTCAGCTCGGGGTGTCATGCGGGATCACTCGCCTACCTACTTATCGCTGCCTTTCCTAAGCTGTTGGACACGGATGGTGGCGCACATGTCGTTGGGATTTCAGTTGTTGCAGCTGCTGCTGTTGGCGAGCAAATGAAAGGCGCAGGCATGGTTCCAACCAATGATTTTGGGTTTTTCTGGATGGATGTATCAGAATGTGTTTTAACTCGGTCTTTATTGTTTATGTGAACTGTTAGCAGGGTTTGCGTTACGGATCTAGAACTTGAGTCGCTAGCTGTGTCAGCACTAGCGAATGTGTTTTGATAGCTTAAATGTAAATTTCTGGTGGCCTTTTCTTTTCATTTCTCTTTTCTAGCTTATTGGAGACCATGGTGGGCTTGACACAATTACCGAGAGGAATACCTATAGCTTGATTTCGCCACCTATCCCAAGGCCAAAACCGCGGTATACACAGTGTTGGGTATTAACAAGTCATTACAAAGGTGCTGGGAGGAAGCTGCAGAATATCCTGGTTTTATCAAGTGCCGTGGTGTGCTGCTTAGAGGGCGAATCGAAGCGTCTAGAAAGGACAGTTTAGAATTCCTCCATTTTCCTTCCACTGCCATCGGAGTCTATGAGCCTAAGGTTACGCCAAATCTGCCTCATGTTTCTCTACTAAGAACCGAGGGAGTAACTATTGGAGAGTATAGAAGTGTGTTTGTGCTTGCTGGGCGCTCGGTTTCGGGAGGAACTCCCTGATACCTGCAAAGCCTCCTTGGCACTTTACTGGCCAGCCATTCTCTAGTCTACTCATGTGTGCCATAGCTGTTTGGCTCCTGGTTGTTTGAGATTACTGTCATCTCAAATGGCGGGGAGCGAAAAACAGCCCCCAAGTACGATATACCTTGCTTAAGCAAAACACGGGCTTGCGATTATTAACTCCAGTGAATAGTAAAATAATGGGTATTGAAATTTCATATATTCGAGCTTAAATGCTAGTACTTCGATCACTCTGGTCCCGGCAGTACCAGTACGGCCTCATCCGTAAGCTTTTCATAACCTTCCTTGTATAATATAAATACCTCAAGGGCAATACCTATTAACAATGGAATACCACGAGCCTCTTAGTTGACTGTTTCCGGGTATGCCTCTAAGGACATTGTAAACTTCAATCACAATTTGTTCTCCTGAATAAGAGAAAAAGTAGGCTAAAGAAAAGTTTTCAAGGGCAAGTAGTACTTGGGAGAGTATGGGAAACTTCGCGGGCGCGGCTGTAACTTACTAATTTCCACGCTCGGCTAGGTTGAAAATCGAGACCTCAAGTGGTAGTTTGTGGAATTCGAGACCTAGCGGTGGCTGTAATCTCGGCAGGGAACTTACTCAAACATACAACACAGCAGCAGGTAGCGAAGTACGAATACAACGCCGCTGGAAAACTTTTTCCGCCGGCACTTTTATTCGAAAATCTCCCTCCCCACAAGCAGTCCAAAGGGAAAACCCTCTGGGAGCCCAATGATATACGGTTGCGGCAGTGGCTAAACAAAATATGCTTTGGGAAAAATTATTCAGTGACATCACGGCTCATTAATTCTGGACATCCTCCTGTGAGTTTTTAAATCGCGTCCACAACCTCCGACACCTAGCGCTAAATTTCCGTCACTTACTCTAGGGATACTGTACTCGCAATGTGGTGACGTTTGTAAAACGGACTACTATTGCACACCACCAAAACCCTGGGGCTCTGGTTGGTTTTTGGCTATACTCGAGTATGCGTTAGCAGCCTGTTTTACAAACGTCATGACATTGTAAGTACTGTACTGTACTCGAGTACTGTGCCAATAGATCTGCCGGTAGGTACCTTTTGGCACTTGAGCAGCTTAATAGCTTGGCACGTTCCTACTCGTAATATCCTAACGTTTGTGAACACAACTGCTATTGCATACGGGCAAAAAAAAATAAGCCGGAGCCGCAGGTTTTTGCTGGCATGTAATAGAAGTTGTGTTCACAAACGTCAGGACATTACGGGTATAGGGGGGACCCGAAGTACGATTTTGGTAACAAAAGAAATGCCTCCTCCCCCCCGGGTTTTCCATACAAAATTCCGATTTTCAATTTGCTACCAGAAACAGCCATAATAAGTCCTATCCTCCAAAATTTGATAACAGGAGGGGCATCCGTAGGGAGTTTAGAATTATGAATTTTTCAATTTTTACAGACAGCCCTGGATACTGATGCGGAGACATGAAGCTAGCGTGTTTATTTGACGTGGACTTCAACTTTCCCCTTGAGAATTCAGACTTTCAGGTTTTGTGGAATAATCCCTCGAGCCTGACATTTAGCTACGAGAGTCTTTAGGTTAAGCTTTCCTTTTGAATTTTTTTTACGGAATCTTTCTCATTCTTCGCTGCTAGAGAGGTGCGTAATGAAAATCGGTGTTCCGCACGGAAAACTGAGGAGGTATGATACCAGTACTGTACTCGGTATGATACAGCAACCGGAACAGCTACTTTCTTTTTGAGAAAGCAAAAAAGATATTTGCAGCTCTCGTTTTCTCGAACTTGCAAACCCCATATCTGAGGAGTGGAATTCTGGCTGGTAGATTGAAAATTGATTTCGTATCATAATTGGAAAAGACAATCTTGTTGATATATCGGTATCAAGAAGCCTTGACCTCACCGATACTCAGCCCTTGCCATCTCCATACTCCCTTCTACCACTACATTATACCGGATTGGGAAGCGAACAGGCACCCTATTAGCGTAACGGCAAAAACTCAAATAATCGTCGTTAGAATTGCGAGTAAAGTAGGAAGCGAGACAAACTCTTAGCAACTGTCTGGGGGCGGCAGTTAGCACAGTAGTTAATCCCTTAAGTGGGAATGGTTGCCAAAAATATGCCCTTTAATAGCACTATGAACCTCTCCTTTAGGCGCACCCCAGCTAAATCGAAATAATAAATTGCCACTACCGATAGTGCTGCCGCTAGTCACCACTACCGCGTAGTATCCTTTTGGTAATCCTGTTGCTAAAAAATCTTCAACAGCTTCAGAAATTGCCCCCGGGTTGTCTCTTGGTGAATATTCAGGCCAGACATTACATATCTTTCTCTTAGGTTACTCTCGTAAATTATGATTAGATAATGTCCACTTATCCGTAATGAATGCAGGTAGTCTAGGATTTGCCTTGGCTAATTGGCGATGAAACACTCTTATAGTAGCGGAGTATTTTAGTACGGCTAAGATACCAGTGAGAGTGTAGACCGTATAGTACAGTGATGGCACTTGAGTTGTAACGCTGAAGGGAAAGAATTAAAGCGATGAATTTCAGAAGTCTGAAGTCTGATCCTTGGGTAAGAGTATTTCTCTATAAATTTCTAGAATATATGAAGTATCATGTACATCTGATGAGTCAATGATTCTGCTCCTGCCCCCTTCCCATACTTCTAAAAAAAAGAAAAAGAAAAGAAAGACGATAACGAAAATAAAAATGGAGGTCGTATCAGTAGCCTAGCTTTAGGCCTAGCCAACAGGTAACTCAGGCTATACACAGAATAAGGGCTAGAACGTTGTTGTAGGAAGTTTCTTGTAAAATCTTTGGAATTACCGAAATAGTTTCACCCCGCTAACATGAAGGATCTATAGTAATCGTTGCCTTCTTAAATTTGAAGTCGTCGGGCTCAATAACGTGTGCTGAAGTGCCCGCAGTGTTAGCTTATATTCACCCTCCCCCTCCATTGTCGAAAGATACGGGCACAGTTACCATTATCCCAACCCTCGGGGAGCGTAACACCCAGCAGCGCCTGCAGATATTGTTCCTTGCAAGTCTTGGTCGCTGGGTCTTCATTAGGGTCGCACATAAACGTTCCATCAGGCTTGTATTCTTCTTGCATTTTTTTCTTAGCGTGGTCCAGTTGAGTTTTCGCCTGGGTCTTGAAATTCTTATAAATGTTATTCTGATACTCTACCCAATGTTTCTCAAAGGTGTCAGTATTTGAGGGGGCAGGAGGAGTAGCCGGAAGTTTGACATTTATATCGGGCCACTTTTTAGTGTCAGCAGGATAGTCAGGGTCCGCCTTCTTTTTGGCGGCATAGTCTGCTTTGTGGGCTGTTTTTAGGGCTGCTTGACTCTGTTTTTCTTTCACAAGATTGGCTTCTAGGCTTTTCTTGAGTGAAACCCATATCGTATTATCCGCTTCGTATTTGCAATGCCATTCGGCGTAGAGCTGGTCCCAAGTGTCTCTATTGAAAAAATCAGTTATTCAGATGGTGAAGTCAAAGTCCTCTCAGGTGTGCTCACACTGTTTGCGTTAATCGTTTCATCTGGACCTTGGTGCGAGCTCGGGCTGGCTTGGACAGCACCGCCTCAGCGACCGTTGCAATGCGGGCAGCTGCCTCAAACTTGGCACCTGGATTATCCCCGAACTTCTCCCAGATTTTATCAGTAATCGCTTCTCTGCCCTGTATTAACTATCAAACATGAAATAGGGCATGAGACCCGGTATAGGTTAGCCACTTCACCCTCCCCCATGTTGTGTAAAGAAATCATGACGTACGGGAGCTTTAGCTGCATTGAGTTCCTTGGTCATAATAACCAACTCATCAGGAAATGCTCCTGATCCAACAGCCCGCCTTAGGTGGGACATAGGATCGAAGTATTCCGCTTTCGCTTTCCCTGCCCCGCTATCTATTGAGTATTTTATGTTCTCTATTATGAGCCATTGAATATCCAAGGTTATTCCAAGTTTTTTTCCGGACTCATCCCCCATCACCTTTTTTACAAACTCGAACGTTGGAGCAACCTCCACCAGATGTTCAGCTATGGCCTTTCATTAGCTTGGTTGAAGGAGGTAGAGATCTGAACAGACTAGCAGAATACCTACATGAAAGTTCCCGTGGACCGGTGAACCGATTAGCCAGAGCAGGATTATTAGAGAGTGGTGTGAGCAGTAGCCGACGTGAGAATTGATTCTTAGTATCAATGTCGAAAATGACTTCGCCAGGCTTATTCAGTCTTCTCTGGAAAAGTTTCTGCCCGGGCGGGTAACCCGGTCTCTGGGGGTCTCTGGCCCCCCGCGCTGTGTCATAATGGTATAGCGCTACTACTCCGTTGTACAAACGGGTAACATACTCTTTCGGCCTGTAGAAAGGCGTTTTACTCAAAGCTGCTAGGATCCAGTTACGCTTCTTGAGTCCAGTGCCAGAACTGCTGCTGGGCTCGAAGCCATCCCCAGGATCCGGCTGGCCCACTTTTAGGGACAGTTCATTGAAGTAGCCCAACCGGGCTGGAATTTAAAACTGTCAGTACTCTGCGCTCGAGTCAGGACATGGAGTCGCCGAGGATAAAGAGCTCACCTGCTACTTCCTGTTCAAAATACTCGGGTACCTCTGCTTTGCATTCGCCTCCTGACACCCTTGGAAACAAGGCCTTCACGCCTATAGGACTGGTTTCCCTATCATACGTAAACAGGTTAACAGTGACCAAGGGATAGACTGCAGAATAATAGCCAAGGGTCTCGTACGGAGGAAGTGCTATCGATAGCGATAGAACTGGAAAACATAATAGTAACGAAAGTGGGACCTTCATAGTGCCCGACTAAGCTCAAAAAGCGAAGGAATTCTAGTGGCCAGCACCTAGGAAAGAAAGAGTGAGTGTGAAAGAGTGCTGTAAAGGTTGAATTATCTATCACAAGGTGGGTGAGCCACACCTTTAATACAGCCCATAATATGCATTGCCGGTGTTCCCGAATATATCTATGGATGCCAGGGCCAGACTCTAGATCACACTGCTTGGAGAATTATATCTGCCACCTGGTAGAAGCTTACTCCGGGCTCTAGCTGCCAAAGAGCTAGTCAAACTTCCGGGCGGCCGGTATGCAATATTTTTGAAATCACCCTCAGGCAGAACAACTCTAAAATATTGGGGATAAGCAACAGGATGGGTTAGCTAGGCACCTCGTTACGTTACTCGCAGGTAACTGCTGACCGGTAGCATAGCTAGAAGCCGGGTCCAAGCAATAGATTTTTAGCTTGGACCAGGGGATCAAGCTTTGGACTAGAAAAAACTAGGTAGAAGGGGGCCTTTGGACCAAGTGGAAAAGCCCAGTCATAAACTAGCTAGCTTACAGGGGACTGGTAAATACCCTCTATGTAGTATTAATATTTTAGAAGTTCTACCCAGAACTGCCAACAACGTTAAGCATCATGGGCTATCACCCAATGTCCCCCAAGATCCTTCCAGCACACCACCTGGTCCTCTACTCTCTATAACATCACATCACCGATGAGACGAGGCAGGGTGTAGGGGGGTTCTGGGCCTCAAAATTATAAGCCAATTATATTTCTATCTCTCACGGTGCTCACGTTAGCACCCAAGTGCATCCCACGAGCAAAAGGCCCGTGTTGGCCACTCTTTCCCAGCAAATACGTCCCGAAACAATAGACCGGAACGCTTAGGAAATGAGATTGCCTCGCACAGAACCTACCGGTACTGATGTCTTTAGAAAGAACTAACAATGTTACTCGGGATGACAGTGGTGGCTATGGCGCCGTTGATTGTGGAATCCTATGCGTGAAATTATCCTTACTGGAGGGGGGGGGACCGAGACTCTTGGCGTCGTTATAGGAGTTAAGAAATTGCGGCCCGTCTGGCCGGGTAGCTGGCAGTGAGCTCCAGAAAAAACATTTCCGGAGAGACGCGGAAAGTGGTAAACTGACTGGACAAAACATGTTTCCTGACTAACCAGTCGGCATGTTATTCAGCAAAGGAAAATACCGGTGTGCTAAGGGTAAATTAAGCCCATGCTATAATACCACACTGTGAGTGATTAGTATAGTACTATGGGGGGATCTCCTCTTAGTATCCTATTCTACTTATCGGCCTAAACTTCAGGTACTATACAGCGCATTACATACAGTTTGATGCACTCCAAGCATGCTTCTGAAATGCACTTGCATTCATTTACTTTTGCGAAGAAAAACAACTGCAAACTCAACTTCAGAATACTTCACTCATTTTAGAGTCCACCACCAAATTGTAACCTTTGTAATACCCTGGCTATGTGGAGCTCTGTCTGAGTAATTGTCCTTGAGTTTCTGCCCGCGCAGGTGTCAACGGTATATACTCTTTGCCAGCAAAGAAAACTACGCCCCGGAACGCACCCCAAAGCTCCAGAGCAACCCTACCTCCCTTACCACATAGAAACAAGTTGTAATCCTCTTTTTTCTTCCCACTAACCACCAACCCACACATCCGCAGAACAAACGTGATAAACAAGCAAGGTGTTCTTCAACCCTGCCCTACAGCATCCTTATTTGGAAGCAAGGTCACATCTCAAGAATAACCCTACGGCACAACAAGGGGAGGAGATTAAAAGCCAGGATACCACTAGCGTGAGAGAGAAAAAGGAGTTGGGCCGGAAGCATTTTTTGGGGGGAGATGTCGCCAGGAGGGGCGGAACCTGGAGCCTCCCCGAACCCGCCGGAAAACGTTGAACTGACGCCACACCCGAAAAACTGGAGAAACCCACCGGGTTTCTCGCTGCCCGGGGAAACTTGCCGGGCAAAGGGCCATGGCGATACGGAAAGTTCCGGCAAAGCTATTCCCGATTTTATTCTTTCTTCTTTATCACGCACCGTAAAAGTCAATTATTAATTTGTCTCTTTTTGACTCCCCGGAGCGGTCGAGTGATTTTTGTCTGTTGTGGGGCTGGATGGTGTATCCCGCCCTGCAACCCCGTTTGAGTGCCACACCAATACCGGTACCCCACGGCACAATTGAGACTGGTCATTGGTGTAGTGGTGAAGAATAAAGGGGTATGGTAATATAATACTATAATAGAAAGAATATATTAGGCGTTCCCCAACATTGTGTATAGTTGAGCCAAGTTCCCGTCTTCAAAGTCCTTAAGGCTTCAGATATGTACCGCACAGCATTAAGAAAACCACCAACGTTCCCATCGCCAGCACTAGCTAGCCTACCCTAACTAAATACAAGTGATTCATACCGCAAAGCTATTGATGTTCACCCAAAAAAAATATAGTCTCGCTAGGATAGACAAATTCCTACTGTACAAGTACATATCATGCATCAAAACTTTCCCGAGGTGAAAAAGCGCAAGGGTCGGGAGTCGAGTGTGGTGGATTCTGGTCGGGCCCCGAGAGTAGGAGAGATTAACTAGCGTCCGAATTGAACGGTAATCCAATGACAGACTTTGTGGTTCGGAATAGCCTTCGTTAGAGCATCAGGGTATCACAGATGCTCCCCAAAACCCAACCAGAACAGTACATTACCTCTGCAGAAGATTAACTGCTGAATAAATTAAGCAACTATCCTCCAGTTCAGAATTACCACTTGGGGTGCCCTCACAGAAGCATGATACGACGATAAGACTTTTCTTCCTCAAATGCTTGGGACTGGGATTGCATAGTGATGTGGGGTGGCCCTAGATCTATACTTACAGTCTGTGCTCTAAGCATCTCAAAACTCACGAACTTCAAATGTAGAACCACCCCCAGCCGACTCAGAGGTATAGCAGATGGGAGGGGCACCCCCGTGAGTTCATTTTCATACAATTAAGCATTTGGGGCACTTTTTACGGGGCGGAGTTCTTATCAAATTGTAGCAGAAGAACCGCTTTTAGCGCACGGACTCTACTGATGAGAACGCTTCCTCGAAAACCAAAAACGAATCCCCCAATATATGAGACCAGATCACCAACTTAAACATGAGACTTTAGACGTGAGTTTTAAGATTGTGACAGACTAAGAATTAGTGAACGCGCATCCACAGATTCACTTCGCATTCTGCCCGTGCTTTACACTAAATTACTTAATTCTGATCTGTCTCAAAGACTTCTCACATAGAGGATAACAAAGGAAATATTACAATATCGCATCTTTATCCTTAGCCTCAGGCAGAAAAAAAGAAAGAAAAAAAAGATCAAAGGCAACAGGATAAGTATTAGTTCCTGTGGAGATATGCTGTGAAAATACCTAGCTGGCGCAGTGGTTAATATGTCAAGAAACAATTAACCTCCTGTGCAATTAGCAGGAGCCCAGGAGTTCGATTCCTCTCAAAATGAGTTATTGTCGAACCATCCGTCACGTAGGGTAGGCGGACAACAAAGGATACCTGCCCTACAGGAACTGGGAGACTGAAGACCTTAAGCCTTCCTCATAAGGCTGTAGCGCAAATCAGACCTGCTGCGAGGTGGTAGAATCCGACTCTAGGTCTCACCCTAAGGGTGAGGTCTGCGATCGGCGGGGTAGCAGAACAAAAATCAAACAAGAATTTCTTTTTTTCTTCTTTTTTTCCTTTAAATAAAAAAAAATAAAAAACTTGCTTTGCTCCCTTTGGTTTGGGGGGGAAAAGGCTTCTGCAAACTCTGAATGCTATACAGTAAGAACTTGAACAATTGAACCTCGCGCTAGGATGTTGGATTTCCCTTCGCTGGTAAGGTCTGGCACTCCTGTTTTTGTTTTTTTTGTCTCAAGCCGGGGCCGAGGGGGTCAGTTTTCACAGTGATTTCGCCCCCCTATCTAAGAGAGGGAGTTTCGGACATCTTAGAGCCTCGTTCAATTATTCAAGTTCTTACGGTATGGCTTCTCTAGTCATATATGTACCAGACAAGCTTATCACAATGACGGATCTGATCATCTGATAAATCACTGATCATCAGATAGGGGTATGCCAGCCCACAAATGTG
>Ga0307507_10005076_pt1 | contig 22166 bp, 24 predicted proteins | sample 7_EM_MG_FD_207223 | JGI IMG/M metagenome (GOLD analysis project Ga0307507, IMG submission 207223) | Populus trichocarpa ectomycorrhiza microbial communities from riparian zone in the Pacific Northwest, United States - 7_EM | ecosystem: Host-associated > Plants > Roots > Unclassified | place... | reverse complement strand
TGGTGTTTGTGCGCGGGGCTTCGGATGTGGCTGGGTTGCTGAGGAAGGGTTTGTGGCTGGGGGGCAGATGGCACTCGGTCAGGAAGTTTGAAGCGGTGCAGCCGGATAGGAAGAAGTCGGGTTGGGTTTGGATGAGGGAGTGGATGGAGAAGGAGGGTAAGGAGAGGGACGAGAAAGGTAGAAAGGCTTGGTTGGAAATGCAAAGCATAACCGAGCAGTTAAGGGTGTTGAGGAAGAGTGCCGAGAAAGTGGAAGACGGGGAAAAGAAGAAGAAGTTTGAGGGTTTTGGGGGTATGGGAGTGGGTAGTTTTGGTAGTTTTGGGGGGTTTAAGAAGGAGGAGAGAGAAATTAAACCGGTTAAGGGTTTGGTTTTGAGGAAGGACAAGGACAAGGGGAAGGAGGCAAAATTCGAGTCGGAGGCGGAGGCGTTTTTCGGGGGTAGTAGTAGTGGGGCTTTTGGGGATAAGGCGGGGCCACCCATTGCAAGTGGCTCAACCGTTTCCCCCGAGGCAAAGAAGTTTGAGGCAGATAAAGCGTGGCAGAGGGAGTTTGGGTATAGGCCGTAAAGGGGTTGGGGTAGTAGGTGGAGGAAAAGGCGGAGGCAAACATCCGGATCGGATATAAAAAGCCTATAGTGTATTAGATAGCGGTTAGAGTAGCTAATAAATACCGAAAAGTTTAAAATAAAATAAAAAAAATAAAAAAATAAAAGTTTTCGAACACACCAAAGTGGCTTACCAGCAAAAAATCCATTGAAACAGGTGAGGTCACAAAGTGGTGTTTTCGATCGCTATATGCCTGCCCCTAGTACCATGAATTCATGCTATACCCTATTACTAATGGTTGTCACAAAGCACGAGGCGCACAAAAATAGGCCATCCAAAATGACCTCTTGGCAGGCGCTTAAGAAGGTTTCACCTGCTGCACCAGAGAGAGACTTGCCGCCTCTCTAGTGCAGTGCGCTATTTGTATTTGGCCAATTGTAGGCTGACATCCAGCATAGACACAAAAATGAAGTCGCAGGTTCTAACGTTCTGATTTCTCAGGCGCCCTTGCCTTTAAAACTACCTATTCGAGTACCTAGCTCCGGATAAGAATCTGACCAAATTCAGATTGGTGTACCGTAAGAGCTCGAACAATTGAACCTCGCGCTAGGACGTCCGAAATTCCCTCTCTTGGGTAGTGGGCGAACACACAGCGAAAACCGACTCCTCAGTTTTGGCCTCAGACAGAAAAAAAAGAAAGGATTGCCAGACCTTTCCAGACCTTTCCAGACCTTTCTAGCAAAGGTAACTCTAACGTCCTAGCGTGAGGTTCAATTATTCGAGTTCTTGCGGTAGATGGGACGGCCTCACCGTAGGTCTCCCTAAACGATAGCTCGCCTTTCATTTGAGGTACTGCGGTGCTGGCGTGTCCAATGCACTCCGATTGGCTCGTTTGTGTTCGTCTCACACTTGCGTAAACTTTTACCCCTTGCCGGACTAGCATATGTTATTGTATACGGTACTCGAGTAGTACAGTAAGTTACCCTAGATCCGAAAGCAATAGGCACGTGACAACAGGGTGGATTAGGCTGCCATTTATTAATTTTTTAAAAATCATTTGATTATTGTCAAGGCACAAAATCGCGCATGCTGCGCGCTATGGCATTATGACTAGGCTACCATATCTATATAATTGTTCACAGAATTTCCAAATTACTGATAGTCCAGGACACCAATATCTAATTTTGCTAACTCAATGTCTAAGTTAGGAGCTTAGTTTCCCAGCACTTGGGATTTCCAAATGTTCTATCATAGTCTAGACGGCACGGCTATTTGAGCTACTGTATGTTTTTGTGATACCAGTCTCCACTTTACCTGCGCGTAATTTTCACAATTGATCCTCTCCTGCTAGTTCAGTGCCAGTGCCCGCCTTCCTCGCTGGTGGTGCACTTAGTGGATATGGGGTCGTCTCATACGGTGGGGATAGTGTCGAATTTCGCTCTATCGGCAAAGCAATAATCAGAAGATTCGTTTTTAGGATAATATTCCGAGATGTTGCTTTATTGATTGGTGTGATATAAAGGGGTGTAAGCTGGACGAGGTCCTGAAGCATGTCCCGCTGGAAACTGCTGGCTTTCCTCCCATTCACTGAAGTTTCCACGGCTTTGCTTTAACAGGTGGCCTATGACAAGAGCCGGAATTAGGCCACACACTGGACGCCGGGAATCTCGCATTGGGTCACCCGAAGGTTTCATCATGGGAAAACCGGCACTCAGTCCCACTTTGAGATAAATAAAAAGAGAAATATGATAGGCCTTACTAGGAGAGGCGGCCCCAATGTCTAAGCATGAGATTCAATTGTCTGGTTCTTACGGTGTTCCTAAATTGTTAGCTATGTCTGAAGCTGGACCACGGAGGAGTAGCTAGACTACTTACGGTACAAGAGCAGCACCACTGCTCGTATCTCCTCGTCAGGAATGGGCACCCGCTTTGGAATAGCCTCTCCGGACCCATGTGGAAGATATCCTTGATGCTGCCTTTCTCAAGAAGCACGACAGTAGGTAAACTCACGACTGATGGCCGGGTGAATTGGTAATATTAATGTCATCTAAACCCAGTCCTCAATCCCACCATCGACCATTAACCTTGTTATCACCTCCACATCTTGGACTAGCAATTATAGCTCTAGATTTTGGCAGACTCTAAGGATAAGTTGGTGAGGCAGCGCATACGGTGGGGGAGCTAGGGTTATGCAGTTACTTCATTTATAATCAGGGACCTTAAGCCCTTTTGGGGTTCTCTTCCAAGCTCCATCCTCCCAGCGTTTCAGTCAAAAAGCAGATGTCCAAGCTCTTCTCAGCAGAGCACGAAGTATCCTTGTAGAATTCATCTGCTTTCTCGAAGTTCGTAACATTCAGTGACATTGAAAAGAATAGAAACCGTACATAGAAACCAATCTCCTACGCTGCAGGAATCCCGTATAGAGTTGAATAAAGAAATCTTCCACCGCTCCTAGATGTTCCACTTTCCCCAGCTCCCTTCCGCCCCTATCTTCAACCTTCTGATCCCAAGAAATTTGGTTCATACACATGATACAATACACAAATTATGCCGATTAACACTTTGCGAAAATGATGAACTTTTGAGCGCCTCTGTTGACAGAACTGCTAGGCTTGCACAGGTAGTATCCTTGATTGTAGATAATGTAGTTGCTTCTACTCATCCCCGCGCTAAAGAGTTCTTTGCCTGTTTTGACGAGAACCGTGATTGGGGAAAGGATGTTGGATTGATCCCTGATCACAACCTCGAAGGGCTCCTTCTCAAACTCCGTCGCGTCATTGATGTCGTAGATTAAACGCCCTATCGTGGAATACGATGTGAACAGAGACGTGGCATGCGCTGCAACCGAGATATCCTTCGAAGCAACAGCAATTACTGCCCTATCATCCCTCCGTCTTTCCTCCTCTCTCTCGTTTAAGGCTTCTTCAATCTTTTTCATCATATCCACACGCAAATCTGCTAAAAATTTCTTTTCAGCTGCAGCCTCTTCTAGTTTCTTCTGAGATTGTGCCTGCTGTTCTACCAGGATCTCTTGGAGTAGGCCGTCTCTTTCCTTTACCGCTTTCTCAATGTCGCTCCTTAGGTCCTCCAAGTCTTTCTGGTACTTCATGAATAGGGAACCCAATTCCCCATTTATGAATTTTCCTGCCTCTGTCTCAGCCATTGCCATATTTTTCTCTACCATTTGATCCTGAATATCGAGGGGCTTTGGCTTATTTCCCATCAACTTGTCGATGAGCTCCAACCCAGATTCTCTGGTGCCCATGAATCTCGTAATAGCAGCACCCTCTGTGATAAGCTCTCCCCAGAAATCCCCATTCCGGAGCTCTCCCTCGCGCCTCTCCCCTTGTGCTTGATCGACATCGGACCACCGTGTAGTCGTGAGAAGCACGTTCTTCAGGGCATTCGGACCACACAGTCTCTGGAACATCTTCACATACTTCATGGAAGACCCACTCATACGGACATCAGTGATGTGGTGGAGGTAGATGATACCGGAGAGGAGTTTCCCCTTTTTATAGTTTGATGACATCCAGGTGGAAATTTCTAGCAGGACCTGGGTATCGCTCTTAGTAGTATCGTTGAAGCCAGGAGTATCGACAAGTGTGATGTTTGCGCTGGCATACGGGAAAGAGTAAGGTTGCACCTCGGCAGTACCTTACCTCAGTCAGCGTTTCGGTTAAAATTCTCCAGCAGGGGACTATCTCACATGAATGAAGACCGTCGCTGACTTTGATGTCAGAAATACCAGAGACTTCCCTTATAAAGTAGCTTTTGCCCGTGCCTGACAGTTGTGTTAGCTAATGCACTACCGGTCCGAATACTCATGGGTGTACCTGTGACTCCCATCACTGCAATTATGATTTCTTGTTCTGGATCTTCTGTTGCCGGCATTTCTGTGCGCAGTGGCTGTCTACCCTTACTGTGTTTCCCACGACGTTTACTACGGGCCGGCATAGTGAAGTCTTCGCACGCACAAAAGTGGCTTGCGCGCTGGGGTCCTTAAAAACTGCTGAGATCCTAAAGTGAGGTGTTCGATCACCAAATGCCCGTACTGTCTGCCTAGAAAAGTGTCGTTGAACTGGATCGCTTGTTGGGCCTGGGCTGGTGTGAAATGGCCAGTGGCAATACCCTGATATTTAGGCGGGGGAGCTTGAGGAATAGGTGGGCTAATGAAATCAGCATTGGGCGGGGGTGCACTGCCAGCTACACTCGAGTACTTAGTGTACTAGTACCAGGGGTTAAGTGTCAGTGAGGGGAGTCTGCCCTAATTGGCCCCTTGATCAATCAGCCCCTTGTTCCAAGAGTTCGCATGATTTTTAGTTTTTTATTTTTTTACAAACTCCTATTTTCTTCGGGCTTTCTGTGGGATCTATGCCTCATCTGCCCTCCTAACTAAGCCTACAGAGTCTAAACCAGACCTCGTTGCGAAAATTAAAGATAGTTTAATTCACCTAACTTTTTTCCACCACGGAAAATGGGGCCAAGATTGGCCGTCCCTATGGGTACCTAATTTTGGCTAGTGAAACTCAAGCTTGCCTCATCAATGCTCACCCCCTTGTACCTGCTCCCGCTTAAAATAAGTTATGGTACAGTACGGTGACAAAAGTCATCGTTGGTGGCCACTTTTACACCAAAAATGATGTTTTTCAGCACACTAGAACTCAACCACCTGCAGGGCAAGTAAATTAATTCTTGGTAAAATAGTGGCCCTGGGTATTCTAATTGTGATATTGTAGTATTGTGGCATATGGAGGGATATTGGATGAACTATAGCTATATGAAATTGGCGATTTTCAAAACATGTATCTTTTTCTATGGGAGCACATACAAATTCTTGGCGCTTTACCTCTAGTTTGAGGATGGGGCCCACCAATTGATGAGTGCTGCACATGGAACAAAAGAATTTGCTATAGAAGTTAGAATTCCAGATTCACTAGATCTTTAGCTATCTCTCCATATTTCCCCTGTGTTAATTGATTAAGAGGTGGGGGTGGAAATTAGGATTTCAAAGTCTAAGGATTTCGCTTGTTTTGGTGTGTTTTCAGCGGTACTTTGGGCCACCAACGATGACTTTTGACCAAGAACTATACATACCAGTAAGCGCGCAAAGTGACAACAAACCAAAACTACAACAACCACAATATTAGCTTGCGACTACTGACCCCGAAGTCAACCATGACCCCAAAATCAAGAATTGTCGCTTGCACAGTAGCTAAGAGAGGCAGAAGAGAAGGAAGAACTATTTTTATTTTTTTCACATTTACCATGTCAAGATACTCATAGTAGAGACCGTACTCTTTCACTCAATATGGTTGCCTTGCCAAGTTGCATGAGCCATAACTTATTTTAAGCGCGAGCACAAGGACAGAGGGTGGCGAAGCCAAGCTGTGTGCTCGGTATGGTACTTGAGTGACGGGTGGTGGTCAGGCTTCAGGTAAGGGGACCATAAGATTGTGGATAGCTAGGCATTGGTGGAAAGTGGAGCACAAGGGTAACAGTGAGCGGGGTAGTAGCTACAGATTGGGCATCGCCATAGTCTGCTCGAGTAGGTAGGTGGCATTGGTGAATCATGAGGTATTTGTTGATTATTGTGCATTTGCGGGCTGTTAGACATCTGCGGGTTGTCGGGCATAGGCGGAAAGTTAGGCCTACCGTAGAATTTCATGAAAGTCGGAATGGCGCTAAAGCGAACTTGAGTGAAACCAGGGTATCTGAGCTAACAGGAGGGCACGAAGAACGTCAACTTTCTATTCGCCACAGTTTATTAAAGATAGTTCACTCAAGTACCATACAAGCGCCAGGCAGATATTTTTGTACGTCCTCCGTCTCTCTTACACCTCCAGTGAAAGAAATAACAACAACAGTGACACGTCACATTTCGAGTTTTGACCTATAGGATCCTTGGGATTCATCACACGATAGCCTCAAGTCTTTATTTATCTTTGTCTTGTACCAAGATATTTCCTTCTGTTTTAGTGATTATTTTATCACTTCCATCTACTTTTATCTTTACTTTTGCTTTCTACTATTACAACGAACAACTATTAGAATGCCTCAGCAAAAGTTTACGAGTTTTTCGGCAGCCAAGGTTGCCAATTTTGGGGTTGTCATGGCGGAGATGGTTGCGGAGATGAGCGATTTGAGGAAGGAGGTAAAGAGGCTCCGAAACCATGTTTCGGTGCTTTCCAAGAGGAATCATTGGCTGGTGGAGGATGGCAAGAGTTTGGCGGCGTCATCCATTGCAAGTAACGCTTCCATGAGTAGTGGTGATGAAGAGGTGTTGTGGGAGGAGAGCGGGGTAGATGTGCGAGACATGAGAGCTAGGGTTGTTGGGACAGTGGTTGGGGAGAAAGCGAGGAGGAAGGCACATGGCGATGGGGTTCTGGAGCCATGGTGTGAGCAGGAGGCAAAGGAGTTTTCGGCCGAATGCCAAGTAAGGGATAGGTACTTGGGGCGGGTGAAATGGAAGGTGGCTGAGATGGATGTGGCTGAGGTTGTGGCGGTGAGGGAGGCTGAGGTTGAGGAGGTTGAGGCGTTGAGTGTGGCTGAGGTAGAGGAGGAAAGGGTGTCCAAGCCGGTGGTGAGGATGCCTAGCGTGAAGGTGGTAGAGGAGGGAAAGAAGAAGAGGAGGGTGGGAGAAATGACGGAGGATGAGGAGGAAGCGAGTTTGGTGAGAGGGAAGTTGATCGCGCAGTTAGGCCCGAGGGCTATTTGCGGTGGATTGATGAGAGAGGTTGGGAGTGGTTCGGTGTTTGAGGGTGCTGACCCGAGGATAGTTGCCGGTGGTGGTTCTTCGACTTCTGCTGCTGTTGGGTTATCCTGGCGGCCGGATGCCAGGCGCCAAAGACCTGGAGAGGGAGGCGGTTACCAGCTGAGGCAGAGGGTTGGCACATACGGGTATGGAGGAAGAGGGGTTTGGAGTAGGAGAAGAGGAGTTTAAATTGTTTTCCTCTCGGCTATGGTAGTGCTGACACATTATCTGTTAGTATTCCTGTGGGCGAGAGAGGGGTTGATTTTGTTTTGTTTTGTTTTGTTTTTGGAGATTTGTTAGTTGGTTTTGGAACTTTTGGTTTGTGCGCACCCATGCTGGGGAGGTCTGTATAACCGAGCTGCTAGAATGGTGAGGGGGCTGGATCCGGATGTTGGTTAGGTGTGCAGGCTGGTTCATGAGGTTTGGACGTAGGCGGGTAGACATCCTGTATGGATATAGAAAACCTGTAGTGTATTAGATAGCTGGTAGTTAGCTAATAAATACAGAAAAGTTTAAAAAAAAATATATATATATATATATATATATATATTTTCGTACAAGGGTTACTAAGCAAATCAGTAGGTTGTACTCGTGAGAGAAGCAAAAGCACCGAACAGTAACACAGTGCGGTAGCAAGTTGCTATGTTTTCCTATGCAATAAACTCGACGCCTTAGACATCCCTGCTATCCTCATTTTGTACGAAAAAACATCCTGCCTAGTGCTTGTAACCGTATAGAGGGCGACGATTGGGCAGGTTCAAGAAAATCCAGACTAGCACTATTCCGATTTTCGTGAGACTCTACGGCATGTGGACAGTCAAGTATCAGTAGATCAGTTGTTGGACAAATGCTGGCTGCCCAACATCCGGAAGCTGCAAGGGAGTAGAGTGCCGGTCCACTGCCGGATAATGCTTCTAATATAAGCTACATTGGCAGAGAGGGCGTAGAGGGGAAAGGGGGAGTAACTCATGGGGGTGGGGGAGATGGGACCTATTAACATAGGAGGGTGGTAGAATAGCTTTGGCAAGGGATTTTTAGCAGAGGGTTTTTAACACGGGTTTCTGGCCATCCACAAACGGGTTTTTTTGCCGGTCTTAAAAGAGGGACGAAATTGCCGTTTTCGCTGATATGTGTCTGCAAGTTCTTAATTATAGGGAGTCTGGTTTATATAGCGTTTTTTATGGTCCAGCTCCAATTTTAGCTAGACTACCCTTTTTTTCTGCCGTTTCGATCATTGGCACTTGTACTCGAGACAGGGGTAAAGCATTAGGACGTACAGGGGATTTTATGGCTTGGAAAAAGTAGTGATAAGAAGGTAAATATCCTCTAGCAATGAAATCCAGCTCTTACTGTAAAAACTCGAATAGAGGAGGGATGTGCTAGGGGGTTGGAATTCTCCTTCTCGGCTATTAGAAGAAAACACCGGAAACTCAGCCTACACACTAGAGATTTTATGGTACGGCAGGTGTCTGGGCGGCGTGTCATGTGAGGATAGGTACTAGAGTACTCGTACTAAATAACACCGTATCCCTGCTCTAGGGCGGCGTGTTCTGAGAATTTGCGATCGCCCATTTTTCCTCTTTTTCTTTATCTTTCTCGATCTGATGAAATGTAATAATCTGGGCCCCATACGCCCGAGGTTGTAGGAATTATTATTAGAGCCCAAAGAAAGCACGAAAGAATGAAAGAACAAAAGTTCGATCGTAATAGGCTCTAAGCGCAGCGGCACATGAAAGAATGGTAGACTAGTTGGCTGCTCCCTTTCTCCCCTAGCTAAGTACAGGTCAGGAGATATATCTCTCCATCTAACTACCAACACTGAAAAACCTCCGCACACCAAAGAGCTCTAAAAAAACGCACCAAGCTAACAAATCCTGATCCTTAGCGATCTCAAGCAATCTAGAATAATCCTGACATCTCATGATCCTCCGTGATCCCTAAAGCCTATACCTTGCCAGTGCCCCGACTTAATACTTTATGAAAATGTGGAACTTCCGATGGCCTATTTTGGTGCGACGACCAGGTTTAGCCCAGTAGAATGCGTTATTATAGATAATATAATTGTTGCTATTAACCCCGTGACGGACGATTCCAGAAACTGTCTTGGCGATGACATCGGGAATGAAAGCAATGTTAAGTTGGTACTGAATCTTGATGCCGAAGGGGTCCTTCTGAAATTCCTTCATGTCACTGGTGTTGTGGATCAGGCGCCCATTGGTGCGGTACGGTTTGAACAAAGCCATGATGTGCGCTCCAGCACTGATATCCTTCGAGGCAACAGCAATCACTGCCTTATCATTATTCTCTCTATCCTCCTCTCTCTTCCTCTCGGCTTCTTCAAGTTTTCTCAGCTCGGCCTCGCGCAAATCTGATAGCAGTTTCCTTTCGGCTGCAGCTTCCCCCAGTCTCTCCCGAGCCTTTTCCTGCTCTTCGGCTAGTATCCTCTCCATTTCATCATCTTTCTCCTTTAGTGCACTCTGACGCTCTCTCTCAAGGTTCTCCAAGTCTTTCTCATATTTCTTCTGTAGGGAAATCAATTCTTCGTTCATGAACTTTCCTACATCAGTATCAACCAGTGCCATCCCCTTCTCCACCATCTCGTCCTGAATATGGAGGGGTTTAGGCTCTTTTTCTATCAACTTAGTGATGAGCTCCAATCCAGATTCTCTGGTACCCATGAATCTCTTAAGAGAAGCGCCTTGAGAGATGAGTCCTGCCCAAAAGTCCTCATGGCGGAGGTTTCCTTCGCGTTCGGCCCCGAGTGCTGGGTTGACGTTGGACCACTGGGTAGTTGTGAGAAGCACATTCTGCAGGGCATCCGGACCGCACATTTTCTGGAACATCTTGAGGTTCTTCAAGGAAGAGCCATCCATGCGGACATCTGTAATGCGGTGGAGGTAGATGATACCGGAGAGGAGCTTCCCCTTTCTATAGCTTGATGACATCCAAGCGCAAATGTCTGTTAGGATCTCGGTATCACTCTTTGTGGTATCGTTGAAGCCAGGAGTATCGACCAGTGTTATTTTTGTCCTTGCATAGTGAAAAAAGTATGGCTGGACCTTGGTAGTACCTAATTTCAGTCAGCGCTTCAGTTAAAATTCTTCAACAGGGGGCTATCTCACAGGAGTGAAGACTGCTGCTGACTTCAACATCCGAAATGCCAGAGACTTCCTTGATGAAGTAGCTTTTACCCGTGCCTAATACTTGTCTTAGCTAACACACTGCAGGTTTTGAATATTCGTGGGTGTTACCTGTGACTCCCATCACTGCAATTATGATTTCCTTTCCTGAATCGCCCGTCGGGGGAACTATGGTGGAGGGTAGAGGTGGCCCTCCAGGTGAATATGGGGCGGGTGTGGTGTGAGACATGGGAGGTGGAACCTGCATTCCCTTATTAGGTGACTGTATATTCGTATTTCCGGCAAGAGGAATGCGTAGTGGGGCGGGATTATATTCTTGAGTCTGAGCCGGTGTACAATGGCGAGTATCAATGCCCTGATAGTTTGGTGGGGGAGATTGAGGAATCGGTAGGTTGTTGGGCTCGGTGTTGGGTTGGCGAGAATCGAAGACAGGTCCCTTGTTGGGCATGGTTGCGCTAGGGTCAGGGTATGGTGAAGCTGAGCGATACCCTTGGGAGGGTGTTGACGGGTAGTGGTGAGGGGACCTCTGTGGATGGTAATTGGTTGGTGGATAACCGGACGTTGGTGGGAGGTGGTGGGCATCAGGGTAGCCGTGAGTTGGGTAGTTGGCCTCACTTGGGGGGTTGCTGTGCATTGGGAAGCCATGAGTCGGAGGGTGGCTGTGAGTTGGTGGGTAGCCATGCATTTGTTGGAAATCGGGGATTGGTGAGTTGTTAGACATTTGTTGATTATTGTGTATTTGCGAGCGGTCGGATATTAGCTGAATAGGGGAAATCAATGGGCCGTCGGAGCTTCCAGGGATGTTTGGCGTAGGTCGGTTGTCTGATACCTGTGGGTGACTTGGAAGTCGGGTGCATGGGAATTGCGGTGAAATTTCTAGATTATCGTCCGATTCTGGGGGGTGAGGGGCCGAAGAGCGGAGGCTCGGCACCGATGATTGGGGGCTCATTTCAAGATTATGGACCGTTTAAGTGCCTGGTCTTGAATTTTAAGGGTGGAAGTCTGCTTCTGTGGAACCAAAGGACTGGGTTGTGAACTTTAAACACCAGGTAGTAGTTGGCCTTATTACCCTAGGAGCCATGAGTAGGTTTTATATTAATTTGGATGGTTCGAGTTTTGACCTTATGTTGTATGAGAAGTGAATCACAGAATTCCGGAAGTGTGTGAGAAGCGTTTACCATAGCCAGGACCCTCACCATCCTCCTTGTGGGAGCGAAAGGTTCCACTTGCCAGTGGCCAGAGCTTCACCCCATTACTGCTCTCCGATCCACTAAGCATGTAACTGCAGGGAAGTGGAAACCAGAGCCCCACGAAATGCAAAATGCCACTAGATCTATCTAGGATTGCCTATTGAGTTTCAGCTAAATATGAAATAGCCACTACCCTTCTTCCACGCTCTTCCGCATCTAGTCTCTACTTGGTAGGTGTTTTATCTTTACCCGGAGGGGTTGAAATTCCCTTACCAGTCGTAATTGAACGACGCTCGTGAACACGATCACCATTTAATGATACCGAGGGGTAAATTTTGGCGGCATGCGATAGCACTTGTGTAAGTTGGGTTCACAAACGTCATCCGATTGCGAATATTGATATACAGCATGTCTATTTTTGATAGCCGACAGCATGTCTTTACCGATGAATTTTGTCTGGCTTGTTTTTTGGGACAGCCGTCGGTAGGTGGCTCTTTTTTTTCCTGCTCCCATGAGGGGCCGCTCCTCCCCATCCAAAGTTTTTCTAACATTATCCACACTTATCTCGTGAGAAGTAAAACTATGTCCTGGCAAACACCTCTTTGCAGGTGCTTTTGCAAGATTTCACATACGCCAAAGTCGGACCTGCCACCTCTGGCACAGTATGCTACTTGTATTTCCTGGCCAATTGTGGGCGGGCATCCAGCATACTCGTAATTGAATGGCGTTTGTGAGCACAACCACCATTGCATACCACCAAAAATTCACGTTTTTTTTACCTGGATCCCGATATTGCGCAATGGTGGTCGTGTTCACAAAAACCGTTCAACTACGAGTATGAACACAGAAATGAAGTTGCAAATTCTAGGGTTCTGATTTCCCGTGTGCCTTGGCCTGCATTCTCCTGTTAAAACTAGCTTCCTGGCTCCGGATAAGAATCTAACCAAATTCAGATTGGTGCAGATGGGACGATCTCACCGTAGGTCCCCCCGAATGACTGCTCGCCGTCCGTTTAGGCGCGGTGGTGCTGGTGGGTCTAATGCACTCCGATTGGCCCGTTTATCTTGCCTGCACTGGTGCAAACTTTTACCCACTTGTCATACCGTTATCAAAATAGGGTATCATCCCCTACGGTACCTTTTAAATCTACGTGATAGCCAAGTGGATTAGGCTGCCATTCCGTAAAACTCGCTTTTGTTGAACTAGTTTGGACTAGGGCTTTTCCAAATCTCTGTTGCTAAGGAGGCTAAGTTTTTGAGAATTTTGGAAAAGATATAGATGTTTCACCTATTGTTAATTTCAGAAACTTGGCTGATTATAAACTATCCTAGTCCAGGCCAGTTCATTAAAAGCGGGTCTTTACGGTATCAGCATGATTATTCGAAGTTCATGGACTTTGCAAGATTACCGATGGACAATGATAGACTCAACATCTTCTGTCGTGGTGGGTACGGTAAAATGCGGTGGTGTCGAGTGCTTAATGCGATGGGATCGAGGCTTGGCGTGCGCAATCGTCTATCAATGCGATACCGGAACAGAATGCTAATTAGCTTACCCGAGTGGCACCTAGTTATAATGGAGCTCTCTATCCCTTAAACCGCTGAGACTTTCCAGTCCAGTTTCAAACCTGGAATACTCGCCTACCGTATTGGAACGTTCTGGGCACAACCCCCATTTCAAGTCCTAGGGCTTTCCCTATAACACCCTGCACTAAAACGGGCCTTGATATAAGTATTTCCCTCCAAAACCTCGCTATAACGAACAAAAAATCCTGAGCACAGTGAGATGTGACAGTAAATCAACATGCACAAGAGCATACAGGGGAGATCAGGCCTGGCTCGCAGCCTTGAGAAAATATTGGTGAGAGGTTGATTAAGGACGTGGTTGGCGGGGTGATACAGTGTGGTTGCTTTTCTCTTTTTCCTCCTCCTCCTATGCCATGCGTGGCTTTTTGTCGACAATGGCGGGAGATCAGTCACTGAAAGATCCCACTCTATCTACTGCCATACCAATCAGGGTGGGCTAGGTTTACGGAATGGACAAGTGGGCTCAGGAAATCGCGGATCGGTGAAATGATCGCTCTGAGGTGTGGACGGGTGGAGATATTGAGGTGTGCGTTGTTTACTAGAGGGCTGGCTAATGGCTGCTTATGTATGTGTAACCTTATACATCCATTCATGCCTCGGGTATCCACACACGGCGTCCATACTTCTGCGCTCCTTCATATGTCTGCTTCCCAGTGCCTGCTCTTCCTGGGCGCTCCTAATGCTACTATACGCGATTCTACTACTAGGGTTATTATACCATCCATATCTAGGGTGCAGTAAAACGGGTATTCAAGGAATAGCTGTTGGTATATAGTGAGAAATCCTCTTTTTTTTCTAGGCATGGTATGGGAAAATAGGGTTAGTTAGTTGACTGAAGGTTGAGGGAAATATCACGGGCGAGATTTAGGTTATGTGGAAGATATCAACTAATCGGATAAGATTCTGAAAAAAATTATGGCATTGCCCCTTCCACCTTATTGATACTTGTAATGGGTGTCAAAGCAGTTTCAGGAGCCCACAAAGCTAAAAGCACAAACAAAACACACCCCCCTACCAGCCCCTCTCCCTTAACTCTTACCCACACCCCAGTCTGCCTTCACCCTGCCCCCATCCAATCGACAGACTTTTGCGTACACTCTAAGTACAAAGTATCCTTGTAGAATTATTTCGCTCTCCCAGAGTTCATAATATTCAATGTCATTGAAAAAGAATAGAAACCGCACATAGAAACTAGTCTCCTGCACTGCAGAAATCCCCTAGAAAGCTGAATAAAGAAATCTTCTTGCCGCTCCTATGCTCCACTTTCTCCCGGTACTTCCCTCGGCCCTATTTCCAACCTTCTAATCCCAAGAAGCTTAGCTCACGTACATAATACAACACCAATTTACAAGCCCACAAGCCACGCTGATTAACACTTTGCGAAAATGAAGAATTTTTCAGAGCCTCTGTGGATAGACCCATTGCACTGGTAGTATCCCTGATTGTAGGCAATGTAATTTGATCTGCTCATCCCTCTGCCAAAGGCATTTGCAGCTACCTTCAGGCCAAAAGTGGCTGCGGATATGATGTTTGCTCGGTATTCGATCTCGACTTTGAAGGTTTCCTTTCTAAATTCCTCGGCGTTATGAATATCGGTGATTAAACGCCCGTTCACGTTATTCATTGCCACCATAGACAGTGTGTGCGAAAAAAGACCGATTTCACCCGAAGCAACAGCGATCACCGCCCTATCTCTCCTCTGTCTTTCCTCCTCTTTCTTAACCACTGCTTCTTCCAATTCTCGCATCCTATTCACACCCAAATTCTCTAAAAATTTCTTTTGAGCTGCAGACTCTTCCAGTTTCTCCTTAGATCGTGCCCGCTGATCCTCTAGGATCTCCTTGAGTAGGTCATCTTTCTCCCTTATCGCTTTCTGAATTTCACTCTTTAGATCTTGCAATTCTTGCTGGAATTGCTTCTGTAGGGATATCAATTCTTCACTCATGAACGTCCCTGCATTTGTCTGGGCAAATCCCTTTCCTTCGTCGACCATTTGATGCTGAATATCGAGGGGTTTTGGTTGATTTCCTATCAACTTGTCGATGAGCTCCAACCCGGATTCTGTGGTACCCATGAATCTCTTAACAGAAGCACCTTCTCTGATAAGCCCTCCCCAGAAATCCCCACTCCGGAGCTCTCCCTCGCGCTTCTCCCCTAGCGCTTGATCGCGGTCGGGCCACTGTGTGGTCGTGAGGAGCACGTTCGGCAGGGAGTTCGGACCACACAGTCTCTGGAACATCTTCACATACTTTACGGAAGAGCCCCCCATGCGGACGTCGTTGATGTTGTGTAGGTAGATGATACCGGAGAGGAGCTTCCCCTTCCGATAGTTTGATGACATCCAAGCGCAAATGTCCATCAGGACCTGGGTATCGCTCTTGGTAGTATCATTAAAGCCGGGAGTATCGACGAGTGTTATATTTACCCCTGCGTGGGGAAAAGAGTAAGGTTTGACCTCGGAAGTACCTTATTTGTGTCAGTGCTTCAGTTAAAATTCTCCAGTATGGGACTATCTCACATGAATGAAGGCCATTGCTAACTCCGATACCAGAGATACCAGAGACTTCCCTGATAAAGTAGCTTTTACCCGCACCTGATAATTGTCTTAGCTAATGCACTGCAAATTTTGTATACTCGTGGGTGTTACCCGTGACTCCCATCACTGCTATTATGATTTCTTTTTTTTGATCTTCTGTTGCTGCCATTTCTGTGCGGGGTGACTGTATATCCTTACTTTCCTCACGATGTGTGTTCCCGGCCGGAGAAAAGTCTGGTTGAGCTGGATTGTTCGTTGGAGTCTGGGCGGGTGGGGAATGGCGAGCGTCAATGGCCTGATATTTAAGCGGGGGACTTTGTGGAATAGGTGGGCTGCTAAGTTCAGCATTGGGTCGGGGTCTCCTGCCAGCCATGCCTGGTGTACTAGCGCGAGGAGATGAAGCTGAGCCATATGCTTGGGACTTGGGTGACGGATGGTGATTAGGCTCCATGTAGGGGTGGCCATAGGGTAGGGGGTAGCTAGGAATTAGTGGTAGATGGAAAGTAAGGGGGTGAATTGGGGGGTACCCGCGAGCTGGATAGTAACTGTGGGTTGGGGGATAGCTGTCAGTAGGTGGGTAGCCATGCCTTAGCCCAAAGTCGGGCATCGGCGAATCATCAGGCAATTGTTGATTGTTGTGCATTTGTGGGTTGCTAGACATCCGCGAGTCGTGGGGCATAGGTGGATAGCCAAACGTAGGTGCACTGTCAGAGACCAGTGGGTCGCCCGAAGTCCCTTGGTTGCTGGACACTTGTTGGCCGCCTGATATGCGTGAATGACCAGAAATTGGAGTGTCTGGTGTTTCTTCGAGATCATCGTCGGATTCTGAACAGTGAGAGGATGGTCTGCGGATGCTGTGCGCTGACGACTGGCGACTCATTTCGTGACTATTAGACGGCTTCGATGTCTGATCTTGCATTTCGGAAGTTCGAAGCCTGATTTAGTGCAACCAAAGGAAAGGGTTCTGAGCTCTAAATACATATAGAGTAGAAATATCATTATCCTAGGAGCTGTGAGTGAGTTCTATGTTGGTTTAGAGGGTTAAGGTTTAGCCTCACGCTGCTCGAGAAGGAACTTGGCAAATCAGAGAAGTGTTTGCTGCAGCTGCTATCCACGTCATCCTCCTTGTAATAACCAAAGGCTCCACTTCGCCAGTGCCTTGCCTCATTGCTACTCTCCGATCCACCAGGCATGAAACTGTGCGGCAGTAGAAACTTGTATCCAATAAAAGGTAAAATGCAAGTCAATGTGTGCAGGATTGCCTGTGGAATGCCAGCTACATATGAGAGAGCGACTATGCTTCTTCCACGCTTCCTCGCACCTGTTCTAAGTTGGTGTTTTATTATCTCCCTCCAGCGGGATAGGGATTTCCCTATATAGGTGTACTAGTGTGAGCAAAAGTCTGTCGAAGTCGAATTTCGTTGGTCGAATTTACATGTGTGTAACGCAAATTATGCAGCCGAACAGGCCATAGACGCTAAGTTTTGGTGAAGGAAAAAAGTCTGTCGAATTCTTGGCGTAGTGGCTAGAGCAAACCGCGTTCTCTGAGTGGTTGAGAAGGCCCTGGGACCAATCAGAGGGACTTCGACAGACTTACCCTTGATACCCGGTACCTGACGGGCACCCTCGATAGTTGATCCCTTGTCTTTACACATACATTTGGGCATCACATTCTCTGAGACAATCATCAGTGATTAAGTTTGTTATTTTGTTATTTTTTCTACCCTCATGAGATTTTTTCAGTCATCTAAGAGCTTTTACAACATTCTGCAGAGACACCCTCAGCGAAGGGAACTCGCAGGTGCTTGAATTTAGGTCAGAGTTTTCAATTTCATGAGTTGTTGTTCTTGATATCATTGGGCTCTACCATACGAGAGCATATGCGGACCTTTTTGTGTTCACGAAGGCCAGAAAATTAAGAGCAAATACAGTACGAGGCTACAACTTGACTTCCCCCTTCCAGAGCCTAGTGCTGTAAAAACACTTGAGTCCGTGATCTTCTTCGGCTCTCTAATCTCGCGACTCAAAGACAAAATTTCTTAAAGATTAGCGCTTTCCTTACACGGTATAGCCTAAGTTCTTTGGCCATGTTGGATCTCACTACTTGGTTTTTGCATTTGTTAACTTGCCAAACCAAACCTATCGTGGGCTGATGCTGCAATTTACTGGGGCCCACGGAGATGGCAAAATCGCAGGGGTTCTTATGGTACCGTACTGTGCTGGTATCATTTGCCCAATTGCGGGTGGGCTCCCAGACTATGAGCACAAGAATGGAATTGTGGGTTCTAGAGTTCTGATCTCTTAGACTCCTTGGCCTAAATTGCCTTGCCTTAATTAAGAACTTAAGCTTCATAGACGATTTCCCACTCTCATAGATCCCGAGGTTATATTCGCATTCCTTTTGCTCCTGAAAATGCCCCTTTTTTTCTTCTTTTTTTCTTCTTTTTTTCATTGAATCGAAAAGTGGCTAAGCATGCATAACTAAAAGTGCAAGGTATGTGCTGTAAAAGCTAAAAGAACCACCGAGAGTAGTTCCAAATAAGAGCGAATGCAGAAATCTCAAAATTACAAATTGGATTCATGCTTTCATGCACGCGTAGTAGGAGGATCTGAGGGATAGAAGGATTGAGAATGCAGCTTCTAGGACGACTATCCCGCGGCGGCAATACAGGTACCAGTATGATGGGTGACCAGAAAGGAGCTCTCGATCCCAGTTTTAATATATATCCTGACACAGTGCTCAGATATGCACCGTACGGTACCGTACTGTACTGTAAAAGTACGATATCAGGTGAGAGAGCCTCTGCGCATGTAAAATGGGTTCACCCAACCACTAGCATCAACAATTGTCGACCCTAAAAGCAAGGCGATCGGGACGCCGCTTTTCCCCGAGGTATTCTTCTCCTCGAGTGGAAGTGGTGATTTAGGTATTATAAGATGCGGTTCTGTTAAGTGCAGAATGTGAGAGAGGAAGGCTTGGCGTGCGCAATTGTCTACCAATTCTCGCGGGTAAATTAAGCTATGGTGCATACGCGTGCGATGTGACAACGAACCAAAACTAAAACAACCACATTAGCCTGGGAACACCCGCCCCGAAGTTAGTAATGGCTCTAAAATCGAAATTCAGACTCGGCACCTGCGAGGTAGCAAGGAGAGGGAGAAGAGAAGGAATAACCGGTCTTTTCCGCATTTACTGTGTGGAGATATTTATGGTAGAGATCGTATTCTTCGCCCCATATGGTTGCCTTGCTGGGTTTCATGTATGTTACATAACTTAGTTTAAGCGTAAGTATAATTCTGTAACAAAATACTAAGCCACTACTGGAGTAGATCAACATGCCCAGGAGCAGAGTGGAGACATTGGGGTCTGGCTTGCAGCTTTGAGGGAGCATTGGTGGAGGTTAACTAATGACTTGTTTGGCCAGGTGGCATGGATGATTGATGTGTCTCTTTTTTTCCTTTTCTTTTTTTCTTTTCTTTTCTTTTCTTCCTTTTCTTCCCACCCGCTGCTACACATGATTAAATTTTTGTCTGTAATGACCAAAGATACTTCTCAGTATCTGCCCACCTCAACAGAGAGCTTGTAGAGCCCTATTCGGTCTAAACTCAGCACGGTCCAGGGGTCTGTGAATGTACCATACTCGCCATTGAAAGACATTTGTGAATACAACTGTTATTGCATACCGTCAAAATTCAGCTTTTTTACCCGGATCTTTGTATCATGCAATAGTGGTCGTGTTCACAAGAAAAACTCATTCAATTGGGAGTAGGGAATCCCTATGCAAAAATGGGTCTATGTTCTCAGGAATCTCAGAAGGTTTAGCCCCAAAACAGGGATTCGCCTAGCCCACTCCCGATGCTATACCTCTAAAGAAGTTGCGTAAATGTCTTGGCCAACTTAAAACTTTCGCTATTATCGATCAGGAAGAACCGTTTTACCGGATAGAAGGAGGCTGGTAAGTAAAAATTAGAACAAGTATGTTTCATTTACTCGCCGCGAGATTAAGTCCTATCAACGGGCCCAGTGATCCCAAGCGGCCAGTCCGGCCGTGGTTTTAAAAAGCCTAGGCCAGTCCGGCCGAAACCGCCAAAGCCTATAGATGCCTAGGCAAAGCCCGCAGATGCCTAGGCGAAAACCTACAAATGCCTAGGTAAAGCCTGCAGATATCCCGCTGAGCTCGGTTAGCGATCGGAATGTGCTTGGCGTTTCGTTTCACTTACCGCCAAGGTTTCATATCAAAATCATACCTTATCACTCGAAAGCCTGTAGGTCACCTAGGCCAGGCCCGGCCAGCCCCGGCCGTAACTGAAAAAGCCTAGGTCAGTCCGGCCGTCCCCAAAGCCAGACGGACTGTCCGGTTGGGAACACTGAACGGGCCCAACCACAATCCCCCTCAACATTCAACCATCTTGAAAGCCAAAACGACTCGAGTCTATGCCCCAGTCAAAATGATGCTGGAAGGATCTGGTTGAATTTGGAAGATGCGGGAGAGTCTCAGATATTGTTTAGAAGCTTGTGGATGATGCAGGAGATTAGACTGATATGTTTTTCTTTTGTTTATCACGAGAGCGTGCGGAGGAACAAGGACATGGAGGGAAATTGAGAGATTGGTGTGGTGATCTATGGAAGGATCAAGACATGCTATTATGTTTTACTTATGCACCTGTCTCTACCGTTGAGTTTGGTTTTGGTTAGACAGCGAATTTTACACGCGTGAGCTGTTGGAATTCGCTGAAGCTGCTCGGCATGCTCACCATACCTATCGGCGATACATTCAACCCATCAGCCACGCACATGCCCTATCCAGCCATCGTTCAGACAAAGAGGTTTCTGATATGCGCTCCAGATCAATACTTTAGCCGGGAGCGAGTTCTTTGATGCAGCTCGGCATGTTGACCATAGGCGCAGCCTATGCTGTTATCGTTCGACAAACCTCCGGAGATGTGCTTGGGATCGGTGCAGCACCGGAAGGAAGGACACGGATGCGCGGAGGCTGTAGAGCAGGAAGATGTTTTCTTTGTGACGATTGTTCTTTCCTTTGTTAGCATGATTGTTTTTCTGCGGGAGCAAAGGGGGAACCTGTGTGGAAGAAAGGAGGCCGGCATAGAAGAAGGAACACCGGCATGGAAGCGGTGACATGCGTGGAAGGACATGGACCGGTGTGGCGATCGATGGAAGGATGGAGGAGAAGGATCGGAGGAAGGCAAAGTTGTTTTCCTACTTATACTGTTGTGTTTTTTGTTAGTTAGTTAGTATCGAGCATCGTGGTGTTGTTGTTGAGGGAGAGGGGATTTTTCCCCGCTTTCGTGATCTGTCCCTAGTATCGTTCTTGCCTTGACGTTGTTTCGTTTCACCTGTGATCACTCGCCGCATTTTCGCCGTTATTCGCCATAGTGATTTTGAAGATGAGCGAAGTGTCTAAATTCCGTGTGAATTCTCTTTCTATCGTCTACAACTGTGCCATCCATAACCTACCAACGTTAATAAGTAAAAGGACCTACTACCAGAGATCTCGTGCTCCTAGAGACCAGGAGGGGCAAAAATGTACAGACCTTAGTATGAATAGTCATTATAGTTGTGGTTGTGATTTTAATCACCAGCGTGGTTGTCGTAATAGTTAAATTTCGCGGGGTGCTGTGGTTGTGTCTATTGGCTTAGGGCTTAATCTCCCCGCGAGTACTATGACATCTCATGATCATTATAAGGACAAATCGCGGTTGAGAAGCCATAATAAATAAAGATTGAGCGTTGTTACAGTTGGCAGGTTGGGAATTGTGAATCATTGCAACCTTGATGGCCAACGGTTAACTCATTTGGCAGTATTGTACGGGGACAAAATTAACCGATCGCGACAACGATCGCGAACACATAATTTCCCCGGTGATGACAACCCCCCATATAGTCAACTACCTCAACATCAACTAAAAAAAAATTAAAAAATTAAAAAAATACATAGCAGTAATCAGTACTTAGTATACCATCCATCAGCTCTAATAATTGTCTTTACCCTATCCACCATAGATCCTGCCAGAGTATCAAAAACCTTTGGATCAAGAAGTTCCCAACAATGAGTAATTGCCTCCTCAATTGTCTTTTTGACCACATCCTCAGAGCCCTTCATGAGATGGAGATCAGGATAGTGCTTAGAAAGCTTATCCTTAATCAAAGACCAGATATTTTCAATTCGATTGAGATGTGGTGAATAGGGAGGAATTTCCAGAAGTGTAATCCCATGCTCTCTGAGCCATCTTATAAAGGGCAAGTGAGTTTTAGCATTGTCAATGATAAAAAAGACCTCCTCCTCTCCCAACTCTTGCTTAATATCCTCCCATATCCCTACAAAGTCATATTGGTCATAAACCTCAATAATTGACTTTGCAGTAACTCCACCCCTAGCAGAAGAAGAATCAGGAA
>Ga0307507_10005075_pt1 | contig 22168 bp, 7 predicted proteins | sample 7_EM_MG_FD_207223 | JGI IMG/M metagenome (GOLD analysis project Ga0307507, IMG submission 207223) | Populus trichocarpa ectomycorrhiza microbial communities from riparian zone in the Pacific Northwest, United States - 7_EM | ecosystem: Host-associated > Plants > Roots > Unclassified | place... | reverse complement strand
GTTTTGGTGGCAAAATAGTAATGTCCTACGAAAATAGTGTGGATACGACTAAAATGCCACCAAAACTTGCAGGGAGGGCGAGTGGCCCGCTCAGGTTGCCCCCTTGTACATGTGTGGATTAGTAGCGTTTTAGTATCATCTTAGCTAGTCATACGAGTTAGCCACCCAAATCTCCAAACGCTTTGCCACCTCTTTATCGGATTATAATCCTAACTGTGAGGCATTTTACACTTACTGAGTATTAGTCTAAGTACTACATTTCTAAAATCCCGCGTTCTAGCTAATAATAACGCGGAGTTAGCGTGTTTTGGCCTTTTTTAATATCGCATCCATAGTCTAATCATCTAATGTTCCACCTGCGTTGTGGGCTCCTAACCCAAAGATTATACTTCCATGTATTATTAGCTGTTTACTTAAATTTATCTCTAGATAATAACTTTCTATCCAGAAATCGTCCTTTTTAAGCAGCGTAAAATCGACTTGTGCCTAAGCCGTTATTTCAGCTCTCTAAGAAACCGCTTCACATTAGCACGAATTATATAGCGCTTCGATTAGTCTTATGGGAATAAATCTATAAAGGGACGGGTGCGACCCTTAACACACCTCAGCTTGTCTAACTTTCAAGTACTACTACAGTACTACTATTGCCTGGACTATTAACCTATGCTTTCAGCTGGATTCCTCACTGGACTACACAACTGCTACTGCGTAGGATGAGGTTACTATCAGCAGTTCTGTTGCACGGACTTGCAATATTACGGGGCACAATTACGACCTGTGACGGCCATACGGCTATGCTAGGAACCGGTTTGGAGTGAGATGATGCGTTATTTTGTATAAATAAACCTAGAAGATTGCAGCGTTATATTATAACGTAGTTAGCTGGGTAGAGCTAAAGCTGGAGGTTAAGCCGGAGTTGGAGCCGGAGCTACACAACTGCAAAGCCCAAGATGATTGCTCAGGACGCAGCCGCTAGCAGTGTGCGGAGATGGTTCAGCCGGGGTTTTTTTCACCCCACTGAGGTAGCTCATAGGGGTTTTCTCCCCCTAATACCAGGGGTTTTTTCCTGTCAATATACAATTTTCCCCTGTGTGTGGAGTAGTCTGCGTGGGCCTAGATAGGATCCGTATCAGACATTGATCAAATAATATAATATATATATACATATATTCCTTATTATATCGTTTTATAGGATCTATTATAATCTATACTTTTATTAACTAACTGGTATCTATAAACTCCTCCCTCAATAGTTTATTGGGTTAGTAGGCAACGTGCTCTTGCTTAACGTGTTCCACCAGTGACCTGGCACCCCCAGTAAGCTAGCAGCCCCAAAAACCACCAAAAACCAGAAAAAATGCACCTTGATATCTCAACAACGGCTTAATAATAAATTCCGAAATTTTATAATTAGCCTTTTGTGCCTACGTTAAGACTTTTAGTAAAGTTCTAGTGTAACAAGCCTGGCTGTTATTGAGATATTGGGTTTTAGCCCCCAATTTTGAGCTAAATTGCGATATTATTAAAACTACTTAATAGATTATTTTTTAAATCCAATAAGAGGTTTAAAATAGGTATAAAAGGCTAATTATAAAAATTTGGAATTTATTATTAAGCCGTTGTCAAGATATCAAGGTGCATTTTTTCTGATTTTTGGTGGTTTTTGGGGCTGCTACGTTATTGGCCTCGCTTAGCTAAGCCCCATGCTCTCCAACATGCACACACCATATGACTTGCCTCCAAGCTCTACGCACCGTTTTCGCAAATTCGCAAAACCATAGTCCACTTTCTCACACACTCTGGTAACAGGTATGGCCATAATAGTTAACCATCCGCTGTATTCCGTCTAATCAGCACTTCTTCTTAGCCACGGATTATGGACTCAGACTTTCAGGACGATCTACTCCAAAGCTACTCGGAAACCGAACTTATAAGGCATATTCTAGCCTCTCCATCGCTTGCACCCATCTCTAGCATACACCTGCTATCAAAGAATCTACCAGCTAAACATTACGAAGCTCCCTTAGTAGATGACGCGCTCAAAGCCATGGATACAGCTCATCGACTAGGCATTCGAGTTCCATGTGTGAAACGGACAATTCGAAGTGGGCACAACGTGTGGTGTATTATGGAACGCATTCTGGGAGACACTCTAGAAATTGTGTGGAGTAAGTTAAGCTGGTTCGCAACAATTAAATTGTCTCTGCAGCTCCGCCATTTTGTCTGGTGTCTAAGGTCGTTAACCTCTTCAACCGCCGGATCATTGGCAACTGGCCAATGCAGATCATTCTACCTGGAAGACCGCTTCGGCCTGCCTGCGAGGTCAAATCCTAAGGACATTACATATTTTATTAGATTTTGGGTCGGCTTTAGCTCTATTCGACAAGCCATTAAGGCAGCAACTCAGGCCCCCGTGGAGCCTAAGGGGCGAATACCTCCAACAGCCAAATCCCTTGTTTTCACTCACCATGACCTTGCACCTCGAAATCTCCTGCTCGATCCTTCAGGTCAACTTTGGTTGCTCGATTGGGACTTCGCAGGCTTCTATCCAATATATTTTGAGTACGCATCCATGCAGAACTTTCAGATGCCTCAAGACTGGAACCTGCTTTCAAAATTACGGTGGAATTTATTCACTAGGGCCGCCGTTGGGCGGTATAGTCAGGATGCCCGTGTGCTAGAACAAATAAGGTCAAGATTCTCGCGCTTTGCTGTCGGCCGGCGGTTCGATCTGTTGCAGAATGGTGGCCCATCCGGACGTCCTGTATCCTAAATTTGGCTGGACTTACATAGAAGGCATTACTAAAGGGCGTTGTGAGTCGCTCTAGATAACCTGACCAACCTACAGCGGTTACTCAAATATGTCCCATTGCTATCCCTTGACACGGTAGGGTCCTTTGCCAAGGTCGCCTATATTCGCGACTGGATTCAATTGGATATTTATCGATAAACTAAGGACCAAAATTGCCGTGTCAAGGGATAACTCTTGAGATACTTACTAAATGGATAATTATATATTAAACCTTATAAAGGAGTGGCTGGAAACGTACGGCGTTTAGACCCTAGATTTCCCTTTATACTCGCCCGTCTTAACCTAATTAAGCGCCTTTAGCTAGCACTAAAAAGATTCTCAAGCTTTATCTAGAGCTTAAACAGATAGGATAAGATAGGGAGAATTTAGAGCGTTTAATTAAGGCATATAAAGAGGCATAGTTGGCTATTAATTAAGACCTTATGCAACCCTTAATCAACAGTATAGACCTAAGGCTAAAGGCAGTAAAAAAAGCATATGGCTGGCAGACAAAGTATTAACTATGATTAAATAATCTACATACTTATTTGGCTGTATTTAATTGCTGCGGCGTTATGTAATTGTTCAAAGTTCTGTCAATTTAGGTGAGAATTCAAATGTGCCTCTTCCTTTAACTCTCCTGTGACTCATGCTCGGCTTGCCTGTATTCTCTAAGGCGTGGGACATGTCACAGTGCTGCAATAAAGTAGACTGAATAACTACATTATGCTATAAAGAAGAGAAGAAGGTAAAAGGGGGTATCGTATACAAATAGTAGGGCCAGCCGCCAAGGCGCTAGTAGTAGACCAGCTAACAGTAGGAAACAGTATGCGTTAGGTTAGTGCCGTGACAGTACTCCCCTCCCCAGAAGGTTTGGTCCCCAAACTGAACAAGTAACTTCAAACAGGCAGTACACGGGACCACCTATTTTCGCTGCAAAAATACCAAAAATCCTAATTGGTCGGCTTAACAAATAAAGTTGGCGTATAGCGCTCTTGGCGAGAATTCTAACTAATTAGACAACTTTAACCGGCGGTCGAAGTTCCATAACATCTTAACCACCACAAATTTTAATACGGTGGTCGGCCACAACCTTAGCGTGACTTTTCCTTATCTCGTGCCCAGTCTGGGGGTCCTAGCTTCTTAGGGTGTTGCTTATAGAAGCGCTATATAGCTTATTTGCAACCCTTTAGGTCCTTTTCTGGCTGCCAGGTTATGTCCTTATAATATTTCCATTTAATCTCATAAGTTAGGCTTTGGGGGTCTTCATCGTATACATTAAGGATTTTCTTAAACTCCTATTTATCTTCTATATTACCATTATTATCTCTCTCTGTTACTCGTTCTTGTACATTACGGCGCTCTACGGTATTAATATTTACTTAGCCAGGGATCTCTTCGGCAGTCTAAAGGCGGACCTTAGATGTATAGAAGGATTTATTTACTTAAATGTAATCCAGGAGGTCTACCACAACTGCCCCTCGGTATACTGCAAGTACGGGGTACAGGCCGTCCTATTTATTATCCTATTTCTTCTTAGGTCTGTTTATCTTTATATTTTCTAAGCTAACTATAACTATATCGCCTTTATAGAATAACGCGCTCTTGTCCCTATGGGTATTGGCATTGTCTTTATAGCGTTACTATAAAATCCGGGCTAGGGCCTTAAGCTATATCAATATCCACTTAAAGCGGTTGGCCATAGAGTCTACGCGGAAGAACTCCTTCTTTGCTTGTACTAATAGTGTTAGTAGGCGGGGGCCAGCAGGCTTAATTCTAAGGCAAGGGTTAAAGCCATAGTTTACAAAAAATAGGGAGATGCCTGTGCTTTTATTAACTTGGTTATTTGTAGCAAACTTAGTAAGCGGCAGGTAGTTAACCTAGTTGTCCTATATAAAGCTAACAAAAGCACAGAGGTACTTATTTACAGCGGCGTTAATAATTTCGGTTTAGCCGTCCGTTTCTAGGTGCCAGGCTAAGCTTAGTTATAAGGTTGTCTTAAGGCGTTTACTTAGTCGTCGCTAGAAGTCGCTGATAAATTATATACCGCAATTAGAGATAATCATGCTCAGTACACCGTAAAGCTTATATATATTGTTAATAAAGCCATTAACTAGCTCCTCTGTTAAGAGTCCTATTACTAAAATGAGGTGTTGCATTTTAGTTAGGCAGTCCATAATAACAAGGATATATTCGTATGCCTTACTATAGCGTTGGCATACTGGTAGCGTTGTAATATAGTTAATTAAAATATCGGTCTATAGGCGAGCGGGTAGTTCTAGTGGCTTTAGGAAACCAGGCGGGGCAGAATAGGGGGTCTTAATGCAAAAGTATAGGGCACAGTCTTTAATAAAGGTAGCTATGAACTAGGAGATTCCTGGCCACCAGTATATTCAGTTTAAGAGGTTAAGAGTCTTAACCCAGCTAGGGTAACCAGCGGGGCCGCTGCTATAAGAGCGATAGATAACTTCTAGGCAGAGGTCTAGGGCATTAGGGACGAAGAGGCGTTAGTGGAAGTAGATCTGTCTATTAATAATACTATATTCTAACTTGTCGCAACGGAGTAATTTCCTAATCTTCTTTAGCTAACGGCGAGCTTTCCAATCACATAGGGCCGCCACTATATCTCTTATAAGTTTATTCTCCTAGTATCCTAACCAGATTAGCTTATCCAGTGACTTTTTAACTATTTTGGGGTCTAGAGCGGCTACGAATTCCGCGTTATTAAAGTTGCGGGACTTATATAGTAATTCTTTTAAGATTATAGGGTTAACTTTCTGGGGTGGTATAATAACTTAGGCTTAGTGGCGGAGGCGTTTATTATCAGCGTCCTTAGGTTTCGTTTCTGGTAGTCGGCTTAGGGTATTAGGGAGCGTAGCTTTACTACTAGGTCTATATATAATCACAAAGTTAAACTATAAAAGGAACTCTACCCACCGGACTTAGCGTTAATTTAGCTGCTTAGTAGTTATAAACGTCTATAGGTTCTTATAGTCGGTAATAATTTTAAAAGGCTCCTTAGTCCCTTATAGCTCAGGATACTATTCCTCTAAAGCCTTAATAATAGCTAAGAGTTCTTTATCGTAGATCTCGTAGTTACACTCCAGCACAGAGTGCTTTGCGGAGAAGAATGCGACCGGTCTTAGTTTACCGTTGTTGTTATATTAGGAAAGGACTCCGCCAGAAGCCTAATTTAATATATCTATCTCTACCACTGTTTTCTTCGTGTAGTTATAGTATGCTAGTACTGGTACTGAAGTAAAGGCTCTCTTAAGGGCCTTAAACGACTTGGCTTATTCTAGTCCTTATAGCCATCCAACGTCCTTTCTTAGGAGTTTTGTCATAGATATAGTAACAGTAGAATAACTTTGGATAAACCTATAGTAGAAGTTTGCAAATCTAAAAAACTGCTATAATTCCTTAACTAAGGTTAGGTTCTCCCATGCTTGTAAGGCTTAGACCTTTTTAGGGTCTATACTCATTCCTTCTATTAAGATAATTAAGCTAAAGTACTTTATCTTTGTTATATAGAACTCTAACTTACCAATATTAATTTAGAGGCCAGCAGCTCTAAGGCGGCGAATTACCTCTTTAACGTGCCTAGTATACTCAGCTCAAGTTTTAGAAAATATAAGGATGTCATTAAGGTATACTATACAATAGTCGTCCAGTACGTTATAAAGAATGTGGTTAATGTAGTTCTGGAATATAGCTAGGGCATTATAAAGGCTAAATGGGGTTACTAGTATTTCGTAGAGCCCAAAGCGTATAATAAATGCTATAAGCCATTTATGGCCCTCGGCAATAACATTAAGCTTAGTATAGAATTTGGCGCCGTATAGGGCATTAAGTGTCTTACAGATAAGCGGAAGTAGGTATCAGTTCTTAATGGTAACGTTATTAAGTCCTCTATAGTTATAGCAGATCCTTACCCCTCCTCCCGGCTTAGCAGCGAGTAGGAGCGGGGCTGTGGCGGGGGACGTTAATTCTTGAATAAAGCCTTTATTAAGTATCTTATCAATCCATTTCTTAACGCATTGGAGCTTAGCAGGGGAGAGTAGGCGGTTCTTATAGTACGGGGGCTGCTTTCCTGGCATAATTTCAATTTTATGGTCCCATAGGTAATATAGTAGGAGCTTATTAGCATTCTTTAGGAGGAACCCCTTAATATAGTGCCTATATTCCCTTAGGAGGCGTTATATAATATTATCCCTAGTTAAAGCGGGCTTGCCTTTTATAAACTTCTTAACATCTATATCCATAACTTTACGGCGGAGGAACTCAGTATTTGTAGTCTAAAGGTTTTCCTTAAGAAAACAGTAAAAATGACTAGGGAAGACCTTGCAGGCTTCTTCCATTATATAGTTACCATTAACTAAGTAGCAAAAGGATTCCTCTATTAGGTCTAGTATTTTAACCAGTCCAATAGGGAGTTTATCTATTAATTATTTCTGTTCTTCTTATTCTACTAATTCTACCAGTTCCGCCGTATGGATTCTTATTACTTTTACGCCTTTTTATTTACAAAACTGGGCGAAATTCACGGCGCGTACGTTTATAATATTGTCTAGATTAGGGCGTATTTGGTCTTCTCCTAATATTATAGTAGGGCTGGCTCGTCTTAGTTAGCTCTTAGGAGCGGTTCCTAGGCGGCGGCCTTACACAAGGCATACAGGGAGTAGGTACAAGGTTAGGCATTATAGTGGCGCGGTTTCTATTATCTAGGTCTCAGTAGTTCTATAGCTAGTTCTTGCTATAACGCGAGCTATAGTGTGCGTATATAGCATATGGCTTAGTTCTAGGTGTCGGGCTAGACAGCTAGGGTTTAAAGGGTGTCTAGGTTAACGTTAGATTCTTAGTAACAGCGGCATAAAGCAGACCCTCTTTCTTGGTCTTAACAAGGCTGGCTAGCTTATCATTTCGGTCTTAAGTACTAGAGTAGTCCAGTTTTTTACTATCTCGTTACTTTGCAGCTGCACAGGTTCCCCTTCATCAGGAACATCTTCTACTATTAGGGCTTTATATGTGGTCCTAGGCACTAGGCTTAGTAGTGCCGAGTATCCACATAGGGCGTCCCTACTACTATTAGCTGTCCCCTATAGGAGGCAGTTCCTAGAGTAATAGTCTAAGTTAAAGCGGATCTTAAGCTCCCTAAAGCTAGGGCGGGGCTCGTGCTTCTAGAGCCAAGGCATACCTAGGATAATTAGGGTAGTAGGTAAGAGTTTAGTAACGAGAAAGAGTATAGCTTTAGTATAGAGGCCAATTGTCATTTAGGTGGTGAAGTAGTCTATAATAAGCGAAGTTGGGATGCTATCTATAAGGCATAGTGGCCTAGGTGCCAACAGCTTCTTAGTTATAACGTTATACTTTCTTATAATAGACTCTGCGTTGGCAAATGCTATTACAGTACTACCAGAGTCCACTAGGCTTACTATATTAATAAAAACTTAGGGGCATAGGTTGCGCAATAAAGAGAGTTGGGTTTAAATAAGAATTAATTTCTTATTACTATTTGCTAATCTAAAATTAAGTGGCAGCTTACTAATAGAAAGGACTAATTGGTCTAGTAACAGGGACTTAATCTTTTTATCTTCCTCCTTATATAGTTTGGACCCTTAGACGCAACTTAGTCTAAGGGTTTGCCTTTTAACAACTAGGATACAGGGCTGTCTTAACAGGGTAATCCAGTGTCTATCTAGCTGGCAGTGTCGGTCTTAGTCAGGGTATAGGAAGACGGCACCTTACCAACAATATAGCCGTGTTTGTATTCGCTAGCGCGGAGTCGCCAATACTAGGCGCTGTTGACGGGTTGGGCTTCCATATAGGGCATCATTTAAAGTAATTAAGCCGCAGGGTTAAAAGGGGGGGGTTATCTACCGCAGCCATAGTAGACTCCACGGTTGCTACGTCCGCGGTTATTAGTTTGCGTCATTTAACAGGCTAGCATCGGGACTAGGTTTGCTATTATAGTAGGGTTATAAGCGTCCTTCTAGTAGCTAGGTAGGCCACAGGCAAGGCACAGTCTATTATTAAAGCGGCGCTTACACTCCGTGTCTAAGATTCTATTAAGGTCCATAGGTTCTCCAATTACTGCTAGGGTTAGGGTTAGGGTTAACATAGGGGCAGGGGCTTAAGCAGATAGGCGGTGGTTAGTATTCTTAAGGTTGGCTCAGTATGCATAGTTCGCGAGGTTCTTAGCGAATATATCCATCTGCTTGCTCCAACCTATATAGTCGCTATCGTTAATTTTATAGGCAAGTCCAAGTACTAGCTCTTCCATTTTTGGAGAGATAAACTTCCAGAGTAGGTCTACCTTCTATTTATCTGTTTTCTTGGCGCAGACTATTAGTTTATTAAGCTCTCCCTTCCAGGACCAGTAATTACGCTCGCCCTAGGGGAAATAGTTAAGCTTATTTTTTGCAACCTAGGTTATATTAAGGACCTTATAGTAGGCAGTAAGCTCTTTAAGTATATCTTCCTTAGTGGGCCATTTCCATATAGATATATTGTTTGGGTTCTTATATATAAGCTCTAGGCCCTGCTTAATAAACTTATAGGCCTTGCCCTCTAGTATATTTAAGATATAAAGGATCTGGGATTGGACTGTGTTAAAGTAGTCCTAGTTATAGTTAAAAACTCCTTTAATCTTAATGTACCAGGTCTTAAAGTTGGCTTATTATTCTAGCGGGGTACCTTTTCCGCTAAATATTGGCGGGTCTTTAGACATCCGTTTTTTTCGCTAGGTTACTACCGTTGTTATAGGGGTTAATTATTTTAGAACGGCAATAGTCTCTACCTGGGAGTTGATAGTTCCTGTCTAGGAAGCAATAAGGGCATTAAGGCTTTTGTTGGCTTTCTTATTAGCGGTATTTGTGTCATATATAAACTATAGTCCCGCTTTAATATTGCTAAGGAACTCATTGGTATAGTTAATAAGGGTATAATAAGCTTTATCAGCCTCAAAGGTCTTAGGGTATAGTAGGGAGCAGCGGATTGTCCATATAATGTTAGGGTATATCTATATAAAGAAGTCTGTAAAAACTTCGCGGGGGTTCTAGGTTTTGGCTATTTTAGCGTTATTAATGTCGCCCATTTAGATGGTCTTTGGCGCTAGGAAAAAACTAAGGATCGTTCTAGGACTGTGCTAGGTTATAGCATATAGACGCGTTAGCGCGCGCAGGTCGCGATTATTCTAGGGCGGAGATAACTGGGATATAGGGAATCAGTAATCGCGACAGGGCGCAATTAATAATAGCACAAACTGTTACAGTGCTGCAATAAAGTAGACTGAATAACTATGTTATGCTATAAAGAAGAGAAGAAGGTAAAAGGGGGTATTATATACAAATAGTAGGGCCAGCCGCCAAGGCGCTAGTGGTGGACCAGCCAATAGTAGGAAACAGTATGCGTTAGGTCAGTGCCGTAATAGGACACGTGCATTATAAATCTCTTCATAGAGCCCTAGGGGCCCCAGGTCAAACAAGAAGTATTAATTAACGATCAAGTTAAGATCATCAATCAATTAACCCATTTCATCAATAAACTACTCTATATGAAATTCGTGACAGCTTCCTACCGTACACCAGGCAATATGCCTTACAGCTATAGTATATATTTATAAAGGTATAATTACTTAAAGAATCTGTTACATTAAGTATATATTATAAATATCATGGTTAGAATATAGCTTACAGAAATATATAAAATTTAATTTTTAAAATATTTACTTCTTATAGTCTATTGCACGGCCAGCTTTACCCCCCCCCTTTTAGCGAGCGCTCTGAAATTTTAAATTCGGTACGCGCATCCAATCTCGCTTAACTGCCACCAACTGTACATAGTAATCGAAGCGAAGCCATATGCTTGGCTGTAAGAACCTGTTCCTGACAAATCTGAAGCTGTCCGCAATCGATCTTCTTGTAGTGTTGTGATTATTGTCAAATATTGTAAGGTTTCTACCCATCCTCTACCCGTAATATGGCTCCGTAAATAGGCCCATATTAGTACGCTCTAATTAAGGATCTTTTTTAGCTTAGAGCGACTTAAGCAGAGTGTGCCTCCGCCGCTAGTTGTACAATTTGCTTAATTGCCTCAATTAGAAGGAATATATGAGTCTTTGGCTTAACTCGGGCACCTTTAAATGGTGAAGGCGGCTAGTTCCTACTAAGCGATCCAATGATTGTGGTGATACTAATACAGTTGGAGGAGAAGCTAAATCTCTTTAGTGACAAGTTGGAGTGGCTAATCTATAACATGTTTAACGTTGTAGTAAGCCGCTATACAATATTTTAAGAGCTCTATTTGGCTGGCTAGACAAGGAAGCGGGTAAGTTAATTAGATCCTCTAGTATAAAGCTTAGAGTAGCTTATACAAAGAAGTGTTGCCAGGTAGCCCTTAAACGTAGCGCTTACGATCGCAATATATATTTTGCCATTATATTATAGTATACTGCCAATTAACTGGTATTTATAGATAAGTTAGGTGCGGATTTAAAGACAGGCGTATAGAAGGCAGGCTGGGCTCCTTCTAGTATTACACCAGTCTTACAGACGCTATACAATTAGGGTAAGAGGAGGCTTAATATACTGCCTGCGTATATAATTAACGGCGTACTAGCAGCTTTAGTATATAAAGGCTTAACAAATGGCGAAGGCTTTAAGTTCTGGGTAGTAAATACTCTTTTACCACAATATAATCGCTTTCCTACTGAGCAATTAGTAGTAGTTATAGATAACGCCAGCTTCTATTATTTAGAAAGGATGCAGTCTCTCTTTAACGCCTTTGGTGTTAAGCTGGTATATTTGCCTTTATACTCACCTAATCTAAATCCAATTAAAGAGTTTTTTGGAGAGCTAAAGGCCTTTATTTGGCGGGAGTAGTACTCTTAGCTAGAGTACCCAGAAACCTTTGGCTATAGCTTTAAGGCATTCCTTCTTTGGAGTATAGATAAGGTTGGTAGCAAGAGTAAGAGCATAAGAGGCCATTTCCGACATAGTGGATACAATTGTTAAGGTTTTTAGGGTAAGAGTTGCAATTAATCTTTAGTGGCGTTCTTGACTGTACGTAATATTTGTAAATACACTATATATAGGGTGTCTTTGTTACTATAGGGGCGCTAGCAGTAATAAAGACACCTTATATTTTTCTAATTATAATAATCTATATCTTAAAGAACCCAGATATAGGGCGTTTCTACTACTATAGGGGCGCCAGCAGTGGCAGAGACACTCTATATTTTGCTAATTATCTGTCTTAAAAACTTCCCTTAAGCTGCGTACGACGCTCATTTGCCCACTTCTTTAAGTCCTTCTATAGCCGTCTTACGACACCTAATTTAATACCAGCACTAATAAGCTCCTTAATAGGATTAGCGCCATTAGATTTATTACGTAGGAGCTCTAAGTCCCACCTTAAATCACGGACGACTTCGTGCGCAGCTTTAAAATTAGCCTCCCAGTTAAGATTACCAGCTACACTCTACCTCTAATACTTAAAGATATTACGGACGCTTTAAGTACGATATTACAACTACTTGAAGAAGAGTTGAAGGAAGCTAGTTGGTTAATATAGGTACAGTCTAGGATGGATCCGGTGGAACTATATAACGAGGAATAGTAGCCAAGGTCACATAATGTGATCTATATAATCTATATAATCTGTATAATCTATAGGACAGAGTAGATAGAGCAGACAGAGCAAATAGAGCAAAGGGATTTCTTAAGCGTATAGTTGTGTATTTAAAGGACCACAGTTCCTACCCAGATAGTTCTCTCTTTATAGTAAATCTTAGAATACAATTAGAGTTAATCTATTAGGCAACCACTCCACTAGTTATTATTACGTTGTCAATTTGGTTTATACCTACATATCTAGCCTAATAATAGAACCCACTATAGTTCCTACTACAAGGTTCCGTTACACATTCACTACTAATGTGATGGGCTTGTACAAATGCTTCTAAACCAAAGCTTGTAGATTGCTACTATACAAGAATACTAAGCTAAGGAGAAGAAGAAGTCTGTTAGAGACTGGCAAGATACAAAGGGGTCGCTAAGGCGCTAGTAGTAAGCGAGCCAATGGCGATTTTCTATCCCGGGGATAGAAAATCCTGATTGGTTGACAGGAGTCAGGGTCCACTGAGTATAGTAGGTGGCGTTGCCCCAGCACCGTTATATCACCCCCCCCTCCTAAAAAAGCCTGCCCTTAGGCGTTGTTTGAGCTCCTTATTATTATCTAAATTGTTATAGTTATCTACCCCTTCTTCCTAGCATTTAATCCAGCTTTCTAATTGGCGTGGTGGTCTAGGGAGGTTAGGGTGGGCTAGGTGGAAGTCCCGTAGCTTATAGGGAGAGTACTTAAAATTAGATATAGGGTACTATTTTGGATCTTCGTTATAACCTACCTAGCTCACACGGTATTTTAGGGTACTGTGGTCTTTCTTAACTGCTAAGATCTCTTTAACTTCCCATTCCTCATCCTCTGCAATCTAAATTGGCGGTAGGGGGTTGTTATACTGTCTAGGTAATAGGTTGTCCGCGGCCTTCCACAGTTAGTCTGGAGAGAAGATAGGGTGGATCTTCATTAACTCTAGTAGCTTAACCTTAAAAGAGTGCCCTACCTTCTTAGGGATCTTGTAGGGGCTAGCTATTTGGTGGTTTAGCTTATAGCTTGGCCTCTAGGTCTTCTAGTTCTTTATTAACACCTATACCTTATCTCCTACGTAGAAGTCTACCTCGCGATAATGTTAGTTTACGTCGGCCTCTTTCTTCTCTTATGCTTTTTTTATAATTGCTTGGGCAGTCTTCTAGGCTCTGTGCATTTTCTTAGCGAATGTCTGGGCCTCTTTGTAGCTAAGGCGTTCGCGGGCCGTTATAGGTCCTATAGGTCTATCCTAATTAAAGGATGTTCGTGGCTTGTATCCATAGATTAACTTAAATGGCGACATTCCTATACTATTATAAGGGAGCGTAAGCTGTGCGTAGTCTATTATAGGCAGTAGTTCCGACTAGTTGTCCTAGTAGTAATTAATAAAGGGGCGAAGTCGTTGGTTAAGGTACTGGTTTATAATCTTGGTTTAGCCGTTAGTCTAAGGGTAGAATGCGGTAGAGAGCTTAATCTTAATCCTAAGGATACGGTAGAATTCATCCCAGAAGTCCAATATAAATTGGGGTCCATGGTTAGAGATAATTAACTTAGGAGCGCTATAGATCCGGTAAATATTATTAATATATATACGGGCCATATCTTTTGCGGTTATAGTCTTAAAGTAGGGGAGAGAAATGGCTTACTTGCTTAATCAGTTAACTACCACAAAGGCCATATTATAGCTATATTTGTCCTTTAGGAATGATTTAAAGTCCATTATAATATGCTGTTAAGGGCGTTTAGGAACTAGTAGTGGTTATAACTATCTAGGGGTTTAATCCCTGGGGGTATCTACCTATTTGCAAGCATAACAATTCCTAATAAACCGTTCTATATTGGATAGGAGTCCTCGCTAGTAGTAGCAAGGCGCTAGTAGTTGGTAGGTCTTGTCTTAACTAGGGTGCGCTATAGAGACTTAACAGTGGGCTTTATGGATTAGCTCTATTTGTAGGTTATTAATGTCTGGAACTATAAGCTGTTCTTAGTATAAGAGCAGTCCGTCTTCTATTTCCAAATTAGGGTCGCCTTCCGTAGCTTAGTTACGGAGGGCTTTTAGGGATTTAGCTGTGTGGTTCGCAATTAGAATACAGTTAATTAGTCCTATTAGTTTATCTAGGATCTCTCCTTCTATAGGCGCCAGCTCATTCTATTTAGAGTTTAGTTCCTTAAGGATACATAGGTCGAGCTATTCGGGATGGAGGAGGGTATATATCTAGTGCTAAGCCTTTAGCTTATTCTGTAGTTCCACGTCCTGTTCTCTCTGGGTAAGGGCATTAGCTTTAGAATTTTGCCTACTAGGGCGGTATATAATTGTAAAGAAGAATTAGGAGAGTATTTTAGCCTACCTAGCCTATTAACTGGTAAGCTGCTTTGTTGTTACAAAATACTTAAGGGCTTTATAATTAGTATAGATTTTAATTTAAGAGTCTATGCTTCTAAGCTCTGCGCGCCACTGGGATAATAATTATATAATAGCCAGTATTTCCTTATTGTATACCTTGTAGTTATACTTAGCTGGGGCCATTATCTTTAAGAAAAACGCTATAGGGTACCACTCGCTATCTAGGTGTAACTATAAGAGAACTCCCACTACTACTCTATTAGATGCGTCCGTTTCTAGTATTAATTTAAGGTCTGGGTTATAGTGACGGAGAATTAGGGAGGAGGTAAGTCGGTTCTTTAACTCCTTAAAAGCTTCTGTATAGTTATTATTAAAAACAAAAGGCGTGTTGTTCTTTGTTAGTTATATAAGAGGCTTAGCTATAACCCCATAGTCACGGATAAACTAATAGTAGAAGTTATAGAAGCCTAGAAAGGACTAGATGCCTTTTATAGTATAAAGGGGTTTCTAGTTGCGTATCGCCTTAACCTTCTTAGGGTTAACTTTAATTCCTTCTATACTAATAATAAACCTAAGGTACTTTATTCGTTTTACTCCAAATTCGCATTTCTTAATGTTAACTTATAGGCCTGTATTCCGCAGCCTCTTTAGAACCTTTTTAATGTAAACTTAGTGCTCAAGTTTATTATCTAAGTATATAAGAATGTCGTCTAGGTATACCATACAGAATTTGTTAAGGTAGTTAAAAAGAACATTATTTATATACTATTGGTACGTGGCTGGCCCATTTATTAGTCTAAAAGGAAGAACTTTGCATTTATAAGAACTGTAGTGGGTATAGAACGTTATTAGATCCTTTAATATAGGGTCCATCCTAATTTGGTAGAAAGCTTAGCAGATATTAAGCTTAGTAAAGATTTTGGCTTAGCTTAGACGTATAAGGGTCTCGTTAATTAGGGGGAGAGGGTAATGATCTTTCTAAGTAATAGCGTTTAGTTTCCGATAGTTAATATAGAAGCGGAGGCCTTTATTGGGTTTCTTTATAAAGAGAATAGGGGAAGTAAAAGGGGCCTAACTTGGCTTAATAAACCCTTTATAGAGGTTATTAATTAAGTACTGCTTAGTTACTTTTAGTTCCTCTATAGTTTGATAGTAAAGGGGGCTATAGCCTAGAGAGTTATTAGCCTCTAGTTAAATCTTATAATTATAGGTTTAGTAGGGGGGTAGTGTATCTAAGGCTACTTTTAAGAACGCGTCTCTGTGGTCTAAGAGGTATATAAGGAGGAGGCGCTTAACTAACTCCTTATTAGTTTCCTCTACTAGCCCTTCTTCCTTCTTATTAATAATCTGGTTGATTTTGTATAAGCTGGTTATAAAGACCTTATTGTCCTTCTAATATATATTAAAGTGGAAACCTATAGCGCTAATTGCCGCGATATCTACTATAGGGGGGTTGTGTGGTAGTAGGGGTGTCCGCGGCCTTGGGGGCTTTTGGCGTATTAGCGTTATCTTTACTCCTTTTAGCCCTCGTTGCATCTTCTAAAGGTTATCCTCTAAGTCCTATTAGTATGTCCTCTTCCCCATTAGCTAGATCTCCGCAATTTAGAAGTTGTCTATATTAGTGTCCGTTCTACTTCCGTAAGTAGAGTCCTCCTTGACTGTAGTCCTTTAGGGGAGTATCCTTGTTGGTATAGATTTCTTACCGGCCTTGTAACGGGCATCTTCTTGAGTAAAAGCTAGGTCGCGGTCCCTAATATCCTACTAGTGGGTAGGATCAGCCTTCGCGGCTAATATCTTATGGTCAGTACGGATCTCTCTAATAAAGGAGGGTAACTTTGGTCTACTCTCTAGCTAGACAAACTGTCTTTATTAAACGTTTAGCCAAATATTAAAGTAGGATATCTATTTTCGGCCAAGGATTATGTTATGGGACCCTAGGTCTAGGATATAAAAGGGGATACTAAACTGGCGTTATCCATTAATAGCAATATATAGCTTTAAGACATAGGTAACCAGCTTACTAGCTTAGCCATTATAGCCTTTTACTTAAATAGGCTTCTCTAGTCGGGTAGCATTTATATTTAAGAACTTAGCAACGTCATTTATATAAGCAGTATTTATAAAGGCAAAGCCATTTGCTTCAGTGTTAATAAGGGCAGTTATATTAACTCTATATTTATTTTAAGATACTGTATATGGAACCGTAAAGTGTTTTCCACCTATTAGCTAACTTAGATTAATCTCTTTAAGATTAATAAGATACCCTAGGGGGGAGTCTTTCCTTAGGGTTCTTCTTTTCCTAACTTGTTAGGCGTTTCTTCTTTCTCTATCTCCTTAATATTACCCGTATCCTTTGGCTCTGGGCAGGACGTGGTAAAGTAACTATCCTTTCCACAATTAAAGCACGTAACCGTGGTAGGGTTAATTGGGGTATTGCGACAAGTATTAGTTAAAGGTATAATACGTAGCGGATTAGGCGAGGTTCGCTAGTAGGCAGTCGTAACCGCTTTTGGTGTAAGGGCGGTTATAGTTTGTCTTCCAACGCTAGCTCCCGTTGGTGTAGCGGATAGGTTGCGGTCGCTACAGGACCTCTTTAGTCAATTAGAGCGAGTATTAATTTATTTTAGTTCTGAATCTAGCGATAAACATTAGGCTGCAAGTCTTTGGTAGGTTAGTAGGTTGTCTAAGGCTACCGCGATCTTCTCTTATAGTTAGACCGTTAGCTTGTCATATAGGTCCAAACGATAGTTCTTAAGGGGGACCTAGCCTTTGCCTACTAGGTGTAAGAATTAAGTCTGGAACTCGGTAAAGGATTAGTTTGATTTTATTATTAGGCGATTATAGTTATAACAGACATCCCATACTTTATTTGGATTAACATAGATAGTAGCCAGGTGCTGTATTATCTCGTTAATAGATATAAACCAAACAGGTAACTCGTCCTCGAACTTGGCCTAAAGGTGTCGCTAGGCGTCCCCAATAGTTTAACTAAAGAGGTAGAGCATTTTAGCTTCTTTAGAGGGGAAATAGTTATAGTTAATACAAAGCTTTCCTCGCACCTAGATTCTCTAGTTCTTAAAGGTCGGGTCTACGCCGTTTAATAATGGTGGGGGGTTAGGGAGCTTAACGGACTTTAATTACTTTATTATTATATCCGTACTCTCTAGTATATTGTATTTGGTAGAGCGAATGGGTTAACTAAGGCTTTGTAAAGGGGAGGCTGGGCTATTTTATAAGGCAGCAAGGCTTTCTAGGATCTCCTTTAGAGTCTCTTATATGCTTTAGGCTTAAAGACAATTGACCTTCTAATTGGCTATAAGGGCACGAATCTGCTTATATATACCTGTAATGTTGTCATTATTTTTAATTTCTGATCCTAACTAGACCTCGTGTTCCTCTTAGGTAGAGGCAGGTCTTTTAGATAAGCTCGCTTTAGGTGCCATTATTAGCTTCCTAAGGTTCGTTAGAATTGTATAATTCGGTTTCAATTCTAGGGTTCTTTTATGGGTGCAGGTCAAGTACAGTCTAGCCTATAAAGTGGGATATTATTAGGGCCTTCTTAGGCGTAGTAGTATGGGTTTTTTAATGTCTAAGTATAACGCGTCGACGCGTCGTTGCAGACGAAGGTCTTTTTAGGGTGGGATATTATTGAGGCCTTCCCAGGCAATGTAGGGAGAGCTTAGTATAATATAACAGGCTTATATAAATGCTTCTAAACCGAAGCTTGTAGATTGCTACCATATAAGAATACTAAGCTAAGGAGAAGAAGAAGTCTGTTAGAGACTAGTAAGATATAAAGGGGTTGCCAAGGCGCTAGTAGTAAGCGAGCTAATGGCGATTTTCCATCCCAGGGATGGAAAATCCTAATTGGTTGGCAGGAGTTAGGGTCCACTAAGTATGGTAAGTAGCGTTGCCCCAGCACCGTCACATTATATAGACTATAACAATTACCACTATTATAGCAGAAGAATCTCACGAGCTTATTAAACAAATTGGGCTTTAAAGAGGTACCTTAGAAGCCGTATATTATGCTAAAAGGTAGAATAGTTATCTTCTTCTATATTGACGATATTGTCTTCTACTACTAAAAGACAGATAAGAAGAAAGCTTAAGAAGCAATTAAGGAGCTATGCAAGAAATACTAGATAAGTATCCTTAGCGAGCTAAAATAGTTCCTAGGAATCTATATACTATACAATTATAGCTAAAGGCTTCTATAGCTATCCTAGGAAGCCTATATTAAGAAGATAGCTAATTAGTATAAGATAGATCTTATAGGGCGTCTTCTGGACACTCCTATAGTAGAATCTAAACTCCTCCCTACTAATTACCAATTAATCCGTCTAACGCTTCCATCCCCTAATATAGACCTACTAGTCCGTCCTATGTCCCTACTAAGAGAAGCAGCTTCTACAATGCTATATTAAAGAAAAATGGGTTCAATACTTTATGCAGCCACTATAACGCATCCAGATATTGCTTTTATAGTATTATAGCTGGTAAGGGTTAATCAGAACCCAAGCCAAAAGCACTATTAAGTGGTAGATAGAGTAATCCAGTACCTATATAGCATAAGGAGCAGAGTAATCTACTATAGAGGAGACAAGGAAGGAACAAACGGTAGAGGAAAAGATAAAGGAATACATAACAAAGGACAAGACAATGGAAGAGATAGTAGAGGTAAAGCGCAATTATTTATCTATACTAGCGATGCATTATTCGCGGACAACTCCGTTAACAGAAAAAGCTTATAAGGATATATTATAAAGCTATTTAGGGGGCCGATCGCCTAGAGAGTAAATAAGTAGGGTATAGTAATAACATCGAGCATAGAAGCTAAGTTATTAGCCCTATTACAGACAGTAAAGAAAGCTATCTTTATTAGCAGGCTATTTAAAGCAATAACGTTACACCTAAACGAGCCCTTGATTATTAAATGTAATAATATATAGACGCTCCAACTAATTATAGAAGATATGGCAAAGCTAATTACAAAGCTCCGATATATTAACATCTATTAACACTAGCTATGTTAGGAATACGCAATAAGACAAGTATAATTTTAATAGACAGCAATAAAGGAGATAATTACCGATGGACTTATAAAGGCCCTACCCAAGCAGAGGTTTTAAAGCTTTGTTAATATAATTAAGATAGTGGATATTAAGGAGCAGCTAGATAAGGAGAAGCAACTAGAGGACCTAAGGGACAGTATTAGAGCAAGACAGAAGGATTTAGATAAGATTACGGTTTAATTAACTCATTAACAGACACGAGAAGGTAGCTAGCTTTAACCTCAAAGAGCTTAAAGCTAAGGGGGTGTATTAGATAATCTATATTCTCTAAAGGCGTGGGTCACGTGCACGAGTCACGTGCATAAAGACACGTCACTAAAGACATGTCAGATTAAGGTTAAAAAGATATAATACAAGATCATTAATCAATTAACCCATTTCATCAATGAACTCATCTATGTGAATTTCGTGACATAAGTTGGTCGAATTGCGTGTCAAGTTGGTTAATTGCATGTCAAGTTGGTTAAATTGCGTGTCAAGTTGGTCAATTGTATGTCAAGTTGGTTAAATTACGTGTCAAGTTAGTTAATTGCGTGTTAAGTTAGTCAATTGCGTGTCGAGTTGGTTAAATTGTATGTTAATTACGCGAAACGCGAAAATTAAAGTCTACTTAAATCTTATCCTGCGAATATTTTCCCGATAAAAGGTCTTATAAGTAGTATATTAGGCTATTAGGCTTAGTACCTTATACTCCTAGCCTATATATAATTTTAAAGTTAAAACTAAAAAGGAACTCGTTTTAGCGTACTTAGCGTTAGTTTAGCTGTTTTATAGTTATAAAGTACTTAAGGTTGCGATAATCCGTAAGGACTTTAGTTAGCTAGTTAGGTTCTACTAAAAAGAGTTCTAGTTAGAATTCCTTAAACACTTATATAATCGCAAGAAGTTCCTTATTATAGATCTTATAGTTATATTCTTATAGTATAAGCTTAGACAAGTAGAATATAACTAGGTAGAGAAAACTATTATTACCTATCTAGAAGAGGATGCCTGCGTTAATATAGTCTAAGGAGTTAGTCTTAAAATAGAGTTATTATCCTAGTATAAAGTAAGCTAGGATAGGTACTTTAGTAAAAGCATCTTTAAGGTCTTGGAACGCCTTCTCATATTTAGACATCTAGATAAAACGTAAATATATTTTTCTTCCTTTTACGAAAAGGCCCTTTATTCGCATTATTACTATAAGTAGTACTACTATACCCAAGAAGTTATATATAAATTTTTAATAGAAGTTAGCGAAACTAAGAAAGATTTATATATCTTTAATGCAATTAGGGGTTTACTATTTAGTAATTATATATACCTTCTTAGGGTCCATACAGATACCCTTAATAGTAACAATTAGTCTAAGGTATTTTCTATAACTAAGAATTTACACTTCTTTAAATTAATATAAAGTCCTGTATCCCTAAGGCGCTATAGGACCTTTTAAACGTGCTTAATATACTTAAAGGGGTTGTTACTATAAATAAGTATATTATCTAGGTACGCAGAGCAAAAGTCATTAAGGTAATCCTATAAGGTATTATTAATATAGCTTTAGAAGCTACCTAGGCCATTGCATACGCTAAAGGGTATAATAGTATATTTAAATTGGCCAAAGCGCGATATAAATACGGTTTTCTATTCATTACCTTTCTATATTTAGAGGCGGTTAAAAGCAGTAATAATATTAAGCTTAGTATAGATTTTAGCTTAGCTAAGCCGCTTAAGAGTCTTACATATAAGCGGTATAGGGTATTAGTTCTTAATTATAATAGCGTTAAGTCCTCTATAGTTAACGCAGAATTAAATACCTCCTCTTAGTTTCTTAGTAAGGAGAATAGGGGCGGCTGCTAGAAACATACTAGGACAAATAAACCCTTTATTAAGGTACTTGTTAATATACTTTTTAATAACTAGAAGTTTGTCTTTTAATATTAGGTAGAGTCTCTTATAGAATAGCGTTTTTCCTTATTTAGTATTAATAGTATAGTTATTAAGTTAATATAGGGGGAGTATATCTACGCTCTTTTATAAGTATATATTAATAAAGTTATAGTACCTCTTAGGGAGAAGCTTGCGGAGTTCCTTATTAGTAAGTTCTTTTTTAAGCTTTATAAACTTTTTAAAGTCTAAAGGTAAAAGTCCGTAGAGTTCTATAGGGGCATCATTTTTTAGAAGGTTAACTATATTTATCCTATTACTATCGTCAGGAAAAAATTTACCAGCATTTTTGCAGCATTTGGCGGCATTTGGCGGCCAAATGCGCATTTCGCGCATTGCAACGTGTAGCGTATGGTATCGACTAAGGAGCGGCATACTGCTGCATTTAAT